>JGI12316J14372_10001014_pt1 | contig 41010 bp, 41 predicted proteins | sample MarCyaLeptolynsp_FD_14372 | JGI IMG/M metagenome (IMG submission 14372)
GAGAACCATGCACTTTGGCCAATTGAAGCCGGGTGGTGGCTGATGAAACGGGAACGGTTGTTGAAGAAACTCGGCATTCGTTGAACTGAATACCGGAGATTGACAGGACCTGGCATGCGATCGCCGATTGAATTTGAGCAAAAAAATCCTAGACTCTGCTCATGCCAAAGGTTGTTTCGGACAGATCGGTCTTGCCTGCAGGCGGTGGTGCGTTCGCCCTTCCGTCGCTCACCCTCGGCATTTTTTTGAACGATCAGCCGACGCACCGCCTCTCACACGGTTCCGCCTTCAAACAGCACGTCCCGCTGAAGAAGCACCAAGGATGGATTCTCCCCGCCGGCAGCGAGGGCGTTTGTGAATATGATGACGAGCTGGAGTTCGTCACCGTCAGCTTGAGCGATGCGCTTCTGGCGGAATTCGATTTTGCAACAGGGACCGACTTTCAGGCAATTGTCGGCGACATCGATCCACTGCTGCTGGGGCTTTGCCTGCAAGCCGGTGCGTTTGAAGAAAGCGGCACGCTTTATCGGGAGACCATGCATCGCGCGCTGGCCGCCCAGGTCGTTCTGGTGATCCAACCGGCACCGGACTGGCACACGGGTATCGAGGATGCCCGCCTGCGCAAGGTGCTCGATTATATCCACGATCATCTTGGAGACGATCTCACGCTTGCAGCTATGGCGAGCCTGGCAAACATGAGCGGAACCCATTTCTCCAAAGCTTTCAAAAAGGAAGTCGGCTTGTCGCCGTTGCAATATGTAATTGCGGCGCGGCTGGATCTGGCATCCGTGCTGCTGCGCACGACCCGGCTGAGTGTCGCCGAAATCGCATGGCGCGCCGGCTATCAGGACCTCAGCCGGTTCGGACAGCACTTCAAGCGCAAATTCAGCGTTACACCAGCTGCCTTTCGGTCCTCATAAGGGTAAGCCGACACCACTTGAACCTCGCTGGAACAATAAANCCCGCCGCACCTTGTTGGTGCGGCGGGCAAGCGTTGTGAACGTTACTTGTCCGCTGCGCGCTGGCCAGCAACGGCCACAAGGTCACGGTCTCCGGTTTCCCAGAGTGCCGTCATGGTCAAGGACGTGACCAGCCAACGGTCACCGGACTGCGTCAGCTCATACGTGTAGCGTCCGCCAAGCGTCCAGAGCCCGTCATCGATCCTGTGCGTGGCCGTGAAGTCGGCCTCGGCAACGGCGTTCTGACCATCGATAGACGACACCGTATGGTTGGTCACCATGTGATGGGTGCTGTCGAAACCGGGGAGAAATCCAGACCATCCGGTAACCAGGTCGTCGGCAGGCTGGGTTGCCGGGTCACCGCCCCAGAGGCTGGTGTAGTCGCTGGTCACCGTATCGGCAAAGGCGCTGCGGACGCGGTCCCAGTCGTGCCGGTCGGCGCCGGCGGCGATGTCGGTGATGGAACGAAAGATTTCTGTCTGATCCGCCATGGCGGGACCTCCAAGAAGTGCAGTGGCGGCAACAGCTGCCATGAGTGTGCGTTTCATAACGTTACTCCTTTGATCATGCGGCTTGGGCAGGACCGGCCTCGTTAGGCGAGCTGGCCGCCGGTTGCATCCAGGTCCATGCCGTTGAAGGCGGTTGCGGCGTCGGAGGCGAGGAACAAAACGCCTTCAGCCATTTCGTTCGCGTCCATGATGCGCGGCGTTACGAAAAATCCGGCCATGCCTTCATAGGTCAAACCCTGGTGGTCGAAGCTTTCCTTGAGCATTGGGGTGTCGACCGCCAACGGCGAGATGGACGCAACGCGGATGTTGTCTGCCGCTAGTTTTGCTCCGGCCTTGGTCAGACCGACAACTGCGTGTTTTGAGGCATTGTAATGCGCCGTGTTCGGGAAACCGCGATGACCGGCAACAGACGCCATATTGACGATCACGCCGCCGCCCTGTGCCTTCATTACCGGAATTGCGTATTTCATGCCGTAGAACACGCCGAAGGTGTTCGTCCGCATCATGTCCTCGAAGTTGGCGACGTCGATATCCTCGATAAGGTTCGGCGTCATGAAGATGCCGGCATTGTTGAAGAGGACATCCAAACGCCCATAAGTTTCCGTCGCTGCCTTGATGAAGCGTTCGACCTGGGCAGGATCGCGGACATCGGTCTGAACCCAGGTCACGTCGCCACCGGCGGCGCGGATATCGGCCTCAACCTGACGGCCGAGTTCATCACGCCGGGCTCCGAAGACGACCTGAGCGCCTTCCATCGCAAACGCGCGCACTGTCGCAGCGCCGATACCGGAGTTGCCTCCGGTCACCGCGACCACCTTGCCCTTGAAACGGCCGTCCGGTTTGACTTCGGTCGGCGCGGCTTGCGGGTTCATGCTGTTTGCAACGGCAACCGAAGAGGCAAGTGTTGCGGCGGCAGCGACTCCACCGGTCAGAAGCGCACGGCGGGAGGTGTTCATATCGTCGGACATTGTGTTTCCTTTACTGCTGGTACGTGGGAGAGAGTTGGGACCGCAAAAGCAAGGCTCAGACGTCAGCGTCTGCGGTGTCGGCAAAGTGGGCAGCGATCGTTTTCGTCGCTCGCGTGATGTTTTCAGGGACGTCGTAGAAGTCGAACTGGCTCACATCCTCAAGCCACTCTTCGCTTGCCTGGCCGCCAAGACCTTCAAGAAACCTGTGCGTGCCGTCAGGAATGGCGGCGGCTTCGGAGTGCACAACCGCAAGGGGCTTATCCAGGCGTTGCGGATCGTCCGCTGGGTAGTAGGTCAGCCAGCCTTCCCAGCCGGCATTGTTCCACTTGTCGTCATATTCGGGGATCGCACCACGATCGGCTTCATAATAGTAGCCACCGATCGGCATCAGGACGCCTTCGGCGCCTTCAGGCCCGGCAGCGGTGATGATCTCGCCGCCGGAAGCTTCAGCTGCTCGTGACACGTCGATCAGTGCAGCAACACCTTCAGCGCCACCGTAGACTGCTTCGACGATGGCCTTGTTCTGAAGCCAGGGTGCGACAAGACCGATGCGCCGGACCAGAGGATTGCCGGCAACCGCGTCGACCATGTATCCGGCCGATGCGCAGATGCCGAGGCCGTAGATCCTGGAAGCATCGACTTCGGGCAGCTTTGCCACACACTCGAACGCTTCGCGTATGTCTGCTGTTTTGGCGCTCGGGCTCTCGACAAAGCGAACACCGTTCGGCAAGTCACCGGACTTGCCCCAGCCACGGAAATCGAAGGTGAAGGCCGCAAAACCGTGTTTCACCAGAGCGCGGGCGTAGTTCGCCGGCATTTGCTCTTCAACCGCCGTCCAGGCGCCCGTGACCACGACGACGGGGAGCGGATCATCGCCGTGAGCTTCAGGCAGATAAAGTGTACCGCTGAGCCTGGATCCGGCGTTTTCGAAGGTGACGGTGCGGGTAAGGACGTCCGGGTGCGCGGCACTCGCCGCGGATTTCGATGAAGTGCTGGTGGCGTTTGAAGTCATGTTCGTCTCCATCTGAAGCCTGGTGAAGCGTGATGGGGAAAACATGGGAGTTCGAGCACCTGCCTTTAGGCGCGGATCCTGTCATGAAATATGCGAATCTTGTGATTTTGACCTGAGCAATCGGAAAGCGGGAGGGGACTGTCCGAAAGTGCACTAGGCGCGAGCTGGCGAGCTATTTAGGCTTTCCGGTGTAGCGGCAGCGTAGGGGAGGCTCGAATGAGGACAGTTGCGGTTTCGTGCATGCTGGCGGTTTCGGGTCTTTGTCCTGAAGTTGCGAGCGCTTTCACGCTTACCGGCGAAAAGACCATATCGCTCGTCGACGCGAATGGTGAAGGTCAGCCGGTCGCCAAGGTTGTCTTCGAAGATGCCGAAGATGGCGTTGCCTATCGGATCGCCTGGGAAGACAGCGCGTTCGCCGACCACTTCCTCTCCATGCGTCCCTTCAAGTGCCTCGAAGGACCGGAGAAGTACTGGTGCCGTGTGCCTTACCCTTACGACATCAGGCGCAGCGTTTCAGAGGAGGACCTTACGGACCTCGAATACGATCTCCTGTTTGTCTGGAAGGGGTCGACGGACTACGGCATCAATCTTTGGAACGGTGTCTACTACAAGCTCGAAAGGCAGGAGGGCAGGCTGGTCGGCAAGCTCCACGAAATGGACATGGACAAGCTGGGCGTGCCGCCAGCGGAGGGCGAATTGCGGCCCATTCGGAATGTCGACCTTGAGGAAGGGGACCCTGACAGTCACTGGCTGCCGACCGTTGTCATCGAGTGAGCGTGACAGCGGCCGGCAGATGGAGCCGGTGAAATTGCCTCGCGTCTCCCCAGGTTGTGCCGGCGTCAAACCGCAGGACGGATTTCAGAACGGGAACTGAGGGCCGCGTCTTCAACCGATCCGGTGATTTTCTTCAGCATCGGAGCCAATTCCGGATGACGGAACTCAAATCCACCATTTAGAAGCCGTTGCGGCACAACCCGTTGGCTCGCGAGCATGGTTTCCCGGGCCATTTCGCCCAGGATTGCCGACAGGATCGGGGCCGGCATACGCAGAAGCGCGGGCCGATGTAGGGCGCTTGCTAGCGCTCTTGTAAAGTCGGCATTGCGGACAGGTTCGGGTGCCGTGGCGTTGACCACCCCTTCAAGGCCTTTGTCTGCGATCGCGTGCGCAATGATGCGGATGAGGTCGTCCTGTTCAATCCAGGACATCCAGTGCTGCCCGTCGCCCATCTTAAAGCCGGCACCAAATTCGAATGGTGTCAGGAGCTGTCCCAGCATCCCGCCCTCGACGCCGAGCACCAGACCCATGCGAAGGGTCACGACGCGCACGTCATCTGCTGCGATTTTCAGCGCAGCCTGCTCCCAATGCTCACAGACATCATGGGTGAATGCCGGCGCAGGAGACGCGTCCTCGGTCAGCACCTCGTCGCCGCGCAGCCCGTACCAGCCGATGGCCGATCCGCTGATCAGGCAGTCAGGTTTGCGCTGCAATCGTTTGACGAGCGTGCCGATTGCTTCAGTTGTCGAAACCCGCGAACGGATGATCCGAGCCCGTTTGCCTTGCGTCCAGAGGCCGTTTGCAATCGGGTCTCCGGCGAGATTGACGATGGCGTCGATGCGGTCCTCATCGTGGATCCGATCGAGACTGTCGATCACCCGGACGGGATGTCTAAGCGTACCCGCCTTGCGCGGATCGCGCGTCAGGACGGTCACATCGTGCCCGGCTGAGACCAGTGCGTCCACCAGCCGGAACCCGATGAAGCCGGTGCCGCCGGTGACAAGGACATGCCGGCGGACCGGCAGCTCCCTGACCAGATCTGCCGGATCGCCGCGGTCAAGCCGTGTGCTGCGGGCAGCAGCAAGCAGATCTCGGGCGGCGAAGACAAGAACACCAAGACCGGCCGCGGTCGCCAGCAGGCTCCACCAGCCGTAGCTGACCGGAATGGCCGCACTCGGCAACAGCGACCACTGCCACAGGACAGGGGCAATCAGGGCCAGGATCGCGCCGTAGTTCAGTGTCAGAAGCGTGTGGTTGATGCGCTCCGTCCAGGGGAGCTTGCGGGTCAGGTCTTCTTCAACAAAGTCCCAAAGGGTGATGATCACTTCGATCAACAGGATCAGCGCCAGCGTGACGGCGAAAGCGCCATGCGGCTCAATCCAGGCAAAGCTCAGAAAAATCGCTGCATACAAAAGGTTCCGCAAGCCATGCAGCCGCAGCTCCAGCTTCTGGGAAGCGCGCCACGCGAGCCGTTCTGTGCCCTCGTGGTGAACGAGCGTGTCGTAAAGTCCCATGAAGATCTGAATGGAGATCAATGTCCAGAGAAGGGGATTGTCCATGGTCATTCCTCGCTGTCGGTGAAGAGCGCGTCCTGATGAACGAGTTCGCCGAAGACGCGGCTCTTCAAGGTGAGTGAAAACAGGAAACGGGTGTCGCCGAGATCACGGTGCGTGATGGTGAGAGCACCCGGGCTGAGCCAGGCGGGGAGGCGCAGCCTGCGCTCGCCGAGCTGTAGAAAGTAGTGATCGCTTCTGAAGCTCAGGCCATCCTTTTCGGCGCCGACCTGCAGCGCGATGCCGATGCCGGAGCCGATATATTCCTCAATTCCCGTCGGCCCGGCAAACCGTTTGGAGCTGTAAATGACCTGCGGGAACCCCGACGCGCGCCCGTATTGGCGGAGCCAGAATTGCCCGTCCCCGGCGCTGTCTTCTGTCACAGAGACGATCGCGGGTTGACCTGTCGATGTCAGGTCGTGTGGCAGCGGACCCCCAACCAGTCGCGCCAGTTGCGACAGAACGTATCCGGCGAAATTCCGGCGCATTGTGACGACCGTGCCCTGATAGACGACGCTCGATCCACCTTGAAGACGTTTGCCGAAGCGACGGCGAACAGACGCGGGGAGGGTGTTCCAGGTCTTTTCGCCCAGCAGCGAGCGGAACCTGTGGTCCGGCGTTTCAAGATCCGGCCGGGCAGCAAGTTCTTCCTGCATTTTCCACCCTTTCCTGTTTGATCCGTTATTTCTGTATAAACAGAAATATACGAATAAAAAATTTTGAGCCCCGATGGCCCTATTTCGTTTTCTTGCCGCCGATTTTTAGCAGCGTCAGAACCTTGTTGCCCATCTTCATCAGCGCGGCGAGGTTTGATTTGGGAACGCTCAGCATCTGGGCGGACCATTTGTCAGCAGTGGCTAAGAACTCCTGCATCGCATGCATTCGGGCGAGCACAGACGGATCGAGCCCGACTTCGGTTTCCGCCTGAGTGACGCACAGATCGATGGCCCGGATTGCAGGATCGATCTCGCGTTCCTTTCGGCCTCTGGCGATCAACAGCGCCATCTCCCAGACATCCGTTTCCGCAACAAAGTGCTCCCGCCGGTCGCCGGCCACCGGAACGCGCTGGATCAGTTTCCAACCGACCAGTTCCTTCAAGGAGTTGGAAACGTTCGAACGTGCGATCCCCAGTTCAGCAGAGATCTGTTCAGCGTTCAGCGGCTCGGTGCTCAGGTAGAGCAGCGCATGGATTTGCGCCACCGAACGGTTCACGCCCCACTGGCTGCCCATATCGCCCCAGTAAAGGATGAATTGCGATTTCGACGTCGCGTCGTTCTTGTCTGCAATTTCTGTCATAACAGAAATATCAGATAAACTGGAATGAGAGTCAAGAGCGTTTCGAAACAGGACTTAGTCAGCTCAATTGACCGGTGCAAAAATCTCAAAGGGTTCGGTGACGCCTTTCAGCGAGCGTTTTCCCATCGATTTCCAGGCCAGCGACGACTTTTCAACGAAATCAGCGGATGCCAGCAGTGTCTGATCGAGCTCGGAGCACAAGCCCTCGATACGGCTGGCAATGTTGACGGACGATCCGATCACCGTGAAATCGAGCCGGTTGCCGCCGCCGATGTTTCCATAAAACACGGTTCCAGGGTGAAGACCTATCCCAAAGGAAAACCCGCTTTGGCCTTTGTTTTCGTCCAGGACTTTCATCGCCGCCGCTTCAGCCCTTGCAACAGCGCTTCTGACATCGTTCTGATGTGGAAAGACGGCAAGCAGCGCATCTCCAATGAATTTGAGCACTTCGCCTGAGTGCTCTTCAATGGCATCTGTCAGCCTGCCGAAATAGTCATTCAGCAGCCGCAATATCTCGTCGTCGCCGCGCGACTGGGCGAGCGAAGTGAAGCCGCGCAGGTCCGAGAACCAGATAACCGCGTCGATGTAGCTGCCGTCGCCGCGCGCGATTTCCCCGTCCAGCACCCTCAGACCGGCTCTCTTGCCAACATAGGTTTCCATCAGTGTCTTGGCCGTATTGCGCGCGATGAAGCCCTCAAAGACGAGGGTAAGTGCCGGCAGCGCCGCTTCGATCAGGGCCTTGTCCGCTTCGCTGAAGCCGTCCGCGGACTTTGTCGCCAGCGTCAGCACCTTGTGGGTGCCATCTGAAAAGCGCAGGGGCAGGGCTTCATATTGAACATATCCTTCGGCCCACAAATCCTCTCCTATGGGATAACGGCTCCGGTCACCTGGTTGATCGAGCCGGAGCGAGGTGGCTTCGCCGCGCGTGTAGATCCCGTGAATGGGGCTCGCTTTCAACATCTCCAGCTGGTCCGGTGTGTAAAGGAACCAGCGCTGGTCAGGTCCGCTGTCAATGTCCCAGAACACGAAGGATGATTTTGCGATCGGGTGCAAGATCGGCGCACCCAACGTGGATCGGTCGACCTCAACGCCCGCTTCGCGCAATTTGAGGCTGAAGCTGTGCAACAAAGCCGAAGGTTCAGCCTGCTTCGGTCCCTCGGTCATGAGCCAGCGCACAATGCCTTCGTTTGCCGGTCCGATGCCCGTTTTTGTCATGTCGTCACCTGGTCCCAAAACGGCATTGCCGTGTGCGATTGAAGAAAGGGGTCAAATGTGCCCCTCGCTTGCGCGAATTGTCCAGCACGGGTCGTGGGTTGCCGGCGGTGAATTCGCACAACAGTGCTTGACCCGGAATCGGAAAAGAACAAAATATGAACAATTATGCGGCTGCATGAAAGGAAATGCTGTGACAGACCTTGGTCAGTACAAGGCAAAATCCGGTGCGTTTGTCCCGGTCTGGACGCTCGAAATCCAAACGCTCCCGGAGGACACGGACCGGATCCTGGACGAAGTCATGAAAGTCCACCCGCTCAGTTTCGGACGTTACCAGCGCAATGCCAGCATTACCGCGGTCGGCAAGGAAACAGCTCAACCGGAAGCTGGATCAACGACAACAACGCATGTCGACGCGTTTTCGGCGGGAGGCACCGAGACATACCCGATGGTCGAGTTGAAGATTTCGATCGAAAGAGAACTTCAAGTGCTGGAAAAAGTGATGGACGCGATCCTTCATGTTCATCATTACGAGGAGCCGGTGATTTTCTTGCGCGAGGATTGGGCAAGCCGGGCCGCCTATGATCCAAAAAGCGATAACCCGAACCGATGGTGGAACAACGGTCGCGGTTTGCCGGAAAGGATAGAATAAGAGACAGGCGGGCTTACGGGGCAAGAGCCGACTGAGCTTCTTAGCTGTTCGGCTGGAACGAGTGGCCGTCGCTCCCTATTGGCAATTTCTTTGCCCTTACGATCAAATGGAAGGTGTTGCGGATGCTCAAGCTCGACCATCTCACGGTTATCGCACCGACGCTGGCAGAAGGTGTCGGCCACATTCGCGACTGCCTTGGTCTGGAAGTTCCTTTCGGGACGCGCCATCACTATATGGGCACGCATAATCACAGGCTGCAGCTTGGTGATGGGATTTATCTTGAGATTGTTGCGCTCGATCCGGATGGCACACCGCCCAACCGTGCGCGCTGGTTTGGTCTGGACGATCAGGAGCAGGTGCGCAGGGACTGGGACGATGGCAGGCGGCTGCGCGGATGGGTGGCTGCCACTCAGTCGCTCCGGACGCTTCTTGCCACGCACGGTTCTGTCTTCGGAGACGAAGTCTCGCTGCCATTCGTCCGTCCGGAATTCGGCTTCTCCATTCCGGATGACGGCACTCTTCCAATGGATGGGGCAGCACCATCGCTCATCGACCACCGGAACGAACCCACCTCGATGGCCGAGATCCCGGATCTTGGTGCACGCCTCGTTTCGCTGACACTTGAGCACCCGAAGCCTGATGACGTGTCAGCGCTTTATCGAGAACTTTCAATTGACCGTGCACCCGTTGTCGAGCTTGGTCTGAGGGTCAGATACCGCGCGTTGATCAAGACACCGTCCGGACTGAAACCGCTGACCTGACCCGCGCGAATAGATGATTGGCTGTAACCGACGAACTGCCTGCTTGGTACCCTAAACGGGTCTGGAGCAGATGATTTGAATTGGGTGAGTTCGGTTTTCCTCAATGTTCCGCGCCGCGTTTCTGACAATCTGTGGTGCCTGTTTTCCAAGCAGAATATGAACGCCGAAGACCGGAAGCTCTCCCTTTTCGGCAAGTTCGATTGCTCGGTTGTAACCTTCCAGGTATTTGTCGCCGGTGTCGCGCATCTGAATATCTGAGAACCCGGCCTCTTCCATCGCCGCGACCGTTTCTGACGGATGGATGAGGTAGGCACCGGTTCCGTCTTTGGACCAGGGCACGGGATGGTACGGGTTGCCTGTGACGCCCAGGCCATGTTCGGTAAGCGCAAAAAACGCACCGGGTTTCAGAACGCGAAAGGCTTCGCCGAAAAAGGCCGCCCGGTCGGCAACATTCATCGTGACGTGCTGGCTGTATCCGCCATCGAAGACACTGTCTTCATAAGGAAGGTTCTGGCCGTCGCCGGTCCTGCAGGCGACCTGATCCTGCAATCCGACGAGCGCCGTCAGGCTGTTGGCTGCATCGACAAAGGGACCCGTGATATCGACACCACTCACGTGGCAATCAAATCGTTGCGCCAGATATCTGGCCGGACCCCCGATGCCGCAGCCGATATCGACTATTCGCTGGCCGGCAGTAATCGGCAGTTCGTCGGCGAGTTCGATGGTTGCCGGAAATCCGCGCGCGTGAAAATGGTCAACCGGTGCAAGCTGTTCGACCGTGACCGTTTCGGGATCGATCCCGGCGGCCTGCATGGCCTGGAGAATTCTCGAATAGACATCACCGGATCCCCAGTGGTCTGAAATTGACTGTGTGTCGGTCATGGCGCTTTCACCTCTTTCCCGTCAGAAGCGTAGCATAGCCCTTTGTTTGCCCGGAAACCCCTTGTCTCTTCTCTTGGGAGAACGGCGACGTTCAATTAAGTTGAAGCGCGTCCAGGCAGGCGGTCAGGCACTCTTCGCTGCCGTAATCGAGCATGGGCATGTGGGTGTGGCCTGCGCGAAGGTCATGTCCGGAGCGGATCAGCTCGGCCTTGCCGCCATGTTCAGTCTGGATCCTGACCCAGTCGTTCCAGATCTGCCGGCGTTCCAGCCAGTGTTCGTCAATATCCAGGTGGTCACCGGCGAAAAGGACGGTCGGAACGGCTGCAGCCGTTTCTGGGTCGTTCAGTCGCGTCGATGGTTCGATCCCGACAAGACCGGCGAACAGGTCGGGAACCTGACGCATGGCGTCCATGGCAATCTCCCCGCCCTGGCTGTGGCAGACGACAATGGCCGGACCGATGCGTTTGAGCACGGCAACCAGTGCCGCGACGTGGAGAGGAGTTGTCGTCAGCCAACGCGGCACCAGCATGCGGCCGAACGTGTCGAAGTGGTCCGTTGGAAACTGTCCGTCAGGAAATGGTGTGCGGGTCGCGAAGCCGTCTCTGGGACCGATCCTGAAGAGAGCCCAGGCCTCTTGCTGGGAGCGGCCGATCGGATCCCCCTCCCAGATGTCTATGGCAAATCCGGACCGGCCGCGTTCGACATTGTCCAACACGTGGGTCTCGTATCCGAGGCGAACCAGATGATTGAGCCATCCGGGGCGCCCGTCCGGTGTTGTTTCCCAAGTGCTTCCGTGCATGCCGCCACCGTGAACCAGCACCACTGGAGGGGAGCCGTTGCGGTTCGCCGGAACAAAATATTGGACATAGGCATGTTCAACCGGGAAGTGGCCCTTCGGATCGTAGATATAGCTTGCAGACCGGGTGAAGTTGATGCTCCGCGGTTCACCCTTTGTCACCTCGTGAACGCGGCCCGCAACCGTATAGCTGCCGAAGTCCGACAGTGCGTAACTCAATTGTCTGGCTCCTCCGAGTTCCGGCGTGCGTCTGTCAGCGTTGCCAGGCCCCGTCTCTGCGAGCGGGACCCGGCTGAAGCCTGACGTTAGTTCAGATCGGACAGGTTCTGGTACTCGTTGTAGTTCGCCGAATAGGCTCGATAGCTATCGATTACTTTCTTGAACATTTCATTTTCCGCGGACTTTTCGGCGTAAACCTCGTCCGCGGCCGCACGCAAGGCATCCATGACGCTGTCCGGGAAACGCTTGACTTCGACACCGTTTGCTCTGAATTCCTCAAGAATGGGGCTTTGCGCGCCTGCTGCAACGCCCATTGCGTAGAGATTTGCGTCTGCACAGGAGACTTCGATCGCCGTGCGCTGGGCATCGGTCAACCCGTCCCACTTGTCCTTGTTCATGTAGAATTCGATGAACCCGGCGGGTTGGTGCCAACCCGGGAAATAGTAGTTTTTGGCCACCTTGTCGAAACCGAGCAGCTTGTCGACCAGCGGAAAGCTGAGCTCGGTTGCATCGAGGCGCCCGGTTTCCAGCGAGGTGGAGATTTCGCCTGCGGGAAGCGACATGGCATTGGCGCCGAGTTTTGCCAGGATGGCGCCGCCAAGACCGCCGATGCGGATGTTGAGCCCCTGCAGATCCTCAGGACTTTCAATCGGCTTGGTGTACCAGCCGCCGGCTTCAGAGAGGATCACGCCGCAGGCCATGGGAACCAGGTTATAGGGTTCGTAAATTTCGCGCCAAAGCTCGATCCCGCCACCATGATGCAGCCAGGAGATATAGGACAGCGGGTCTCCGCCGAAGGGAACGGAGCCGAACAGGGCTGCAGCGGGCTCCTTGCCGGAGGCATAGGCGGCGTAAGACCAGGCCGCATCAATGGCGCCGGCACTGACATTGTCGAAAATCTCGAAAGGAGGCGAAAGCTCTCCTGCCAAGAGGTAGTCGAACTCCACTTCGCCGCCCGTCAGGGTTTTGACGTTGCCGACAAAGCGCTCGGCTGCGGGGTTCAGAACCGGCAGAGCTCCGAAGGCGCTTTGCAGCGTGAAGGTTTCGGCTTGTGTACCTGATGCTGTGGCCGCAAAAAGCGCGGCGGCAAACAACACACGTTTCATGACTATTCCTCCCTTGGTTAAATCAACCCGGTGATCAGCCCGGGAAACAGGATCAAAAGCGCCAGCACAAGAAGCTGCAGTGCGATGAAGGGGACAACGCCGCCATAGATCTCCGGCGTCGACAGGCGGTCGCCGACGGCACCGCGCAGATAAAACAGCGAGAAACCGAACGGTGGCGTCAGAAAAGATGTCTGCAGATTGACCGCGACCAGAATTCCGAACCAGATCAGCAACGCGTCGCCGGACAGACCGTTTCCGAAATCGAGCCCGGAAATCACGGGTGCGAAAATCGGCATGAGGATCAGCGTGATCTCAAGCCAGTCCAGAACGAAACCGAGCAGGAAAATCGACATCATGACAACGGCAAGGACGATATAAGGCCCATCGCCGAAAGCCATGATGCCTGCCTCGACAAGATCATCNCCACCAACCGCCTTGAAAACGGCCGAGAAGCAAGTCGCGCCGATCATCAGGAAGAGAACCGTGGAGGTCGTGATAACCGTCTTGCGGGCTGCCTCCATCAGCGTGGCAAGGCTGAACCGGCCATAAAGAGCCGTCATCAGCACTGCGCCGAAGGCACCCAGTCCGCTGGCCTCTGTCGGTGTTGCAATTCCTGCAATGATCGAGCCGAGAACAGCGACCACCAGTCCGATCAGCGGGCCGAGATCCAAAAGGACCTTCAAGGGCGAGGCGCGTTCGTATTCTGTTATCCTCGGAAGTCCCCGCGAGCGCCAGATCACGAAGGCCGCGTAGACCAGAACCAGCAGCAGACCCGGGCCGATCGCGCCGGCAAACATTGACGGGACGGGGGTTTGCAGCTGGTCGCCGAGGATGATCAGCATCACCGACGGCGGGATCAGGATCGCGAGCGTGCCGGATGCAGTCACCAGGCCTGCGGTCGTCTGTTTGTCGTAGCCGGCCTCCAACAGGCGTGGCAGAGCCAAAAGGGACAGAAGGACGACGGATGCGCCGACTATTCCGGACGACGCGGCCAGCATCACACCGACCACCAGCACCGAAACACCCATTCCGGCGGCACTTCCGCCGAGCGCTTTCTGGGCGGCGCGCAGCGAACGTTCGGCGACGCCCGAGACTTCCAGGATCAGGCCCATGAAGATGAACATGGGGATAGCAACCAGAAGCCAATTGGAGAGGACGTTCGCGTAGATACGGCTGGTCAGAAGATTGAAAAATGCGATGGGCAGATCGGATACGAGGATGAACAGGGCCGCAGATCCGGCGAGTACCATACCAACCCGGTACCCCAGCAAGATCGCGCCGAGCGTGAGGCCGGCCATGGCCAGAGGCAGGATGGTCTCGCTCATTTGGCCGCTCTTATCAGCCGAATGGTTTCGATCAGAACCGCAAGTGCCAGCAAAAGAAGCCCAAGGGGAAGAACCGACTTGATTAGCCACAGATCATTAAGGCCGCCATTGCGCGAGGCTTCGCCCGAGCTCCAGGCGCGCAACATGAAGTTGACGGCCGCCGGGATCATCAGGACGAAGAAAGGAGCGGCAAACAGAATATTGCCGACAAGGTCAATGCGCGCTTTCCAGCGGGAGGGCATCGGGTTGTAGAGAAAATCCACCCGGACATGCGTGCCCGCCAGCCACACGATTCCAGCCGGCAGAAGCCCGACGATGACCAAAAGATGCCATTGAAAATCCAAGAGGGAATTCAAGGTCACAGCCTTGCCAAGGAAAGGCAGTGCCGTGGGAAATGTAGCCAGAGGATTAATGTCCAGGGCGCTGCAGATGACCTGAAGGACGATCGCGCCCATCAGCACGACAACCCCGATAGCCAGCACCTTTAGGCTCGCTTCCTGAACGGCTTTCACGGCGTCCTCCCTTTAGCTCCATATGGAACTATATATTTCCATCTGGAGCAATCTTTATTTTCCGATTATCGTAATGGCCATGAAACTGCTTGGCATTCTCGACGCGACAAAAATCCCGATCGGGTATCGGATCTCCTTTCTCACGAATTTCTGGCGGGAGCCGTTGCTGCGATGGATGGAGCGCGACACCGGGCTCATCAGGCCGGAACTGACGGTGCTGATGTGCCTCAGTTTCCAAAAGGATCTGAACGCGCGCGACATCTGCGAGATCACGGAGCAACCCTCCAACACCGTCAGTCGGGCCGTCACGTCGTTGACGGAAAAGGGTCTGATCTCGCGCGTGCCGGACCAAGTGGATACACGGCGGCGGGTTCTCAACATCACGCCGGAAGGCCAAGCCCTTCATGACCATCTCTTGGTCCGATTTGCCGAGGCCGAGAAGGTCATGCTGGAAACGCTGACGCCCGAGGAAATCGACACGCTCGAAACGCTTCTCGACAAGCTTGCGCGGGATGTCCCGCGGTGGCGGCAGCCGTAACGGCTGTGCCTCCAGGGTAGGGACCCTATCACCGGTGGCGCATGCGTTCGGCAGTCTTCGGGACCGTCACGGATGCGCGGTCAGCTTCTGAAAGTCCCATATCTTTCAGTGCACGGCCATCGAGTTCACGAAGCTGCTGGAATTCGAGCCATGCGGCGGACCAGAGTTCGATTTCGGCAGGAATTCGCCTCAGCCAGTTTCCGAGCGCGGGCCGGGACGCGGGTTTGAACGATTGATCGATCAGGGTCATTGTCATCTCCATATGTTGTGATGACCCTGTTTCCATCGCACCCGCAAAACCGGCGTAAAATCCGGAGGCTGCAAAGCGCAAAAAAACGTCAAAACGCAGGTAGGTACCCGTTCAGGGAACGAGCTTAGGTCTGGTCGTCATGCCGCTGTGATTTCATGGAGTAAACTTCACGCATGCGTCTCCTTGCGACATTGCTGCTTGTTTTTGTGTCCTGCCCGGTCCTCGCCGATCACCTGCTGTTGCCTGATGATGAGATAAAGGCGGGGCAAGTGCTCTACATGAAGAAGTGCATGAGATGCCACGGCAAGACTGCCGAAGGTGGCAACGGTCCGGACATCCAGGGGATCCTTTACAAGGATGTTGTTGCTGCAGCCGACGGGGTTGAGAACATGCGGAAAGTCACTTTGGATGACCTTGAGGCCAGACAAATAGCGACCTTCCTGATGTCGCTTGCGCCCGACCAGGCTCGTACCAGGCTCGGACTGCAATAATGATCTGACGGGCCCCACCTGAGCCTTCACGCTCTTTCGTTGGCTTCAATGGATTATCAGTCCGGGAAAGACGGAAATGAGCACAACGACCAGCAGCATGATCAGGCCGAACGGCAGCGCGCCCATGAATACGTCTTTCAGCTTGATCCGGTCGTCCGACAGGCAGCTTTTGACGACGAAGACCGCGAACCCGAGCGGTGGTGTCAGCAGGCCGATTTCAACCACGATGATGGACAAAATACCGAACCAGATAAGATCAATCTGGAAGTGCTGAAGCAGGGGAATGAAGATTGGCAGAACGATCAGAATGATGGAAACGGAGTCCAACAGCGTTCCCAGCAGGATGACGATCAGAACATAAACACAGATCAGCGCGACCAGATCGAAACCCGACGACACCACCCAGTTTTGAAGCTCGGTCGGGACCCCCGAAAGGCCGAGCATTGAGGAATACATGCTGGCAGCAATGATCATGAAGCAAATTGATGCCGTGACATGTCCGGTCTCGACCGCGACGCGCCAGAATGTCGACCAGCTGAGGCGCCGGCGTGCGAGCGTCAAGAGTAACGCTCCCGCGGCACCGACCGCACCGGATTCGGTTGGGGTGAACAAACCCGTATAGATCCCCCCGATGACCAAGGCCACCAGAGCAACGATCGGCGCGAGCAGGCGAACCGCCTTTGCAAGGTTCATGTCTTCGGCGTCGCTTGCGGTGGCTGCCGCGTTTCGCCCGACCCAGTCGGGCCGAAACCGTCCGACGGCGGCAATGGCCAGGACATAAAACAGTGCTAGCAGCAATCCGGGGATGACGGCTGCCAGGAAGAGCGAGCCGACACTGACTTCGGCGATGAAAGCATAGACGATCAAGAGGATACTGGGTGGGATCAGCATGCCGAGTATCGAACTGCCGGCAACGATGCCCACTGCAAGGCGCGGATGATAGCCAAACCGCAGCATTTCCGGAACGGCGACTTTCGTGAACACTGCGGCAGAGGCGACACTGACCCCGGTGATCGATGCGAAAACGGCGTTTGCAGCAACTGTTGCGATCCCCAGCCCACCGGCGATTTTCCGGAACACATAATTCGCAACGCCAAATGTCTCGCGTGCGATATCCGAGATGGAAATCAACAACCCCATCAAGACGAACAAGGGAATTACCGCAAACTCCTGGCTGGAGATGGTTTCAACGGTTTTTTGGGTTAGCAAAAAGATCGCGATGTTGAAGTTGCCGGAAATGAACCAGGCGCCAAGGAGGGAAACGACCGCCAGGACAACCGGAATATACATTCCGAGCACGACCAGCAGCAGAATGCCCAGCACCGAAACTATGCCAATCTCCAATCCGGTCATGCGTCGTATTCGCTTCCATAGTCTGGTGCGGGCGGCGGTGGTTGCGTGCCCCGGACAAGAGCCAAACCGCCCTTCAGGGCCTTGGTGGTGAAGAGCAGGAACATGAGGGTCGAGCCAAGCGCCACACAAAGCTCCATTGGCCACGTGGGGACCGTGAATGAGCCCAGGTTTCCGAGATAGAACCCACCGGACCAAGCGCTGAGGAAACGCCCGAAGGCACCGTTGGCGATGAAATAGAAAAGAACAGCTCCGGTCGCATCAAAGAATATGTTCAGCGTTATCGCGACGCGCGGATAGAGGCCATTGATCACGTTTATCAACGCATCGGACCGCATCAGCTTGCCGGATTTCACCGTGTCCGCAATCTGCAGAAACACGATGGAAACAATGCCGAGCTCGGCCAGTTCGATCACACCGGGCAAAGAGGATGCGAAAACGTTTCGGCTCACCACGTCGGCGCAGATCAGAACCATGAGCGCGATGATAATCAGTGTTCCTAGCGCGTTCAGTGACGTGACGGCGCTGTTCAGACACCAGCTCAACGCATCCAGGATGCGCAGAGCCAGAGATCTCTTTGGGTGTGCGTTCTGCATGACGTGGCCTGAGCGCGGGCTCTATTCGCGGTCCCACTGGCGGGCAATCGGCTGGTCAGCCTCACGCATCATCTCCATGTAAGCTGCAAGAACGTCCGTTCCGGGGAGCCCGTTCGCGTCTGCCGCAGCGGCCCATTCCTTGGCGATGTTCGGCAGAGAGTCCGCCCAGTCCTGCCGCATTTCTGCGGATATCTCGTGGATCGTGCCACCCTGATCGACACACGCCTGACGTCCCTTTGCGTCGCCTTCGGTCGTGACCTCAGCCAGAAGATCGCGGTATTGCGGCGTGACGTCCCGAATAGCCTCCTGCACCTCGCCCGGAAGTCCGTCGAACCAGGACTTGTTGGCCACCAGCGCAAAATTCGAGACCGAGCCCATGTCCGCCGACAGGAAATGCGGGGCAACTTCACAGAGTTTGAACGCACCCACCACGTCAGCCCATCCGACAAGCGCATCCGAAACGCCGCTGTTGACCTCCTGATAGAATTTGGGAAGCGCGGTGGGCACACCAGTTGAACCCAGACCTTCAAGCCAGCGCAGGTTCAGACCGGCACCGGAGACTTTGATGCCTTCAAAATCCTCGAGGCTCTCAATCGGTTCTTTCGACAGGACATTGTAGGACTTGATGGCCCCCATATGTCCCAGAAACTCAAGATTGAAGTTCTCCCAACCCTGTTTCATTTCCGGAATGGAGAATGTGAGCGCGTCATTGACTTCCGATGTCAGCGCCAGATCCACTGTCACAAATGGGGTCACGTAGGAAACGCTGGACAAGGGCACCTTGTCCGTGTGGAAGGCCGTCACAACAAGGCCGATATTGCCGATGCCGTTGCCGATGGCATCGAACTCTCCACGCGGCTGAACGACGGTTCCGAAAGCTTCCAGATAGTTCAGTTCATAATTGCCGGTTTCCGCCAGACGCTTGTTGACCTCCGGCATCCAGAAGTCTTTAAGGTGCCGGATCCACGCGGTCCGGTCCGTGTATCCGGAAAGAACCGTGACATTGATTTTTTCCTGTGCCTGGGCGCCCTGGATCAGCAGAACGGCGGTGCCGGCAAGCATTGCGGCGGTGGTCGCCATGCGCCTCGATATGTCCCTCATTCTTTCCTCCCTTGGCTGTGTCGGTTGGCGGTCCGCAGAAGGACCGGTCGATCTGGTTCAGGAGGTTCTTCGGGGTCATCTGCTGTTGCGAACAGTTCATTTCCCGACCGTTCAACTGTGCCGCGGCGCAGCCCGGGCACGCGGTCGCAATGCCATGCCGTACCATTGACATGGCCGGCAATTCCTCCCTTGTCCGGCGATCTTATCCGCAGTCCGAAGCAGACAGGCATCAGATTACGTCTTGACCTTTAGAACGTTTCTTTGTGGTCGGAAGGGTGATGGACGAGATGGCCCACCTGCGAAACCGGTGGGGGACCCGGTCGGCTCAATGACTGTCGGGTTCAGAAAGTGCGATTGTGTGCAGCTCGGTGAGATGACCGGAAAGTACTGGCCGGGCTCGTGTCGGGATGACAAGTCTTAAACGAGAGATCGCGCCACGCCACCCAGTCCCAGTGCACCGGGCAGCAATCGGTACATTCCAGCAACAACACGAGCGGGGTTCGCTCGCTCATGACACCCGCTCACCAATTACTGAAGCACTGTGATTGGCCGCACGCGTTCTAAGGGCTCTTTATTAGGGCGGCGTAGCGCGCAGGCTGCTTTGACGCGGCTCGTGGGCGGGGGGATCAACCAGAGACGCGAAAGGCGCTCCCATGGTGTTGGCAATCAATTCTCAATTCCGCATCGTCTTGATCGTGGCGGCGGTAGCAGTTTCGCTGGCCTGGTCAGGTGCGGTGCGTGGCCAGGAAGCGGCCCCGCTGCCGGATTACGTTACTGAACAGTACGGCTCACCGCCGCCGATCCCGGACGGGCCGTTGTCGGAGACCGTGAAAGAGGCGGTGGAAACAGCCTTCGTCGACAGCCTGACGCAATCGGCCTGGGGCTCGGATCAGACGCTTGCCCTCATCAGGGTTTCTGAATCAAAGGATCCCAGGCTTGTCTGGATCATCAGCGATCTGATGCGCTTCACCGCCGGTTCGCAGCTCAGTGCATTCCTGACCGATGCCGCCTCGACCCTCCTGGAAAAAGAAATCCCCCAGCAAAACAACTGGGGCGTCATCACGGACCATCTGATCGCCTGGGATATTCCGGCACCGCCGGACTATCTACGGGTGAAACGGGCGATCTTCACGACGGTTGTCCCCGGCTGGGACAAGATCTTTGTCGAAGGTGACATCGACTGGCGCCACGTCTCGTGGGGTGGCGTGCTGATCGACAACCGCGCTTTCGACAAGACCGACGAAGCCTGCAACTGCATTCCCGCCGCGGACAATCCCGAGGTTAGCAGCGCGGACGAGGCGACCTGGCTGAAGGATGACGATATTGTTTTCGGCATCGAGGTGAACGGGGAGTCCCGGGCCTATCCGCGCCGCATCATGGAAGTGCGCGAGATGGTCAACGATACGCTCGGCGGCAGAGATCTTGGCATTCCCTATTGCACCTTGTGCGGCGCTGCGCAGGCCTATTTCACCGACCAGTTGCCCGACGGCATCGAGAGGCCGGTCCTGCGCACGTCTGGCCTGCTCATTCGATCCAACAAGGTCATGTACGACGTCAATACCTATTCGGTGTTCGACACATTTCTGGGCAAGGCTGTGACAGGTCCGCTGGCGGACAAGAAGCTGCAACTGGAACAGGCCAGCGTCGTGACCACCGACTGGGGCACCTGGAAGAAGGAACATCCGGAAACAACGGTGCTGGTTGAAGCGCTTGCGCTCGGGCGTGACTTCGATTTCCGCAATGGTCGCGATGCCAACGGTCCGATCTTCCCGGTTGGCGACGTCGATCCGCGTCTGCCGGTTCATGAAGATATCATCGGTGTCGTTACGGCATCCGGCAAACCGGTGGCGTTTCAGCGCAGCAAGGCTCTTGTGGCCTTGAAGAAGGGCGATGAGATCGCCTTTGAAAATGTGCGTCTCAAACTGGATGCCGGCGGGATCAGGGCTGTTGACGCAGACGGCTCGGACCTTGGCAGTCACCAGGCGTTCTGGTTTGCCTGGTCACAGTTTCATCCCGGCACAGAACTCTGGTCCGGATAAGTCACTTATTGAGGTTGGGCGGTGAGGGATCCGAGCCACCCGCGGTTCTCCCCGGGATTGATACGGAGGATGATCAACCCGTCCCGTCGGCAAAAAGCCCCATGATCAGGCGTTCCACTTCGCGGACGGCTTTTGATCGCGCTTCGGGTCTGCGCGCAAGCGACACTTTCAAGGTGCGAATGTGTGGCATTCCGGCCTCCGGGCCCAGAACCCTCAGGCCGGCCTCCACGTTTTCAGCCAGGCCGGCCGCTATGCCGATACCTGCTCGTGCTGCCGCCAACATCGCACCGAAGCTCTTCGTTGTCATGGCAACACGATAGCGGCGTCCGGCGCGCTCAAGCGCGCCCTGAATCGTGCGGGCGTAGTCGCTTCCTTCCCCCCACAAGATGACCGGCAGCGGATCCATCTGCTGCAGATCCACTGTTTCAGGACCGATCCAGACCGCATCCCGCACAAACAGAGGGACGGCTTCAGGCATCCCCGGTGTGTCGCCGACAAGCAGGGCGAGATCGAGCCCGCTGTCGCGGATGCCGCCGATAAGTTGAGGCGTGGCTTCCGTCCAAAGGGACAATTCAATGTCCGGTGCCGCATTCCGTATCTCGGGCAACAGCCGGCTGAGAACAGGTTCCAGAAAGAACTCTGACATCCCGAGTGCCACCCTTCCGCCACCAGAGGTGAGTGCGAAGGCTTCAAGTGCCCTGTTATGGGCATTCAGCACCTCGCGTGCAGGGCCCAGGAGCCGCCGTCCCTCCTGCGTCAATCGCACAACGCCGCTACCCCGATCGAAGACCGGACGCCCGATCTCGGTCTCCAATTTCTTGATCTGCTGGCTGACAGCACTTTGCGTACGCCCGACCTTCTGGCCGGCGGCAGTGAAACTGCCCGTCTCGGTAATTGCCAGAAAGGCTTTCAGTGCATCGATATCCATACCCATTAGAGTTTCTTATTTGAACTAGAAAGTAAATTCGTTTGTGAAATGTCTCGTTGCATCGGCATCCTCTTCGGCAAAGGAGGCGCCCGATGAAGAAGGTTTTGAACCACCGCCTTGCCGAGGCCGACGACTTCAATGCCCTGATTGCCCTGCAGCGCCGCGCCACGCTTGGTCTCAGTGGCGGCCATTACGACCTCGACGCCATGCGGCTTGCTCTTGAAGAAGTGCCAATTCTGACTCGCGACCTGGTCGACGACGGTCATTACCATGTCTTCACCGATCCAGAGGGTGCCATTGTTGCCGGTGGGGGCTGGTCCTGCCGCGCGCCCGGTTTTGCAGGTGCTGCGAGCGGAACCGCAAGCACGCTGGCGCCCGGTCAGGCATTTGTTCGGGCCGTGAATGTCGACCCGGCCGTGGCCCGCCAGGGCCTCGGGCGCCGGATCATGACATTGATCGAAGCCGATGCGGCGGCCCAAGGCATCCGCCACTTCTTGCTGACGGCGACGCTTCCCGGCAAACCGCTATATTTGGGCCTTGATTATCGCGTCCTTCGTCCTGTCGAGGGGCGGCTTTCCAACGGCTACCTTGTCCGCTTATTCGCGATGGAAAAGATGCTTGTGCCCGGCGCGCACCCACGTCCGGGCTCCGTGACTCCTGACGGCTTCAGTCAGGCCGAGATAGCGGATGTTTCCAAGCAGGATGGAGATTTCCCCGAAGCATGAGGAAACGGACGGTCAATCCGATCCCTCGTGTCCGGAGACCGCTCAGGATTACTTNACTTTCTTGACGCCTTCCAGGATCAGCGTNGTTGCGACGTTGGCGTAGTCCTCGCGGGAAACCGGACCGCCTTCCTTGAACCACATATAGACCCAGTTCATCATGCCGAAGAGCGACATGGTCACTGGCATCAGCAAGGGGCGATCGGGGTTTGCGAGCTGCGGGTGGATGTCCTTCAGCGCGTTGGAGAAGTGACGCACGATCCGGCGTTCGATGGCCACGATCTCAGCCTTCTGTTCGTCGGAAAGCGCCGGGCCCGCATTGAGCTGGACCTTGTGCTGATCGTCAGCGCCGCGATAGTTGTCCAGTACGGTCATCACCAGCTTGTGCAGTCTTTTTTCGGCGGGCAGGGATGGGTCGTCCGCCGTTTCCAAAGCTTCGTCGAGACTGTCCAGATGCGAGCGGATGATCGCAAAGATCAGCACACCCTTCGACGGGTAGTAGTGATAGAGCAACGACTTGGAGACACCTGCTTCCTGGGCAATCTGCGACATGGACGCCTTTTCCATGCCCTGGGTCGCAAAGACATTGGCTGCCGTCAGAAGAAGGCCATGCTGTTTTTCTTCAAAATCACTGGCGCGCGTTCTCGCCATACGTCATGAACTCCATATTGCGGACCAAAGCTTGCGCCTGGTTACAAATTTCTAGCCTGATCGAATGAAATTGACCAGCCGGTCCGACAATTAACGGTGGACCGGCCAGATCGCTGATTTCGTTTGGATCTTCTATTCCATGAGTTGTCAGACCTTCATTCTCTCAAGTGCTTTCCCGGCCAAGCGCAGCGCGAACCGGGATCTGCATTTTGAAAAGGGGTCTCTCCTTCCGTCCGGATCCCGGATCCGCGCCTTGCTTCGTCCGCGACAGCGTGGGTGGTTTCTTTCCGTTTCGGGATCTTCGAACCTATTCCTTCGGGCGGTTGTCGACGACGCGCTTGGCCTTGCCTTGTGAGCGGTCGATGCTGTCCGGCTCATGGATTTCGACCTTTGAGGATATGCCGATGGTCGACTTGATGTGATGGGCGAGTTCCTTCGCCGAGGCCGCGCGTGCTTCAGTGCTGCTTGCGTCTGCCATTGCCTCGGCATGCACGATCATTGCGTCCATGCGTCCGGCGCGGGTCAGCTCGATCTGGAAATGGGCGCTCAGGCCGGCGCATTTGAGGATCTGTTCCTCGATCTGGGTGGGGAAGACGTTGACACCGCGCAGGATGATCATGTCGTCGCTGCGTCCAGTGATTTTTTCGATCCTGCGCATGGAGCGGGCTGTGCCGGGCAGGATGCGGGTGAGATCCCGGGTCCGATAGCGGACCATCGGCAGGCCTTCCTTCGTCAGCGTCGTGAAGACAAGCTCGCCCATCTCGCCGTCGGGAAGCACTTCTTCGGTCACCGGATCGATGATTTCAGGATAGAAATGATCTTCCCAGACATGCAGACCGTCTTTGGTCTCAACGCATTCCTGGGCGACGCCGGGCCCCATGATTTCCGATAGACCGTAGATGTCGACGGCATGCATGTCGAAGGCGTCCTGGATTTCCTCGCGCATGGCATTTGTCCAGGGCTCTGCGCCAAAGATCCCGACCTTGAGCGAACTTTCGCGTGGGTCCAGGCCGCGGCGGCGGTATTCATCCAGGATCGACAGCATGTAGGACGGGGTGACCATGATGACATCGGGACGGAAGTCCTCGATCAGGGTCACCTGGCGTTCAGTCATGCCGCCGGAAATGGGCACCACGGTGCAGCCGAGCCGTTCCGCGCCATAGTGGGCGCCAAGACCGCCTGTGAAGAGGCCATAGCCATAAGCGTTGTGCAGAATGTTGCCCTTGCGGCCACCGGCGGCGCGGATCGAACGCGCGATCAGATCAGCCCAGTTGGAAATATCGTTTGCCGTATAACCAACAACCGTCGGCTTTCCAGTGGTGCCGGAGGACCCGTGTATGCGGACGAGATCTTCCCTCGGAGTTGCAAACATGCCGAAGGGGTAGGTGTCACGAAGGTCCTGCTTCACCGTGAACGGAAACTTCGCAAGGTCGGCCAGGGATTTGAAATCGCCCGGATGCGCGCCGTGTTCGTCAAAGCGTTTTTTGAAGAATGGCGAGTTTTCGTAGGCATGGCCGAGGGTCCAGGCAAGACGGTTTTGCTGGAGCTCAGAAATCTCGTCGCGGGATGCGGTTTCGATCGGGTCGAGAATCCCGCGGTCAGGTGTGAGGTCAATCATTCAAGCTTCTCCCAGTGCGCAGGTCGCGCCGTTTCGGTTCATTCGGGTAAAAAGGTGCGGTTGATGGTGCGGGAGTGGCCGCGGAACTCGGCAATCACGGTTCCGTCCTCTCGCGTCAGACTGATGTCATAGATGCCGGAGCGTCCCTGTTTCGAGAGCTCTCGAGCAGTTGCTGTCAAAACATCGCCGAGGGAGCCGGGGGCGATATAGGTGATCGAACAATGCTGGGCGACGGTCACTTTGTTGTAGGTGTTGCAGGCAAAGGCAAAAGCGCTGTCCGCCAGGGCGAACAAATAGCCGCCGTGCATGTTGCCGTGACCGTTGGTCATGATGTCAGTGACCGTCATGCGGATAACGGCTTCGCCCGGCGCAACACGGATGAGGTCCATGCCGAGCGCCTGTGAGGCGTTGTCATCGTCCCACATGATTTTGGCGCAGGCCTCGGCAAGCTCCTGCGGGTTCATTTCGGAAGCAGCTTTCATATCATTTGCCCTTGAAGACGGCGGGACGCTTTTCAAGGAAGGCCGTGACGCCCTCGGCATAGTCGTCCGTGAAACCCGCCGCCCTTTGGCAGTCACGTTCCATGTCGAGATGAGTGTCCAGGTCCTGTGTTCCAGCGGTCTGGATCAGCCGCTTGGTCAGGCCGAGGCCGACAGTCGGGCCGAGTGCCAGCTTGTCGGCAATCGCCATGGCGGCATCCAAGAGGGCGTCATCATCGACTGCTTTCCAGATCAGACCCCAGCTTTCGGCCTGTTCCGCCATCACGGGCTCGGCGAGAAGGGCGAGAGCCTTGGCACGCGGTTCGCCGAGAATGCGGGTGAGAGACCAGCTGCCGCCGGCATCGGGGATCAGGCCGATCTTGGAAAAGGCCTGGATGAACTTTGCCGACCGGGCTGCAAGAACGATGTCGCAGGCAAAGGCGATATTGGCACCGGCGCCGGCGGCGACGCCGTTGACCGCGCAGACGACCGGTTTTTCAAGTTCGCGGATCAGGCGCAGCGTCGGATTGTAAAACGTGTCGAGGGTGTGTCCGAGGTCGGGTTTTTCATCACTCTTGCGTGGATCACGGTCGCCGAGATCCTGGCCCGCGCAAAAGCCGCGACCGGCTCCGGTCAACAGGACTGCACGCACGTCGGCTTCGTTGTGAGCGCGCTCGATACCGGCGCGAAGGGCAAGGTGCATTTCCTCGTTAAAGGCGTTCAGTTTGTCCGGCCGATTGAGCGTCAGCTTCAAAACGCCATTTTCCAGACTTGATATAACGCTCTGATTTTCCGTCATTTTCACCTCCCTGACACCATTTTCTTCATGGGTCCCTAAAACAAATTGTTGCATAAACCGTCCGGTCGGTCAATTATAAGTCTCGCGACGGCGACCACGCCATGAAGTTTTGAGGAGGACTCATGTCGCAGCTTTTCGATCAGAATCGTGCCCTGCTGGAAGGCGCGCTGCAAGCGATGAAAACGCGCGAATTCTGGACGCCGTTTCCGGAAGTTCCCTCCGGCAAGATTTACGGCGAGACAGCGCGTGAAGACGGNGAGAAAGCGTTTGCGGCGCTGGTCGGCAAACCGTTCGATATTCCAGGTCATCCTGAGGAAAAACGTCTCGGCNAGGAGGTGTCGCCCTGGGGCATGGATCTCGATCTGACCTATCCCGCTGCCTCAAGGGAAACACTGATTTCCANTTCCAAGGCAGCCCTTGAAGACTGGTCGGATGCAAGCGTTGAGGCACGCGTCGGTGTTCTCCTGGAGACGCTCGTTCGTCTCAACAAGATGAGTTTTCTGATTGGGCATGCGACGGTCCACACGACGGGCCAGGCCTTCCCAATGGCGTTTCAGGCCGGAGGACCGCACGCTCAGGACCGGGGCCTTGAAGCTGTTGCAGCTGCCTATGCGGAAATGTCGGCGACCGCCGACAAGGCCGTTTGGGAAAAACCGCAGGGCAGGAACGCGCCCATCGTTCTGGAAAAACACTGGCGGATCGTCCCACGCGGCATTTCTCTCACGATTGGCTGCAATACGTTTCCCGGTTGGAACGGCTATCCAGGCCTTTTTGCAAGCCTTGCCACCGGCAACACGGCGATCGTGAAACCGCATCCGATGGCCATTCTGCCGCTCGCAATCACGGTCAAAGTCCTGCGCGAAGTCCTGGCGGAAGAAGGATTGCCGGTGGATGCTGTCCTGCTTGCGGTCGATGAACCAGACGCGCCAGTCACCAAAGATCTGGTTGCTACGCCGGATGTGAAACTCATCGATTACACCGGATCGTCCGCCTTTGGTGACTGGATCCGGAAGAATGCAGGTGATGCGCTGGTCTTCACCGAGGAGACAGGCGTCAACTCCGTGGTGATTACCGGCACCGACGAATTTGGCGGCATGTGTGACAACCTTGCCTTTTCGCTGGCGCTCTATTCCGGCCAGATGTGTACATCACCGCAAAACATCTATGTGCCGGAAAGCGGTATTGAAACCGACCAAGGTCCCAAAACCTTTGATGAGGTCTTCACTGGGATCGCAGCGGCAATCGACAGGCTGCTTGCAGATCCCAAACAGGCTTCCGGCGTCTGCGGAACCATCGTCAATCCGGCAAGCCTGGATCGGCTGGAGCGCGCGCGCGCTGCGGGCCGGGTCCTGCGCGAAAGCGGCAAGACCGGCACTGGCCGGTCAGCGACCCCGTTGATCGTCGCGGTCAGCCGGGATGACACGCTTCATCGTGACGAGTGTTTCGGACCGGTTGTCTTTGCCGTTGCAAGCAAATCCGCTGGTGACGCGATTGATCAGGCCGCGTCTCTTGCCCGGGAAAAAGGGGCAATCACGGCCGCGCTCTACGCGAGCGAACAGGATCTGATCAACCAGGCTGCCAGAGCCTTCGCCCATGCCGGCGTCAACCTGTCGGTCAATCTCACCGGCAACATCTTCGTCAACCAATCGGCGGCCTTTTCCGATTTCCACGTCACCGGTGCGAACCCGGCTGGAAACGCAAGTCTGACCGACACTGCTTTTGTCGCGCCACGGTTCCGGCGCGTCATGATCCGCTGGCCGAAATCCGCCTGAAACCGGCGAAAGGCCAATCTGGAAACCCCTGGGAGGACCCCATGAAATTCACGATGACTGCTATCGCCACCCTGGTGGCACTTGGACTCACGTCTGCTGCTCAGGCCGACATCAAACTCGGCGCCAGCCTGTCCGCCTCTGGTGGTGCCGCTTTCCTTGGCGATCCGGAAGCCAAGACGCTCGAAATGCTTGTAGAGGAAGTCAACGCCGCCGGCGGTATCAACGGAGAGAAGATCGAGCTGATCCTCTATGACGACGGCGGCGATCCGAACAAGGCCCGCACCTTTGCCACCCGTCTGGTTGAAGATGACGAGGTCGTCGCCATCATCGGCGGATCGACCACCGGAACCACCATGTCGATCCTCCCTGTTGCCGAGGACGAGGGCATTCCGTTCATCTCTCTGGCCGGTGCGATCCAGATTATCGATCCGGTGCGCCCGTATGTTTTCAAGACACCGCATACCGACCGCATGGCCTGCGAGAAAATCTTCACCGACATGCAGAAAAACGGCATCACGACGATCGGCATGATCTCGGGCACCGACGGCTTCGGCGCGTCCATGGAGGCCCAGTGCAAGGATGTTGCCGGCACATACGAGATCACGATTGCCGCGCAGGAGACCTATGCACCGCAGGACGCGGACATGACCCCTCAGCTGACCAAGATCAAGTCCACCGAGGGCGTTCAGGCGATCCTCAACCCGGGCTTTGGCCAGGGTCCGGCCATCGTGACGCGGAACTATGCGCAGCTCGGTATCGATCTGCCGCTCTATCAGAGCCATGGTGTTGCTTCCGACGGTTTCATCGAGCTGGCAGGTGCGGATGCTGCTGAAGGTGTGCGCCTTCCGGGCACTGCGCTTCTGATTGCCGACATCATCGAAGATGGTGACCCGCAGAAGGAGGTCGTCGCTGCCTACAAGGCTGCTTACGAAGAAAAATACGGTGAAGCTGTCTCCACCTTCGGCGGCTACGCACATGACGCCTTCCGCCTGATGACCAATGCGATTGCCCGCGCCGGGAGCGACGATCCGAGCGCCATCCGTGATGCGTTGGAAGCAACCGACGGCCTGGTCGGCACCACCGGCATTTACAGCTTCAGTGCAGACGATCACCTTGGTCTCGATCTCAGCGCTTTCCGCATGCTGGAAATTCGCGACGGCAAGTGGACCTCGATCGACTGATTGATTGACCTTCGGCCGGGAGGGATCTCCCGGCCGTTTTCCCCGAACGCGTAAAGGAAACGTCGTCCATGGACGCCCTTATGCAATTTATCTATTCCGGCCTGACCGTCGGCGCCGTTTATGCGCTGGTCGCGCTCGGCTTCACGATCATCTACAACGCTTCCGACGTTGTGAACTTCGCCCAGGGCGAGTTCGTCATGCTCGGCGGCATGATCACGGTGTTTGCCTTCGACGCGGGCCTGCCGCTGCCGCTTGCCGCGCTGACGGCGATTGTTGCAACGGCTGCCATCGGCGTCGCACTCAACAAGTTTGCGATCGAGCCCGCCAGGGGCGCGCCGGTTGTCTCGTTGATCATCATCACCATCGGAGCTTCGATCCTGATCCGGGGTGCGTCCCAGGTTATCTTTGACAAGCAGCTCCACCGCCTGCCGGCGTTCTCCGGTGACGATCCGATCCACTTGCTGGGAGCAACGCTCCTTCCGCAGAGCCTTTGGGTGATTTGCGGTGCTTTTGCCATCTTTATCGGTCTGTGGCTGTTCTTCACGCGCACGCTGCTCGGCAAGGCCGTTCTGGCCACTGCCAACAATCGTCTGGCCGCGCAGCTCGTCGGGATCAACACAGGCTTTGTGATGACACTGTCATTTGCGCTCTCGGCTGCCATTGGCGCCCTGGCCGGTGTTCTGGTCACGCCGATAACGCTGGTGAGTTACGACGTTGGTGTCGGCCTGGCGCTGAAAGGTTTTGCCGCCGCGATGCTGGGCGGTATGGGAAATCCGAAAGGTGCACTTGTCGGCGGGCTCCTGCTCGGTCTCTTTGAGGCGCTGACCGCCGGATATATCTCCTCGCAATACAAGGAAGCCGTTGCCTTTGTTGTGATCCTGGCTGTGCTCTTCGTGATGCCCCAGGGGCTCTTCGGCGAAAAGAAAACGGAGAGGGTCTGATCCATGACTGGCAAAAGCAAATGGATCCAGCTTGCGGTCCTCGCGATCATCATGCTGGTTCTGCCGTTCTTCTTTCCGTCCGGATACTATTACCGTGTCGGTGCGCTGATTTTCGTGAACGCGCTCTCGGTCGTCGGTCTGGTCATCCTGATCGGGTATGCCGGCCAGATCAGTCTCGGCCACGCGGGCTTTGCCGGGATCGGCGCCTATTCCTGTGCATTGGCACCGGTTCATCTCGGGCTGCATCCGGCGCTCGCTGTTCTTCTCGGTGCTGGAATTTCAGGTGTCCTGGCGCTTTTGATCGGTCGCCCGATCCTGCGCCTGAAGGGCTATTATCTCGCGGTTGCAACCCTTGGCTTCGGCATTCTGGTGTCGATGATCCTCTCCAACGAACGGGGGCTGACCGGCGGACCGGACGGGATTTCCGTACCGGGGCTTGGCCTGCGTCCGCTCCTGCGCGACATGGGGCTGCGCCTTTCCGGTGGTGAGTTCTGGTACATCGTCAATGCGGTGGTGCTGCTCGTTTCCATCTGGATCGCGCTCAATCTCTATCAAAGCGCCACGGGCCGCGCGATGCGGGCGCTGCACGGGTCCGAAACCGCTGCAATGACCGTCGGTATCGATGTCGCCAGGTTCAAGCTGCAGGCCTTCGTGCTCTCCGCCGTTTATGCCTCCGTGGCCGGATCGCTGCTTGCGCTCCAGAACGGCTTCATCACACCCGACGTGGCCGGCTTCATGCATTCGGTCGAGATGGTGACCATGGCTGTTCTCGGTGGTGTCGGGTCCGTGCTCGGAGCCACCTTCGGCGCGGCGATCCTGACGCTGCTGCCCCAGGTTCTCACCGTTTTTGCCGACTATGAACAGCTTGTGCTCGGCTTTGTGATGATCCTCGTGATGATCTTCCTGCCGCTTGGTCTTCTGCCGTCGATTGCCGCTCGGGTGCGGTGGAGGGGTGTGTGATGACCATTCTCGAAGTCAAAGGTCTCGGCATCAGTTTTGGCGGTCTGCGTGCGGTCAACGATGTCAGCTTTTCGGTCAAGCCGGGGGAAATCGTCTCGGTGATCGGACCGAACGGTGCCGGCAAGACAACACTCTTCAACATGATCTCCGGTGTCTATCTGCCGAGTGACGGTGAGGTGAAGCTGGATGGTGAAGACGTAACCGCGCAGGCGCCGCATCTTCTGGCCGAAAAGGGTCTGACCCGCACATTTCAGAACCTTCAGATCTTTCAGGAGATGACGGTTCTGGAGAACGTTGTCGCCGGGTTTCACCTGAGCGAGCAGCCGTCGATCTGGGCCGATCTTTTTTCACTTCCTTCCGCACGCCGCCGGTCGGCCGAGGTCCGGGACAAGGCTTTTGGATTTCTGGAAAAGGTCCGGCTGACCAACGCTGCCGAGGAGGAAGCGGGCAACCTGTCCTACGGAGCCCTGAAGCGCCTAGAAATCGCGCGCGCTCTGGCGGTGGGACCGCGCGTGCTCCTGCTCGACGAACCGGCTGCCGGCTGCAACGCGGTTGAAACTGAAGAAATTGACGATCTGATCGCCACTCTCGCCCAGTCCGGCATCGCCATTCTTCTGGTGGAGCACGACATGAAAATGGTGATGCGGATCTCGAACCACATCGTTGTTCTCGACCACGGCGAGAAAATTGCCGAAGGAACGCCGGAGGCGGTTTCGAAAAATCCTGATGTCATTGCCGCCTATCTCGGCACGGAGGAAGAGGAGCCTGCTCATGCTCTCGGTTGAGGGACTGCGGTCGGCCTACGGCCATATCGAAGTGCTGCATGGTATCGATCTCAGCGTATCATCAAAGGAGATCGTCACCGTCGTCGGCGCCAATGGTGCGGGCAAGACGACACTGCTCAAATGCCTGTCNGGAACGCAGCCGTCAACGGGCGGGGANATCCGGTTTCGNGGTGATGCCNTGACCAGNGTTCCGGCTTTCAAGCGTCTGAAACGGGGNCTGTCGCAGTCACCGGAAGGTCGTCAGATCTTCACCAATCTCTCGGTGGAGGAAAACCTGCGTCTCGGGGCCTTCCTCTTTACCGACGAACGGGTCGACAAGGATATGGAAGATGCTTTCCAGATGTTCCCGATCCTGAAGGAGAAACGAAATCTTGCCGCCGGTGGGCTTTCGGGTGGTCAGCAACAGATGCTGGCGATCGCTCGCGCGCTCATGGGGCGTCCCCATTGCCTTCTGCTCGACGAACCCTCCATGGGACTTGCACCGCTTTTGGTGGCGCAGATTTTCGACGTCGTCAAATCGCTCAGGGAGCGGGAGGTTACGGTTCTCTTGGTCGAACAGAACGCGTTCGGTGCCCTGAAGATCGCCGATCGTGGCTACGTCATGGAAACCGGCCGGATCACGCTCGCTGGCGCAGCGGCCGAGTTGATTGCCGACCCGCGCGTGCGCGAAGCCTATCTCGGCATTTGAGCATTGAGGACCTTGGAAAAAATGTCCGTTCTATCCGTCAGATACCAAGGCGAGACCGCTATCGTCACACTCGACAATCCGCCGGTGAACGCTGTCTCCGAAGAGGTGCGCAAGGGATTGGTTGCTCTCGCGGATAAGCTGGATGAGGATAACGGCGTGGCCGCCGTTGTCCTCACCTGTGCGGGCAGAACCTTCATTGCCGGTGCGGATGTGCGCGAATTCGGCAAACCACCCGTCGAACCGCATCTGCCGGACGTGGTTACGCGGCTGGAACAGGCAAAGAAACCCTGGGTCGCTGCCATTCACGGGGCCGCGCTTGGCGGCGGTTTCGAGATAGCCATGGGCTGTCGTTTCCGGGTTGCGGACCGGTCGGCAAAAGTGGGTCTTCCAGAAGTCACCCTCGGCATTATTCCCGGAGCCTCGGGCACGGTGCGGACACCGCGCCTTACCGGTGTCGAGGCGGCTGTCGAATTAGCAACGAGCGGAAAGCCGGTTTCGGCACATCAAGCCTTGCAAAGCGGCGTGATCGACAAGGTTGTCGAGGGCGATCTTCTGGAAGGCGCAATTGCCTTTGCGCTGGAGGCCTTGAACCATCCGCTTCCCCAGCCGGTGTCGGCAAGGCCTGTCGAAACCAGGGACGAAGCCTTCTGGGAAAAGGCGAAGAAACAAGCTGCCAGGGCGGGTTATCAGGCACCGTTATCGGCCCTGGACTCGATCCGATTTGCCTCACGCCATTCCTTCGATGAGGCGATGGCATACGAACGGCAGACCTTTCTTGATCTGCGCGCTTCGGATGAGGCGGCGGCACTTCGGGCAGTTTTTTTCGCAGAGCGCGCTGCACCACGCCCGGCTTTTTTCAAAGACACGAAGCCACGACCGGCTGCCCGGGTAGGGATTGTCGGTGGCGGAACCATGGGTGCGGGAATTGCATCGTCTTGCTTGTCTGCCGGGCTCAATGTCGTCTTGATCGAGCGCGACGATGAGGCGCTGGCGCGTGGAAGGCAGACTGTCGAGCGGACGTTTGCAGGTGCCATCAAGCGCGGCAAGTTGTCGGCAGAGGGCAAGGACACGCTCATGAGCGCCTTGTCCGGATCGACGGATTATGCCGATCTTGGTCGGTGCGATCTCGTGATCGAGGCTGTGTTTGAGGAGATTTCGGTCAAGCGCGACGTCTTTAAAAAACTGGACAGGCATTGCCGGCCGGACGCCATTCTTGCAACCAACACGTCTTATCTGGATCCCCGGGAGATCTCCTCGGCGCTCAAGGACAGTTCCCGTTTTCTGGGGCTGCATTTTTTCAGCCCGGCCAATGTCATGAAGCTCCTGGAGATTGTCCCTGTCCCTGAAACGGCCGACGACGTTCTCGCGAGCGGCTTTGCGCTTGCCAAACAACTTGGCAAAGTTCCGGTCCGGGCCGGCATCTGCGAAGGCTTCATCGGCAATCGGATCCTCAAACGCTATCGCGCGGAAGCTGAAACTCTAGTACGCGAGGGGATTGCCATTGCCGATATTGATGCGGCGATGCGCGGTTTCGGTTTCAAGATGGGCCCCTTCGAAGCGCAGGACCTCGGCGGGCTGGACATAGCGTTTCTGCAACGGGAAGGCGCACGTGCCGAAGGTGCGGTCATCCCTGAAACCCTTGGTGACATTCTGGTGCGTTCAGGGCGCAAGGGACAGAAATCCGGAGGGGGTTGGTATGACTATGCCGACGGAGACAGGACGCCGCGTCCCTCGAGCGCCGTGTCAGACCTTCTCGCCGCTCAGGTGACAAACGGGCCGCAGCTGGACCCGGAAGAGATCTCTGAACGCCTCGTCAGGGCCATGGCAGCGGAAGGCGAAGCGATCTTAACCGAAGGCGTCGCGCATAGTGCATCCGATATCGATCTTGTTGAGATCCACGGCTACGGTTTTCCGCGCTGGAAGGGCGGGCCGATGTTCTGGAAGGATCAGCGGCTGCGATCCTGAATCGAAACCGAGCGCATTTTCATTGTGGCGCAGCAGCGGCTCAATCGGCGACGCTGCACTTTACCGGAGGAGATGGTGTGTCTAATCTTTCTGAGATCAGTCATTGCAGCGAGCCGGTCGGTCGAATGAGACCTGAACACGTCGATCTTGCGAAGTCTCCCCTGGTGCGGACGCGGGCCCGCTCGCAGCCGGTTGAGCAACTGAGGTCGGACATCCGCAATGTGTGCGGCGACTTTGAGATTGAACCCCGGGACGTGTCCTCTGGCCGGGTGAACGGCGATGTTTCGACCATCAGCGTGTCGCGGTTTCAAACCGCGATCGTCTCGCTGAACGCTAAGCGCGTCCTGAGAGACAGGAACATGATCAGGCGAGATCCGGGCGAGCATCTTTTCTTGCTGATCCAGGACAAGGGCAATTGCTGGATCCACCAGAATGAGACCTCGGTTGAGCTGACGCCAGGTGACATGTATCTCGTCGACAGCGCGCACAGTTCCGAATTCGTCTACAACGGTGCGGACGCCCGTCAGGTGTCGATCCACCTTCCGCGCGCCGAAATGCTGCACCGGTTTGGCGGTATCTGTACCGGGGGCATCGCGATCGACCGGACCGACCCCCTGTTTCTTGCGATGCGCGCGGTCCTGACCAAAATCTTTTCCGACGATATCAGCGTTGCCCCGCACCATGGCGAAGCTTTTCTCAGTATTCTCGGTGCCTATTTCCGCAGCGTCGAACACCAGGACTCGCTCAGAGACCGGGCTTCGAACGGTGTCCTGTCGCGGGCTCTTTGCCTGATCGACCGCCATGCGATGGATGCCGATTTTGGGCCTCAGAGGCTGGCCGAACTGCTCCAGGTTTCTCCGCGAACACTGCAAAGGCAATTCGGGGCACTGGGCGAGACGGTTGGAAAGCGGCTTTTGGCCGTCCGGCTGGATACGGCACGGGCCAGGCTGAATTCGGCGGAAGAGGGCTCCGGACGCAACACGATCGCTGCCGTTGCCTATGAAAGCGGTTTCAACGACCTTTCTTATTTCTACCGGGCNTTCCGCGANCGGTTTGGCATGCCGCCNGGCGACCTCCGCAAGAAAGTGTCGCTCTGATCCAATCCCTTTGGCGCCCTGGCCCAAGATTGGCGCGACCCTTCAGGTATCTTTTGCTGTGAGGGAACCGGTCGCCGAAACCCCGTGCAGGAACGATCCGGGAGGATGTTTCGTGTTCTGCAGACAGACGGTGTTTTCATCGCCCCGGTTTCGGGCTCTGAACAAGACAACCAGATTCAGAGCAAGAAAAGAGAAACCGGAGAGGGTTCATGAACATTACAAAGATCCTGGTCTCGACAGCGCTCGTCACCGGCTTTGCGGCCAGTGCCCTTGCGCACCCGCTGGACGGGCTGACGGCCGAGGAATACCAGAAGATCAACCAGATCATGAAAGACAGCGGTACAGCCACGAACGAAACGCTGTTTCCGCTGATCGAGTTGAAGGAGCCGGCCAAAGCCGACGTACTGTCCTGGAAAGAAGGCGATGCGCTCGACCGGAAAGCCATGGTTCAATTCACGACCGGCGATGGTTTCAGCGAAGCGATCGTGAACATCACCCAGGGGACTGTGGAGAGCAATGACCCGATTGAAGGGTCCGGTCAGCCGATGGTGCTCTTTGCGGAATTCATGGGTGCCCTGGAAGGCGCCCTTGGGCATCCCGACATGGCGGCGGGTCTTGATGCGCGTGGCCTGACGCCCGCCGACGTGTTTTGTCTCCCGCTCACCGCCGGCAATTTCTTCACGCCGGAGTTCGAGACCTCGCGTTTGATGAAGGTGCCCTGCTATCAAAACCCGACCGGGTCTAACTTCTACGCCAAGCCGATCGAAGGCCTTTTTGCCCTTTATGACATCGGCAAGCAGGAAGTCGTGGAGGTGGTCGATACGGGCGTTGTGCCGCTGCCGCAGGACGCATGGGGCTACACGGAAGAAGAAGTTGCCCAACGCTTGCCGCTGCGCCCTGAAACGAACAAGGTCTTGCTCAAGCAGGAAGGCGGCCCGAACTACAAGATCGACGGGAGCCACGTTGAATGGGACATCTGGCGCTTCAACTACCGTATCGACAAGCGGCCGGGCCTCGTGATCTCAAATCTCGATGCGAATGACCAGGGCACCTGGCGCTCGGTTATCTACCAGATGCACCTGTCGGAAGTGTTCGTGCCATACATGGACCCGACCGAGGGCTGGTACTGGCGCACATACATGGATAGCGGTGAATATGGTTTCGGCCTGTTCCTGACGCCCCTTACAGCCGGTGTCGACTGCCCGGACTACGCCACTTTCCTGCCGGCGGTCATTGCCGACGATGAGGGGAACCCGCTCGAGATCCCCGATGCGATCTGCATCTTTGAACGTAACATCGGTGATCCTGCCTGGCGGCATTTCGAGATTTTCGCGCAAACGCCGGACCAGTTCGTTCCGGCGGAAGGTCGGCCTGAAACCGAGCTGGTTATCAGGACTGCGTCGGAAGTCGGAAATTACGACTATCTGATCGACTATCGCCTGAAACAGGACGGACAGATCTTCATCAAGATCGGGGCGACCGGCCTTGATGCGGTCAAGGGTGTTGCTTCCACGTCCATGAACGATGCGACGGCTGCGGAAGACACAAGGTATGGCACCCTGATCGCCCCGAACCTGGTGGCTGCCAATCACGATCACTATTTCAACTTCAGGATCGATTTCGACATTGATCAGCCGGTGAACCACATGGGGACGATGGAGATTGTGCCTGCCGACGTCGATCCTGATCATCCGCGCAAGTCGATGTGGACCTGGAGGCACGTCATGCCCGACAGCGAGCTGGATGCGCGTTACCGTTTCAGCGCGACGAAGCCGAAACATGTGCACATTTCCAACCCGGCGCGGGAGGGGTACCTCGGGCAGACGCCGGGATGGATGATCCATCACGGGTCGATTGCCTATGGTCCGTTCGATTTCGAAAACGATCCGCCGTTCAAGCGCAACGCCTATATTGAATACTCCTCCTGGACGACGGTCCATGATCCTGAGCAGCGCTACGCGGGCGGGAAATACGCCATGCAAAGCGACGGGTCCGACACGCTGGCGGAATGGGTCAAGGAAGACCGGCCGTTGATGGGGCAGGATGTCGTGTCCTGGTTTACCGCAGGCTTCCATCACATTCCGCGCATGGAAGACTGGCCGGTCATGTCAACGGAATGGAAGACCGTTCACATCATGCCGTTCAACTTCTTTGCCCATAATCCGGCAATGACACTTCGAAAGTGAATGAACGGCCGGGGCGTTTACGCCCCGGTCCTTATCCCAGGATCCTTGCCCCAAAGTCTGGAACCGTGTGCCTAAAGGCGCAAAAGCAACGTCGAAATGAAGACGTTTCTGGTGTCTTCCAGTTTTTGGGTTCCCCATATCGCTTCCAGCGTCGGTTCTGAGATCGTGAAATAGCTGACCGCGCCAATCAGCTGATAGGTTGCCGCGGTCTGTTCCGCCTCGGTGCGATAGCGCCATCTTGGAACCTCTGCGAGAAGACTGACACTCTTGTCGAGAAAGGTCTTCAGATACCACTTCCTGCTGCTTTCAACGCGATCCAGATTGTCGAGGAGCTCTCTGGCGATCAGACGTCCGTCATAAGGTGCGAGCCGCGCATGCTCAAACAGTCTTTCCAGAAAGACATGCAGCTTTTTCTCCCCTCTATGATCCTGCTGCAGGACCTCATCAATGATTGTGTCGAACCTTTGTGCGACGTCGGCGAGGACTGCGCCGTAGAGCGCTTCCTTGGTCTTGAAATGATAAAGGATCGACTGCTTCGTCAGTCCGAGTTCGGCGGCAACGTCTGCAAGCGAGGCGCCGTAAAACCCGCGATCGGAAAACAGCCGCAGCGCTGTGCCGATGAACTTCTGCTTCGGAGAATCGGTTTGCAAGGTCATGGCGACATTCTATCACTGGATTGACGACTTACCAGTTGTCAAGTATGACTTACCAAGTGGTAAGCTAAAAGCTGCGTCGATGGAGGTGATTGTGGACCGGGAACTGGAAATTGCACTTCTTGAAGAGCTTAAAGGATTGAAAGAAAACGGACATTTCTTTCTAGATGAGGCCGTTCAATCGTCACCGGTAAATCGCTATTCGTCCAGCGGCCGCTTTGACGCGGAAATGAAGTCAGTCTTCCGTTCTGTCCCTGTCATCGCTGCGCATTCAAGCGAGTTGCCTGAAAAGGGGAGTTTTCTCACCAGGCGCATCAGCGGTCTGCCAATGCTGCTCACCCGGGACAGAGAAGGGAAAGTCAATGCATTCCTGAACGTGTGCCGTCATCGAGGCGCGCGTCTTGTCGATGAGACGGACGGCTGCAAACATGCTTTCAGCTGTCCCTATCATGCCTGGACCTGGAACAGCTCCGGTGAGCTTCGCGGTGTTCCTCACGAGAAGCCAGGATTTCCCGGCCTTGACCGCGCCGCCCACGCGCTCAAACGATTGCCGGTAACCGAACGGTTTGGCCTGGTTTGGCTCGTTGCAGACGCGGATGCGCGGCCGGATTTCGATGCCCATCTGGACCCGATCGCGAAAGATTTCGCCTGGCTGGAGATGGCGGATCTGGGTATTGCAGCAAGCGATACCATTGTCCACGCAGCGAACTGGAAGCTGCTGGTCGAAGGCGGCATAGAGGCCTATCATTTCAAGGTCGCTCACAAGGAGACGATCGGTCCGCATTTCCTGGACAATCTGTCGAGTTACGAGATGCTCGGACCCCACATGCGCTCCATCCTGCCGCGCATATCAGTCACGGAGCTGGAAACCGGATCAGATAGCGGCTGGTCCATCCGGGATCATGCGAATGTGCTTTATACCGTCTTTCCAACCAACCAGTTCTTGCTGATGCAGGATCACGTTGCATGGATCCAGTTGCACCCGTTGGCTGCCGGGGAAACGGAGATCCGGATGACGACGCTTGCACCCAGGTCGCAAATCACGGACGACATGGCTGATCACTGGCGCCGGAACCACAAAATAACGTCGGTCACGTTGGCTGAGGATTTTGCCATCAATGAAGCGGTGCAGACCGGGTTGGAAAGCGGTGCCAATTCGGACCTGACTTTCGGACGCTATGAAGGTGCATTGCACCGGTTCAATGAAGTCGTCGAAGCACAGCTGCGCTAGCCACCTGAACCTGACTTTCATGTTTGGGCTCGTGCCCCGGAATATTCACTTAATTCTTCGTCGGCGGCGGCGCATGCCTAGCCCGTGGACTCCTTGACGCTCAGCCAAACTTTAATGTCCGCTTTACTTCCAGGCTCTGCCGCTTGGTCTGTTAGGTCGACCGACCGTTTAGAGCCCATTTTGACAAATGCTGCGTTGGACGCGAATGTCCGAAAAAGATCAATTACGCAGGAGGTTGGTCAATAGTATGATTGTTCAAGCGTGCATAAACGGTGCCCGGCCTAAGGGCTACCACCCGTCTTTGCCTCTTACCAAAGAAGCGATGGTTGCTGACGCCGCAGAATGCATTGCTTCAGGTGCAGGCGAATTGCACATCCACCCTCGTGACTTGGACGGAAAAGAAAGCCTCGCCCATGTGGATGAGCTTGTTCGTGGCGTCCGAAGCGCCTGCCCGGGCACGCTGGTTGGTGTATCGACTGGGGCATGGATCGAGAACGATATTAATCTCACTAGAGATCGTATCAATGAGTGGTCATCCATTCCGGACTACGCTTCGGTAAACTTGTCGGAGTCGGATGCCCCGGCGATTTTTTCGCTCCTTGAATCGAAGGGCATTGGTATCGAAGCAGGAATAGCCACAGTTGAGGACGCAGAGCGTTTTGTATCTTTGCCGCAACGAGACAAGGTCTTTCGGGTGTTGTTTGAAATCGAAGAACAGGACCTCAGACAGGCCCAAGCAACGCTGGTAGATATCCAAGCCGTTTTGAATGAGGCCGGTATTCAGCGCCCCATTCTGTTACATGGATTTGATGCAACGGTATGGTTTTTCGTGCGCGAGGCTCGGGAAAAACGATGGTCGACCCGCGTTGGTCTTGAGGACGGTTGCAGGTTGGAAGATCACTCTATCGCGTCATCAAACGCTCAACTCGTTGCCAGCGCCATCGCCATCTTTCAGCAGAAGAGTGTTAATTAGCAGACCTTCGCGCAGCTTCGGCGAATTGGCGTTTTGTCCGCATTGCTGCTCTACGCGGTTGATTGATCGTCTTCGGAGATTCCGCCGAAGGCGGTCATCGGCACTCGATCATTTATGAGTACACGCCCTAGTCTTTGGGTAACAGCGCGGAGTGTGGCGACAAACAGCTATGCCGCGTCGGTATTTGTCAATTCTTGTGTCGGCATGCCAATTTTTCGAAGGAAAAATCAAGCGTCATTGTTTCTGATTCGAACAAGATCATACCTAGACAGGTAGTTTGCGCAAACTGCATACGTATAAATATCGATTTATTGTGTATATCTATTGGTTGTATTTTTGTTGATGCATTCTTTTAGTTGATTTTGATACAAAAAATATCGTCATACGAAATCAGAACTTGGTTGGATCAATAAATTTTTTACTTAACGCTTGGTAATTTAGTCAAAGTTGAATATTCGGTCCCAATTGAGGGTGAGAGAA
>JGI12316J14372_10001050_pt1 | contig 40136 bp, 34 predicted proteins | sample MarCyaLeptolynsp_FD_14372 | JGI IMG/M metagenome (IMG submission 14372)
TCATCATCGTTGCTGCGGCTCCAGACCAGCTCCGGATCATCATCCCCATCGGCGTCGAACACGTTGCGTATGCTCGATATGACAACCGTAAATTCCGAGTCTACTGCGTACTTGCCTGCGATCGCTTCACCAATTGCGACGAGTTCGTCGAAGTCGGCGTCATCGATGGCTTCCCTGTCCCGGGTCGCCAGATCAACAAGCACGGAATTGACTTTCGTCATCGCTTTGTCGCCGCGAAAGCCGTCGTAAAACGAAACCACGTTGATGAAGATCAGAACAAGAAACGGAAGCACCACGGCGAATTCAACAGCAGCAACCGCCTCATTGTCCGTGACCAGCTTGCTTAGCAGAATGTTTCCGGGCTTTTTCATATCAGAAGGGCTCGTTCAGGAAGGCCGTTGAGGAAACCAGCTGATAGCGGCGCGTACCGGTTTTTGTCAGGTTCAGGCCCAGGCCAAGCCCGGGCGTGATCAGATTGACCGTCACGCAGACGCGCATGAAGACAATGCTGTTCGCTGCACCCGGGTTGAATGTGACTGCCGGACTGAGCGCCAAAGAGGAATCCCTGCAAGCCGCATCGCTTGCCGGCAGCGACGACAGCGAACTGATTTCTGTCAACTCGACGGTGATCTCATTTTCGCAATTCCGAATGACCGAACCCGTTTCTGCGCAGACGGCTTTTTCGATATCCTCTTGCGAGTAGGTTCCATTCTCAACACCTTTCGAAACGGTCCCCGTATACACCTCTTTCGAAATCACGCTGACCGCGTTGTCGACCATTGCCATGCGTGTGAACAGGAGCCCGGCCTCGAAAAGCGAAAAAATCATCGCGAAAAAAACCGGTGCAATGAACGCGAACTCAATCGCTGTCACACCGTTTCTGTCTCGCAGCAGCCGTTTCAGGCCGCAGCCGCTGAGGAGTGTTTTCATCGCGCGCCTCATCAGCCCGAAATCCGGAGATTGTTGATCGATGCCGCGATACCGTTGAACGCGCTGGAGAGATCAAACCCCTCGACGTGGTAATAGTCGCTGAGAGACTTGGCGCAATATTTCATGAGGGTATCCTCACTCGATCCGCTCGTGATCTGGTACCCGACGGTGTAGACGTAAATGCTCTGGGTCTTCATCACATCGCACAGGCTTTTGAAATACGCAGTCGCATTCGTCTTGCTGACAATTGTCTGTCGCGTGGAGGAATTGCTTATGTGCGGCTTTTCGCTGCTGGTTGGATCTCTCGGCCGGGTCTGATCCGTAATGCCTCCGTCGGTCATGATCACCGCGATTTTCATGATGTCCTCATCATCAAAGGCGACCGGCCGGTCCGCGAAGTCGCCGCCCAGCACACCTCTCATGTTTGGAGACAACGCTTTGGCGCCCCACAGGGTGCCGATATCCATTCCTGTCCCGTCCGAAAGCGTCATTTCGTCAATCCGGGCCTTCAGGACATCCGCCTTGTTGGAATTGAAAATCGATTCGGTGTTCGACCTCGGGCACCAGTCGTTCATTGCGCCATATCGCGTAAGGACTTGGAGGGCACTTCCGCACCGACCGTGTATGTCGCTGAATCCGGATCAGTCACCGCCGAGCTCGCTTCAACCGCATAGCGTTTGTAAAGCGTGTCGCCCAAATTCACGGTCCCACCGAAAAGGACCAGATTGATTGACGTGTGACTGTCCCGTCCGTCACTGAGCATCAGGTCGATAAACTCCTTGGAGGCGGTTATAAGGTCGGCAAGTTTGGCACCCCTCATCGAAGACGAGATGTCCAGAACCAGGGAGATCTCGATTTCGGTCTGCGACTGGACCGCGGTCGATATGGCGGTCACGGTCTGCGTGTCCCGGCCGATCAGCGACAGAAACGGTGTCTTGAGAGTCACCTCGGCCGTGATCTCGACTTCCTTTGAATTCAGGGCGTTGGTGACTTCGACGGTCGTGTAGCTGAGCGTGTTCCAGGCCGCCCCGTCGGGTTTGTTGGCCGCCATATAGTCGTCGACGACGTCTGACATGTCGCCGCTGTTTGACAGCGATGCGGCGGCCAGGGTCGCGGAATCCAGCATGACTTGCAGGCGTTCCTGCGTCGACGTCATTCGAATGACGTCGACGCTGCCGCAGGCCACCACAATAAGCGGTACTGCGCACAGCGCGGTAAAGATTGCGAAGTTACCGGAATCGTCGTTTCGCAACCGCGCGAACTGCGGGAGCAACCAGGATAGCAGGGGCATCTCACCTCACCAAAGCAAGTTGATCAAGTGCAGAAGAAGACCCCATTCAACGCCTGCGAGCTTACGCTATAATCAAATAACGCAGCAGAAAGTAATAATGAAACAGAAATACAGATTCTAATTAATAAAAAATGAAGTATCAAAAATAAATATTCAAATATACAACAAAAATAGCGGCAATACCTTTAAAAGATATCACCGCATACTTTTGGAAGCCAAGAAATTTACATGATCTCGAAGACGATAGCATCATTCAGGTGTGACCGTTATGCATTTTGCGCAACTCTTTTAGCGGATGCTGCGTTGCATCGGTTCCTGTTACGGCAAAGTCTTAACCGCACACCGACAGAACAGTCCTGAAAAACTACTCCGTCTCCGGTCTCGGAACGGACTTGAATGGTGTTGTCATCTCAGCGAGATAGGTTCAAATCCACGCTAAACCCGGGCGGAAGGCAGGGCGCCGCGAACAACTAATGTCTTTGCGGGACCACTACGTGGCGGCGCGCTCCGCGGCCCGCCACGACTTGGGATAGTGTCACACACTCACGCTGGTGACCGCCACGTCCACTTCCACAGTGTCCATGATCAAACGCACTGTATCGCCCATTGACTGGGAATCGATCTCGACCGTCGCGGCCGCCTGCCAGCCTTCAGGGCCCGCAGCACCGTCCGGGTCAACTTCCAGCAGCACATCGCCGTCGGCCTCTCGCGTCGCGCGCGCGTATTCGTCCACATTGGAACCAGGTCCAAAGGCATCGTCCAGAAGCTGTCCAAGATCGATGCGATCGCCCTCTTCGAAATTGTAGTCGAGGATCAGGTTGGCACCGGCAAGTGACTCCAGCACGAAATTGTCTGCGGCGTCTGTCGTTCCTGTCTGCAGGTTCGGCTCGGATTCCCAAAAACGGGTATCGTAGATCGATCCGGTGCTGCCATCGTCGCGGGTGAATGAGCCTTCACGGTCAATGATGTTGTCATTCACATCTTCCCAGGACCCGTCATACTTGCTGTCCTGATCCTCGTAAAAGCTGTCGATGTCGATCGAGGAGATACCAAGATCTTCCAAGGTCTTCAGTTCCCCGTCATCCGTGACACCATCACCATTTTCGTCCACCCACACGCGCAGCTTTTGGTAGGCTTCATCATTCGCATCGATGACACCGTCACCGTTGCTGTCCATCCAGGTCATCGCCTCATGCGCGCCTGCGAAGTATCTGCCAATATCGTCAATGCCGTTGCTGCCTCCCTGAAAGTGTTCACCGACAACTTCCGAGGCATCGTCGATGATCCCATTGCCGTTCAGGTCCATCACGAGAAGGCCGTCGCCCGCGCCCATCCAGCCGACCTCTTCCGTGGTACCGTCCAGATCCATGTCGAACTGAACCGAATTGTCCATTTCGATCCCGTTACCGTCCAGATCAAGAACAAGCCCGCCCCGGAAAATTGTCAGGACGTTGGTGATGATGACCTCACCTTCTTCCGTGACTTCATAGTCGAACTTTATCGTCCGGGCGCTGTCGTCGTCGTCATGCGGGGTCTCTCCCTCCTCATCATAAAAGGCAATGCCGTTGTCGGTGTGATCGACAATCGGTTCCCGTGCTTCTTCTTCATCCTCAGGCACCCCGACCTGCATGCCAAAGCGATAGCCCTCACCATCGCCGCCATCGCCTTCCGGATCATCCTCGTCGGTGTTGTTTTCGACACCGCCGCCAGCGTCATAATCAGGGCGATTTTCTCTCTTGTCGAAATTCGAAAAGTTGAAATCAATCCGTATTTCGCCACTCTCCGGCAGGTCGCCAAGATCGCCCAGGTTCAAAAACATCTGCCGGCCGTCCGGGCCGTCTAAAGCGTAATCTCCTTCGTCCGCCTCAGGGCTTTCGTTGACGCCTTCACTCAGTGACTCAACCAGGGAAAAATCAACTGGTTCGCCATTGATCCACACAATGAGATTTTCGAATTCGATAATGTCTCGATAGTGGCTTGGAACCCAGCCACCGTGATTTGGCTGATCCAGCCAAAGAAGAAGATCGTTGCTCCCGGGCAAGTCACCAACCGGCTCTTCGTCCACGGGGTCCTCGTCTATTGGGTCGTCATCAATTGGGTCTTCGTCTATTGGGTCATCTGGATCCTCATTCACAGGATCCTCGAGCCCGTTGTTCAGGGCANCGAGACCCGTNTCCTCATCGCCGTCACCATCCAGTCCTGGCAGAAGGTCTTCTTCTGGAAGCAGATCCTCTGTCTGGAGCGCNCTCGGTCCAAGCAAGTCGAGGATGCTGAGCCCAGGTCCAAGATCAGCTATGCCCGGATCTTCAAACGACGGTCCTGAGCCGTCCACCTCATCGAGACGGGTGTCGAGCGTAACCGGCTGGCCGGCGGCCGTCTGTATCTCAGGCACGACTGCAATTCCGGCAATCTCCACGAACTGCTCCAGCGAAAGCACGGCCTCACCCTCACCTGAGACCAGAACGGCCGGCGCTGTCCCCTTGCCCGCAAAGAAACCATTGATAAGGACGCTGGCGCCGCTCTCGAAAATCATCTGGAGATCGCCATCAACGCGGAAAAACGAAATCGGCTCGTTCTGCACCGGGCGCAGATCGACAAGCTGCCCGTCAGCAACGGCAAGACCGAGGAACTCTGCCGCTTCGGGCATATTGATCACAAGGCTGCCGGACGCAGATGCGGCAGGATNNGCTTGTTGGGGAGCGGCTTGCGCGGCCATGAGTGCTTCTCCTCAAGTTCGAGAAACGGCCTGCCCTGTGTTTTCGCGCACTGCCCAGCGAAAACACGATCTCCGGAATGGCCAGGCAGTTTCCTGGACAATCCGCGCCCCAGGGCACCGTCAGAATTGTGTCCAATGTCCGGACTGGCTCAGGCCGCGCATTCCGCCGTTCCCGTCGCCCGCAAAGAGCTTGGGATCGCAGGAAGCATGACCAGGTCAGTCTTTTTCTGTGTTGAGGGAAATTATGACAGCAGCTCCAGGTGCGCCGTTATGACCGTTGAGAAGAAATCACCCGGCCGGAGTTCCGTCTAAATTGGCTAAAAACAACATAAAATTTTAATGATTACGCAGTTTGCGCAAGCGTTAAAGTTAACGCGCACAGCAACTGCTGTCCTATTTCCGAAACTCACAGACAGTCGCAAAAAAGGTTAATGCTTCAAGAGGTTGCGATCTGTTGAGCGTCCTTATGGCACCACATGTGCCGCCATGAGTTTTCTAAGGCGTTAACGATTTGTCTCACAGGATCATGCCGAACGCTCGCAGGTTTTGTTGGCATGTGGCTTTCCCCGCCGCTCTGCGCAACCTTTGTCTGACCTGGGGCCAGCTCGTTTCCAGAGTCTTCTTGTTTGAATGAGGCGCGCGCGGCTCCATAAGGCCGAACAGATCACCTGTCGCGTTGTGGCGTGCGGATCTGCAATTTAGGAGCACGCACCTGCTGTGACGAACAGTAGAAGAACAGTCAGACACTCACCTCCCCGAATCCCGTCCTCCCCAACGCTTGGCCACATTCACGAGAGGAAACGAATGTAGACGCCAACGAAGGTTGAGAATTGCGCAAAACGCATAATGAAAGCGTGACGGCGCAGTATGCGGGCATCAAATGCTTAAGCGGCGCGCCGCTCATCGCTGCGCCACTCGGCAATAACCTGCTCCAATTCCATGACTTTAGCGTCTTCTGTTTTCCAATTTCGGTAAGAAATTCATGACAAATGCGCACCGCACCAACTCTTCGCGTATGCACCGAATACCACCGCACCTTGCGCAAATGGCATAACCCTCAATCACAGGTTGGGATACCAATAAAGATGCGCAGACAGGCTGTGGGGTGTTGGCGCGCGCAGCAGACCTTCAGTTGAAAAGCGCAAATCCATCGAGAGGTTCGCCCTGCGAGCGCTGGGTCGGCTTGTGTTTTGAAACCGCCTTGATCAAGGCATGGGCCGGCCCGGATGCCTCTTCAATACTTGCCAGACAGAAGGCATAGACCCCATGAAAAACCTAAAGACCCTCGCATTCTCCACACTCTTCGCACTTGCAAGTGTGACCGGCGCGAGCGCTTCAGACAATATCAGCTTCCCGGTTCCCACTGGCGTTCCCCAGGCAAAGGGCGGCTTCAAGAACTCCGCGGGCGTTGTCGTCACCTCGGTGGAGGTTAACCAGCAGTCGCAAAACGGCTGCGATCAGGACGACCAGACGCATAGCGCCAATGTGGATGACGGCAACGGCTTCTATATCTACTACAATCCGACATGCGACTACGAGTTCCACGTCAAAATCAAGGACTGCCCGAACCAGGAGCTGCATATGTCCGCATCCGACATCCAGTCGGGCCAGACAGAAGCGCATTTGAAGGGCACCTGTGCCGATCCCAAACTCAGCCGTGAAGTGCCGTGATCACAGCCCAGTGACAAACGGGCGCAGCGAGCTTCGCTGACAGGCCGATCCCGCAAAGGCCGACCTCCCCTTCGCGGTCTCCGTTTTTTCGGAAAAGGCATATTTCCCCGCAGTTTGCAGCCCTGCGCCCACCGGCTGATTGGAGCCGAAGCACTTTTCAGACCCGCAACACGTCTTTGAAGGAAAACTCGCGGATGAGAACACTGGTACTGGCCTTGAGCCTATTTCTGGCGGCCCTCTGCTCGTCAGCTCTCGCCGATGGCAAAAAGCATGTCACGCTGCACATTATCAACAAGACGAACTACGACTTCATCAACGGCAATGCCGAGCACAAGCAGGTGAATGTCAACAGCGTTCAATCAACGGTTCCCAAAGGACAGACCGGCCTCGTCAAGTTTCATTTCGATGAGGATACGTTTTCCGACGTAAAAATGTACGTCACCTATACCCTCGCGTCCGACGACGACAACACGGTGGAAGTCAAATACCACGTTACCAAGAGCGGGTTCGACTGCAGCATGGAAGCACCGGCGAACGTTGCCACCAGCCACGATGATTGCAGCGACCCGGATGTCCACTACGAGTTTGTCAGCAATCCCAGCTAGCGCCTGGAAATTACAAAGAATGCGCCAAATTCCAGGCCTGACGAAAGCTTCTGAGAGGATCCTGAACCGGGTTCGAAAATTGTCGCGCCGGCGGAACGACCGTCTGCGCGCACCCTTTTTCTTTGGTCTCTTTCTGCTGCTAGGTTCGTGCGGCGGCAATCTCGTGACCGATAGCGGTGTCTACTACAATCGCGGCCTGGAACAATCCTACAACGATCTTCTGCTAGCCAATGTCATTCGCTCCGCAAAAGGCCTGCCAACCTATTTTTCGGCTGTAGGTGACTATTCCGCCAACACGGATTTTTCGCTCAGCAATGACTTCTCTTTCGGCGGCGAGCTCGGCGAACTCTTTCTCGGCGAACTTGACCTCAGCNCCAGCACCGACAGAGACCTGGGCAGAAATGCAAATGTCTCCTCTCTGGAATCGGAACGCTTTGTCCAGGCGATGNTGACACCGCTCAGCCCAAAACTGTTTTTACTGCTCGCCGAAGGGCGCTCACGCCAGCGCCTCGATCTCATCTCTGTTCTCGCGATCAAATGGATCCTGATNCCGGAGGCAACCGTTGTTCGCATCAGNCGTTCAGCTTTGAAAGCGTGCAGTCAGGAAGCCAATACCTATTCCAGAGAGCTGCGTGCCCTTTGTTCCCATTATCCGCAAACCGTTGCAGAGGCCGCCTGCGCGGGCCCGCTAAGCGCAGACAGCCAGGAAACCGTCCTGCTGCGCAGCGACCCGACCAACCACTGTTCCCATGTCAGGTTCAGGCACTTGATGGAAGCAATCACGATCCTGCAGCCCGCTCTTTTGCGGAACAGCGCTCCTGGCGCGATCACACTGATTGCACAGGAGCAGATACATCAGGAGGCGACAGCCGGCGCCGCGGCGTCTCCGCCAGCTGCTGGCGGTGGAAAGAAATCGGCGGCAAAACCGTCCCGCAAGGAGGCCTCCTCGACAACGTTGCTTTTCGGCGAAGGCAGCGATTACGCACTTCGTTCACCGAATGAGATCTTGCAGTATCTCGGAGGGGCCATCAAATCGATGCATGCCCATGGCTCAGGACCCAGGCTTGTCGGGCCTGACGGCCGGAANATNCCGGTGTTCGAGGTTCTGTCAGGGCCCTTNGGCCTTGGCAGCGCAATAGAAGTGACNGTCGACGGTGAAGTGTTNGGCATCCGCACGCACAGNCTCAAAGAAAACCCAAGCAGTTTTACGCTTCAATCGCTTGCCATTCTCAAGGACATTATCAGTATCAACACGTCNCAGAACGTACTGCCGAANAATCCGACGGTGTTCTTGCGGTAACGCACCGACCGGCGCNAATGCCGTCTGTTTTTTGCAAGGGTAAAAACCGGGCCACTGGCATAGCGGAAAACTGGCAGATCAGGTGAGGTTCACCTCTGCNTNNACCAGTNACCTGAGACTGCTTTCGTATTTCTGACGCGTTTCAGAGGGCAATTCACCAAACTGCTTGCGGTAGTAGTCGCTGAATCGGCTCCAATCCCAAAAGCCTGTTTCCGCAGCGATGTCGCCTATGCTCTCGTTCAACCTGGATTGGTCGCGCAGGTGATGGCGCGCCTGGTGCAGTCTCAGGAGTCTTGAGTAAGCCAGCGGACCAAGTCGCACATGTTTTGCAAATGCCTGTTCAACCGACCGTTTTGAGCCCGCCAAAAGCGGCAGGTTCAAACTGCCTGTTTGCTCTGCAACGACCTGATTGATCAGCCGGTGACGTTCTCGTTTGAAACGCTCATAGGCCGGACCAATCTGATACTGGGTTATCGACTGATGCTTGATCCATTCCATGGAAAAAGAATTCGCGACGCTGAAAATCATGTTCTCATCGACAGTCTGAAGCCGATTGCTCGCGGCAGCACCACCAGCACTCTCCAAAGCCATAAAGGCGTCGGCCTTCAACCTGTCAGATAGCCACTGGGACTGGATACATTGGCCAACCGTACTGAGCGACCTGAACCAATCGGCGACCTGTGGAACAAGCGCGAGACTTTCAAGGAGTGCATCGGCCTCGATGGTTATGATCAACAAGGTGCATCTGGGCGGCGTCACACAAAAATTCTCACCATTCGGCGGCACGACTAAAATATGTTCGTTGGTGTAGCTTCGACCTCTGACGAGCGACGGTAACTCATCCATCAAGAGCGAGATTGAAAAGCTGTTCGATCTCAGAAGGTACTCCTTTTCGATCGATTGGCTGCAGTATTCCATATGGATGGCGGATCTACCCAATGGCGCAGAAAACAAGGCNCCGTCAAAGCGACCGCGCGTTAATTGCCGGTAATGCAATTCGATGTTTTTGTAGAGNGCTGCCTGNTGATCGAAATCGCGATGCGTCGCTCGAAAGAAAACACTGCTTGAACGACTGAAGCTCTCTGACGGTATCCAGTTTGATCTCATCCAATGTCCCCCTCAACAACTTTCCGGGATACGCCGGGTTCAGTGCCTGGCCTCCGGCATGCGCTGGTGTAGCGCCGCCTGTCAGCTTTCAAACGTTCGCAACTGCTGCATGTCGACAGCTGCTCCACCTCGCGGTTTGCTAGCCAAATCTGGCTCTGGTTTCAGACGGCAACTCGCCAAACTGCCGGCGATAGTACGTTGTGAACCTGCTCCAATCCCAGAAGCCTTCTTCCGCCGCGATATCTCCGATGCTCGCGTTCTCCAAGCTCGCATCAAGCAACTTTTGTCGGGCATTGTGCAGTCTGACGACTCTCGCGTAGCTCAGCGGCCCCATGTTCACCTGGTTCGAAAAGGCTTGTTCAATGACACGCTGGGATCCGAGGTTTTTTGACGCCGACTTGAACTTCTTGGCTACGTCCTCATGTTTGCCCAAAAGCAGCTTCCTGGCCGCAAGAAAGCGGTCCCGCGATGTCGTGGATCCAGGTGAACCGATCATGTTTTGCCGCAGCCATTCGAAGTTCAAGCCGGTCACCAGGCCGAAGATAAACGCTTGCTTCACGGCGGCGCGATAGTCGTGTCCGGCATCCGATGCCAGGCACTCCAGTGATGCCAGGGTGTTCGAGCGGAGGCGATTTGCAAGCGACGCAGAGGTGACAAAAACAGGGTTCTTGCGCAGATCGCAGAGCCAGTCGCTGACTTCCGGAAGCAGCGCCTCGTGCTCCAGCAAAGCGGTCGCCTTAAGCCTTGCGTAAATGAACAAAGTGTTGGACGGCGTGAGAGCAACGCGTTCAGCTTCAGGCGGACACACTTGCACCCAATCGGTGGACCTCGTGACACCACCAAATGCAATGTCCGGAGGCTTGAGGGCGACCGCGGTCACAAACGAAAAACAATCGCCTTCCAGCTTGACTTCCTTTTCAAGCCTATGATTGCTGTACTCAATCAGGATCCTGAGGTCACCGACATCAACTGCGAGAAGGCGTCCGCTGAACAGTCCCGCACTGAGTTGCACATAGTGTCTGTTGCCGCCAAAGAGATCGGCCTGCGCACCGCAGTCCTGCAGTTCTTGATCTTGAAAAATGTTTAGCCGTTCAGTGACCTGCCTTGACGGAAACCAAATTGCCTTCATCTCTGTTCCAAGTGTCGCATTGCCGTGCACAAGAGACGGATTCCCGTCAATGTCCCGAGCGCACCGCTTGCGTGAACGATGATCTTTACGCCATCGGTCCATCGCAACCACTTTCACTGCGTTCGGTTCACGACGCAAACGCAGCCCGATGGGTCAGTCAAACGGCCCCTCCGACCCAACTGCCCCATTCAACTTACTTTAAGGAAATAAGACACGCAGCCAAAGCGCGTTATGCGAAAAACGAAATTCGAACCAGAAAGGCACCAAAAAAATAACTCGAAAAAATCATGAGTTTATAAAGTTGCTTATACAACTCCCGCAAACTCGCGTCGTTTCCAAAAAATCGTCAGACGAGAGTTCGGCATTTGGATTTTCTTTTGGCCAGCGAAAGAGTCCTCTCAGCCAGACACAAAAATTTCAGACAAAAAAGAAAGCTGAATGGGGAAAAATATCGAAGTAAATTTCAAAAAATATCGCAAATTACTCCAATATTCGAACGCGCTGCGCAAATGGCGTAACTCTCCGACACAAAAACATGTATTTGATACACAAGAATTCCTCGGATGTCTGGTCCTGTGTATGGAGATTGGTTTGACTGGAATTACTCCGAAACAAAAGGAATGCCTTGAGTGCATCTCCGACTTTATTGAACAAAACGGACANAGCCCATCACTTGCGGAAATCGGATCAAGCCTTTCGCAAAGCGCAGTGGCAATACATCACAAGGTGAACTCCCTTNCCGAGAGAGGCTACCTTGTAAAGAATGGTGGCGCGCGGTCACTTGCNCTGACCAGAAAATCAAAACTGCTGCTTGCGTCGCTCAATGCGAATGGATAAAGGCNAAACATCAAAGCGACNGCTGGACAAAGTGTGCAGTGTTGGAGCGTCACCCAAGACAGGGGTCCTGACGCCGGCCGTTGTTCCAAAAGCCATTTTTGAAAAATGAAAATAATTGCGTTTGTGCTGCCGCTGATCGTTGCGACAGTGGCCCTTGCAGATCAAGACCCAAATCGTCCAACTGACCGGATCGCTGCCGACCTGAATATTTCGGAAGCCGTTTTCATAGAGTGCTTTAAACCGGTAAACCCTGAGCCAGACAAATATCCCACCGGTGAGGAGCAGCGGGCCAACAAAGCGATCCTGCTGCCCTGTCTGCAAAAGGCAAACCCGGCGATTACCAATGAGCATTTGGACAAGGTGATGGACACCTACCGGCCGGAAGGTGCGTTTCGGAACTAGGCTGGAGATAAATCCACGCCATTCTCAACCATAGCCATCCCAGGACCCGCATCTGCGCTGCGTTCGGAGTGCCGGCCGGAACGATCTGCGTGCCCTCCCCCTCCCATCATCGCCACCCGAAAAACCTGCGCCGTAGCAGGCTTGGGCCGAGGTTACATGGTAAGTGCGGCACAGGTCCCGGATCAGATCCGGGACAGCATCAAAAATTTCTTGAGAGCTTGAACCGATCACACACGCTGTCATCCCCGACTTGATCGGGGATCCACTCGTTTCCAGTGTCACTTTGTTTGAATTCGGCACGCGCGGTTTCCGTAAAACGAGACAGGCAGCATGTCCCGTGGTGGAAGACCCCTTTTTGCGCAGACCGCATAACTTCACAGCCGTTTATTCGCTAGCATCAACGCAAATATAGGTTGAGAAGAACTCTTACCTTAATCAGGGATTGCTCACTTAGGGAAACAGATGACTGACCTTACAGAACCCCCGAGCGATACTTTGCGCTGACACTGATGACTGCTGATCAGATTTACTTCACTTGCTCATCGCGCCCCTGTCAGCGAGCGGGCGATCCGGAACCGTGTCTCTTGTTCTGGTTTGTCATTCGTGTGAATGGATCTCAAAGAGTCGAGGCAGTTCGCGTCTCTGGGGACGATCTGAAGGAAAGGGGACGCGCAAGACGGCGCGCAATTGAACAATTCAGGGTGGAGTTTCCAGACTTTGCCAATGTCCCCGTAACGGCACTTGATCAGGACTAACCCAAAGCCAAATCGTTGAGCCGGGTTTCTGTTTAAAGGCGCAAGATCCGATGCCTGGTCAGCGCCCTTAGTTTGGACTTTGCGTTGTCGACTTCTCCCGCGTTTCTGACGGGAGCTCTCCAAAATGCTTGCTGTAGTATCCGGTGAACCTGCTCCAGTCCCAAAAGCCCTCCTGCGCCGCGATGTTACCGATGGATTCATCCCGGTAGCGCTCATCCCTGAGCTTTCTTCGCGCTTTGTGGAGCCGGATGATCCGCGCGTATGAACGGGGCCCCATGTTGGTATGGAGAGCAAAGGCCTGTTCCAGAGATCGCTTGGACCCGAGTTTGGACAAGGCCTGACTGATGTCATGTCCAAGATTGACGGCGTGCTCCGCAATGAGGTTTCTTGCCTTGAGGAAGCGCTCCAGAGCCGGAGACCGGTGTATAACGGCAAACTCCCCGCGCTCGAGCCACTCCAGGGAGAAGCACGTCGAAATACTCGACATCATTGCCTGGTGGACAACCTTGATCGTTCTGCTCTGGTTTGCGCTGTCGACGCCTTTGACACTCTGGATCGTCAGGAATGCATCTTCCCTGATGCGATGGGTGAGCCGCGCTGAACGGACAAACTCCCCGTCCCGCCTCAGTTTGTGGAACCAGTTCCGGACTTCCGGCGTCAGGTTGCCGTGCGTCAGCAACTCCTCGCAATCGACTGTCATGATCAGAAGAGAGCAGTCGACGGACGTGGTCGCCACGGCTTTTCCGCCGGGCGGCAACACATAGATCCAAGGCTCGGTATCCGTTATTCCGAGTATGGCCTTGGAACAATCTTCACAAAGACAAATGCAAAACATGAACTTGTCAGGATGAACTTCTATGCGCTTTTCCAAGGCTTGCGCACAGTGTGAAACGTGAAACGATAGCTTGTCGACCAGAGCAAAAAACAAGCTGCCTTTGAATGCGCCGGGGCTGAGCTGAACAGCCTCCAACTCGATGCTATCGAACAACTTCGCATGAAAGTCCAGGTCTTCAGTATGGAACTTGTTCAGCACCAAAGACTGGACGTTTACCGGTTCAAAATCTCCAAACTTATTCAAATCGACATACTTGTTCATGGGTCCTTACCCGCAATGGCCGAAACATCTTCCGACCCTTTTGGATTTGTCAGGATTTGAGTCGTCGCGCCCCTCTTGAAGAGACCTGCTTACAAACGGCGCTTGATGCCGTTTCCCGATGCGCCTGTGCGTTTCACTACAGTAACGGCCACCCACCCGGACAATGCACAAACCAGACAGGTGTGGGGGACCTGTTGGGTCGGGTTCTGCGCTCTGCCCGGGTGAGGCCGTGCTGCCGACATGCCCATGTCGCTTAACGGCAGCAGATTGGGTATTGCGGAAGAGAAATGCCTTGCCAGACGACGAATTTGCGCCGGCGGGAGTGCGCCTTATTGAAACGAGATCGTCTTGCACACGGCTGTCGCGGGCGCCCCCGTAATTACTGGCGCTCAACGCCAAGATCCTGACCAGCCTCTCAGCGGTCTTTATCCTGTCCGAATGCAACCCATCACATGAGGTCACCACCCCGATCCCCCGATTCGTAACTGCCTAGTTATGAATACGAAAAGAAGGCTTGGGTTCGTTATGCAGAATTCGAACACACTTTGACTGCAAAACTCTGATTTCTTTGTTTTAAATCAATATTTTACATCAATGTATGCACAGTTAGCGCAGCACGTGTCCATCGAGCAAAACCGGATGGCTTTATCCGAACTCGGGAAGCCCTGAGTCGGCCTTGTCTTGTTGGAACCAAAGTGTCTTCAAACGAGGCGCGTCACTCTATCCGTCGCGCAAGCGCACAAATTCCGGAACATGGCTTGGTTTTGTGACACCCGACAGATCTTGCGCAGCTTTACGTACGAGCGGATGTCGTCCTTGGCGTTGCGGGCATGTCCACCGAATGAGCTCCTGGCGTCCATGGCCCGGTGACAGAGAACAGGTCTCCGAGCGGCCTCATGATTCCACGCTGGGTCAGCAGAACCGCCAGTCCAAGAGAAAATGCAAATATGATCGTGAAAACCACCATGGCCGCGGTAACTGCTCGCTGCCGGCTCGCCAGAGCAGCTCGGGCACCCTCAAGAGTAAACGCAGAGAGCGTCTGTGCAATGGCGTCAAAGGCTTGGTTCAGACTGTCTTCCCTGACTGCAATTTCTTGATGCTCCGCGAGCGCGTCCGTAAGTTTTCCGGTTTCAATCAGATCGAAAAGCTTAAGGGCATGCTCGTTGTAAGTCCGGTGTATCTCGGCAGCGGCGCCGAGAGACTGGTATGTCTTTTCAATCTCCCATCTCGCAGCGTCATCCACGGCCCTGTTTCCAATCGCGCCGGCAAGTTCACGTGCCCGCGAAATTTCCATATGAACTTCCATCGCATTGGTCAGAAAGGCGGTGCGCGCGTGTTGGAAGTCTTCCCGCGCCTTTCGACCTTCCAATTGTTTGAGACCTGCAAGAAGAGATCGCTCCAGATGGACCGACTGTTCAAGTTGTTTCGTCTTTATGCCGATCACTGCGGTCGTCAGAGGAACGTCCCTTTGGGCGAGATCGTCAATCAGGGACCCGATCTCTGCCATTTGCCACAAGGATGTGGCTACTGTCAGAACCAGACAGGCATGGCAAATGGCGACGAGGCAAATGACCTTGGTTGCGAGCCCCCGCAACATGCCGGACTTCCCGCCTGCTGCGGCTTCTGAAAGATTACTGGATTGCATGCTGGTCTCCGGATTTCAGCGCCGGTTGCCCCGGGCCGCATTGGGGCTCCGACTTGATTGGATCTGAGAGTGTGCGCTGTCCGCTGTCGGCGACGAACGCCGCACAAGCGTGCCTCACAGCGGATTTGGTTCTGATTGACGAGACAAAAATAGCGGCTTCGCCAGCCGCGATGTCAGCCCCGGCGTTAGGCGCTGTCGCCGGATATCGCGAGACTGTAGAGACTGCGTCGTTTGCCCGCGCAAGCAAGCGCTGCGCAAACGGGATCGCCGATGCAAAAAACGGCGCCAGCCAGAATTGCTGGTTGGATCGTGTCATTCTTGGACGTCTCGCGTTTCGGACGTCCCCCACACAGTCCCACCGTATCCAGTGACCATAAAAATAAGGTAAACAAATCCTGATGATGGCCCCGCAAAACCTGTCGAAGCGGAACGTGCCAAGCCGGTTCGGCCAACCCCATTTGTCTTGCTGTTCCACTCAAAACGGCAGCAGAAACAACGACAATTCCGTCGAAGGCGTGGACATCCAACTCTTTTCAGGCGAACTGCTGAGCCCGCAGACACCCGGCGAGAAATTCAGGCAGGGCCAGGATCCCGAACACTGACTTTGGCTCGCGTTTGAGCGCCCGCGACTGATTTGCGGATTTCATCCATGAAACGTGGAAAAAATTGGGTGCCCCACCCGCCCGGGTCACGCTGAAACTCGCCAGGTGTGGGGGACCTATCGGGTCAGTTCCAGCGTCTTTACCAGGCGGGTGGGAGCATCCGGCATCGCACCAACGGCTAACTGCGGCACAGACGAGAGCGACGCAGCGATAAAGCGCTGCCATGCCGGAACAGGATGTGGCAATTTGGACTGGGTCCGGGCGCGGAGAGCCGACGGACGGTCCCTCATCACGCGATTTCAGAATGGTGCGTTTTCCACCTTTGGGCGGCAGGAAAGGTATTAGGCTCGAGGTCAGGGGCTTTGGCGATTGCGGCTGTCTGATTTTCAATTGCGCAGTCAGCGCGTGAAGCCGTCTAAAGCACGCGTCATCCCGTGCAGCCTGCCGAGGCCCCGCCGCAGGGTGCTGATGTGACCGGCAAGGATGCGACATTGGATCTGGCGCCGTGACCGGGCGGCTCGAAGAGTTGCCCAACGTGCATTTCGGCGTGAGCCTTGTCGTGCCTTTGAAATTGTCCTGAAATGGCGAAACATGACGCGCCGAATAAATCACTCTGAGGAACGCCTGCAAAAGGAGTGCGTCGGCATTGAAGTGGATGCCATGGCGCGGCGACATGAAACGCACCGGCCTTCCAGACCATGCCGCTCTGCATGAGAACCCGCTTTCTTCTGCCGGTCGCACCCTCATCTCCCGATTCGTCAAACCATGACTTATCGATACGAGAAGAATGCCTCTATCCGTTATGCGGTACTCGAACGTACGCAAGACGTACGACATTCAAATTAATTCATATAAATCAAATAATTATGGGGGACGATGCACGTTTAGCGCAGGCAAGATCGCGTACCGCGCAATGCGCACATCAATAATGAAGACGCCTTGCAACCATGCGCTGCGAACACAGAGATATAAACTGCGCGCAAGAGTTTCGTTCTGACGGTGTGTGCAACCGCGCTTGAATTGAATTCTTGGCAAAGGCCATGACATGCCCACATAGCCAATCAATGCGCTCAAGCAGCATTGTTTCGCGCATGCTGACCAAGCTCGGCCGTGGAGGCGCAGCTCGTTCACCTAAAGAGCGCCTGTTCTTGCGCTCAAACATCCAGCGTGTGCTCTCGCTCCCAAGCCGAGAAATGAGAAACAAACGAATTCCACTCTTCGTTCTTCATTTTGACATAGGACGCCGCAAACTCTTCACCGAGGAGTGCTTTCAATTCCCCGTCGGCATCAAAGGCACGCAGCGCATCGAGCAAGTTGAGCGGCAGATGCTTCACATCCGTTACGGTGTGGCCCTCTGCATACATGTCGATATCGTATCGGGGACCGGGGTCAGCGTTTGTTCTCAAGCCGGACAAACCGGCTGCGATAATGGCTGCCTGCAGAAGGTAGGGGTTTGCCGCGCCGTCTGCGAGCCGCAGTTCGAAACGCCCGGGTCCCGGCACCCGGACCATGTGGGTCCGGTTGTTGCCGGTCCATGTCACGGTGTTCGGCGCCCAGGTCGCCCCGGAAAGGGTTCGGGGTGCATTGATGCGCTTGTAGCTGTTCACGGTCGGGTTCGTGATCGCCGCCAGGCCTTCGGCATGTTTCATGATGCCGCCAAGAAAAGCGCGTCCCTTGTCCGAAAGACCCAGTTCCTGTGACATGTCGACAAACGCGTTGGACTGTCCCTCAAGGTCCCACACCGAGACATGTGCATGGCAGCCATTTCCTGTCAGGCCTTCGACCGGTTTGGGCATGAATGTCGCCCGGAAGCCATGCTTTTCAGCGACCGATTTCACCATGAACTTGAAGAAACTGTGACGGTCGGCCGTCACGAGCGCATCGGCGAATTCCCAGTTCATCTCGAACTGGCCATTGGCGTCCTCATGGTCGTTCTGGTAAGGCCCCCAGCCGAGATCAAGCATGTAGTCGCAGATTTCTGAGATGACGTCGTAGCGCCGCATCACGGCCTGCTGGTCGTAGCAGGGCTTTTCGGCTTTGTCGGCCGGATCGGAAATCTCCGTTCCCTCCGGTGTCAGCAGGAAAAACTCCGCTTCGACACCGGTTTTGACCCGAAGGCTTTCCTTCGCAGCTTCAGCGACCAGCCGCCGCAGGACATTTCTCGGTGCCTGTTCGACCTCGCTGCCTTCCATCACGCAATTGGCGGCGACCCAGGCGACTTCCGGCCGCCAGGGCATCTGGATGACGGTTTCCGGATCCGGCACTGCAAGCATGTCGGGATGCGCCGGTGTCATGTCGAGCCACGTCGCAAATCCGGCAAAACCGGCACCCTCCTCCGCCATCTCGGCAATGGCTTGCGCCGGCACCAGTTTGGCGCGCTGCGCACCGAAGAGATCCGTGAAGGAAATCATGAAGTACTTCACGCCTTTTTCGGCGGCAAATTCAGCGAGATCCGTCATTGTCGTGTTTCCTTCCGGTTTATGTATGCGATTGGCCTTTCGCCCGAGCGGCTATACGTTGCTCAAAAGCCGGGTTTGCCCGGGTACCAGTCCGTTCCGGCCAGCGGCACCTGCGCCATCGCGGCGGCCTCCATCGTCAAGGCGCACAGGTCTTCAGGTTCCAGATTGTGGACGTGGCTCTTGCCGCAGGCGCGCGCGAGCGTCTGGCATTCCAGCGTCAGTACATTGAGATAATTCCTCAGGCGCCGGCCACCTTCCACCGGATCCAGGCGCGCGGCAAGCCCCGGATCCTGCGTCGTGATGCCGGCCGGGTCCGCACCTTCATGCCAGTCGTCGTAGGCACCGTAGGTCGTCCCGAGTTTGCGGTATTCATCTTCCCACTTCGGATCATTGTCACCAAGCGCAACAAGCGCAGCTGTGCCGATAGCCACGGCATCTGCACCCAGCGCGAGCGCTTTGGCAACGTCCGCACCGTTGCGGATCCCGCCGGAGACGACAAGCTGGACTTCGCGATGCATGTTCAGATCCTGAAGGGCCTGAACTGCTGGCCGGATGCATGCGAGCGTCGGCAGGCCGACATGCTCGATGAAAACATCCTGCGTCGCCGCGGTCCCGCCCTGCATTCCATCAAGGACGATCACATCCGCTCCGGACTTGATCGCAAGCGCCGTATCGAAATAGGGACGCGATCCGCCGATCTTGACGTAAATCGGCTTTTCCCAGTTGGTGATTTCCCGAAGTTCCAGGATCTTGATTTCCAGATCATCCGGCCCGGTCCAATCAGGGTGACGGCACGCGGATCTCTGGTCAATTCCTTCGGGAAGATCGCGCATTCCGGCGACACGCTCGGTGATTTTCTGGCCAAGGAGCATACCTCCGCCACCGGGCTTCGCACCCTGCCCAACGACAATCTCAATGGCGTCGGCGCGGCGTAGATCATCCGGGTTCATCCCGTAACGGCTGGGCAGATACTGGTAGACCAGTTTGTCCGAATGCCCGCGCTCCTCCGGCGTCATCCCGCCGTCTCCGGTTGTCGTGGACGTTCCGGCCAGCGTTGCACCGCGTCCGAGCGCTTCCTTGGCCTGACCCGAAAGCGCACCGAAAGACATGCCCGCGATCGTGATCGGGATTTTCAGTTCGATCGGTTTTTTGGCAAATCGTGTTCCGAGCGTCACCGCTGTTTCGCACTTCTCCCGGTACCCCTCCAAGGGGTAGCGGGAAATGGAGGCTCCGAGAAACACCAGGTCGTCGAAATGCGGAACCCGTCGTTTCGCGCCGCCGCCTCGAATATCATAGATACCGCTTTCCGCTGCACGCCGTATTTCGGAATTCGTTTCCCGGGAAAATGTCCAACTCTGGCGCGGTTCCGTATCAGGTGTCTTGTCCATGATCAGTACTCGCCCGCGTGGTCAATGTTGAAGTTGTAAAGTTTGCGAGCTGAGCCATAGCGGCGGAACTCGGTGGGGCTGGCCTCCGCTCCGGCTCTTGCCAGCAGATCTTCCAGAAGGCTCAGGTGTTCAGGCCGCATTTCTTTCTCTACGCAGTCCGCCCCAAGCGATTTGACCTCGCCGCGCACGAACAACCTCGCTTCGTAAAGGGAGTCTCCGAGCGCGTCGCCTGCATCCCCAAGGACGACAAGATTGCCTTTCTGGGCCATGAAAGCGGACATGTGACCGATATTGCCGTGAACGACGATGTCGATCCCCTTCATGGAAATGCCGCATCGTGAGGACGCATTCCCCTTGATGTTCAGGAGACCGCCATGGCCGGTCGCGCCTGCATATTGGCTTGCATCACCTTCAATGGTGACCACACCCGACATCATGTTTTCGGCCGTTCCAGGTCCGGCAGAACCTTCCACGGTCACGCTGGCTTCCTTGTTCATTCCAGCGCAATAATAGCCAGTCGACCCTTTGATCGTAACGGTGACAGGCCCGTCCAGACCGACAGCAACCGCGTGTGATCCTCTGGGGTTGAGAATCTCGAAGGCCTCATTGCTTCTTGTTTTTGCCGCCGCCTGCAGGGTCTGGTTCAGGTCCCGCAGCGACAAGTTCGCCGCATCCAGTACGGTCATTCTCAACGCTCCCAAAAGTAGACTGTGGCAGGTTCCGGTTCCCAGACACGGGCCGTCTCGATCCCCGGCAGGTCTGCAAAGGCCCGGTATTCGGATGCGAAGGCGACATAGTCATCCGTCTCGGCCATGACGGCCGGCTTGCAGGCGATCGGGTCACGGACAACACCAAATCCGTTTCGCGTTCCGGTCACGAAGGTGAAGAACCCGTCCAGATCCTCTAGTGTTCCTTCAAGGGCTTCGCCCAAATCGGCGCCGTCCGCAATCCGCGAGGAAATGTAGGCCGCTCCGACTTCCGTGTCGTTTTCGGTTTTTGTCAGAACACCTTTCTTGGCCAGTTTGCGCCGCATCTGGTTGTGATTGGACAAGGACCCGTTGTGCACCAGGCATTGGTCGTCGGCCGTGGAAAACGGGTGCGCGCCAAGCGTTGTCACCGCTGACTCGGTTGCCATGCGCGTGTGCCCGATACCATGGGTTCCGCCCATGTCACGGAGGCCAAATCTCGAGGCGACATCTACGGGAAGTCCCACTTCCTTGTAGATTTCCATCGACGCACCGACGCCCATGACCCGCAAGCCTCGCTCCTCAAGGAAGGCCAGGGCTTCGGATCTGGCCGTTTCCGGAACCGTCAGGACGGCATGCGTATCAACCTGTTTCAGAGCAGCTTGAATGCCCAACGCTTCCGAAAGAGCCTCACCCAATCCCTCAAAATCCTCGTCAGGCGTTTCGGACTGAAGCGTGATCTTCAGCCCGCCTTCCTCGTTTGAATAGATCGCTATCCCCGCGCTGTCCGGCCCGCGATCCGTCATGGTCACAAGCATCGTAGTCAGCAAATCTCCCAAACGCGGATGCAACTCATCCTTTTTCAAAAACAGGCCGACAATTCCGCACATAACGGTCTCCGGGCAAGAAACTGGTTTATCATATTTTTATCATGCAGAAATTTTTCTTCTTTTCAAGAAACAAGTTTGCACAAACACGGAGCATTCTCGCGCGCCTTTTCAGGTCCGGAATTCCCGTCGTAAATGAACGGTCGGCAACCTGGTTGAACTAGCCGGCGCTTCTGCGGCTGTTGTTGTCCGGTCGAATGGGAATCGGGTTTTTTGGACGATCTGCAAACCTGAGATTTGTCATTCCGGTTGGAGCGAAGCGCAAGGCCGGAATCCAGTAAACTCAAGTCTCACCATCTATTTCAGTCGCTGGCCACACGGAGTACTAGGTCCCGGTCTTGCCGCTTGCGCGGCAAACCGGGACGACAAGCCCGAGAAGCTGCTCCGTGTCCCGGCTTGGAAACCACCGGTATTCTCTCGCTGCCTCAAGGGGACACATTCAATCGAGCTTTCTGAACCGAGCAGCGTTTCTGCGCTAAAATCTAGCGATTTTGAGGATAGGTGATGATCGAGAGGTATTTGGCCGGCAGTTCCAGGAGAACCTCCGGGCCGTGCGGGGCATCTGCGTCGAACAACAGGGAGTCTCCCGGTTCCAGCAGATAGAGCTGGTCGCCGTGGCGGTATTCGACACGGCCCTCCAGCATGTAGAGAAATTCCATTCCCTCGTGCTGAAAGGTCGGAAATCTGTCGCTCTTGTCGTTCAGCGTGATCAGATAAGGTTCGGTGACAACGCCCGTTGCGTTGGCACCAATATGACCAAGCAGGCTGTACTGGTGCCCCGCCCGTGTTCCAGCCCTTTCGATCTCAACGCCGTTTCCGGCCTTTACATGCATGCAGCCGCGCTCTTCCTCATAGCCTGAGAAGAGCCTCACAAAAGGGACTTGCAGGGCGTTGGCAAGGAGCTGGATCGTGGAAAGCGACGGAGAGATAACCCCATTTTCGATTTTCGACAGCATGCCAACGGAAAGACCGGTTTGCGCGGCGAGATCGGCTCCCGTCATTCGGCGCTCTGTTCGCAAGGCTCGTACCTGCCGGCCAAGCGCCAGTTCCAGATTTTTCTCGCGCCCCTCTTTGAGCGCGTGAGGATCCTGGGTCAGGCTCGGATCTCTTTTGGGCAATGCCCCTCTCCTATTTCGCGCGACGACTGCGCTTAGCGTCTTGCTGTTTCCGCAAATGAGCCATCAAACGCAAGAGCGATCAAGGTGGCCTGTCCGCAGCTTGCAGGCAAGGCCGCAGTTAGCGGTCCTGTCCGTGTTGCTGCAAACCAAAGGGAGACCTGATGCCGGACTGCTTGGCCGGCAGGTAAGGTCGCGGAAGGATATGCGTCGGTGCCGCGCTTTAGCTTTCCGCCTCATCTTTGGACCCGGTCGAGGCGGCAGCCGCGGCAGCCGCGGCAGCGGAGGCGATGTCCTGCTGATAGTCCGGGTGTGACTGTGTCCAATCGCGCTTGACCAGCTCAACTGACGGATACCAGTAGGATCGGCCATATTGCTCGTGCATGTACCACTCCAGATCCGGAGTGACGAGCCCGAGGCTTCGCACATTTTGAGCACCTGCCAGATGAAGGATCAGGTCATCCGGGGCAACAATCAGGTCCATCTTGTGGATCATGTCGATCAACGCCTCCAGCGACGCCAGATGGCGCCCGGCATCGACAATATCGTTGTTACCTTCAAGTTCGTGGCGTTGATCGTCCCAGATTAGGCTGAAGACTGTACCCGGCCAGTCTTTCAGGCCGGCCGCGACATCTTCCAGCAAGGCACCTGGCCGGGTCTTCGACCAGGAAATGCCCACGAAGGGACGCTTGAAAGGCTTTAGCGTTTCGGCCCAGAAATCGTCTGCTCTGCCGTCACTTGAAATGTAGGGCTTGAACAAACCGGGACTGTATTCGCTCAACCCAGCATCGAGGGCGTAATCCGTCAGCAAAGCCGTATCTTGCTTGGCAACGGCCTTGCCAATGCTGTCTTCTTCTAGCGGACTGATATCTGCCTTGACGACCAGGCGCTCCAGAAATGGAACAAGTGGCGGAGCAGCGTAGATTTTGGGCGGCGCATGCGTTGAAGCGTCGGATCCGCCGTAAGCCTGCGTCAAAAACCTGGACAGCAAGATCGCTTCGACAGGTTTGGTCTCGAAGGGGATGACAACGGCATCCGGCAGGGCCTTGTCGTCCGCGGAACCTTCCGATCCTTCCCCGCCCTGGTTTTTCCTGGCGTCCGACATTTTTGCGAAGTCGCCCTTGAGAGCATGGCAGTGCCCGAGCAGAGCCCTTGCCTCTCCGGCGCTGGCCGGTTCCTTTTCCGCCAATTCGGCGAGCCTGATCGCTTCGTCGGTCTTGCCGGACCTCAACATTGCTCTTGCCAGTGCCAGGCACAGGTGCGGATTGGAGGCATTTTTCTTCAGGAGGTCCGACAGCAGCGTGACGCCCTCATGCGGCGCCCCGGACTGAATGCTGGCGATCGCGCGCGCCTCTGCAGCAGGCAGCAAGTCCGGTGCAAGCTTGAGCGCTTTGTCGGCGGCTTCGCCGGCTTCCTCCGCTCTGCCGACATGACACAGGCTTTGCGCATATGCAGACAGCACAACCGGGTCGCGCGGATTTGCCAGGTAGGCATTCTTGGCATGTTCGAACCCGGATTCGTGATCGCTCAGCTCATGATAGACGCTGGCAAGCATGGACCTTGCCGCCGTATTTTTAGGATCATTCTCCAGCACACTAGAGAGGTAGTTCAGCGCATCAAAAGGCGCTCCGATCTGCATCATCAGACTTGCCAGGTTTTGTTGGATGCGTGTGTCATCGGGATCGAGTTCGTGCGCTCTCAGCGCGAGCTGCAAGGCACGTTGAACATTGCCGATGCTCGCATAATGCACACCCAAGGCATCATGAAAGAGCGCGTTCTCCGGCTCCAGATCGACGGCGCGTTGCAATTGCAGTTCGGCAGCTTCCGGGTCCCCAACCATTTGCTTGGTGATCGCAAGATCGTGCGCGGCCTCAGCATCTTCGGGCTTGATCTTGAGAACCTGCGCCAGGCAGGAAGCAGCAGCTTCCAGATCTCCGGTCGCGATCATGCAACCGGCATAGGCCTTGAGGGCTTTCGGCGAGCGCGGAGCGCGCTCCAGCGCCTGCCGGCTGAGCTCAAGCGCATCGTCGATGTCGCCGTTTTCCAGGTGCTTGCGCGCAGCTCCCGCCAATTCCGTGACGTTTGCCATGTTTCGAACCTCTGCTGATTAGCCGATCGTTGGGCGGGACGGTCTGTTATCCGACATTGACGCGCTCACCATTGAGACGCAGGTCGGATTGTGTGTTCAAGATCGCGGTTTTGGATTGAATGACCATGCCGCCATCGATGGTCTGGCTGAGTTCCGCGGCCTTCTGCACATCCGACTGATGCACCACGGTCAACCTGCTACCTGTCGTCTGCGTCGCGGACGCGGAAGAACTGCGGTCCGTGCCTGCGATCCGGTTGCTTTCCTTGAAGAGAGAATTGAAAAGACCGGCCACCAGGGAGATCGCACCCGCCGCCACTTCAAAAACCGGCGTTTCGATGGAAAGCCTGGGAGCCTTCACGCGAATGGCAGTCTCGCTCGTGAGCGACAAGGGAACCTGCTCCTCCGAAGAAGGGCGCTCAAGGATCGCGAGTACATAGGTCTTGCCGCCGTTTTCCGCCGTCATAACGGTGTCACCGGGTTCCGGTTGAGCAAGGCAGCTGAAAGCCCTGACACTTCTTTGCAACGATCCGTCTTCGCGCCGCATGAGAATGTCCTGCCCGTCTATCTGCTCGACAAGCATACTGCCGGTTGGAAACCCGTTTGAGACGGACAGATCGTCTATCGGCTTGCTTTTGAGATCGAGCTCGCTCATCTACCTTACTCGTTACGTTCGCGGTGGTTGTTTATTCGTTGATGTGTTTTGATCACATTGACTGAAGCAAGTGGCTTTCGACATCTACAACTGAAGAATCAATACTCGCCTCGCAATAGTCGAAATTGAGCTTTTCCAGCTCAGATCGATCGATCATTTGCTCGAATTCCGTAGAATTGAAACAAAATTTACCTATCAGGAACTCCTCCTCAAGGAATGTTCGTTCGAAAGTTCCAACATAGGTGGAAAGCTGCCGACTAATAATGAAGGTATATGCGCTGCGGCCCAGCGTAAAAGCCAATGCCTTCCCATCAACAGCTGCGCTGAGCTTGGTGCTGAAACTTAGCGTGCTCATTTTGACATCAAGGCTCAGATTCACGTTGTGGCTCTTTCCAACCAGCCCCGTTAGCGCCGCACCCAATACAAACTTGAACTCGTCACCCTTGGTGGTCGAACTGCTGAAGTTATCGGTTGTGTCTTCGTAGTGCTTTTGAATGAAACGAATATTGTTGTTTTCACCAGCGTCTATCAGAAAGCTCTCTTCGCCATCAGCCGAGGTTCCGTTGGCGATAATATCGACAGTTTCCTTGGCTTTGAGCAAAACTCCCTCGCCAACATCGATTGTGAGATCACCGTCTGTATTCGTATAAACGTAATCCCCCTCATCCACGATTATCTGCGCAGGCCCGGAAACCGTTTCATACAGCTTTCCGGTAGATTTTAATGTGTAGTGATCCGGGCTATAGCAATAAAGGCCTGTCGGAGCATCGGATGACGAACTTTCCGGCTCATGCGTCGCATCATATGCGCCCAACCTGAAATAGAACACGTTGTCCTTGAAATTGGGATCGTTTTTATTCTTTGGCAAAAAGTATTCGACGCTTGGCGCAGCCGAGTTGCTGGAAACCATATCTCTCACATCCCTTCTGCAACAGTTGTAAACAAACCGGAATACGTTTTAACCTTTGCGCTTCCCATGTTAATTTTGGCCATATAGACCCCATAGGGCTTGATAAATAGGCTGGTTATTCTCCGATGACTCCAGACACTATAAGATGAAAGCTGGACGGCGCTGCTGCTGACGAACACCACAGAGTACTGCGTATCGACTGTGAGATAGGTTTCGCTCAGACGCCTCCAGCTCATGTTCACAAGCCCGACGGTGATAGGTGCAAGCGCAAAATCAATTGCAACAACGGGATAGATTTCGATCGAAGCAACACCAATCGACGTCGACCCTGCGATCATCAAATTGACATTCGCACCAACATTGATGCTGGTGTTGGTTCCGCGAACTTCCGAGACTGAATCTGCAAGCACACGCGTGGTGTAACTGCCCAGCGTGACCTTGGTCAGCTTCTTCGATGTTGTCTTGAGAGTTCCGTTGGCCGCTTCGAGGGTAACGTCGTTCGACGTTGATTGAATGTCGAAACTCGAGGTTCCGTTGATTGTAAGGTTCCCCTTTTCAATCGTCGCGTAAATGTTGCCCTTGTTGGTCTTTTCTTCCAGATCGTTCCCGGCCCCGGTCACGTGTTCACTGACACCCGCGCCGATATCAATCACACCTTGTTTCTCGGCTTCGATCACATAGCTGCCACGCGTGGAAAACAGGATGCCTTCGCTTGCCTGGAGCGCTTGTTCCTTGTCTTCCGTTGTCTGATCCTGAAGATATTCGTACGGCAGCACCAGGCGCTCGTCGACGTTGATGTCTGGATCGTCCGAGTAGGTTCCCATCCGTAGATATGTGCCTTTGGACATGTCGAACGTTGAGTCGCTGTCGGGTGGGATTCCCCAAAGTACATTTGCCATCAGGACCTCCTTACGTGTTGAACACCCTCATCCCCGCCCATCCCTGATCAAGCGCTACGGAGCGTGCTTCCGCGATACGTTGCTTCATCTTTGATGATGAGTAGGTAAGACTTAGTTGAGAATTCATGGCCTCATTGATGTTTTGAGAAACTTTCGCAATAGTAATCTCATTGTAAACGAATGATCTTTTTGAGTTTATCATGTATGCATTTCTATTGAAGTAAAAGCATCGAACGGACCAGATGTTAAATATTGTGACTTTACCGTGAATATTTAAATCAACAGCAACGCCAGAGACCGCGGCGGAAACGTAAGTTGAAATATCGAAGATCGCACTGAAGCTGAAACTCAACCCATGACACTTGCTGGTTTTCTTGCCGTTGGTCCACGACAACTCCGCGCCAAGTATGTGGTTGAAATAGTGGCCTTCCTGCTCGCTCACCTTTTCCTTTTGCGAGATCGTCGCGGAGCCTTCCTGGGCCTTCACCACGATATTCGAATTCGAGGATGTCAGCGTGACTTTGCCGTTGGTGTCTGTGGCGGACGCCTTGATTTTCATTTCACCTTGTTCTGAGACAAGCTTCCAACTGCCCTCCTCGACCTGCTTGTGGTGATCACCTTGCCGGACCACCTCCGTCAAGGCGTGACCGAAGGTCTCCTTGAGCCTCTGGTCGGCCTTGAGGATATAGACACCTTTGGCCGACATGGTCGCCGACTTGAGCTCCGACGCCGCCGTTGCTGCCGGTGTCAGAAGCGGTGAGGCCGCTTCGGGAATATGGGATTTCTCGGCCTGGCCAATGCCAGAGTAGAGCCGGAGATACTGGCCGCTATAGGGATCCTTCGACCCTTTGCCGGGTATGGCAAAATAGAGCCACTTCTTCTGTTCGTCTTCTTCAGGCGTCGGCAGCCCTCTTAATCCATCCGGCATTCCGGTCTCCAATACTGGATCTGTTGCGACCCTCTTTCCAGGCTCACCCCATCGGGTTGAGCAGCGTCGCTTGCGACGGCGAGGAAACACCTATCGAGTTTGCGCTGAGGCCGTTTTCCTGGGAGGGGTCCAGGCCCGCCCGCGCCAGTTGCTGCCCCATCACGATCACGTTCGTGGACCCCTTGGCGGACCGGCACGCGCTCATCGGCATTCCGGAAACGACACCCGGTCCCGGGCCTGCAACACAGGTCGGCATCATCGTCATGGAGGTGTGCACCGGAAAACCGGTGTAGAGAAAACACATCTGGGTTGGCACGGCCGAAGCGCGCATGCCCGTTGCCGGCATCACCGCCGGGATCGGTCCGGCCGGTGTCGGCTGCAAATAGGCGTCCAGCGGCGAAACATCCATTGCCGGTGTCGGGCCCGAGCTCAGTACTGTTGCCATGTGTCCTTCCCTTTCAATTCAAATGTCCAGGTCCAAGGGTTTCGCCTCGCCGTTAGGGACTGGCGACGTCATTGCACCTTGTCTGGCGTGTAAACTTCCGCCAGCAGGCGGTCCTGGTCTGTCGGCACCTTGCTGCCGGTTGCTCCATGTTCGTTGATGCCGTCCGTGTTGGTTCCGTGAAACCGGGTCAGGTCGAAACCGGCCTCCATGAACCCGCCGCTCCGGCAATCTGCGTGAGTAAAGTCGGCATATTGAAGCTTCGCCCGGTCGAAGCGGGCTTCCGTGCAGTCGGCGCTGTCAAACACGCCCATCTGAAGCTCGGCATCGACAAAGGACGCCCTCGCGGCGACCGCATTGGCAAAGACCGCGTTGGTCAGCCGGGCTTGTGTGAACCGGGCTTCGGTGATGTTCGATCCCGCGAACATGGAATATGGCGCATTGGCACCTTCGAAATTCGCGGTCTCCAGATTGCAGTTCACAAACAGGCTGTGGTCGATGTCCGCGCCTTGAAAACGAACGCCGGCAAGCTCACTGTCTGACACCGTGTTGCTTTTGAATTTCCGGCCTGAAAGATCCTTGTGCGACAGGTTGCTGTTTGCAAACAGAACCTGCTCGAACTCCACGCCCGTCAGATCGGATGCCCTCAGGTCCGCTTTCGTGAAGGTTGAACGGTACCAGCCGCTGCCGGCAAGGCCGATTTCATCGAAGGTGTTTTCCAGAAGCGCGCAGCGCTCCATGCCGCTTTCGGCAAAACTGACTTTGTCCAGACTTGAGTTGATCATGTTGCAGCCGGTCATGTCACAGCGTTCGAACGATGCCTGCTTGAGATCGGACGTCATGAAGCTGGTCGATTGAAAGGTGCAATCGTTGAAGACACACAGAGGCACTGTGCACCGCATGAAAACGCTGGTGTCGAACGAGCAGCGGACAAACGAGGCATTTTTGAAGACGCATTTGACGAAAGTGCACTCTGAGAAATGGCAGCCGTCGAATACCGCGTTGTCAAAGACGCAGTTCACGAACTTTCCCTCCTCGAGCGTACGGGAGGTCGCATCGAGACCGGTGAAATTCTGTCCTTCAATGGTGAGGCCGTTTTCGACCCGAAAGAGAAGCTCTTCAATCTGCATTGGTCGGCAACTCCAGGATGGTTCGGCCAGTGTTTGCGCCGGTCAAGTCTGCCGCAGGCAGTGTCAGTCCCGACAGGTTCGCCGAATAAAGATTGGCAGAGCGGAAACTGGCGGCTGCTGCCTCACAGGCATCGAACTGAACCTCCAGCAGGTTCGCGGCGAACAGATTGGCACGGTTCAGATCGACACCGGTAAACATTGACCGCTTGCCGTCCAGGGCACGGCAATCACTGTTGGACATGTCGCAGTTCAGGAAACTGCACTCCCGCATCTTCGATCTCAGGAACAGGCATTCACTCAAGGTGCTTCCCAGAAAAGTCACATGGTGCGCGTCAATGCGATCAAGATAAGCGCCGCTCAGATCGGTTTTGCCTGCAAAATTGGAATTGGAGATGGTCATGTTCCCCCAATCAGAATTNGGTGCTTTCAGATCGGTGAACAGGACTTTCTTCAGGTCACTGGCNAACCAGGACGTGTCCGGCGCCGTGCAGTCGATGAAGGTGCAATTGNTCAGTCNCGACTTGTCGAACTTGGCNCCGGAAAAATCGCAGTTCAGNAACACACAGTTTTCAAACGAACAGCCTTCCAGGCTTGCCCCGGCAAAATCGCCCTTCGAAATNACCTGCCCGGTGAACTCNGAGCCGTCGAAAACCGCATTCTTGAAAGTGGGTTCCAACCAGAATCTTTCCGAGAAACGGCAATCGAGAAAACGGGCGTCCGATGCCATGCATTTTGACAGGTTCGCACGCGAAAAGTCCGCGCGGTCCAACCATGCGCGCTCCATGCGCGCCGCCGTCAGTGCTGCCGCCGTCAAGTTGGCACCGCTGAGGTTCGTTTCGATCAGGCAAGCCTTCTCCATCAGCGTGCCGGACAGATCAAGACCGCTTGCCAGATCCCTTTCGCTCAGGTCCGCACCGGCAATGTCCCTCCTGGAAAAACTTTCGCCCTCGGCCAGACGCTCGACCACCAGATCACCAAGACGTTTGCAGACAGAATCTGAGTAGGTCTCGAGCGGGTAGACAGCCTCCGGCAGCTTCGAGCGTTCGTGATCCTGGCCCAACAGGTGCTCTCGCTCCTCTTCATCCAGATCCGCAAAAAAGTCGTCCTCGGTCATGGACACTGCTTCTCTTGCCTCCTTGAGCAAGGTAGGCGGATCCAACGTTTCCTGATTTTGACTTGCAAGGCGCCCGAGTTCGTCGGCAATGACCTGGCTGGGCGGAACGTCCTTTCCCGCCGTGCCGGGCAGCAGATCGGCCAGCGCGGCATCTACCGTTTCGAGCGCGGCCTTGGTGTCGGCGTCCAGCTCTGCGGCAGTCGCCGCCACCTGTGCATAGCCGCCATCTATCGGTGACCCTGGCGTGCCAACCTCCGAAAACGCGTCCTTGGCGTCTGGCGGAACGAGCGACTGCGGATCAGGGATCGAAAAGGCCGACACATCCAGGCCTTCAAGCTGTTGCTTCAATTTGTAGAACGGGTCGGCTTCAGGCAACGCAAGGGCCCGCGCGCGCGCCTTCTGAAACAAGTCCTCCTCGTCAGGCACATCGGGCATGATGTTTAGCTGCTTGAGAATGTCGTCCACTGCGTCGGTGACGGTATCCTGGGGAGAAACCGCGTTTTCCGGAGCTTCTTCCGCCATCTTTTTCGCGTTCTCAGTAAGATGGGACGGGTCGATCAGATCTTGCACGACGGACTTGAAAATATCGCCGGCCAGCGGGTCGCCGGACTTGACTGCTTCTTCCAGGGCACTTTCCGGCACTTTGGGTAGTGAGAGACCGGATTTTTCAATGAACGCTTCGGCCGCTGCGCCCTCTTTGGCTTCGAGTGCTCTTAAACCGTCCATTGCCTGAAGTGTTTTTTTGAGGGATGCCACCATATCTACGCGCCCGGCCAAAAGATCGTCAGGGTCCGGGAGCGGGATCCGCGGGACGTCGGGCTTGTTCATGGCCGGTTGCAGCGCCTCGGGCAAACCGCTTTTTGCCTTCATGTCCTCAAGCGAAGCATTCAGGTACCGCTCTGCCTTGCTGGCAACTTTTTCCGTGTAGGCATTTGAACGTGCTTCGATGTCTTGAAGCTCTGCTTCAGAAAGCTCCGGCATGAGCTGTTGCTCATTCAGAGCATGTAGGGGTCCGTCAACCGGGTCGGTTCTCAAACGAAAGACTTCCGCGTAATGCGCTGGCGAGCGCGGCTCGTCCGACAGCCGCTCAAGACCGGCGATCAGTCCGGCGTCGGAGGCGAGCGCTTCATCGCTCGTCTTCAGAAGACCTCTGAAATAGACCCCGGCAAGGCCGTCGGTGCCAAAGACCCAGAGCGTGTCGCATTTCAGCGGAATTTCGGTAAGCGTCTCCGCGTTTTCGTCATGAACGGCAAATAGACGCGGGACCAGGCCCGGTAGGCTTGACCTCAACTCAGGTGTCTCTGCGTCCATTCCCCTGATGACGATGGCCTCGTCGCCGGCCAATGGCGCCGCCAGTCTCTGGTCCTGGGAAGCAACGTTAAAATACTCGAATGAGAAACCCGGAGGCGGACCGGGAAAGGTTGTGTGCAGCCAGGCGCCGTCGACCTGCCCAAGGCAGGACTTCCTGAGAGGGTGATCTGCATCGAGGGGGCCGAACACCACCGGTTCGGGCGCATCGCCTGGGTGCAAGATCAGCGTTTCAGGATCTTCTATGTTTGGCAGGGCTGCATAGCCAAACTCCTGCATCACGTAGTCGATCTGGAACCCTTTGCCCAATTTGTTGGTCGCGTGGGTTTCGCCGCCAAAGGCCCGTGCCGGCTCCAGCAGCTGTCTTTCGAACGGCTCAGCCTGTGTCAATGTGTAGTCATTGGAGTGCTGACGGGTCCAGAAACGGTTGCCAAAGACAAGCGCCCTCTTTCGAAAGCCGCCGACAGAAACAGACACCTCGACAGATTGGGCTGCCTTGCCCTCCGGCGCCTGCGCCTCCCCGGCAACAAGAACTTCAGCTTGTCCTTTTGGAAAACCCTGGTCGGGGACGGTTCCACCGGGCATCCGCGCAATCGAGGTAGAAAGATACTGGTCTTCTGAAACCAGCGCCTCGCGCTGCTTCAGGTCCACACCAAAATACAAGGTCGCGACAAGGTACTTTTCTGCATTAAACGTCTGGACGTTTTGAATGCAGGAAAGCTTCATTGGTTTGATGAGTTTGACCATAATTGAAACATAACCAATGATTGTTCTACCGGAAGATTTTTTTCATCCGTCAGCTCATTTGTGATGCTGAGAGATGACGGAATTTCGGATCAGTTTACGTGCGCGCGTCCTCGCCGGAACAGCACCATCAAGGCTCATGCCAATGTGGCGCTTCTGCCAGTTGGCCGCGCGCGAAGCCTTGCGGGTCCGCAGCGCGATACCGGCTGAGCATCCGATCCGCTCCACTTGTGCAGCGTGCGTTTTTTGTCGCAGAAAGCGCAGTCGTTCCATTCCATGTCAAATCCTCCTCCCGTCGATGGTCAGGAAGAGATGGGAACTGGACATGTCCAACATCTTACGCACCGATTACAATTTGGTAAGAAGTGCCGGAGGGGTTGGTCCCCAGGGCATCAGACCTGAATGGCACCGCGTTTGCGGACGATTGTCAGGTGAGCGAGCCGGGCAGAATTCCGGTTTCATACCTGCGCGCCAAACCGCGCACCTTTTCGGCAGCCTCGTGAACCCTTTCGGCTGAAATCAGACCGGTCTCGACCGCATTGACGATGGCCGCGGGAACCGATTGCAACTGATTGTCAATGTCGGCAAGCAGAAGGAAATCGCAGCCCGCGCGGACTGCGTCGATTGCCACCTGTTCGACACTGTCTGAACGCATCGTGGCCCGCGAGTCGAGATCGTCCGCCATGACGACCCCACCAAAGGAAAGATCTTCTTTCAGCAGATCCACGACGGCCCTTGATCGGAGCGCAGCCCGATCCGGATCGAAAGCCGAAACAATGGCCGGTCCGACCATGATCATCTCAATGCCTACGGCAATCACATCCCGAAAGGGTTTGAAGCCGACGTCGAAGGTTGCGAGGGCCTCCGAGTTGACCGCGTCAGGATCAATGGCTGGATCGCGATCGAGATTTTGAAACCCAGGAAAATGCTTGCCGGTCGCGGCAACGCCGCCTTTTTGAACACCACGTACGTAGGCGGCCGATATCCTGCCGACTGTCTCTGGTTTCGTGGAATAGGTCCGCCCGGCGAGCCAGGGGTTCGTGCCGGTCACCAGATCAAGGACAGGCGCCAGAAACACATTGACGCCCATCGATGATGCAGTGGCAGCGATAGAGCAGCATAGCTCCTCCATCTCCGCATCCGTCAGCGTGACCAGGTGTCCGGATGCCGGAAAGGGAGCGACCAGATCGTGAAGACGGCAGATACCGCTGATCTCCTGATCGACACACACCAACAGCGTGTCTGATCGCGCTTTCGCCTCGCCAACAATTTTTGTGAGCGTCTCCACGGTCTCGGAGCTGCGGCGATCTTCGCTCATCCGTCGCGCGACATATTCTTCCCGCGTTTCTCCAAGCAGTATCGAAACGCCACCGTTGTCCAGAAACCGTTTAGCCTGCTCGCTCAAGACCGTGCCGGCAAATGCCGGAAGGACCATGGCATGGACATCGTCGCGAAGGTGTTTGCTCATCTCCGTGGCCTTTCAAAGCTCTCTTCTCAAGTCAAAGCTGCACCATCTGCGAGCTTGCGCCAAGGTGACGGGATGTCAGTCGACAAGCCGGTCGAGGAAAGAACCCCCAAGACTAATCCCACTCGGGAATGTCCTCTATACCAGCAGCCCATCCGTAACTCTTGTCCATCGACGCTTTTAGCTCGGTAAATGCATTTACTGGCTTGGATAAGAAGGGGTGTTCAAATTCCTGATCCAGGTAGTCAAGATCAAGCCTCCAGTGTCCATATGGTTTTAGGTAGTTGAGCCATACCCAACCAGAATAGTAAAAGCGCCAGTGTTTGTATCGCTTCGGGTTTATGAGACGCTCCAGGACGCGTTCGCTGCTTACCCCGATTGCAATAGAACCAACCACGGTCGATACGTATTCGTTTTTCAAGCGATTGTGCGCTATTTCAAAATAATGGGTTGCGACGTGCACGGCTTCATTCGCCAAAGTCCCAACGTGACGCGCATTGCCAATCCTGGGAATGTAACTTAGTTCGACCGTCTTTTTGAAATCCAGATATCCGCCCCTGCCCCTCAGGTCTGGATTAACTTCAAGCGCAACCTCGTGGCGCTCGATGAGGTCGGCGACTGTCCGGTAGTCGCGCGGCAGCATGGTTGTCTGACCATGGCTGACAGTCGGCATTCTCGCCGAAAGGCCCCTCAGCATGGTCACGGCCGAGTGCTGAATTCCCGAAACAAAGGTCCCTGCACCCGAACCCTTGCTGAAATAAGAAGGTGGCCTCCAATGCGGCGGAGGAATGTAGATAATCCCGCCCTTGCCGTCTTTGGTCATAGATTTGTCGAACTTGAAGTTTCCCGATGAATCCAGGCGCCAGCATCCGACAGCGTTGTGCAGATACCAGTTAACCTCAAGCGGGTCCTGCGTCTGAAAGTTGAATATGATCAGATCCCAAGGGTTTTCGCGTCCAACCGAACGCGACAATTCCCAGAAGTTTCCCTTCGTTGCCCATCTGGATTCGACGGCGCCTGCAGGTGGCCAAGCCGGTATCATTGAAACCGGCTCCTGCATTCTGGGTTTACCGGCAGCCTTTTTCGCCGCGCCAGGAAGTGTTGGCATCATGAGTCATAACTTTCAAAATTGAGCCGCCGCGACCTAAAGGTCGACGCAACAAAATATTGGGTCCGGCTTCGTCACCTTGGTCGGCCCCTGAGAAAATGCAGCTTGAGAAGATATAGATGTGACCTGTCGGGTGCTTAAGCCGCACGAATGCATGGTTCACTTGCACAATTGCATGAGCGGCTCTCTGCGCAGCCAAGGGCCCAGCTCAAAGAATTGACTTCATTTCACGCTGAAAATGTGTCAACTTAAATTGACACTCACAACAGGCGAGACCCATGTCCAAACCGTTTCCCTTTTCGGCAATCGTCGCCCAGGAGGACATGAAGAAAGCTCTGCTGATGGCAGCGGTGGAACCCCTTCTTGGCGGTGTCCTCATCTTCGGCGACCGGGGCACCGGAAAATCGACCGCCGTGCGCGCCCTGGCTGAACTCCTTCCAAAAATCGAAACCCGGGCCGGCTGCCGATTCAATTGCGAACCCGGGCGTCCGCAGGACGCTTGCCCTGTCTGCAACGCAAAGGCCGGCGGAAATCCACCAAACGTGACCAAGGTCCGCACGCCAATGGTCGACCTGCCGCTTGGCGCAACAGAGGACAGGATTTGCGGCGCACTCGATCTCGAAAAAGCACTCGTTGCCGGAGAGAAGGACTTTGAACCCGGACTTCTGGCGGCAGCAAACCGGGGCTTTCTGTATATAGACGAGGTCAATCTGCTGGAGGATCACCTTGTCGACCTGCTGCTCGATGCGGCCGCGTCAGGTGTCAATGTCGTCGAACGTGAAGGCCTCAGCATCCGTCATGCAGCTCGCTTCGCGCTTGTGGGCAGTGGCAATCCGGAGGAGGGAGACCTTCGCCCGCAATTGCTCGACAGGTTCGGTCTGGCTGTGGACGTACGCACCATTGACGACCTGAAGCAACGGATCGAGGTGATCCGGCGACGGGACGCTTTCGAAGCGGACCCGGATGCCTTTTGCCAAAGCTGGGCGCGCAAGGATGCCTCCATCCGGAACCGGGTGGTCAAGGCGCGCAAGATCCTGCGTGATGTTGATATTCCGGACGACGTCCTGACGCGCATGTCGCAATTGTGCATGGGACTTGGGATAGACGGGATGCGGGGCGAGCTGACCCTGATGCGCGCCTGCAGGGCCTCTGCTGCACTTGCCGGGCGCGCCGAAGTCAGCTGGAGCGATGTATCGGAAATTTCGCCGCTCGTCCTTTGCCATCGTCTTCGCCGCGATCCGCTCGACGATGCCGGCAGNGCACCGCGGGTCGAACGGGCGATTGCCGCGGTCAGCGCGGAAATCGGCCATGGATGATCAGGGAACAGGNACCGCATATACCGCCGCGCCAGAGCCGGAGTATCGCAGTGCCTGGCAGGACGCACTTCTTGCCGCAANACTNCTCAAGATCGGCGGTCCGCAGCTCGGCGGCCTGTGGCTGAAGGCGCGCGCAGGCGGTGTGCGTGAGGCCTATCTTTCCCNTCTCAAAGATCTGCTTGGTTCCAAAACCCCATGGACCAGGGTTCCCAGTTCCGTCGGCNATTCCGCCCTTTTGGGAAGCATAGATATTCCGGCGACTGCCAAGTCAGGCCGCGTCGTTGCAACACCCGGCCTGTTGGCCCGCGCCGATGAGGGCATATTGCTTCTTCCCATGGCCGAACGACTTGAAGCTGCCACGGCGGCCATCATCGGCAACGCCATGGATACAAAGACGACGCGGTCTCCCTGCCACTCCGCCGCGCAAGCCATAAGCCCACAGAAGGCACGCTTTCGGGTGATTGCGATCGATGAAGCCGCCACACCCGAAGAGCACGTACCCCCCGCCCTGTCGGACCGGCTCGGCCTGATCGCCGATCTGAGTGCAGTCTCTTGGAGCGAAGTCACGCGGACCCTACAGGAATCGCGGCAGGTTATGTCCCTGAACTGGCAACAGGTCGAAATATCAGCGCCAATCACGGAGCTGCTGTCGCATGTCGCCAGCGCCACCGGTTGTGCTTCCATGCGCCGACTGCGCTTCCTGACACTGGTCAGCCGCATGCTGGCAGCCATGGAAAGCCGAAGCAGCGTCGGCGAGGCAGACGCGCTTGCCGCCACCCGCTTGTGCCTCGGCGTACAATTGCAGCAGCAGCCGGCGCCGGAGGAAGAGCAGCTTCCCGAAGGCGGCGAACAAATGTCTCCAGAGACCTGCGCACCCTCTCAGCCTCACGCTGCACAGACGGAACCGAAAGGCGAGGAGCAGAACATATCCCCGCAGGACCTGTCTGCACTGACCGAGTTGCTTGCCGCCGTTGAAACCGGAACGATTTCCGGTTTGCCTGAGCTGTCGGCCAGCGCTCCGGTGCGAACCGGTAGCGCCCGGACGGGTAAGGCAGGAACACCACAGAAAAATGCCCGCCGCGGACGGCCTGTTGCAGTTTCCCGCACAGCCCCTTTCCCTGATGCCCGGCCCAACATCATCGCGACATTGCGAGCAGCAGCACCGTGGCAGGTGATCCGCAACCAAAACCGCGCCATCCTCCTGTCCCGCCTGTCAGACAGGGACCAGAGGCGATCCAAACAACCCCGCGCCCTGATCACGCGGGACGACTACCGCTTCCAGCGTTTACGGCACGAAACACCCTCCACAGCCATCTTCATGGTCGACGCATCGGGATCGACCGCACTGGAACGCCTTGGTGAAACCAAAGGTGCAATCGAGCAGCTTCTGTCGAGGTGCTACGTGCGCCGGGACGAAGTTGCCATGATCGCGTTCCGCGGCAAGGGGGCTGAAACCGTGTTGCCACCGACACGCTCGCTAGTCATGGCGAAACGAAAGCTCGCCGGATTGCCGGGCGGAGGCCCAACACCTCTTGTCTCCGGTCTGGAAAAAGGCCTGGAACTTGCGCTGTCGGTCCGGCGTCAGGGCAGCACGCCGGTCATGGTGCTGCTGACGGATGGCCGCGGCAACATCGCGCGCAACGGAGAGCCCGACAGAACCCGCGCCCGGGAGGAGCTCGGGCGCGTTGCCAGTCAATACCGGAGCCTGGAGATGCGCTCGATCTGCATCGACATTGCGCGCCGTCCGCGAGACTCCGTGGCCTCGCTCGCCGAAACCATGGGCGCAGACTTGCACTTCCTGCAGTACGCAGACGCCGGATCTATGTCAGATGTCGTGAATGCGTCCCTTGAGGAGGCACGAGGCTGATGCGAGATCGTGACTGGCTGGACTGGGACACGGACGGACGCGACTGGCCCTATCGAGACGCCAGCTGTTTCCTGGAGATCGCGGGCTATCGCTGGCATTTTCAGGTGCTGGGGCCCGACGGCGCGCCGTGCCTGTTGCTGATCCACGGAACCGGATCGGCCTCGTTTTCCTGGCGCAATCTCATTCCGCTCCTGGAAACCCGCTTCAAGCTGATCGTACCGGACCTTCCCTGCCACGGCTTCACACGTCCAACCACGACACCGGACCTGTCTCTGGAAGGCATGACAACATCGATCCGTTCGCTTCTCCATGCGCTGGAAGTCCAGCCGCAAATGATCATGGGGCATTCCGCCGGTGCAGTGATCGGCGTATCTCTCGTCTCGGCAGCGCAAAGGTCGTTGCAAGACCCCCTGCAAGGGTCCGGTCACGTCCTGGGTGTCAACGGTGCACTCAAACCGATCCGGGGGAAACGCGTGCTGTCGCCGATGGCAAAGGCGCTTTTTGCAAACCCTTTGTCGGCCTCCATGTTTTCGTTGCTGGCAAAGTCGACCCCTCTCGGCCACAACCTGCTGACAGCGACCGGGTCTCCGATCGACGCCAAGGGGGAAGCGATCTATCGCCAACTGCTGGGGTCGACCGGTCATGTGCGTGGCGCCCTCGGCATGATGGCCTCCTGGGACCTGTCGCATCTCAATGCGATGCTGCGGCGCCTGGCGACACCGCTCGATTTGTTTGCGGCCGAAGACGATCCGATGGTGCCCGCCTCAAGCTCGAAAAAAGCCGCCGGCTTCGCACAAAACAGCAGCCTGACGCTGACAGCGACGGGTGGGCATCTGGTTCATGAATGCAATCCGGAAGTCGTTGAGGGCTGGATCAGTACCGTCGTTCCAAACGGCCGCTCAAACGGGGCGGACGCGGCATGAGACAACAGACGATCACATTCCGACCGGTTAGGACGAGAAATGGATCCGCCACACGCGCTGAGAACTGGGGACATGCGTCATGTCGAATGGCAAGTCCATAACCGTTCTGCTGACGCTTGGTCGTCTGCCGAAGGCGCTTGAACTCGCGCGAGCGCTGAACACGGCTGGATGCCGGGTTCTGGTCGCAGATCCGTTTGCCTTCCACCTTTGTCGGGCGTCGAACGCCGTCGAAAAGTCGTTTCAAACGCCCTCCCCGCACAGCCATCAGGAGCAGTACCTCACCAGCCTGCTCGAGATTGTCGCGCGCGAAAAGGTCGACCTGATCCTGCCGGTTTCCGAAGAAGCTCTGCATGTCAGCCTGCTGAAAAATAGACTGCCGGAAGAAACGCAGCTCTTTGCGCTTTCCAATGAAGAACTCCAGAAGCTTCACGACAAATACAGCTTCAACCAGATCGCCAAGGAGGCAGGACTTACGGTTCCAGAAACATACCTGGCGTCGGACGTTTCGGCATCGGAGCTCGCCGCATCAATCGAGACTGTCGTCAAACCGAGACTGGGGTGCTCCGGCCAGGACTTGCGCATGCTGACGCCCAAGACGCTTCCGGCGGAAAGCCTTGGCA
>JGI12316J14372_10001083_pt1 | contig 38997 bp, 28 predicted proteins | sample MarCyaLeptolynsp_FD_14372 | JGI IMG/M metagenome (IMG submission 14372)
GTTTCATGGCTGTCTTTGCGCTCGAAGCTGACGGGACATTGCGTCTGTTGGCTCCGGACAAGAAAGCTGATCCGCTCGGCAAAGACACCAAACTGGATGCCAATGCGCCCTACGTCCTGAACCTACGCGCAGCTCTTCCGTTCGGCGCTGACCATATCGTGCTGATCCGCTCCCGCGAACCGATGCCGCAGCTGGTTGGTGTCCTATCCGCGATGGAAGGGCGCCCGCTCGACCCGACCTTGTCTCCAAAGCTTCTGAGTCTCATCGGCAAATCGGCTGAAGCCTTGGGAATCACAGGCGTTTACACCGAACCGGCGGGTTAACAGAGCGCGTAAACGCAGGGTGTCCCAAGGGATTGGCTGCCAAAAAGCGGCTTTGTGTGACCATAGCCACATTCAAATCGCTATAGTCTGCTATTATTTAACAAGGATTGGCGTCGGCCTCGAAAACGAGAGCGTGGCGCAGAACGCTGATTGATTGGAGATTGTGATGACACTTTTATTTAGTCGTTTCACCAAGCGAAGTTTGAACGCCAAGGGATTGGCTGCTGCATTTGCGTTTTCCGCTGCCGCGACCGGGGCGTTTCCGTCTCCGCATTCTCGGAGTTGGTGCCGGGCGACGTTGTCGACCTTGGCAAGGAAGGGCATATCGATCTGCTCGATTATTCCGCCTGCCAGGAAGTTCGCATCAAGTCAGGTACTTTGAGCGTTTCTTCGGAGAGCATTATTCTCGACGGTGGTGAAACGCAGGTTCTGCGTGCAGGCAATTGCCTTCAGGCCGACAGTGGTTCCAATACGCAGACTGCCGACAAAGGGCTGACGGTGACGCTTCGCGGCCTGACGCTGGAAAACAAGAAAGCGGCATCTCTCATGCTGCGTTTCGACGAGAAGGCAAAGGACCAGTATGGTTCGGTGTTCGTCTCCTTCGGTGGCGGTGAACCGAAGCGTTTTGACGTGCTCGATCATATCGTGACCGAGATGCCGGATCGAGGCAGCGAGGAAGAAGCCGTTGAAGTTGAACTGTTTCTTCAAGGAAAAGCGCCCGATTTTGGCGTTGAGATGCGCAAGATCACGATTGATCCGGTCCAGGTCGGACGGAAGACTGCGGTCGTCATCGTGAAATGACGTCAGCGGGCCAGCCAGCGGATACAGCCTTTGGCCGAAAGCAGCTAGTTTTCCTGATTGCTCTTGTAGCGATAGCTGCCGGTATTGCCTTGGGCTTGTCTGCGAAAAAGGCCATTTGGGAAGGCTGGGTGATTGATCGCCTGTTTCAGGCCCGGACCATGCTCACGGATGCAGGAGAAAACAATCCGGCTCCGGTTGCCGTGGTTGGCCTGGACCAGGCCTCGCTTGATTCTGAACGTCTGTCTCCCATACCCCGCGTCCTGATGACACCCGTTCTTGCCGAGGCCGGGCAAGCGATACTTGATGCCGGAGCTGTGGCTCTGGGTTTCGATTTCGTTTTCGCCTACAGCGCCGACAGCTTTGCGGACCCGAGCACAGGCGAAGCGCGACTGAGCGGTTTCGATCGCCCGTTTCAGGCTTTTGTCTATCGAAACCGGGGACGGATCTTTATCGCCCACACGGAAATTGGTGTACCCCACCGCAGTTTTTCAGCGGCGATCGGGGAGGGCGGTGTCCGATCGGTCATCGTATCGACGGACATTGACGGCGTTGTCAGGCAGCACACGCCTCAAACGCCGCTAAGTGAATCGGACCATCTGATAGATGCCTTACTCGGTGTCGCGGGGTCCGATGTCTCCGAAGCCTATACCGCGATCCCGACCTCCAGGCTTGCGACATCTCTTCCGTATTTCTCTCTGATTGACGTTTTGACCCTGAAGCAGAGCGAAGAAGGCCGGCAGCAGCTCAAGGAGTTCGCAAATGGCAGGATCGTTCTGCTCGGAGGATTGCTTCCTTTCGAGGATGAGCATCTCTATTCGGACCGGTTCCTGCCGGCGACCGCAGATGACAATGCAGAAACGGGGCCGGGCGGCCGGCCAAGGGTTCAACCGCAAACAGCCGGTGTCTTCATTCTGGCTGACCTGATCGGGTCTGCCTTGTCAGGCCGCACAGCGATAGCACCCCCAGGCGGTGTCCTCAGTGTGATCGCGGCCCTATTTGCGGTTATCGGTGCTGTTGTCGGGCTGTTTCTGCCCCTGGTGGTGTTGCCGGTGGCAGCGGTGCTGGGGACATTGGCAGGTCTTTTCCTCAGCCTGGTTGGTCTGGAGTTGGGCATCCTCCTGTCTCCAGGCGTCGCACCGGTCAGCTGCGTCGGTGCGATGGTCGTCTCCGCGGTCGGCAAGGTTATCGTCCTGCAGCGCCGCCAGCGGTCACTGGTCAGGCTGTTCGGGCACTATCTGGCTCCCGACGTGATCAAGCATATGGCTCGGTCCGAGCAATTGCCCGAGCTGGGAGGCGACACGCGTCATGTCGTCGTTGCCTTCATCGATATCGTCGGGTTTACGAAGATGTCGGAGAAACTCGCGGATCAGGATGTGGTGCGCGTGGTCAATGCCTGTTTCGATGCAATCGGACAATCGATAACCAAGCATCAGGGCTACATCGACAAATACATTGGCGACGCCATCATGGCGGTTTGGAATGCTCCGAACACTGTTGAAAATCCCGAAAAGGCCGCCGTCGATGCGGCCCACGAAATCATCAACCTGCTCGACCATATCCGGCAGATCACCGACCAGCAGGAGTTGGATTTGCGCATTGCCTTGAATGCGGGACCGGTTTTGGTCGGTGACATTGGCGGTGAACACCGCCGGTCATTTACGGTGATGGGCACGACCGTCAACACGGCAAGCAGGATCGAATCCGTTGCCAAGGACAAGAAAGTGCGCCTNGCCATCAGCCAGTCNGTCGCTGACGGATTGCCAAAAAGCTATCCCTTGAGTGAAATTTGGACGGGCCAGNTGCGCGGACTCAGCACGGACCTTTCCGTCTATACGCTTGATGTTGCTGAAATCTATATGGAATCTGCNCCNAANGACGCCGAGCGGCAATCCGGGCAGGAGAGTTCCAATCTGGTTGAATTTCCACGCTGATTGCCGCNGCGGCAATCAGGCAGCGGTCGCTTTGCATCTGGCGCTATCATCCGGCATGATCTGTAAAGACGCTTGGACAAAAAAGGTGGCGATCTAGCCGCAAGAGCGCTCAGAACGGCGCCCGGGATACCCAGATGGCTCAATGGCCTGACAACCAAAATGGCGGTCAACATCGGCCGGAATTCGACCGTACGGTGATCCGGCCCGCCGGACAGCCGGCGCCACCGCCGCCAAATGCGCCGGAAGCACAAGCCCCTCGTGTAACCGAAAGTCGCGCCCAGACGCCAAAAAAGTCTCCGTTCTTTGTTTACGCCATTCTAGCTGTTCTGTTTCTGGTCATCGGCGGTGGGATAGGAGGTCTGGCGCATCTCTTTTCCTCCGGTGCAATTTCCTTTTCTGCACCTGATACGGCCGTGGTCGAGCAGACCGCGCCGCCAACACAAGAGACGGCACAAACCGAACCGAAGGCGGAGGATACGGTCGTTGCCACGAGCACCGACGAGGTTACTGAGACAGTAACACCGGAGACGACTGCCGATGCCGGTTTGACGTCCGATGAGGAACTGGACGTTCCGGCCGATCCCTTTTTCGACATGGCTGTTTCAGCCGTTATTCCCCTTGCTGGTGACCCGGTTCTGTTGAGCGATGGCGCATCGGCAGAGAGGATCGAGCTTTCCGAACGGTCTGTGCCGGAGAACACCGAAGCAAAGGGCGTTGCCAAACTGCCTACCCCGACCGCTTTCGTGCTCGACAGCCGGATGCTGAATGAAGACGGTGATCTGGTCATCCGGGCACCCGGCAGCGAAACAGATTTTCAGTTCGGCAACTTCGGCGGCGGAGAGGAATCCGACGGATTGGTAGTTGAAGACGAGGGTGAAACAGGAACTGAGGCCGCGCCTGATCTTCCGGTGTTTTTAAAGCCACCAACCGATACCCTGAACCTTTACCTGACCGAACGGCCCATTGGGCAAGGACCAAGCCGGATTGAAGTCCGCACCGAAGTCACCAAGGCCGGTAAGCTGGAAGCCTTTTTGAAGGATCGCGGGTTTGACGGTGATGCCTCCAAGCCGCTTGTGAAATTTGTCGAAGAGGAGTTCGGGAAAAGCGATNTGGTCGCAGGCGACAAGATCGCGATCAGNGGTTCGAGGATGCCCAACCGGCTTGGGCGCATCGGAGACTACTATCGTCCCGTTCAGCTGTCGCTCTATTCAGCGGAAGGATATCTCGGAACGGCGTCCTACTCGGCAAACCGGGATGGCGAAGCCTATGTCCACGGTGCCGATCCCTGGTTCGGCAAGGAAATCGCGCGAAAGAAAGTCGCGGGCGATCAAGGCGCAACAGCCGGCAAGACGCACCGGCTGATCGATGGGCTTTACGCGACCGCAGTGAGGAACGCCGTTCCCGCATCCATCGTCGGTGAGGCGATCGCCTATCTGGCGCCATCTACGGACCTCAAGAGAGCGATCAAACCGGATGAGCGGTTCACGCTTGTCTTTACCGACGCGCCACGCGATGAAAAGCGAGGCGGGGGCAGGGTGCTGTTTGCCGGCGTCCGCACGGGAGACGAATGGTCCGTCCGGTGTTATGTCCTGAAAGCGCCCGGCAACCGCGGTTTTGCGTGCGTCAGCGAAGGCGGCAAGATCAGTCTTTCCGGGGCGATGCTTGTTCCGGTGAAGGGTGTTTTGACATCAAAGTTCGGTATGCGCTTTCACCCGATCAAGAAAACACAGCGCCTTCACGCAGGCGTGGATTGGGCAGCACCGACCGGCACGCCCATTCGAGCCGCCTTTTCGGGCAAGGTCACGTACAAGAACGTGCGCGGCGGATATGGAAACTTCATTGAGCTCACGCACAAGGACGGCATCACCACCCGGTACGCCCACATGCACGAATATGCAGATGGTATCGAGATGGGTTCAGTTGTTCAGGCTGGCGACCTGATCGGTTATGTCGGAACAACAGGCCTTTCGACAGGACCGCATTTGCACTTCGAGATCCGGCAAAGAGGCGAGCCGACCGACCCGCTTGCTTTCGAAATGGAGACCGGCGCAGACGCACCGCAATCGGTCGCGAGCAGCGACCTCAAAAACTACCGTGGCGCAATCGGTGAAATCCTGAGCACGAACTGAGGCGGAACGACAGCTGCCGGCAGCCGCAATATGGAGTGCGGCTGCCGGAGTTTCTTGTCAGTTTCAGCTGGCGCCTTCCGGCTCAATCTCAAGCCCTTCGTCGCCTGCCTTGATCGAGACTTTCGATATCTCCTCGCCATTCATTTGTGCCGTCAGGAAGGCACGCGAAAGCTTGGGCAGGAGATCGTTCGTCAGGATGTTGTCGATCATCCGTCCACCGCTGTCCGGGTCCCGGCAAAGCGACACGATATGGGCGACCACGTCGTCGCCAAACGTCAGCTCCGCCTCCCTGTTCTCTTTCACCCGCTTGACGATCCGGTTGAGCTGCAGCCGTATGATGAAGCCGAGCATGGACGGCGACAGCGGGTAATACGGGATGGTGACAATCCGGCCAAGCAGGGCCGGCGGGAAGACGTCCAGCAGCGCAGGGCGCAGCGTTTCTGCAAGCTCTTCCGCATCCGGTGCATTCGGGTCGGTCGCTGCCATGTTCGGGTCACTGGAAACCGGCGCGTCCAGCATGTGTCCCGCGGCATTCATGATGATGTCGGTACCGACATTGGACGTCAGCAGGATCAAGGTGTTGCGGAAATCGATCTTCCGCCCCATGCCGTCTTCCATCCAGCCCTTGTCGAAGACCTGAAAGAAGATCTCGTGGACGTCGGGGTGAGCCTTTTCGACTTCATCGAGAAGCACAACAGAATAGGGCTTCCTTCTAACGGCCTCTGTCAGCCGTCCGCCTTCGCCATAACCGACATATCCTGGAGGGGCTCCCTTGAGGCCGGAAACCGAGTGGGCTTCCTGGAATTCGGACATGTTGATCGTAATCAGGCTGTCCTCGCCCCCGTAAAGGGTCTCCGCCAGCGCAAGGGCCGTTTCCGTTTTACCGACACCTGACGGACCGCACAGCATGAACACGCCGATCGGCTTGTCCGGGTTGCCAAGTTGGGCGCGGCTGGTCTCGATCCTCTTGGCGATCATGGCAAGTCCGTGTGCCTGGCCGATAACACGCTTGTTGAGGCTGTCGGTGAGATTGAGAATGGTCTCCATCTCGTCCTGAACCATGCGGCCCACGGGAATGCCCGTCCAGTCGGAAATGATGCTGGCAACCGCCTCGTCATCCACATAGGCATAGACCATGCGGTCGTCCTCGGGGATTTGCGAAAGCTCCGCGCGTTTTTCGGCAAGCGCGGTTTTGATCGCCTCTTCGTCTTCCAGATCAACGTCCAGATCGAGCTCGATATCGTCAATCGAAACGAGAGCCGGTCCTTCGTGCTCAGGATCTTCGATGTCGGAACTTTCCGGATGCGGGGCGGGTTCGCCGCCCCTTAGCTGCGTCAGCGCGGCGTTCAGACGCCGGATGCCGGCAACCAGGTTGCGTTCGTGCTCCCAGTCCTCGCGAACCTTCTCGATATCGTTTTCGGTCTCTTCAATGGCGGCATTGAGCGCGTCAAGCTGCTCCTGATGCTCCATGCCGAGTTCCGTATCGTTGGTGAGCGCTTGTTTCTCGGTCTCCAGAAAGCCCTTTCTGGCAACAAGGTCGGACAGTTTTGCCGGTTGCGCTGCCTGGGAAATGTTCACCCGTGCAGAGGCTGTGTCCAGAACGCTGACCGCCTTGTCCGGAAGCTGGCGGGCCGGAATGTAGCGGTGTGACAGCGAGACGGCGGATTTCACCGCGCTGTCCAGGATCCGTACCTGGTGGTGCTCCTCCATCGGCCCGAGCAGCCCGCGCACCATGGCAAAACACTTTTCCTCGTCCGGCTCATCCACCTGGACGGGCTGGAAACGCCGGGTGAGGGCAGGGTCCTTTTCAAAATGCTGACGGTATTCCGACCAGGTGGTAGCGGCAACTGTGCGCAATGTTCCACGAGCAAGTGCCGGCTTGAGCAGGTTGGCCGCATCGCCCGTACCGGCCGCGCCTCCCGCTCCAATCAGTGTATGCGCCTCATCGATGAAGAGAATGGTTGGTACGATCGAGGCGTGGACGGCGTCGATAACAGCCCTAAGGCGCTTTTCGAACTCGCCTTTCATGGAGGCACCCGCTTGCAGCAGGCCGAGATCAAGAGCGCAAAGGCGCGTTCCAATCAGGGCCGGCGGCACATCGCCGGCAACGATCTTCTGAGCAAAACCTTCAACGATTGCAGTTTTGCCGACGCCGGCTTCCCCTGTCAGGATCGGGTTGTTCTGGCGGCGGCGCATCAGCACATCGATCACCTGGCGGATCTCTTCGTCCCTGCCAACAATCGGATCGAATTCCTCCGCCCGCGCTCTCGCGGTGAAGTCGACGGTAAACTGCGTGAGGGCATCTTCACCGACACCGCTTCCGGGGGCTGCATCGGCCGCTTCAGCACCGGGAGCTGCTGCAGCTGCTGCCGGGCCGGACCCGTCGATCGGTCTCGCGCCTGTTTCCGCAGAGGCGCCGGCTATCTTGTCGAGATCCCTGATCAGGATGTCGCGGTTCAGGTTCTCCAGAGCTCCTGAATAGCTGCGGAACTGGCGCCACGTGGTCTTGTCGCCCATCGCCGCGATCAACACATAGGCGGACCGTATCTTGTAGTCACCGTAGCGCAGCGTCCCCTCGAACCAAGCCCGCTCAAGCGCCTCCTGGAACGGGGCCGCCATGGAAGGAAGCTCCGTCTGATTGATCTTGAGCTCGGCAATGGCTTTTTGCAGATCACCGTGAACCTCGCCGACATCGATACCGAAATGGCGCAGGATGTGAATGAAATCGGTGTTTTCGTCGCGCGCGAGATAGTAAAGCCAGTGCAGGATTTCCAGATGGCGGTGACCGGAACTTTTGGTCAGGCGCATCGCCTTTTCCAGGCAGTCGTAACTGACCGTCGTGAGTTTGTTGGCAACTGTTTCAACAAGAATGTCGCTCATGGCATCGGCCTTTCAAATTTGAGACCTATTGATAAACAGCGGTATGCCGGCGCACCGGACGGAAACGGGTATCCGTCAGCATGTCGGCTTCTTCGTCGGTCTCGTCTTCTTCGGAAATTTCGGTTTCCGCGGGCTTGAGCCAACCGATATGGCCAAGGGTCGCGGAATTGTTTCGATCCATCTGGACCGCAGAGGCACATCGTCTGGGAAGAGCGAGTTCGATCTCGTACTCGATCTCGAGGCCCAGATAAAAATCTATGAGATCAAAGAGTTTTTCAGTCCATGGGTTTGGTTTGGTTCGCGTTGGCGGGAGAAACTTGCGGTACTCCTCAAGAGATTTTGTGAAGATCCGGATGCGTATCTTGTCGCTGACGCTGTAGATCCTCGCTCCGACAATCGTGTCCCTGCCAAGCTGTCCGACCCCGCCGGGGCCGAAGCCGCCGATACTGAGCTGGTCATCAGGCTCAAGATGCAGCCAGGTTCCAACACATTGGTCGATATCCACCCTTACGCCGAAGACACCGGCAATGAGTGACTTGAGGCGCGCCGCGCTCTTGACCTTTGGTGATGTCAGTCCTGCATAAAGAAGTTTCAGCCTGTCATCGATCCGGTCCAGATCGGAATAAACCGGGCTGCCGATACCGATGCCGGAACCGAGATATGCAAGGAACCGGTCATCGTCCGGGCGGTCGTGCTGCACGATCGGCCGGGCATCGGCCCAGGCTCGGAAAAAGAGCTGGATGAAGCGGTTGTTGAAGACGTCAAGGAAACGCGGAAAACTGTCTTCGCCGCGCAACCCGCGCATGATCGCTTCATCTGTCAGGGCGGAGGGAAGCGCGCCCTGCGGGCCAAGGAGCCCGAGGAAACGTTCCATCAAGACAAGTCCACCGTCGGCATCCCGGGTCGCGCGCTCAATCGTTGACGTTGCGAATTCGCTGGAAGGGTCTTGTCCGAAACGGACGATATCTTCCATCAAGCGCCGGCTTTTGCCGATCCGTGGGGGGGCGGGTTCGTCCTCTTTTTTGGGGTCAATGCCGTTGGTGTCGGCGCCGGGAGCTGTCTGTCCCTCCAGCATGCGCAAAACGGCAAGAAGATCATGCCCGCCGGGATGCTCTCGAATGCGCTCGCTAAGCGCTGCCAGCAAGGACGCATATTGCTGCTGCACCGGAACTTCTATCCGTGGCTCAGCTGGTGGTTCAGGCTCTTCCGCAGGGTCCTCCGTGACCGGGGTTTCAGCGGTTTCTTCCTGGTCCGAAGGGTCCGGTTCGGAATAGTCCGAAGGTGCCTCGCTTTCGGACAGCTCGACATCGTTTTCTATCGCGTGCGGTTCGGGCGCAGACGATAGAATCGCGTCATCTTCCTGCGCTTCAAGACCATCAGGTGTTTCCGTCTCGTCCGCATCGGGGGCGGGCAGAGGCTCCTGGTCGGTGTCTTCGCTATCGGGCCAGACGGAAGGAGACGCTGTGAATTGCACGACGGTCTTGTCGCCCGATGCCGCGGGCGCCTTGGGCCTGACCTGCGTGGTCTCTTCCTTGTTGTCGGCGTCGCTCATAGGATCCCTTTTGCGCCGATCCTCGGCGGCCACTTCATGATTGTGCCGCGTTCCGTCGTTGCGATCACGCATTGCGTGAAGTGATTGATGGACGCGTACTCGGCGATAAACCGGTCAAGAACAGCTCCGAGAAGAAATGCGCTCGCACCCTCGAAAGCCTTGTCGTCCAGCGTGACCGTGACTTCCAGCCCGCGGGCGACACCTGTTCCCGACTTTTGCTGAAGACGGCGCACCACGGGACGTGTCGAAACAGATCTGACCGACTGTGCCTGGCGGTCGGCAGCATTGTCGGAAAGAGGCGCAAAAATGCTCAGGATATCTGCGAATGATCGGCCGTCGCGGCCGGCGGCATCATGAATCAGCCCGGTGTGGTTGAGAGCAAGTATGTTGATAAGCCGCCAGGAAATTGCACCGGCATGCCCTTCTTCGCCAAGTCTTTCATTGTATGACAAGAGTGGCGGGCGCGGTGACGTTGGTCCGGCAACGCAATCGACCTTGAGGCTGACATCTTCCAGGATACGGAAATCGCCGATAGACGACTTGTCCGGATTCGTACCGACAGGCAGGTCTGCGGCCAGGGCCCGGTTGGAGGCCATGACTTTCAGAGAGAGTTCCGCAAGCCTCTTGTTGCCGCTTTGCAAAAGGGCCGCTGCCTGCGCCCCGCTTGAAATCGTGACGAAGGTTTCCGTACCGATATAGGAACTGGGCTGCATCCGCCGAACTTCGCTGGACGACTGGCGGCGAGGCAGTCGGCGAATGGTATAGAACCATTCATGTCCGGCTTTCTCTGTGTCCGGGGCAACGCTGTAAAGCGGTTCAACGACCCGTTTCTCACCACCTGAGAAATGGGCGTTCACCTCGGTGACAGAATGCACTTCGTAGTCGAGCGGGCGCGTCCGGTCCGTTATCACGGCGAACTCGTGTTGCCCTTTCTTGATCGGCACCCTGTCGGTGGGCCGCTCGAACAGATTGACGGCCGGCGCGCTATGGAGCGAGAAGATCTTGTGTTCGACATGGGCCGGCAGGCGCGTATCAGCCTCGTCAAATACGAAAACAATCTCGAATGACTTTGCCTTGACCCGATCCAGATAGCGGCGCAGACCAGTGAGGCGAAAGCCAAGAAAGCTGCGTGGAAAGTTGAAGTAGTCTCTGAGGTAATCGAAACCGATGAACATCCGCCGGTCATTGCGCAAGAGTGCGTCTTCCTCATCGAAGCCCAATTGTTCGATTGCGGTAATCGGCAGACGCTGCAGGGTCGCTTGACCGAACGCATCTTCCGTTCGCAGGTAAACCGCGATCGTGTGGCCGAAAATCTGTTCGTAGATTTTGGCGGCGAGGTCGATCGGGCCGATCAGCCGGATCGGTAGCTCGTCGATCCGGCAGCCGGAAACCTGGTATTCGGGCTTCTTGAGCGCCTCTTCCTCGGAGACTTCATTCTCCGGGTCTTCCGCCATCCGGTGCGTGAGCTTGATGGAAAGCCCGGCACGTGCGCGCCGGTCTTCCGCCATATCAGCACCCAGTCCGGAGACCTGCGCCGCCGAGCTCAGATACTTGGCGCCCGTGAGTTGCAGGGGCGTCATCACAATTGGGGCTGCCAAGGTGAAACGGCATCTGACTTCGCCCTGTCTTTCCCGAAAGACGGCCTCCATCGGCGCATGGCGGTCGATCTTGATCCCGGCACGAAGGTTGGCATCGCCGTATTTGGGCGTAACGCGAGCGAGCACCATGGAGGGAATGGGGGCAAGCGCGGTTGGGTAAAGTTGCTCAAAAAGATTGGACGTGAACTCGGCGAATTCATGCTTCATCTTGAGCTGAACGCGCGCCGCCAGGTAAGCAGTGCCTTCCAAAAGCCCCGACAGCATCGGGTCGGATCGGTCTTCCAGCAGCCCGCCAAGACGTTCGGCAACGGCTGGGTAAGCCTCTGCAAAAGCTGCGCCCTGTTCGCGCAGATAGATCAGTTCCTGATTATAAAGGTCCAGAAATTCCCGGTTCATCCAGTCGCCCCGATAATCTTGATGCGACCGAAAGCAGGGTCGACATCAGCTATGAATTCGCTGCCGATCCGGACCGGATCGCAGCGGATCTCGGCCTTGATCAGAAACCGGACCTTGAAGGTTTCGCTCTCTACGTTTTCATCGCGCACGACCTGGAGGGTGCGCGGCTCCATGCGCGGCTCGAAGCGAATGAGCGCCTCACGGATATCGTCAGCCAGCCTTTCGATCCGGATCGTGTCGACAACATGCACCGACAGGTCGGGGAGGCCGAAGTTCAAGATGGAGTTTTCCACTTCCGGAAAATCGGAAAGATCCTGGGTGGAATTGAGATTCACCGTATTGAGCAGCGCCTGGAGGTCGCGTCTGACTTCAGCCAGAAGGGTTTGTTCGGACACTCCGTAGGAGCGTGACAAGCGACGTCCCGATTTGAGTGATTTGGCCTTAGAGACCTCTTTCTGGCGCTCTTGTGCTGCCTTGTAGTCCGGGTCGTCCATCGCCCGGAAGGCCCACATCAGCGGCGAGTGCATTTTCACATTTGATTTTGCCATCGGCAACGCTCACGCGACTCCAGCCCCGAATGATCCGCAAGAGGCCTGACGGCAAGAAACTGGTTCTTTCGCCCTGTTTGAAGACCACGCCCCTAAAGAACCGGCTGCCGCCCATGCGGGCGGCAGCCAACTCGGCAAATGCCTTATTTCTTTTCGTTCGCAGCAATGTCCCATGCGAATTCCGGAGCTGCACCCTTGGAACCATCCGGCTTCTGTTCGGTGTAGATGAGTTTGTATTCACCGAAGTTCAGCGTGGTGTTTTCCGTGATGCGGTCGTCGGAACCGCTGCCGCCGGTTGAAATGCTGGTGACAATGATGTCCTTCATTTCGATCTTGATGTACTCGAGCGGATTGTCGCCCGCAGCCTTGCGGCAGTAGAACCAGCCAGCCGGGATGTGTTTACCCGTGGACAGGTGCTGCATCAGAACCGGTGTCGATTTGTCGACGTACTTGGTAATGCTCAGATCCTGGAAATGTGCCTTACCGGAACCGGAACCGGAACCCATGTGCGTGGTGCCGGATTGCGATGCGCCCCAGGACCAGGACAGAATGTCGATCTCGTCCTTGTGGGTTTTGTCCTGAGCTTCACCCTTGATGCCTTCAAGTTTCAGAAAATAATCAACAGCCATTTTGAATAATCCTCTTTGTAGTTATGCCGGAAATGATTGGCCGGCGTCGTAATTCCAATTTTTGACATCTACCTCGGACCTTCTGGTCCAAACCCCTGGGCGCGTTCGCGTCTCGTTTGCACCTCCACCCGGTAAAACCGGGGTGCATCCTGGAGGGATGCCTGCCGGTCGGACGGGCAATCGCCCGACCGGCAATTCTTGAAAATCAATTGCCGTCTTGCGGAATTCTCGAGGCGAGGCTCATACCGATATCCATGCCTTCGAGCTGATAGTGCGGGCGCAGGAAGAACTGGGCCCTGTAGTAACCCGGATTTTCCTCGTCATCGATAATCGTGACCTTTGCCTCGCGGAGCGGCTTACGTGCTTTGGTTTCCTCGGTCGAATTGTCCGGGTCGCCGTCGACGTAGTCCATGATCCAGTCGTTCAGCCAACGCTGCAGCTGTGCAGATTCCTTGGTCGAACCGATCTTGTTGCGCACCATCACTTTCAGATAGTGGGCAAACCGCGTGGTTGCGAACATGTAGGGCAGCCTTGCTGAAAGGTTGTCCGAAGCGGTCGCATCCTTGCCGTCAGGTCCGGAGAACTGACGCGGCTTGAAGACCGACTGTGCACCTAGGAAGGCAGCCTGGTCGGTGTTCTTGCGGTGGATCAGCGGGATCAGGCCAAGACGCGAAATCTCATGTTCGCGGCGATCGGAAATCGCGATCTCAGCCGGACATTTCTGATCAACGCCACCGTCATCCGTTTCAAAGACGTGCGTGGGCAGGTCTTCCACAAGTCCGCCGCTTTCAACGCCGCGGATACGAACGGTCCAGCCGTACTCCTTGTAGGCACGGTTGATGTTGGTTGCCATGGCGTAGGCGGAGCTCATCCAACCATAGTTTTCGTGGCTGTCTTCGCCGAACTCTTCCTCGAACGCGAACTCTTCCACGGGATCGGATTTCGCGCCGTAGGGCTGACGTGCCAGGACCCGCGGCAGCGAGAGGCCCAGATAGCGGGAATCTTCCGATTCCCTGAGCGTACGCCACTGTGCATGGATTTCGGTGTCGAAAACCTTGGACAGGTCGCGCTTTGCCGGCAATTCAGTCCAGCTTTCCATTTGCATGAGCTGAGGATCAGCCGCTGCAAGGAAAGGAGCGTGTGCCGCTGCTGCGATCTTCGCCATACCGCGCAAAACAGTAATGTCCTGCGGGTCGTAGGAGAACTCGTAGTCGCCGACAAGACAACCATAAGGCTGACCGCCAAGTTGGCCGAATTCGGCTTCGTAGATCTGCTTGAACAGCGGGCTCTGGTCCCACTTGGCACCACGATAGCTCTTGAAGACGCCGGCAAGTTCCCGTTTGGAAATGTTCAGGAACTGCAGTTTCAAAGACGCATCTGTTTCCGAATTGTGGACCAGATAGTCGATGCCCCGCCACGCGCTTTCAAGTTTCTGGAACTTGGGAGCGTGGATGATCTCGTTCACCTGCGCCGTCAACTTCTCGTCAAGCTTGGCGATCATCTCGTCGATCGTGTCATACACGTCGTCCTTGATCAGCGCCTGGTCCGAAAGAGCCTCCGACAGGAACGTCGACATCGCGTTGTCAACGAGCTCGTTGGCCGTTTCATTCTCGCTCTTGATGCGGAAATTCTGTTTCAGAATGGAAGCGAATTCCTCGGGGCTTTTTTCACCCGTGGCTTCGCCGGCAGCTGCACCACTCGTTTGAGCGCTCGTATCGGTGTTGCTCATTTATGCCTCCTCTTTGTCGCCTTCCGCAGCGCCATCATCCGACTTCCCCTTGTCGGCTTCCATCTGCTGGGCAAGCGCAGCCATCAGCGCGGGGTCGCGTGTCAGCTCCTCCAGCTGACTGATTGCCTGAACACGACCGTCCATCATCGTGCGCAGTGACGCCAGGCTGTTGCGTGCATCCAGCAGTTTCTTGAGAGCCGGAACCTGCTCTGCAACCTTGCCGGGCGTGAAGTCGTCCATGTTCTTGAATTTCAACTGGACGCTCATCTTGGAATTGTCTTCACCTGAGAGCTTGTCTTCCACCGTGAAGGACGTGCCAGGTTCAATGGCTTCCATACGCTTGGTAAAATTGTCCATGTCGATATCGAGGAACTTGCGCTCATCAATGTCAGACTTTTCAACGCCAGGGCTGTCTCCCGAAAGATCGGCCATAACGCCCATCACAAAGGGCAGCTCGACTTTCTGTTCCGCGTCAAATGGATCTTCGTAAAAAATATGGACCCGCGGAGGCCTGTTACGCTTAATGAAGCTTTGCCCGCTATTTGATGCCATTGTACTTGCCTTTCGTATTCTTGACTTCGGAATAAAGTTGGTCAAATTCAGTCAAATACTCGCGCAGGGCGTATTTAATATTTTTGCCTGTTAATTCTGCGCTTTATCTAATGATTTACATTTACTTCGTTTGCTTCGGATTTGAAGTGATCACAGTCACATCATCGTCGCTTTACAATTTTTCCTCAAATATTGAGGACCTGTTGGGCTCCTGTGTCAAGGACAAGAGTGCAAACTCCAAATGCGTAAATGCCTCTCGTCCGATTGGGATGATCTTCACCTCATTCATCTTCTGGTCGCAGGAACAGGTTGAGCAAGCCGGTAAAGGATCCGGAACTCATGTTCTGAGCTTCGTCCAGAAGCATTGGTATCGGGCTCGTTGGCTCGTTTGCCGAGTAGTAGCCCTTAACTGCCGAGATACCCTTGATCGCGTCAGCACGGCTTTCGATTACCAGAACGGAAAAGTCATCGATGTTGCCTAGATCACGTTCTTCGCCTTCGTTGAGTTCGAGCAATCTGTCGTTCGAAAGCTGGAGGCCGCTGGCGCCTAGAATGAGCGAGACCTCATCAAATCTTCGGGGCATCAGTATCTTCAACGCGTCGAGGTAGGACTTGCCAACGAGACCACGCGCCTCGCGCACCAGAAACAGGGCAGGGTGCGACGGCTCACGATTGGCAAAATAATCTTCAACCGCGTCGAGGATCAGTTTGGCCTGGGCAGCATTCCTGATTTCCAGATTTGACGTCGCAGACGGACCGGCCTCGGTAGACTCTTCTGAATCGGTTCCCTCGGCAGCCTCTTCAGCCTCTTCCGGGGACATGCGTCCCAGACGCAGATTCAGTTCAGCTTCCATTTCGTTCAGAAGCGTGCAGAGGTTCTCATAATTGGGAGGCGCAGCCTTTGCCTCGGCTTCCTTGAGCTTGTCGGTACAGGTCTGAGCGATTGCCTCAAGTTCGTCGGGCAATTCGGACAGATCCTTCAGGACATCGTCGATGACCTCCTGCTCCAGTTCGCCTGAGGTTAGCGCAGCCTCGATCGCGCCGAGGGAGATTGTATGTTCATCAGGACGGGCGGTCGCATCACCATTTGCGATTTGTATAGCGCGGTAGCTGATCGGGCCGCTGCGCCGGGTCTTCAAGAGAGGTGCTGCTTCTAGCGGCAGAACAACGGTCGGGCGATTGTTGAGCGATTCGAGCGCTCCAACGCGCTCCATGAAGCCGAAGTCCGCATCCATCGGGTGAACGGTATCCCAATGGTCTTCGAGCAATTTTCGCACGATCCTGATGACGTTGGCGAACAGGTGCAACTGGCCGTTCAACAGGGCGAACTGGGACAACATGATCAGCAACCGGAGGTCTCTCGATTGCTTGAGGAAGCCCTCCATTTGCTTGAAGATGTCGGTGAACTCGATTTCGGACCGGTCGAAGTCGGTAAAACGCTCGGGCAGCATCTCTTCGCAGGAATCCATAAGCGCTGCAAACGCCGGCTCTGTATCGTAGAGATCCGGGCCGCATCCGGCGCCAGGCGACAATTCGCTGCCATATGTTTCCGGATCGAAATTCATCTAAATGCTCTGCCCCAAGAATGCGTGTCCCTGCCGGATTTCGCTCCGGCAGGGCAATTTTGGAAAAACTTTATTGTTCGAAAACCAGTTTGCTCTCGACCCGGCGGTTGGCGGGGTCATTGACGTCGGCGACCTTCGGACGCGTTTTGCCGTATCCAACGGTTTTCAGACGGTCTCGGCCAACTCCGATTGAAACCAGAAATTCGGTAACTGCCTGTGCCCGATCTTCGGAAAGCCGCTGATTGTAATTCAGCGAGCCGATTCCGTCGGTATGACCTTCGATGACGAAGACTGCGCTCGAAAGTTCGGGATCGGCAATGCCCTTGGCAAATTCGCGCAGGTTCGCCTGAGCCGTCGGGCTGAGACGTGCGGAAGCGTATTCGAAGGAAACAAGCAGGTTGAAGCCAGCGTCGATCGCCTTTGTGTCCGGATCGACAACGAGTGTTTCGGCAGTCTGGCCTTCACCGTTTTGAGCATCCGGGTTTTCGGGTGTGACGGCAACCTGACCGCCTTCCTGTTTGGCGGCATCCGGGTTGCATTCGTCCCGTGTACCGATGCAAAGGGCGCGTGTTGCGCCGCTTGGTTTCAGCGAACGGGTTTTAAGCTGTTTAAAGTGCTGGGACACTTCGTCGGCCGAGTATGTGGCATCTTGCGCAAAAGCGATTCCAGCGCCAAGGCCGGAACCGGCAATGACGATTGAAAATGCTGCTGCAAGAAGCATCGGGCGCGGCCGAAAAAGACCAGTCACATTGTGCTTGCGCGTGCTTGCACAGGTGGTTTTGTGTTCGGTCACGATTTCATTCCTCCCTGTTGGGGTTCGTGCGTGGTGTGTCGCTAGGGCGTCAACAAACATCGTGGCAGAAAATCTAAATATTACTGTGGCGAAAGTCACTAAAGTACGTTTTGATGAGAGTATGTCCGATTGCTGGGAATAAGCAAGAGGATTGAGGCGTGAGAATTTGGTGAGATAAGTGTGAAAATTTAGTCGGATGGTAAAGATTCTAAGGAGTCACCTTTTTTTATGCGATACATTTAGTTAAGCCGTCAAACAACGCTTGGTAAATTTCGAAATCGGCGTTTAAACTATTTGCAACATTTGTGTTATCGAGCACATCATTTTTGCCGGAAACGCCGTAGGTATTTGTCAGACGGCTGCGTATTGAAGATGCCGTCGGCAACTGAAGTATTTCCGAGGAGAACTCCGTGGCCACTGGACAACTCAGACAAACCAACCGAATGGCCGAATTGAAGACGGTCTTTGGCGAGGATGAGCTCTCCCTTGTCTCTATTGATTGCGACGAAGGATTGAGTGACGATTTTGAAATCCGGCTGGACGTTGTAAGCCAGCAGGAAGATTTGGATTTCGATCAGGCAATTGCGACACATATGACCGTGAGGGTCGACACCAATAATGGCGATACCCGGTTTTTCGACGGGCTTTTGACGGATGCCCGATGGGCTGGTCACAAGGACGGCTATTATCGGTACAAGCTGCTTCTTCGGCCCTGGTTCTGGCTTCTCACCAAGAATGCCAATTGCCGGATCTTCATGGACAAGTCGGCGCCAGAAATCATCAAGGAAGTTTTGGGTGAGCACGATTTCTCGGACTTCGAGGACAAGCTCACCGAATCATACGATCCGATCCACTACTGTGTGCAGTATCGGGAGTCGGATTACGACTTCTGTTGCCGTCTCATGGAAGAATTCGGGATGTCGTATTTCTTTGAGCACGATGACGGCAAACACGTGATGATATTGGCTGATTCGAAGTCATCCTACAGTCCCATCGAGGGCGATCCGGAGATCCCGTTTATCCCGCTCGGCGGCGAAAGCCAGCGCGATGAGGAGCACCTGTACGACTGGGTTCCGGGCCGCAAGTTCAGGACCGGCAAATTCGCAGTCAACGACTACGATTTCGAAAAGCCGGGTGCCTCGCTTGAGGCGGACAAGGACGCCGGCTCCGCGTACCGTGCCGGGTCTCTGGAAAATTATGACTATCCGGGTCGGTACAAGGAAAAGGACAAAGGCACAAAATACAGCAACATTCGCTTGGAAGCTGAGCAGGCCGCCGACAATCGCATCGAGACTGCCGGTGAAGTGGCACGTCTTTATCCAGGTGGTTTGTTCACTCTGAAGGACCATCCGCATGGCCCGCAGAACAAGGAATACCTTGTGGTCAGGGCAAACCATCACATCATTGCGGAAAGCTATCGCTCAGGCGAGGCCGGCACCCAGGGTGAGGCCTACACGGGCATCTACAATGTTCTGTCGACCGACATTCCGTTTCGGACACCGGCGCGAACAGCCAAACCGCGTATTCCCGGGCCGCAGACGGCCAAGGTTGTCGGCCAGGGCGAAATCGACGTCGACGAGTACGGTCAGATCATGGTCGAGTTTCACTGGGACCGTGACAAGACCCAATCGCGCCGCGTTCGCGTTGCGCAGGTCTGGTCCGGAAAGAACTGGGGCGGCATCTATATTCCGCGCGTCGACCAGGAGGTAATTGTTCAATTCCTGGAAGGCGACCCGGACCAGCCGATCGTGATCGGAACGGTCTATAATGCCGACAACATGCCGCCTTACTCGCTGCCCGGTGAAAAGAATAAGGCCGGTGTAAAGTCAGACTCCACCGTCGGTGGCGGCGGTTACAACGAGTTTGTTCTGGACGATTCCAAGGGCCAGGAGAAAGTCGGTATCCACGCTCAGAAGGACATGGAAACCGTTGTAGAAAACAACGACGACCTTCACGTGAAAAACAACCGGACGACAAAGATCGACATGAACCGAACCGAAGAAGTCGGTGTCAACGTCACCGAAGACATTGGTATGATGTGGACCGTTGAAGCTGGCGTGATGATCGAGTTCAAGGTCGGTTCCAGCAAGATCGTCATGACACCGGCATCCATCGATATCAAATCCCCGATCATCAACATTCAGGCGGACGGGTTTTTGAACGCCAAAGGTGCAATCACCACGGTTGAAGGCAGCGCATTCCACCTGGTCAAGGGTGGCGTGGTCATGATCAACTGATGCTGACATTCGATGAAACTGTTGGACCGCACACGGAGCAAGTTTGATGGGATCTCGTATCCGCTTCACAAAGGCAAAACAGGTTTTTGAAACCTATCCGGAGCTTTCGGAAAAAGTAGCGCTTCCCACCGCTGACCCGACGCCCCAGGAGTATGCGCAGGCGTTGCTCCAGGGGACGGAGCCGACATCGTCCCTGACGTTTTTTGCTCACGCGCTGCCAAAGAGGGAAGCCGTCTGGTGGGGCACAAAATGCGTGACCGGTCTGGACGACAAAAGGAGCGCAGAGGACGAGGCGGTGCTCGAACTGGTGGAAAACTGGGTCCGCGAGGGCGATGAAGAGGCGCGTGTCGCCGTTCACAACGCGGTAGAGGATATGAACGGCAACAGTCCGTCGCTGTGGATCGGCCGTGCGGCGAGCTGGTCGGGCGGCTCGCTTTCTCCCAATCCCGATTATCGTGTGGACATGCCACCACATCTGACGGCCGTCGGCGTAAATGTCGCCATGCAGGTTGCGATAGGATCGCTCGGTCCAAAAGCCCGCACAGATGCGCTTGAAACCTGCATATCTGCAGGACTGTCCTTCGCAGAAGGCGGTGTCATGCCCGTCGTGCATGTTAAAGGTCAGGACGTCACTTGAATCGGCCGGGAGAACGGTGGGAATGCGCATAACGCTCCAGATCGAAAACGTGGACCGGTTACAGACCGGTGGACAGGTGTCGTATTCCTGTTCCGATCGCGGATTCGATATCGGCCGTCACGAGCATCTAGACTGGAGCCTGCCCGACCCGCAGCGCGTTGTTTCGGGTAAGCATTGCGAGGTCCGCTACGAGAGTGGACAGTTCGTGCTCGTTGACGTTTCGACAAACGGCACGTTTCTCAACGGCAGCCCGAACCGGATGGACAAGGCGCATGTGCTGCGCTCGGGCGACCGTGTCATGATCGGCGATTACATCATTGCCGTGACGCTGGACGGCGAGGCAAGTGCCGGAGCCGGGTTTGGCGGCGCGTCACCTGCAGCCCCCGAACCGGCCTTTCAAGCCCAAACACCACACTGGCAATCGCCGGAACCTGCTGCTCCGGCAGCACACGAATCGCAGTGGCCGTCAGCGTCACCCTCTGCACCGCCTCCGTATCCTGTTCAGGAGGGCGGTGGTCCCTGGGGGCCTCCGACAACAGGCATGGAAGGGCGCCACGCTCCGCCATCCCAGGCGCCGGGTATCGGCACGCCGGCTGACGACGTCTGGAGCCAGCAGGGACACGGCTGGGGCAGCGCTGACCCCGGGCTCTACGATCCGCAATCGCGGCCCCCGGACGCACAACCGGTCAGGCCGGCGCAAGCCGATCCGATGGATCACCTGGCCGCACAGCCGGAGCTGCATTCGCCGGAGCCGACGCCGCAGCCGCCGGCACCGGCCGCAAGCGTTTCTCCGCAGGCACCTGCTTTCCCGGCAGCCCCGGACGCACCGGCATCACAGGAGCCGTCTGAGCCCCTGTTCAAAATGCCGGACTTGGCTGCCGCGGACGAACCGGTTGCGCCTGCGGACGAGGACAAGGCACCACCACCGCTGCCGCCTGTCCCGGAGCCCGCGCCTGAAATCGAAGCCCGCGAATCCGTTCCGGCCGATCCGATTGATTCACCGTTTCCAGAAGCGCCGGCAAGGAGTGAACCAGCGGCGGAAGAAACGCCTGCCCAACCTTCAGAAACGGCGCCGGAAAGCAACGTCCAGACTGAACCGGACGTCGCACCAGAGGCCGCGCCGGCAAGTCCTGCAGCGCAACCCAAACAAGCCGAAAACGTCGTCTCGCCTGAGCAGCAGTCAGGCGCATCCGTCAGCAGCCCGGATCTTCTGAAGGCCTTTGCAGAAGGTGCGGGTATTCCCGAGGCCGTGCTTGCAGACCGTGACCCGGAAGAATTTGCGAAGGAACTCGGTGAGATACTCCAAGGCGTTACCGGCGATCTGATGGGGTTGCTTCAGGCCCGCAGTCAGGTGAAGGCCATGACCCGCAACGCCAACCGCACGCTTATCAGCCGCAGCGGTAACAACGCGCTGAAGTTCTCGCCGACCCCGCAGATGGCGCTGCAAACAATGTTGGCGCATAATGTCGAGGAAACCGGTTATCTGCCCATGTCCAAAGCCATGAGCGAAGCGTTCAAGGACATCCAGAAACACCATGTCTGGACCTATGCCGCCATGCAAAAGGCGGCAGCACGTTTCGACAGCACCTTGTCGCCTGGCGCGATTGAGGAAGAAGGGCAGGTCGCCAAAAGTACTTTTGGAAGCCAGAAGGCCAAACTCTGGGAGCGCATGCAGGAGCGTTGGAACTCGCTCTCCAGTGCGTATGATGATGGTCTGGTCGGCGTTTTCACGCAATACTTCACGGAAAGCTACGAAGAATTATCAAGTCAAGAACCCGAGCAATAATCCGGGCGATCATACTTTAAGAAATTTTGACATTCCAAGGACGCGCCGGCGCCTGAAAGTTAAGGGAGCAGAGCCTTTATGTCGTGGTATAGCAAGGTTGCATGGACCGAGGGCCTGTTTTTAAGGCCGCATCATCTACAGCAAAGCGACCGCTATGCGGAGCATTTGCTGGATGAACGTGTCAGGCTTGCCTCGCCTTATCCCTGGGGTTTTTCGGAAATCGAGATTGACCAGGATGTCGGCCAGCAGTGCCGATTTGCGCTGCGCTATGGCCGGGGGATTTTTCCCGACGGTACGGTGTTCAATTTCCCTGCGGACGGCACGCCACCTCCGGCAATCGATGTTCCTGAGGACGCCGCCGGCCAGATCGTCTGGCTGGGTATTCCGGAAACGACCGTGAACGCGGTGGAGGTGTCCAACGGCAGGGAAGATGCGGCAACGCGTTACATGCAGGGCCGTGAGACGATCATCGATTCGACTTCCGCCATTCGGCAGGAAGAGGAAATCGACGTCGCTCATCCGCGTCTGGTTTATTCCATTCGCTCGACGCCTCATCCAGGTCATGTCTGCCTGCCGGTTGCCCGCGTCACCGAGATCAAGGACCGCATTGTCATAACGGATGGAACGTTTGCACCACCTGTTCTTGCGTGTCATGTCCATCCGGTCGTCACAGGCTGGATCGATTCCGTCATCGGCTGGGTCGAACGCAAGCTCAGCGAACTGGCGCGATATGCTGCCGATACGTCTGCCGGAGGCGGTTTGCAGAATTTCGATTATCTGACGCTGCAGATGCTCAACCGGCTTCATCCCCAGCTCATGCATTTGAGAAAATCGGCCTACGTGCATCCGGAGCGGCTCTATTCTGAGTTCCTTATGCTGGCCGGTGAACTGGCAACCTTTGCCACTGAGGAGCGCCGTGCGCGGAATTATCCGGTTTATGATCACGATAAGCTGCACGACATCTTCAAGCCGGTTCTCGCAGACATTCAGGCGTTTCTGTCCGCCGGCTACGACCGGAGGGCGATCCGGCTGCCGCTGGAACAGCTTGCGCCGAACGCTTTCAAGTCGACCATTGTCGACCGCAATCTGTTCTCTCAGGCGAGCTTTGTCATCGAAGTTGCCGCACGCCGCCCATTGACGGAAATCCAGAACGAGTTTCCGCGACTGTTCAAGGTCGGGCCGTTCGGCCAGATGCGGCAGATCGTCTATTCAAACTTGCCTGGCATTCCACTGATCCATATGCCCGTGCCGCCCGCGCAGATCCGCGCTCTCACGGACCGGGTCTATTTCCGGCTCGACAAGACCACGCCGCTTTGGCGTGAGTTCAGTCAGGATTCGGCAATCGGACTGCAGTTTTCAGGCAACTGGCCTGACTTGCAGCTTGAATTCTATGCAATTCGGGAGGGCCGGTAATGTCCGACAGCGACGATCCCTTTGGCGTTTCCAAACGCAAGGGAAAAACGATTGTCCGGCCCAATCCCGGAGGCCGTTGGAGCGAAACACCTCCAGCGAACGCGCCGCAACAGCCCTCTGCGCCGCCGCCACCTGCTTCGCCGCCCGGACAGGCAGCACCGCCGCCGCCACCGCCGTCTTCTCAGCCGCCCGGAGCACCAGACCCCTGGCAGGGTGGTCGCGGAACCGGACCTGATCCTTATGCACCGACACCGGCCGGCTATGAGTATGGTCAGCAAAAGGCGCCGGACATCAGAACGCCACCGCCGGCGCAGCCGACACCGCCACCTCCGCAGCAACCTGCTGCCGCCGCGCCGCCTCCCGGAAACCAGCCTGCGGGCCAGTTGGCACAGACGCCGGACATCAATCAGATACGGGTCGCCAATCGCAATCCGATTTCACGCGCCGCCGCTCCCTTGCTTCTCCTGTTGGGTCGTCTGCATCTGACAATGACCGACGCCCAGTTCGACGCGTTGATGCGCGACGTCTACAACGCGATCAAGACGTTCGAAAAGGAGTTGCGCAACGCTGGCATTACCGACGACCAGATCCAGTCAGCTGCCTACGCGCTTTGCGCAACGTCGGACGATATCGTCCAGAACCTTCCTTCGGCGGGCCGGCACCAGTGGACGCAATATTCCATGCTGACCCAGTTCTTCGGGCAGGCGACCGGTGGTGTCGAGTTCTTCCAGGTTCTGGAGAAGGCCAAGCAGGATCCGGGGCGTAATTACGGCGTTCTTGAAGTTATGCACTCCTGTTTGTCGCTCGGGTTTTACGGCAAATACCGGGCAATCCAGGGAGGACAGCAAGGGCTCGAGCGCGAACGCCGGGACCTGCATGAAATCCTGAGACGTGTGCGGCCCCGTCCGGGCGACGATCTGTCTCCACACTGGCGCGGGCTGGAACTTCTGCAAAAGCGGACCCGGTTCTCGGTACCGATCTGGTCTGTCGCAGCAGTCGCCGGTGCCTTGCTGCTCGGTGGGTATGTCACCTTGATGCTGCTGCTATCCAGCGGAAGTGAAGTGTTGGCGAGCCGGGCTGTGGCACTCTACCCGACAGGACCGATTGAACTTGCCCGTGAGGGCTATCAGCCGAAGCCGCCGCCGCCATTGGCTCCACCTGCAGATGCGACGATCGATACGGTGTCCGCGCAGCTTGCCGGTATCGACGGATTGGAAATCTCCCAGGCCGGACCGGCGATCATGCTCAGGATGCGTGCACAATTCGATGTCGCCGCAGCGACGTTGCGTCCGGAATTCCAGCTGCTGGTTGAACAGGTCAGTCAGACCCTGGACAATGTCGACGGCGAAATTCTTGTGGTCGGCCACACGGACAGTGACCCGATCCGCAACAATCCGCGCTTCCCGACCAATTGGCATCTGTCTGTAGAGCGCGCGAAGAGCGTCGCAGGGGTGATGCAATCCATCCTGCAGACACCGGACAGGGTCCAGGTGGAAGGCCGCGGCGCAGACGAGCCCATCGCTCCCAATACCAGCCGCGACGGCAAGGCGCTCAACCGCCGGGTGGAGGTGTTCCTGAAGCCTCCCACCAAGGGTTTGGTGATCAATAACTAAAGCTACTCCGGGACAACGCAGAACAAGGCAACATCAATGAAATTCTGGCTCGGAATAACTGCAATTGTGATCGGCATTATTGCCCTTATCGCGCTGATCTGGTTCGGTGGGCCGTTTCTTGCCATCGCGGGCGTGCGTCCGTTCGAACCGCTCTGGGTGAGATTGCTTCTGGCGTTTCTCATTCTGGCGACCATTGGTGGCTGGACGGCTTACAGGATCTACAAGCGCATTGCGGCCAATCGGGCACTGGAACAGGAAATCCTGCAGCCCAAGGCCAGTGAGGAAGATCTTCAGATCATGTCGGAGCGCATGAAAGATGCGCTGAAGACACTCAAGACTGCCAGCGGCAATACGCGGACTTATCTCTACGATTTGCCTTGGTATCTGATGATCGGCCCTCCCGGCTCCGGGAAAACCACGGCGCTGATGCATTCCGGTCTGAAATTCGCCAATTCCAGAGGCAAGGGGGAAGCCCAGAAGCTCGAAGGCCTTGGCGGCACGCGCTACTGCGACTGGTGGTTTGCGGAAAACGCGGTTCTGATCGATACCGCCGGCCGGTATACGACGCAGGATTCCGACGAGGAACACGACAGCGAATCCTGGCTCGGTTTCCTGAAGATCCTGCGCAAGGCCAGACCGCGCCAGCCGGTGAACGGCGTGATGGTTTCCATCAGTCTTGAAGACCTGATGACGCTTTCCGATGCGGAGTTGAAGCTCCATACGGACGCGATCCGGGCTCGGTTGATTGAACTCTACAAGACGCTGAAGATCGACTTTCCGGTCTATGTGATTTTCACCAAGGCCGACACGATTGCGGGCTTCATGGAGTTCTTCGGCTCCTATCCGGAGAGCCGGCGCAATCTCGTCTGGGGCGCGACCTTCCAGACGCGCGAAAAAAACAAGAACATGGTTGCCGAAACACCGGCGGAGTTCGATCTGCTGATCGAGCGTCTCAATGAGGAAATGGCCGACAGGCTTCAGGAAGAACCCGACCCAAGGGCACGTCTGATGCTCTACGGGTTCCCGACGCAGGTGGCCGCACTCAAGGATCGCATTACCGGTTTTCTCAACGCCATTTTCGAACCCAGCCGCTATTACCCGAACGCGGTGCTCAGAGGGTTCTATTTCACCTCCGGCACGCAAACCGGTACGGCGATCGACCGGGTCATCGGGTCGATGAAACAGGCGTTCGGCACGGCCTATCAGGCTGCAGCGCTTTCGGGGCAAGGCAAGAGCTATTTTCTCCGTGATCTGCTCACCAAGGTGATCATTGGCGAAGCCGGTTGGGTCAGTCACAATCGCCAGGCCGTGCGTATGGCGACCGCGGCCCGTATTGCGGCTTATTCGGCCATTGTTTTGCTCACGCTCGGGCTCGGCAGCTTGTGGGCGGTCAGCTATTTCAACAACCGCGCGCTGATCGATGAAACCGCCAAGGCCATGGCTGCCGTGCGGGCCGAAGGCGAGGGGGTGCTGGAGCAAAGGGTCGTGCGCGACGATGCCTTGCGCGATTCAGCCTACATCCTGTCGCTTCTGCGCGCGCTTCCGGCTGGCTATGACAGCCGAAACGATCCGACGCCGCTCATGGAAAAATTCGGCCTGAGCCAACGCGAACGGCTTGAGGCGGCCGGTATCACGTCCTATCGCAGCGGGTTGGAACGGCTCTTGCGTCCACGTCTCCTGCTTCGGATCGAAGAGCAGATGACCGACGTCCTGGACAACCGGACAGGACCGGGCGGCCAGGATATCGATACTCTCTACAATCTGATCAAGCTCTATCGCATGGTTGCCGGCGACGCGCCGGAAATCGACAAGGACCAGATCAAGAATTCCTTCCGCGCCGACTTCCTGCAAAGTTTCCCAGGACGCCAGGGAGAAGTGCTTCGCAACGAGCTGAATGCCCACATTGCCGCGATGTTGGATCTTGATTTCGGTGGCAACGTGCTGACGGATCAGCTTGACGGTGTGCTTGTTGCCGAAGTCCAACGGGAACTGGCCAGGGTCAGCCTTGCGGAACGCGGCTACGCCTTGCTGAAATCGAGGTCGAAGGGCCTGACCAGCGAAGACTGGATCGCCGAACAACGCGGCGGTCCGGACATGGAAACCGTGTTCGAGACGGAAAACGGCGATACGCTCGATACTGTCGTTGTCGACCGGTTCTACACCTATCCCGGCTTCCATTTGTCGGTCCTGCCAAATCTGGCAGGCATTCGCGAAGAACTCGAACGTGACAAGTGGGTCTTTGGCGATATCAGCGAGGCCGATGCGTTTTCCGACCAGTACCAGTCGCTTCCCTCTGAGATCCTTGCGCTTTACACCAAGGACTACATCGCGGCCTGGGAAGGCGCGCTCAGCAACTTGAAATTCAAGTCGATGCGCAATGACAAGCCGCTCTACACGACGCTGCAGGCAGTCTCCGCGCCGACGTCGCCCGTGGTCCAGTTGCTGGAAAGCATCCGCAATGAAACCCTTTTGACGCAAGACCTCTCCGAGCAAGGCATCGCCGGTTCGCTTGGTGGCGGAAATGCCGGGGAGGCGGGAACGGAAGCAGCGCAGAAAATTTTCCAGTACTACGTTCTGGACAGGTCAGGAGGCTTGAAGCGTATTGGTCTTGAAGCCGGTATCAAAGCGCTCGCGCCGGGCGGTGTGTCGAGTGCACTCGATGCTGCGACCGGCGGCGATGGCCCGGCCATCATTCCGGGCAAGGCGATTGAGGACCATTTCCGTCCCTACCACGTGCTTGTCGAGGGAGAGAACAGCCGCAAGATCGACGCACTGCTTCTCAACTTCAAGAACATCCTCGACAATCTGCTGGTCGTTGCCAACAACCCGGTCCAGAGCGAGACCGCCAATTCCAATGTGCAGATCCAGGCATCACTTCTCAGAAGCAACGCCACGCGCTTCCCGCAGCCGTTCGACAAGCTGATCCTGCAGTCGGCCAAGGAATTTGATGAGGAGTACAAGGAAACCTCGATCACGCAGCTCAATGAAAAACTGAAGTCCCAGGTGGTTGAAGAATGTCGCCGGATCGTCGCGCGCAACTATCCGTTCACGAACGGGCGCTCGGAAGTGCCGATGACAGAGTTCGCCAAGCTCTTCTCGCCGAACGGCATCATGCAACAGTTTTTCGATCAGAACCTGAAAGCGCTCGTCGACACATCTTCGCGGCCTTGGAATTGGAAGCCCGAAGTCACGCAGGCTGACCGCCTTTCTAACGCGACGTTGCGCCAATTCGAACGTGCGGATCTCATCAAGCAGGCCTTCTTCCCGACTGGCAACGCGTTTCCTTCTATCGGTCTGCAGGTCGTGCCAAGGGCTTTGTCCCAGCAGGCTGACGCAGCAAGCCTTGAAGTCAACGGCAATCTGGTTCTGGTCACGCGCGGCCCCGGCTTCAATGCGGACATTGAACCGCTGCCTGCAAGCTTCGATTGGCCGAGCAATACTGCCACACCGCGTGTCGTATTGGTCATTCAGCCGGAAGTGCCGGGCTACCGTTCCCGCCAGGAGGTGCATGGTGATTGGGCGTTTTACCGGTTCGTTCGCGCCAACAGGGTCAGCTCTGGCCAGAACAAATTTGTTATTCGGAAAACGCTCGGCGGAAGACAGGTTGCCTTCACGGTGACACTCCGCACAAAACCGAATCCGTTCTTCCTTTCCGCCGTCGGCGACTTCACGTGCCCGACGAGTTTCTGAAGGACGCTGAATGGACATTCAGAACGGATATTTCGGAAAGCTTCCTGACCGGGCCGACTTTGTGATTGGGAGATGTCCGGAGGGCTTCCTGCGACACTGGGAACCGTTTTTGATGAAGGGACTTGCACAGTCGAGACAAGACTTGGGCAGCGCGTGGGAAGAAACTTATATGACCATGCCTGTCTGGCGGTTCTGGCTGGTTCCGGAGATCGAAGGCGGGACGATGCGCGACGCGGTTGCCGGCGCTCTCATGCCGAGTGTCGACAAGGTCGGGCGAAAGTTCCCGTTGACGGTTGCTTCGCCGGCCAGGACGGGAGACGACAAAGGCAGGCCGGAGGAGGCCTGGTATGACCGGGTCGAGACGGTTCTTCTCGACGTCCTTGATGAGGAAAGCAGCCTCCAGGCGTTCCAACAAGCTGTTGCCACACTGGAGGACCCCTCAGCCGTCAGCGCCGATGATCCATCGCTGGCATACAGCACCCTTGCGGCGGCACCGGAAACTGACGGCAAGATCCAATCGTTTTTCTGGTGCCGGGCGGGCGACCAATTTTTTGGATTTCAGTGTTCCGGATTACCGGACGCGGAAGCATTTCGCTGGCTGCTCCTCCCTGAAGAGCATGGCGAAGACACGAGTGAAAGTGAAACGGCAGGGCACACGCATGGGCGATATCATCCGGAGGATAATCGGACATGACACTTTCAGTGCACGAGGATTTGCAAGGATTTTCGTTCGGATTGACCCATGTCGGGCGTGTTCGCGAAGAAAACCAGGATGCCTTTTACTGCGACGAGAACAAGGGTGTCTTTGCAGTCATGGACGGAGCGGGTGGTCTGAACGGTGGAGCCATTGCCTCCGGGCTCGTGAAAGAAGCTTTGACAACGATCAGAGTGCCGCAAAATGCAGTGGATCTGCTTGATCAGTTCGAAGGCCGGGTGATCGACGCCAAAGAGCAGATCGAGAAAGCGTCCGCAAAAGCAAACGGTGCTGCGATGGGAACAACGATCGCCGCGCTTTTGACCTTCGGCTCCAATTTCGCCTGTCTGTGGGCCGGTGACAGCCGTGTCTACCGGTTCCGGGACGGGAAAATGGAGCAACTGACAACGGATCACACAGAGGCCCAGGAACTGGTCGATCAGAATGTGCTTACAGAAGAAGAAGCCAAGCTGTTTTCAAGGCGCCACGTGATCACCCGCGCAATCGGATCCGGCGTTGACCTTGAGCTGGAGCTGGTCTCCGGAAATCTGCGGCTCGGTGATCGCTTTCTTTTGTGCTCGGATGGCTTGACGGGGCATCTCGACGATACAGTTATTTCAACATTCATGCTGGACGGTACCAAGAAATCGGTCGCACAGGGTCTGCTGAACGGAGCACTGGACCAGGGGGGCGCAGACAACGTAACCGTGGTCGTCGTGGATATTGACCGCGTCTCTTGTGATGAAGGAGAAGTCCGCTGATGAATCCCGACGATCATTTGCTGCCGTCCGGGTCCAGGCTCAACAATCTTTACGAGATTGAAGAGCATATTGCCGACGGCGGTATCGGGACAGTGTATCGTGCACGGGACGTTGAGAGCGGCGATCCGGTTGCCATCAAGGTTCTTCTTGCCCGAATGGCAAAAGATCCTCTGATCCTCGATCTTTTCAAGCGTGAAGCCAAGATCCTTCGAAAACTGAAGCACGATGCGCTGACGCAATACTTCGTTTTCGCCAAGGAGCCGACGCTCGGTGTCTATTACCTAGCGATGGAATTTGTCGCTGGTCCCTCGCTTAAGTCGCGCCTGGAATCAGGACCACTTGAACCGGAGGCCGTCTACCGGCTGGTCGTCAGGCTCGCGTCCGCGCTTCAGGCCGTGCATGATCGCGAGGTCATCCACCGCGACCTGTCCCCGGACAATATCATTCTCCAGAACGGTGACGTCGGCCAGGCGAAAATCATCGATTTCGGTATATCGCGCGCCAATACGGCCGGACCGACAATCATCGGTGACGGCTTTGCCGGCAAGGTCAACTATGTCTCGCCGGAACAGGTCGGTCTGTTCGACGGCAAAGTGACGGCGAGAAGCGACATCTATTCGCTGGGGCTTGTCATCACCGAAGCACTGACCGGCAAACAGCCCGATATGGGGGGCACCCAGGTCGAGATGGTTGAGAAGCGGCGGGCGGTGCCGTCGCTTGAGGGGGTAGACAACCGGTTTCGACCGCTTCTTGAAGCCATGCTTCAGCCTGAACCGGCGAACAGGCCTGCATCCATGGCCGAGATCGCGGAATGGACGCTTGGTGCTCCAATGCGCCAGCCGATTGAAGACAAGACAATCATCAGACCTTCGGGACCACCTCCGGAGCAGACCGTTCTGGACCAACCTAGCCAGCCGGCGCAGTGGGGACGCCGCGTGCTTGTCGCCCTGTCTCTTCTTGGATTTGCAGGAGCAGGTGCGGCGGGGGTCTATTTCCTCGTCGGACAAACGGTCCCCGACCCGAACCAGAAGCCTGTTTTGATCGCTGAGCCGCGCGAAAACGCACCGCCGAAGCCGATCGCTCAGACCGACGATGCGGCAGGGGACGACGACGGCGGCGGCTCGACAGCCCAAACGGGTGGCTCCGGAGAGGGCACGGACCTCACTGGTAATGGCGAGGATTTGACCTCCCAAAAGGAAACCGAGATTGCGTCGCTGCCGCCCAACACCCTGAATAACGGTCAACAGCAAAATACTCCCCCCTCAACAAACCTGAGGCCGGAAGATCGTATCCGCAACTATGTGAACAACTACCAGGCGGGCGACTGTATGTATCTGCAGCCTGTCCAGATCGCCAGCAGGTCCGCCGAAATCGAAGGCTTTGCATCCAGAACGCCGCCATTCATCACTTTCGACAGCGAGTTCACCCAGACGCAGGGCTTTGAGGCCAAGATCCAGGTCAATCTTGTGAGTGATGCGCAATGCCCGGCGATTTCCTTTCTGAGGGCGACACCACAAGGCAATGAGCAGACTGAACTGCGCCTTGATATGCAAAGAACGGTCATTCCGAACGGGGAAAATATGGCCGGAAGAATCTCCGGCTATGATCCCTCGACCGGTGAACTGGGTCTGATTTTCGTCACCAGCAACGGAGAAGTCGTCAATCTGTCTCCCTATTTGCAGAGCGATGACGGCGGTGCGGGATTTGTTGTTCCGCTGAACCTGAAAACACCGTCCGACGAGACGGGGTTGATTATTTCAATGGTTGGGTCGGACATGGCTGCAAATTTGTCGAAGCGCCGGGAAAAGCAGGCAAATGCCTATTTTGAAGCCCTGCAGCAGGATCTGCCGGTCTTGCGGGCAACTGCAACCACGGTCAAAGTGGTGCCTTGATCCGTTTGCTTGACCGGGACCTGACGACGTTGACCTGATGAAGCGCTATACGAAACCGATCCATGTACCGCAGCCGTTGAAGCATCGCACCGCGGACAGTTCGCTGGCCTTGATCAACGTCGTCTTTTTGCTGCTGCTGTTCCTGCTCGTGTCGGGCACGCTTCGTCCGCCCCTGCCGGAAGAGTTCGAATGGGCGGAGACGATCTCTGAGGACGGAAGGGGAGATATTCAGAACAGCCTTGTTCTGTCGCGAACCGGTGCCGTTTGGTTCGACGGCAATGCGCTCGAGGACGAAGAACTCGAAACAACACTCGCTGATCTCGCTCAAACCCGGGACAGCTTGTCGGTGCAGGTGGATCGCAGAGCGAAGATGGAAGCCGTCGCGATGCTCGCGAAACAGCTTCAGTCGGCAGGTATCAGACAGTTGAGTTTCGTCACAATTGAAACGGATCGACCGTGACAACCGCCGTCTACAATCAAACCGGCGAAGCTCGGATTCCCGCTTATGTCTGGACGGCGGGGCTGGGCTTGTCGGTCGGGGCCCACCTTGCGGTGATCATTTACGGGCTGCCCTATTTGTCTTGGGATACGGAGCAGCTTCCCGAACCGGCTGCGACCGAAATCACCATCGAGAGCAATGATCTGAATTTTGAAACCGCGGCGGTCGTGGAGTCAGTTGCAGCAGAAACTGCGACACCGGATGCTGTCGCGGTTCCACCTACTGAAGCAGTACCGGTACCCGTCGAACCGTTGCCGAGCGTTGAAACGGTACCCGATTCAAGCGATGTCCTGACACCGGCAGAAACCGTCGCGGCAAATCCGGAAACCGTGCTGGCTGACCAAGTTGAAACCAGTCAGGTCGAGCCGGGCGCGGCTGTTTTGCCGGAGCGTATCGAAACGAGTGCGGCCCAAGCCGTTCCTCAATCAACCGCTGAGCCCCTCACAAGCGCGGCCGCTGAACCGGTTGTTGCAACAGCGCCGGAAATCGCAGCCGTTGCGCCGAGCCAATCTGTAGCCGTCAGCGTCGCTCCGCCTGTAAGCACTGTTGTCGTCGGTAAAGAGATCGAACCTGCGGCCGTCCAGCAGGTGCCTGAAACCCCCACGGTCGTGACTGTGCAACCGTCAACCGCGATTGTGTTACCTTCAACGGTCCCAACCGATGATGAAGGGATCGTGGTCGTGACCGCGCCGGCGACGACGGCTCAGCCGACAAACACCACGCAAACCCAGGCAGAAGCGGCCAATGTGAGCTCCGTAACTCCCGTCCAGTCCGTTGAGCAGGCGTCAAACCCGGTTGCAGTGGCCCCCGGATCGGTGGTCGCTCCGGTGACTGCCGCACCTGCAACGGCCCCGTCCGTAGCCGTTTCCAGCAGTTCTCAGGTCAGTACCGTGACTTCTGTTACGGCGCCGGTGGTCACGTCGAACACGCTTCAAGTCGAAGCCGGATCAGTGCAGGCTGTTGATCCGGTCGAAGAGCAGATTGCGGCGATACGGCCGTCTGAAATAGGTTTGCCGTCAATCGAGCCGAGCGATCCCGATCCGTCGAATGTGCCTGCGGCGCCTGTTACCACCGACCCGGCACCGAATGTGTCACCAACGGAAATCGCGACAATCGATCCGCTTGCAGACGTTACGGCCTATGTTTCCAGCTATAACGTTGGCGAATGCGCGCATTTGACTGTCATGTCCGCGGGGACCGACACCGCGCAGGTGACAGCCTTCGGTGCGACCATCGCACCGTTTGTTCAGTTTGATCAGAAGTTCAAGGCCGACCAGGGCTACGAGGCTAATATTGAAGTGCGTCTCGTCACGGGACGGCAATGTGCGCTTTTGAATGCACTTGGACCCGAAAACGGCGTCGAAGCTGCTGGCCTTGTTGAGCTGGACAACACCGTTGTGAAAAGCGGTACACGCGTTTCTGGAGTCATCCAGCGAGATTTGCCGATTGGTCGCATCGCACAGGCGGAAGCAGCTGGTCTTGAGCTGAACGGGAAGGGACCGCCCGAGCTCTATCTCATTGACGATGCCGGCCAGATCCACGACGGCAGGAGTTTCGTGCGTCATGAGACAAGCACTGTGAGGGTTGGAGGGTGGCGATTTGCGGTTCCCGTGACGCTTATCTCCGGAAGTCCATCCGAGACGGCGCTGATCTTGACGGTCTGGAACCGGCCGAAGGGCAATCAGCCGCCGGAGTTCAGAAGCTTGCCGGCGGATCGCATTGCAAGCGTGCTCGCTGAACCCGGCGTTTACTCGCTGTCCGCTTTCAAGGTCTCACGTTGACGGCGTCGGACTTGCCGCACCGGCAGTGAAAACGCCGGTCAGCAGGACTTCAAGCGCCGCACGTTCCTTTTCCAGCCGGGTTTCGAACCAGGTCACCGCGACGGAAACGGGGATAGCGACGGCCAGCCCGCAGGCTGTGGTCAAGAGAGCAACCCAGATGCCGCCTGCAAGTGTCGCCGGATTTGCAGAAGATCCGGATTCCTGGAGCGTCTGGAAGGTGTCGATCATCCCGAGCACGGTCCCGAACAGGCCCAGCAAAGGCGCGATCTGGGTAACAAGGTCGAGGGCCTTGAGCCAGCTTGCCAGGTGAAACAGGCTGTCCGCCGCACGCGCGGAAATCTCCTCGCGCAAGCGTTCCTCGCGAATATCGCGTTCCTGGGCATTCATGGGTTGCTGGTCCAGCATCTGGATCGCATCCATGGCGCCGCGCACGAGAGCTGCTGACAAGGACCTGTCTTTCAGAAGCGCCTGGGTAGCCTTGGCACGTTCACCGGTTCGCCATAACGTCACAGCCTGTCTGACAAGAACATGACGACCGACCCGCGCATTTGAGAACTGGAAAGCCTTTGCAAGAATGGCGGCAAGCGCAAGAACGGAGATGGCCAAGAGAACCAGAACCACCGGTCCTCCAAGTTCGAGCAGCGAAGAAGACGACTCAACCATTCAACGACCGTTCCTTCCGGCAGGTAGTGTCACGATCAGTCTCCGAACTGGATTGCGGTACGGTTCTTCAAATCGAGGAGATCCGGGCAATAAACATCCGTGACGCTCGCAGGCACACAGTTCAGGACGTCATTGATATGCAGCCTGGAAAGGCTGTCGCAGGCCTTGCCGGCAAGGTCAAACTGCAGGACCTTAGTCTTTCCGGCCGAAATGCGTGAAAAATCAAGGCGAAGAAACTGATCGACCAGACCGTCGACATTAAAGGCCACGATTTCCAGGCCAAGCTGGTTGATGGGTCTCTCAAGGCCATTGGTAGCGATTACGGAGAGCCGGCAGCCGCCATCTTGTGTCGGTTGGACATGGTTGAGCTCAAGACTGATCTTGCCGGTCGGATCCTGTGCCTGCGCCGGCGCCGCCAAAACGGCCAGAACATACCCAAATAAAATCAGACAAGCCGGTATCCGCATATAACCCCCCAAAAACTCCAAGTCGAAAACCTTGGCTGAAACAGCCTGTTGCGGTCATCAGACACAAATATCAGTCATAAGACAACAGCACTGTCCAGTCTTCTGCACCGTCTGTTTCAATCTTGAAAAAATCGGCTTCGATCAAGCCGCGTTGCCAGCACTGATCCCCGTCGAACAAGACAAATTTCTCTTCACGTATGCAGAGCGTGATGTCACCCCCGAGGCGGCTTTCACCAAAACCGTCGGCAACGTGAAGATAGTACTTTTCTTGCTTGAGCGGTTCCTGAAGGATCTGACTGCAGGCATTGGCCGTGATTGTCCACCAGCCCTCCGTGCGCAATCCGTCTTCCGTGTCAAAACCGATCGCAACATTCACCAGATCGACAGATCCATTGCACACTCTGAGGCCTGCATGCGCCGGCAAAGCACCAAGCAAACCCGACAGGAAGACAGAGACCGCAAACGTCAGCCCCACGGGCCATCGATTGCCCGGTCGTAAAAGACTTCTGGACGTGAATGTCTGTGCCATAAACGGGTCACCAGGTCGGTATTCGTACCGTAACGCTAAGGAAATAAAGGCTTATGGTCAATTTGGCTTTTCCTGTTGAGCTTTATAGTGAAGTACGTGACAGTAACGGGATCAGTGTTGCGGAAGATCTCTAAGAACCACCGATGCTTACGATACACAGTCCAATTGGCAAACGACGGCGGATACCGCTGACGCCGCTGATCGACGTGATTTTCATCCTCGTCATGTTTTTCCTGCTGTCTTCGTCATTCGGGATATGGCGCCCGTTGGACATTAGCTTGGGCGGAGAGGATGTTGGGGAAAGCACCGAGAGCACGGCTGTTTCTACGCCGCCGGTCCTGATTGTTTTGAAGGTTCTGCCGGCAACAGGGGCCCAAGAGCTGATCGTGAACGGGCTGACCATAGAACTTGACGGACTGGCCGGGGAGCTGAACAGGCTTGCAGACGCCGGTGCCCAGACCGCGGTGCTGGTTCCGGACGATGCCACGGACTTTCAGCAAGTTGTCCGTATTCTCGATGAAGCGAAAACCTCCCGGATCAAAAGCGTCAGCCTGAAGCTGCAATAAACGCGTGGCAAAACAAAACGGCCCGGCGTGTTGCCGGGCCGTCTATGTTTTTCAGGTGGTTGCCTCAGCGGCCGATTGCGCCACCGATGATGCCACCGACAACACCGCCGATGAAGGCTGCGCCTGCAGGGTTCACGCCACCGCCGCGATTGTTGTTCTGCGTGTTCGTGGCGCGCTGCGGCTGTCTGTTGTTGTTGGTCGTGGTCGTCTGCCGCGTTGTTGTGCTCCGCGACGCCGAAGCCGCCCGCTGCTTGCGCTTGATTTCAGCGATGTAGGCAGTGTACTGCGCGGCCGTCTGGTTGGTCAGCAGCAACTGCTGTGCCGCGGTGAAGTATCCGGACGGAACCTGACCGTTAGCCGTCTGCCAGGCAACGATGCCGGCACGTGTCTTAGGACCGAAGGCACCATCCGGACGACCGACATTGTGTCCCGTAAGGTTCAGGCGTGTCTGGATTTCCCGCCGTGCAGAGCGGTTCCATCCAAGCGCTGCTTCTGTTTCTGCCGTACCGGGAATTGCGGTCTGCGGGTTCGGCAGGGTCGCACTCGCACCGGCGGCATTCGCTGCCGGAGCGGCTCCAGGCGTGGTCGCCGGGTTGACTGCGGCCACCTGAGAGCTGGTGCTCAGGCGCTTGATCGAGTTGCGCGCAAAGTCAGCGAACGTACCGTTCGGATAGGCCGACAGGTAGGATTCGTAGTCGGCAATCGTGTCGCTTGATTTGGCAGCTTCCCAGATCAGCTTTTCACGTTCCCAGTCAAGATTGCGCTGTGCGGTTGCCGGAGCAAGTGCTGCAACAGCCGGCTGCTGCGGAACTTCGGTGGCCGTGTTGCCCAGAGAGGCGACTTCGGTGCCCTCAGCGGACGCGACGCTCTTGTTCAGGAAGACTTCGCCGATAAGGGAAGCATTCACCCAGGGGCGCTGGCGCTTTTCCGTGGCATCATAGACATCACCGGTAACGCGGGTCATCACGGTCTGGATTGAGGCGTTGGGCGTATCGATGTGGCGGATGAGAGCCGACGTGAACGGGGAATTGCTGCCTTCGCCGTCGAGCGCAACATCGCCCGGGCTGGTCGCAAACGCGATCACGGAACCTTCACCGCCGGTTTCCTCGACCTTGATCTCGGCAAGACCCGCGCCGACGTTACCAGACCGGCTGGGGCCCATGCGGCGAGCGAGCGTGCGCGCCAGCGGGTTGTCGCGGCAGGCATCCAGGAACACCATCTGAACCTTCACGTCCTTGGACATCTGGCGCATGATGAAGTCGACCGAGATCGTTTCGAAGTCGAGAGACGTTTCGTCTTCGATCTTGGCGTCGATCGGAACCAGCAGGTTCTGTCCGGCAACCTGCATGCCGTGGCCGGCATAAAACAGGAGCGCGATTTCCGCACCGTAGGCTTTCTTGGCGAACTCCATTACGGAACGGCGCATGTCGTTATAGGTTTGGTCCTGACCCGCGACGACTTCGAAGCCCAGACTCTTAAGCTTTGTAGCCATCTGTTCCGCGTCGTTTGACGGGTTGGGAAGGGGTACTGTGTGTTCGTAAGCACCGTTGCCGATAACCAGGGCAACGCGCTTTGCAAGTGCCGGGGCTGTTCCCGCAATGAGTATTGCCAGCACGGCGATCATTCGTGTGAACATGTCCTGTCCTCTCGTCGATCAATGTTGCCTGTCGGATTTTCCGATCTTCGTTGGAGGTTTGTTTCCTCTTGTTTCCAGAGTTACCCCTGCGGCATGAATTCTTCTGTAATACGTGTCACAACTATTTGTTTTGGTGAAATCATACTTAAAACCAATGGATCGCTGTTCCACCCAACAGCTTCCGTATTATTTCGAATTCCGCATCGCATTATATCCAATCTCAATTCGCAATACCACGATTCCTCGCAGTTTTCCGGGCTTTTTTCTATCACATCTGTGTAGGTTCCGAGGCACCTTTGACAAATTTAGAAAAGTTGACTGGTTCCGGCGAGTCAGATCCCGAAAGATTTCTCGTTTTTTCCCGAAACACCAATTGAGTGACGAAGATCACGCTTCCTTGCGAGCTGGGTCCAAGTTCGTGCCGAGCTGTCATTTGCGGACAATCGCTTTGAATATCCGGGTTCGACTGGAAGCGTTACAGCAATCTTTGACTGTCGGGATGTGCGGACGGAGTATCTAGATCAGTTGATACGGCACGGCAGCACACGGGCGGGCAGGTCATGCCAACCGACAACGGATATCGAAACAGAATTTATTGAGGGAAAATGGCACGCCCAACGGGACTCGAACCCGTGTTTCCGCCGTGAAAGGGCGGCGTCCTAGACCGCTAGACGATGGGCGCGCGGTCGACGCGGCTGCGTCGTGGG
>JGI12316J14372_10001090_pt1 | contig 38701 bp, 39 predicted proteins | sample MarCyaLeptolynsp_FD_14372 | JGI IMG/M metagenome (IMG submission 14372)
TGGCACCCAGTTAAAATTTTCTATGCGTTGAATAACTTGTTCATTACTAAAAGTAAAGTCAAATGGAATAAGCGCACCATAGAAAATAAACACAGTGAACAGCATCCACAACACCTTCACCCCGTAGCTTGTAATTCCACTGGTATCGTAAACTGCTTCCTGTGCAGTTGTATTCATAGGAGTTAAGTCAAATCAATTGATTATGTAGCCCTTGATGGGCGCATAATTGTAGGTTCAACCCTTTGCTTAACTTTAGTACTTGTTGGCAGTTTTTTTGTTTGATCAGTTTTAGTACTAAGAATTTTAGGAAAACTAAATAGCGCATTAAATAACAAGCTTAATATTACCCCGCCCAGCAAGCCGCACACCAACCCTTCCACTGACAAAGGAAACGCAGGCTTGTATGTCTGTATAACCGCTCGAGCAATATCTACTTTTAATGTAGTCACTACATGTGAAAACTTCATAATGAATGAATCACTTGCCAGTACTAGCACATCATTCTTAAGTTGCTCAGTTTGCTCACTCATTTCGCGCACATGGCTACCGGTTTGCTGAACTGAACGTTTTGAGCTTGACTCAAATTCGTCAATAAGTGCGGATAAGTTTCCCTGATGCTGCTGGTTTGCTATTTGTTGATACTGAGCTAGATTTTTTACCTGCGCCTGGTAATAACCTCCAAGTCTTTGCTCATATTGATCAATGAAGTGTGGCACCTGCATAAATAGCAACACACCTACAGCAAAAATAATTCTATCTAGTAGTCCCTTTATGATATTCATAACACTAATGACTCATGGTTGGATGCCGGTTCAATATATCTAGTCGGCATATATAAGGATAAGCCTATATATAGACTAACTTAGTTTACTGACAATCTGTATTTAATATGGTTTAAACAGTCGAATTTAAACGACCGCAGCGGTCGCACAATAAACTAGATGAAATATGGCTAAATAGAGATTTAAGAATGGTGGGCCGTGAGCGACTCGAACGCTCGACAAATTGGTTAAAAGCCAACTGCTCTACCAACTGAGCTAACGGCCCATTTTACACGTGCATAAACCTTATATTGGTCAGCCATGAGGCGTATTCTTGAAAATAATTGTTAAATTAATTCTCTAGAATACGAGGGGTGCTCATTATACTCATAACACACGTCTTGCAAAGCACCTATTGCAATAATTCACGATGTTGTCTGATATCTACTCTTTATGGAATGGGTTGAGCAACTCTGCGGCACCTGTAGCCACTGCTCCAAAAAACGATTTCTCGTCCAACATGTGATATTGCACTTTCATAGTCAGCGCACTACCAAATACAATCATAGACAAGGTGATAAACGAACCGATTGCTAGTGTTGATATACCTGTGACACCTTGACCAATTGTGCAGCCGAAAGACAACACACCGCCAAAACCCATCATCACTGCACCAATTAAATGACTAACCATTTCAGATTGGTTACTGAAGGTTTCTATTCTAAATGTGCCAGAAATAATCGCGTAAACAAATGACCCCAAAATCATGCCAAATGTCACTGCAATACCAAAATTAATTTGCGCACCGGTGAATGTCATTAGGTAACTGATAGTATTTCCAGTTGGCCCAACAAAGGTCAGCCCCTGTGGCGAGACGGGATCGAAATCATCCTGCCCCAAATAACCAGTAGCAAACCAAGCCGCTAGCACACAACCACCCACTGTCACGCCTGCCAGAACATTATCAAAGTTAGAACGGAACTCTTGCTGCTTAAGCGCATAAACAATAAAGCCTAAACCAATAATTAGTGCCACTACTGTTTGCAATGTGGTGCCATCAGGGATACCAGTAAGCGCACTGATACCTTGAGGCAAGCTTTGAGATGTCATACCGATGTCAGTGAGTTCTATATTGGCTTCGTAGATATAGTTAATCCTTAATAGTGCCAATATTCCACGCAAAGTCATATATGCCGTTACACCAAGCACAATAACTACGACTAAAGATTTCAAGTTGCCGCCGCCGACACGTACTAAGTTACGCTGACCACAACCTGCCGCGAGCGTCATACCAATTCCAAAAATAAAGCCACCCAGGATATAACTCAGATACAAAAACTGAGTCGATAAGTACATGGATTCACCCAAGCTAACAAACCCTAGCGAACGCAGTAGCTGAACGCCAACAATGGCAATTCCAATACCCAAGCACCATGCCCCCATACGGCCTCGAGCCCCCATATTCACCACATCACTGATGGCTCCCATGGTACAGAAATGTGTCTTATTGCCAACAAACCCAAAGACTAGCGCAATGCAGAATCCCAAGATGGCAACATAGTGTATATTTGAAAGATCTTCCATGAAGTGTTCGCTGATTTATAGAAGGGCGCGATTATAGCAGTACCACAGTAAATTGGCATTCCACTATGTAGATAATCGTGAAAAGTTAAAGATTGACATCCTTGTCAATATAATTTCCCTTAAAACCATACCCCTTCAAAAATTATGACTTGAAGGTCTTAAAACTGGTTTAGTTATTTTGCTGCAGGCTGTGCTGGCGTGAACTGCTTCATCATCTGATTAAACCAGTCCGTATATTGTTCTGGCTTCATCATTTGACCCATTGGATTGGCATTATAGCTACCACCCATACCCATAGGGTTCATCATGTTGCCTCCCATCATCATAGGATTCATCATGCTACCGCCCATCATCATGGGATTCATCATAGTCATTGGGTTCATCATGCCCATCATCATAGGATTCATCATCCCCATCATTGGCCCCATCATGCCCATCATTGGATACATCATAGTCATGGGATTCATCATCATAGCCATAGGATTCATCATACTTGACATCATTGGGTTCATAGATTGCATCATCTGGTGCGGCGACATTAACTGACCCATCTGTTGCGATGCTTCCAGCATAGGACCGAAATCCTTGGAATATCTGGCAAGGTCTTCGCCATCATGACATAGCGCACAGCTTTCCATCGACATCATCTTGGCAGGATCCATCATCATCCCCATCATCTGGGTCCATACTTGAGGATCCATAGATTTCTGCATAGGGTATGACATACCAGCCATCATATCGTTAGTGCTGGTTTCTTCAGCGTTAACAACGACACTTGTCACTAATACAACTAACGCAGCGGTTATTAATTTTTTTAACATTATTTTGACTCCCGAATTAAATTTAGTATTGCTCCTATAAATCTCCGCTCGCTGCACCTTCCATAATGTAACGAATATCATCACGAATTCTTTTTGCATCTGCCCTCAAGTCTTTAGACATATGCGAATTTGGATTCTGGGCAAAATCTAACCAACTAATATCCCAATCCATAGTCATGATCCAAATTTGTCCTTCCGCATCTTCTATCAAGGCTATCTGACATGGTAGAAAGACAATAAACTCAGGCATGTAATCTAAAATCTTGCGCGCAACCAATGCATCACAAAAACGGAATATTTCGATTCTCGGTGAAGGTGCATCAGTAAGTGCTTCAATCTCTTTAGACAATGGACTTGAACCAACAAATTTAAAATTCACTTCGTTGGCACGAAGTTTCATAGACTCTACCGCATCATCCCATGTCACACCCTCTTCCAAAGGAAGTTTGTCGGTCATGATATTAAGCATGTCACGCATTGATAACGGACTCATCATCACCATGGTTTGAAATGCATTTTTCTTAGCTTCATTACTGATCCCAGGACTAACTGTGTTAGGTGGCATGTTATGAAAACTTTGAGTAGGAAAGCCTGGAATTTTGCCTACCGGTAAAGTGTTGGGCACATCATCATCTTCGCGCTGCTCATAAGTGCCGCCCATTGAAGCTAAAAATAATTTAGGATCCATCATGCGCATCATGCTATCCAGTGACTCTGCGCGTGTCATGCCATCTACAACAGGACTAGTCATCATTTGCATCATAGGATTCATACTCATCATCATAGGATTCATCATTTGCAACATAGGATTCATCATGCCCATCATGGGATACATCATGTTCATCATGCCTGGTCCCATCATCATAGAATTCATCACCATGGGGTTCATGCCCATCATAGGATTGATCATCATAGGGTTCATACCCATCATGGGATTCATCATCATGTTGTGTGATGGAATACCTGTGGAGTAGTTATTGGTAGATGATTCTGTTTCAGCACTCACCCACTGACTACCTAACAGCAGCGTAATTAGTGACGCAAAAATAAATTGTTTATTTAATCTCATATGACTCCTCCGTGAGGGTGATATCGACACCTGGCCGTACCAACCATCAGCGTAATATTTGTGCCCTGAACGAGCAATTTATAGTTATATATATAATGTGATATTTGCTTGTTCTGCAAACTCAAAGAACGTGGCTGCACCACCATACGCTACATCATCAAGTAGATCATCTGGCTCAAAATCAAACAGATCTACGGTCATTTGGCATGCAACTAATTTTACGCCCGCTTCGATACAAAGGTCACGTAACTCTTCAACACTAGCAACACCCTTTTTCTTCATTTTTGCCTTCATCATTGATGACATCATGGCTTCCATACCAGGCAAAGCCGTTCCCATCACAGGGAACCATTTATCCATATTCATCGGCATGGGCATGGCTGTGTTGCCTAAAGGTGTCACTTTCAAGTTTAAGTCTTTACGTAACAAAGCAAGGCCGTAAAAAGTGAAAAAGATTTCAACGTCATAGTCGAGCGCTGCTGCGGTTGAAGCCAAAATAAATGGCGGGTAGGCCCAATCAAGACTTCCTTTGGTGGCAATAATGGCAAGTTTTTTTCGTTCGGACATGTTCTCGGCTCTCCACTTAATTATTATTTTTGACTAGAATATGAACAATTCAAGTACATTAGCATATTATTAATAACTTATGTAAAATAAGTCGATTAAATCTCTTTTTATACTAATAAATATTATAAATAAGCATTATACATAACAACGGATTAAAGCATGTCATTGGTATTTTGTTGGGTCATCAATACCTGCATCAACAAAGCCCTGACGGCGTAACTGACACGAATCGCATTGTCCGCACGCCAACCCATCCTGAGTAGCCTGATAACAAGAGACAGTGAGCGAGTAGTCTACTTTATGCTTAAGCCCACATTGAATAATCTGTGCTTTAGTCATATTAATTAGCGGAGTATGTATTTTTACACCCTGCCCCTCGATACCTGCCTTAGTCGCTATATTGCACATAGATTGAAAAGCTTGAATGAATTCAGGTCGACAATCTGGATATCCTGAATAGTCCACCGCATTCACACCAATAAAAATAGCTGTCGCATCCAACACCTCGGCCCAACCAAGTGCTACAGAAAGAAAAATAGTATTTCTAGCTGGCACATATGTCACGGGAATCTGATTGCTTTGTTCAGTTGGAACAGCAATAGAGTGATTAGTTAAAGCCGAACTTTCAAATAAAGATAAATCCAGATCAATAATATGATGGTGTTTAACATTCATGGTTTTAGCAATACGCTGCGATGCTATTAGTTCAGCCTCATGGCGCTGGCCATAACGAAAACTCAGTGCATAACACTCATAACCCTGACTCTGTGCAATAGCTAAGGCGGTCACAGAATCTAAGCCACCGGATAAAAGTACTACTGCTTTATTATTTTCACTCATACTTACTTGCCTGGTTGATCACCCCAGAGCAGTTTATGCAGCTGCATTTGAAAACGCACAGGAAGTTGATCTCGCAATACCCACTCCGCCAATTGCACAGGTTGTAATTGATGGTGGCTAGGTGAGAATAAAACTTCACATAATGAATTCAATTCTCGCTGTTTGAGTTGCTGTTTACACCACAAGTAATCCTGTTCACTGCAAATCACAAACTTGATCTGGTCTTTTTTATTAAGCAAATCCAGATTTTGCCAACGATTTTTTTGCTCCTCTTTGGAGTCAGGCGTCTTGATATCCATGATTTTCTTTACGCGGGAATCAACATTTTCCAATGGCATGGCCCCACTCGTCTCCAAGGAAACCTTATAATCGAGCTGACATAATTGAGCTAGTAGATTCAAGCAATTGGGTTGCGCGAGCGGCTCACCCCCAGTGACAGTGACATAAGGCGTGTCGTATTTTGAAATTTGAGATTGAATATCCGTCAAACTCATCCATTCCCCGCCTGAGAATGCATATTCAGTATCACAATATTGACAGCGTAGCGGGCAACCTGTTAAGCGTACGAATACTGTAGGCAAACCAACCGTATCGGTCTCACCCTGTAAAGAATAAAAGATTTCAGTAATACGAAGCTTGGATTCAGACATTCAATAATAAGAAGTAATTAAGCTGGCAAAGATCTTCACATTTAGCACGCTGATTGTGAAGCGCTAAATGTGAATTACCTTATACAGACTTTCACACTTAATCTTCTATTTTTTAATGTCCTTCTTTATCTAAGCGCTCCAAACGTTCTTGCGCCAGGCCGGCTACTGTAGAATTAGGAAATTGTGCACGTAACCGCGTTAAAGTCACACGTGATTCCTCATACTGACCAAGTTCATACTGTGTATAACCAATCTTCAAACGCGCATCAGGCAACTTACTACTTGTTGGATAACGGTCTATCACAGTTTGAAATTCTGTAAGTGCACGATCGTAGCGCTTGGTGACATAGTTAGCTTCTGCTAACCAATATTGAGCATTAGCCGAGTACTTACTATTTGGATAAGTTGCCAAGAAATTTTCAAATGCAGTAATTGATTCATCGTGGCGCCGCTGCTTAAGCAACAAGAATGCATTACGATATGCATCAATTGTGTCATCTGAGTCCTGTGTATCACTAGAAACCACTATTGGTTTGCGCTCAACTGGTTTTGCTTTCACCATTTCGACCTGAGTACCGTTAGTGGCTGTCTCGGGTTTCGGCATCTCTGGTTTAGTCGCACTCATTTGTTGTGATGAATTAGCTTGCTCAGCATTTATTTGTAAACGTTTGTCAATTGCCATAAAAGACTCACGCTGATGCCTTTGCATATTATCAAGTTCATTACGCAAACTTTCATTTTGCCCACGCAACTCTTGAAGTTCACGCTCCATGCGGTTGAGTTTCTGCTGCAGTGTAATTAATCCTTCTTTATTAGCAGACTTGGCCGCCTCATCGTCCAATGCCCGTTCTAACCTTTCCAGTCGCTGAGTAACAATATTCAACTCTTCTTTAGTTGCCTTTGGCGCAGCCACAACAGTTTGCGTAATCAGCATCAACACACATAGGTTGAAAACAAAAATTAAACGACGATGTTTCATAAACTTCCCTTTAATCTATATCACACCTGCACAACACTCTAGCAGATTAATAAACTACTTCTACACGTCGATTCAGCTGATAAGCAGACTCGTCGGTACCCTCAACTGCTGGACGCTCCTCACCGAAACTAACTATTTCGATTTGCTCTTCTTGCGCGCCTTCCAGCAACAAGACTTCGCGCACTGACTTGGCACGCCCTTCGCCCAGAGCAAGGTTATATTCGCGTGTTCCACGCTCATCTGTATGGCCTTCCAGACGAACTAGTCGATCGGGGTTACTACTTAGATATTTTCCATGCTCTCGTATGATTTGCATAGAATCATCACGAATACTTGCACTGTCATAATCAAAATAGATAGTACGCACAAACAAATCACTGGCAGGGTCGTCAAGCGGATCCAGAATCACCGAACCATCTTCATCCAGGCCTGAGGATGAATAATCATCAGCACCCACATCAATTGGCTCTCCATCTTCAATACCAGAGGAACCCATGGTTTCATCGTCAGGTTTTGTCTTATTACCTGAACAAGCTGATAGTGTAAGAATAAGCGCTAGAAAAAATATTACTGAAATTTGTCGAATAATCATGTGTATTCCTTTTTGAAGATACTTAACTAACAATCGAATTTATCTACGGAACGGTGACCATGAAGGTTCTCTCACTTTCTCTTTATGCAAACGCAATCTTTGTTTTACTCGGCCATCAGCACTTACAGCCGACAGCACAGCANTATTATTGTGGCGTGTTGAATAAATAATCATGCTGCCATTAGGNGCAAAGCTGGGTGCCTCATCAAGAACTCCATCAGTNAGCAATCTAAATGTATTTTTCCCCATGTCGAGNACGGCAATACGAAAACCGTCATCATTNCTGTGTACCATAGCTATGGTCTTNCCATCNGCGGATACAGAAGGCGCAGCATTATAACTGCCTTCAAAAGTGATGCGCTTAGGCGTACCACCGCCAAATGCAATCCGGTAAATTTGCGGAGAACCCGAGCGGTTAGATGTAAAGTAAATAAAACGCCCATCAGGTGACCAAGCAGGCTCAGTGTCAATACCATAATGATTAGTCAGTTTACGCAATTTATCAGACTCAACATCAAGCACAAAAATTTCCGGATCACCGCCATCAGATAATGTTAAGGCGATAGAGTTTCCGTCTGGTGACCATGCGGGCGCACTGTTTATTCCTGGCCGGGATGACACCTTGGTCCGTTTTCCTGTTGAAACATCTTGCACAAATATTTCAGTACGGTCATTTTCAAATGAAACATAAGCAATCCGACGCCCATCAGGCGACCATGCGGGAGACATAAGCTGTTTAGAAGACGAGAAAATAGTGCGCGGGTTATAACCATCTGCATCAGCAATTTGTAGTTGGTACTGTTTGCTATTTTTAGCTGTGGCTTCACTAATATAAGCAATACGGGTACTAAACGCACCTTTGATACCTGTTAGCTGTTCAAATACTAAATCTGAAATTTTATGTGCCACTTTACGTAGCTGATCATTACTTACTGTTACTGAATGCCCCAATGCGCGATTCTTACGCACAAGATCATACAACTCAAACTGAACCCGCACTTTGCCTTCACCAGCTGAATTAGCGCGCATTGTTAATAAGGCCTCAATACCCATATTGCGCCAACGATTATAATCAACCTGGTCTAACTGGATTTTTTGCTGGGGGTAATTTTTCTTATCTACAATTGAAAAATATCCGCTACGATGCAAATCAGAAAACACTACACTCTCAAGCAATGTACCTGCAATTGGAATATCGCCATCAACCGGGGTGATTGCCACTGGCATTGCCGACTCAACGCCTTGGGTTATTTCTATTTCTAACAGCGCTGAAACGTTACTGGAAAAAAATATAAAAACTAGAATAAATATCGTATGAACAATTTTCATCATGAAATCAATTATCTAATCTGATCAACTTGGTCTAAAAGTGATTATCAACTCACGTTGGAATAACTCATCATCCGGTGGCGCAGGTAAGGGATCAGATTTCCACACCGCTTCTTCCACGGATTTTCTGAACTGCTCATCCCCGCCGCTACACTGTCTAACAGCAACCTCTTCAATATAACCTCCAACCGCTTGCTTAACGTATACCTTACAGTAAGCATCGGAAGTATCTGTTCCTGGCGGTTTACGCCAACGACTCTGCACTTTCGATTGAATAGCACCTATATATTGTGACAGTAACGTATTTAGTTCTCGTTGTCTTGCCGCTTTTGCAGCACGCTCTTGTTCCGCCTGTATTTCAGCTTCCTCCTGCTCTAAGATTGCTTGTAGGCGTTTTTGTTCCGCTTCTTCCTCCGCACGTCGTTTAGCTTCTTCTTGCTTTTTCAATTCTTCAGCAAGTTTTTTGGCATTTTCTTCTGCACGAATGCGTTCCTCTTCCGCTTTTTTCTCGGCGGCTTTCTTCGCTTCTTCGGCTTTTTGTCGCTCGAGTTCGGCTTTTTTTCTCGCATCCGCTTCTTTTTGTGCTTTTTCTTCAGCTTGACGCTTTTGTTCTTGAGCTGCTTTTATTTCTGCCTGCCGTTTTTCCTCTTCACGCTTTTTTGCCTCTTCTTGTTGGCGTTTTTTCTCTTCGGCCTCGCGCTGCTTGCGCAATTGTTCTTCACGCTTTTTGCGTTCACGCGCTGCGGCTTCATCACGTATTTTTTGCTTCTCCTGTTCAATCGCCGCACCATCAATTACCTCAGCTTTAACGATATTAACCGGGTCCACCATGGCCTGATTAGGTCGCGGTTTCATTTGAAACCCTACAATAAATAGAGAAAAAACAATCACATGCACTACGATTGCAGCAATGACTGAGCGCGAAAGAAAGAGTTTTCCTTTAATCATGACGAATCTAGTCGCAACTAAAATTTAGCCTTCACTATTAAGCGTGACTATCTATTCGACTGAGCATTGGATACTGGCTGGGAGATCAGTCCAACCGAAGGAACACCCGCATTTTGTAGTGCCACCATGACTTCAACCACACGGCCATACATGACGCTTTGGTCACCTTTTACATAAGCTTGTTTAGTTGGCTCCTGAGCAAGCATGCCGGGTGCGAGTTGCCTGAATTCATCCAATGTTATCGGACGCTCTGGATTGGACCCTTTATTGACATAAATCTTGCCGAGTTGATCGACAGAAACAATAAATGGTTCATCCTGCTCCATGAATTCTTTAATCGGCTCAGAAGGTGCTTGTGGCAGATCGACCTGCACACCTTGATTAAACATTGGTGCTGTCACCATAAAGATAACCAGCAACACGAGCATGACATCAATATATGGAACCACATTGATCTCAGACATTGGCTTACGCCGACGGGAAAGAGACTGAGACATTAGCTTTCCACGTTGCGTGTCTGAACAGCATCTGTGTCACGCGCACTATTATCACGCGTAATAGCCTGGCGCTGAAGTAAAGCGGTAAATTCTTCTACAAAATTATCATAACGAGTAATCAAACGATCTGCCTGAGTAGAATAGCGGTTGTATGCAATCACTGCAGGAATTGCTGCGAACAAACCCATAGCCGTTGCAATTAACGCTTCCGCGATGCCAGGTGCCACTGCAGACAATGTCGCCTGTTGCACACCACTCAATGCTCTAAATGAATTCATGATGCCCCACACCGTACCAAATAAACCAATGTAAGGGCTGGTTGAGCCAACTGTAGCCAAGAATGGAAGATAATGTTCCAAAAAATCTATTTCACGCGATAACGCAACTTTCATTGAACGTAAGGAAGTATCACTAATAGATAGCGCTGATACTTTACGCGTCTTATGTAGCCTTATGTATTCTTTAAAACCAGCAACAAAAATTCTTTCCATGCCAGAAATATTTCTCTTTGAACCAACTTTTTCATACAGGGAAGGCAGGTCAGCACCAGACCAAAAACGATCCTCAAACGCATTTGCTTCTTTAGTGGCCATTTTTAAAACGCGCGCTTTACTAAAAATCATTGTCCATGAAATCACCGAGGCCAATACCAAAATGATCATGACAACTTGAACCAGTAAACTAGCATCGGCGATCAGCCGATAAATACTCATATCTACGTGCATGCTTTCAATACTTCTAAAATAGGTTTAGGAATAAGACATGGGGAAAATGTATCACTGTGTAAACACACTACATTGACAGTGGATTTAACAATTAATTCGTTTTTATCTTCCGAGAGTTTAAAAATTGACTGCTGCATTGCCATACTTGCTTGTTTCAGCTGAATATTTTCAACACTGACATTAAGTTGTTCATTAAACCTCGCTGGCTTCAAGTATTGTATATCTACTGCTCGTACTGCAAACACAATATTAAGCTCTTTTCTCAGCTGGTCCTGTTCAAAACCATACTGACGCAACCATTCAGTACGCGCACGCTCCAAAAAGCGAAGATAATTTGCATAAAAGACAACGCCTCCGGCGTCAGTATCTTCGTAGTAAACTCGTACCGGCCAGGTAAATGGCTCTATTTCTGTCATGCATGCCTCTGAAATTGATTACTCGGCAAACAAATCACCTGTATCCGACTGAAGTTCCTGTAATTGTTTGGGCACACGCAAACCAAAATGACGATAACAGTTCATGGTTGCCACACGACCTCTAGGTGTACGCATTAAAAAGCCATTTAAAATCAAATAGGGTTCGATTACATCTTCAATCGTGCCACGTTCTTCGCCCACTGCCGCTGACAAGCTATCGAGTCCAACCGGCCCACCATCAAACTTTTCAATAACAGCAAGCAACACACGCCGGTCCATTTGATCAAAACCATTTTGATCAACGCTCAACATATCAAGTGCTTTATCCGCAATATCTTTTTCAATCACACCATCAGATTTGATTTGTGCATAATCACGCACGCGCCTTAGCAGGCGATTAGCAATTCGAGGTGTACCGCGGGATCGCTTAGCAATTTCGATGGCACCATTATTATCAATTTCGACATCAAGAATACCTGCCGACCTAGTAACAATGGATGCAAGTTCATCTGTGGTGTAAAACTCCAGACGTTGCACAATGCCAAAACGGTCACGCAGTGGAGAAGTTAATAATCCTGCCCGCGTGGTCGCACCGACCAATGTAAATGGAGGTAAATCCAGTTTTATAGAACGCGCGCTTGGCCCTTCCCCAATTACAATATCAAGTTGAAAGTCTTCTAATGCCGGATAAAGAATTTCTTCCACCACAGGACTTAAACGATGTATTTCATCCACAAACAAAACATCATTTTCTTCAAGATTTGTCAGTATGGCCGCCAGATCACCTGCTTTTTCTAGCACCGGCCCTGAAGTTTGACGCATATTAACAGAGAGCTCATTAGCAATAATATGCGATAGAGTAGTTTTACCTAATCCAGGCGGACCAAAAATCAATACATGGTCTAATGCTTCTTGTCTTTCCCGCGCGGCAGCAATAAATATTTCCATCTGCTCACAGACTTTTTCTTGTCCGGTATGCTGCAGCAATAAATATTTGCATCTGCTCACAGACTTTTTCTTGTCCGGTGTAATCGGCCAGCGTTTTAGGACGAATTGCACGATCTATCGCAACTTCTTCATTACCTATGTTTTCCGCTTCAATGAGTCGTTCTGTGCTCATAAATAATTATTTACTTAAGCTTGACTTCAATGCAAGGCGAATAAGGTCTTCGCAAGACGAAGTTTCATCTTTAACATTTTTTACCATACGCATAGCTTCCGGCCCTTTGTAACCAAGCGCAGTTAACGCAGAAATCGCTTCTTCAATATGACTTCTTACGCTATCCGCCGTTACTCTTAAACCACTATTAACAGCAACCGACGAGTCATCACCCAAGCGATCACGCAATTCAACTATTAATCGCTCTGCAGTTTTCTTACCAACACCAGGCAAACGTACCAATGCATCGGTATCACCAAGCTGGATACAATGTTTAAACCCATTTGCATCCATACCCGATAAAATCGTTAATGCCATTTTGGCACCTACGCCGTTCACCTTAAGCAGAGTTCTAAAAAGACTACGATCTGACAAATCATGAAAGCCATACAATACTTGAGCATCCTCGCGCACAATCATATGTATATGTAAAGTTACATCCTGCCCACATTCTGGTAATTGATAAAATGTCGACATGGGTGCTTCCAGTTCATAACCCACCCCATTCACATCAAGCATTAAGCCAGGAGGTTGTTTGTAAATGAGTTTACCTTGTAAACGTCCAATCATTTACTAAGTCGCCTTATTATATTTCTGTTGTTGAGGTGATAATCCCGTGTGTGCATGGCACAAAGCGACCGCTAATGCATCAGCCTCATCTTCTTGCAACACTTTACGTGTGTTAAGTAGACGTAGAATCATATGTTGTATCTGTTCTTTTGATGCTGCGCCATAACCAACAGTAGATTGTTTGACAGCTTTAGCACTGTATTCAAATATTTCCAAATTGGCATTCACACCTGCAGTCATTGCTGCACCACGTGCATGGCCCAGTTTTAATGCTGACGCAGCATTCTTAGATAAGAATACTTGTTCAATTGCCATATGATCAGGTTGATATTCAGCTATAATTTCAGAAAGTTGTGAAAAAATTTTGCCTAGTTTAGTTGCCAGACATTCAGCGGGTAATTTCAGGTAACCACTATGCACATAACGACTTTGTTGGCCATTACTTTCGATAATACCAAAGCCAGTTTTAACCGAGCCCGGATCAATACCTAACACTCTAATCATGCTAAGTCGTTTATCAAACGGCATAATAAAAATTCATTAAGAAATATTCTCCAGCACACCTTCAGGAAAATCAGCATTTGAATAGACGTTTTGCACATCGTCCAACTCTTCCAACACATCAATTAAGCGAATAATTTTTTCTGCATCCTTGTCACTGACTGCAGCCATCGTGCCCGCGCGCATGGACACTTCTGCAAAGCTTGCTTCCAAACCAGCATTATTGAGCGCTTCTTGCAATCCAACAAATGCGTCTGGCTGACAAATGATATCCACTGAACCATCATCATTATTCACAATATCATCAGCACCCGATTCAAGTGCAATTTCCATTAATCGATCTTCATCCACACCGGGTTCATAGCTAAATACGCCTTGCTTGGAGAATAAATAAGCCACTGATCCACTTGTTCCTAAATTACCCCCATGTTTAGTAAATGCATGGCGCACCTCAGAGACAGTACGATTACGATTATCTGTCAAGCAATCAACAAGTAATGCGGTACCCCCAGCACCATAACCTTCATACAGAATTTCTTCATATTCCATGCCTTCAAGCTCACCCGCTCCACGCTTAATAGCACGGTCGATGGTGTCTTTATTCATGTTGGCACCAAGGCCTTTATCTACCGCCATACGCAGGCGAGGGTTGGCCGAAATATCAGAACCACCCATGCGGGCTGCTACAGTAATTTCACGAATAAGCTTGGTAAAAATTTTGCCGCGTTTCGCATCTTGAGCCTTTTTACGATGCTGAATATTCGCCCATTTACTATGACCAGCCATAATCCTCTCATTTAGTTTTATAAAGGCGCTAGTTTAGCATCTGCTGGGGCAGAGCCAAATGGCAGGCATTCATGAAGTCGTGAGGTCTAAATTTCAGGTACCCAGCGTGCGATAGCTTCACTATTAGTGTAGGAAGTAGCCATCTGAATTGCCTCGGCACGTGTCACCCAACGAAAGTCACTGTGCTCACGGGGATCAAACTGAATGTCATCACATGACTTTACCGGCAAAAGAAATACATGCTCTCGGTTATGCATGACACCTGGCGCATAACGATCCCGCCAGATGGAGTAGATTTCAAACTCTTGCGAGTATTCACAGTCGATTAGCCCTTCAGCACTCAGACCAGTTTCTTCTTTGAGCTCGCGCACAGCTGCTTCTCTAGGCTGTTCGCCCCACTCCAGGCTACCTGTCACTGATTGCCAAAATTCATCAGGAAATACCCGCTGCATCATTAACACATGACCTGATTGACTATAGATCACGACTAACACCGACTCGGGGCGCTTATATTTTTTATTATTTTCCATCCATTGCGTGATTATGCTTTGTTACGATTAATGATACATTGAAGTACATATATATCACGTCTCAATTAGTAATACCGATATGATTCAAACGCGACCACTTTTGGCATTAATTCTGGTTTTAGTATATGCATGCTTTTTAAGCGCCTGCGCACCCCAGCCCACTAAGACTACGACTAAAGCAACGACTCCAGATATTAATTCGTTAGTAAAAAACAGCCTCATTCAGGTTCAACAAGGCAATCTAAGTAATGCTCGAGCTATTATCCAACAAGCTTTGGCTATTGATGCAAAAAATGTCGATGCTAATAATATTGCCGGCCTGATATACGGCAAATCCAACCAGCCCGAGCTAGCCATACAATTTTTTGAAAAAGCGTTATCTGTTGCACCGCATGATGCGTCAACACTAAATAATTACGGTAGCTTTCTTTGTGATCATGGAAGAATCAAACAAGCAGAAAAAAAGTTTCTCAAGGCTGGCACACATCCAAGCAACCCCAACCCTGAAATTGCCTACACCAATGCAGGATTATGTGCGCTGCGCATGCCCGATCTAGACCAAGCGTTTGACTATTTTAAAACCGCCCTCGACTTTAAAGAAAAAAATTCTGTTGCACTTTATCAGCTTGCGAGAATCAACTTAGCTAAACAACGTGCTATCCCTGCGTTGGAACGCTTACATGCTTATTCACAGTTCGCTGCCCACACACCGCAAACTTTAAAGCTGGGTATTGAGATTGGTCGTTTAATGCGTGACAAAAAAATTGAAGTTGGCTATTTCAATTTGCTGCAGAATAAATTTCCCACCTCTGATGAATATCAATGGGCAACCGCGACTATGCAATAGTTGAAAAAATTAAAGCCCGCTTGTTTATTCTGTTACTTTAGCTCTTAAGCGAATGTTCAACTCTTTAAGTTGACGCTCACTTACTTCCGCTGGCGCATCAGTTAATGGACATGTCGCAGTTTGCGTTTTAGGAAATGCCATTACATCGCGAATAGAATCACTACCTGTCATCAACATAATCAGACGGTCCAAACCAAACGCAATACCGGCATGCGGTGGACAACCATACTTGAGTGCTTTCAATAAGAAGCCAAATTTATTTTCTGCTTCCTGTTCGGAAATAGCTAACACTTCAAACACTGCTTTCTGAATATCTTGCTTATGAATACGCACAGAACCACCACCTAACTCAGTCCCGTTCAACACCATATCATATGCTTTGGAAAGACTTTCACCAGGATTATCCAATAACTGTTGTGCAGACTCGAAATTAGGCGCAGTAAATGGATGGTGTAATGCGTTCCAGCGATTATCTTTTTCATCCCATTCAAACATTGGGAAATCCACTATCCATAAAGGTTTCCATTCACCTGTTAATAAATCCTTATCGATACCTAACTTAACTCGCAGTGCACCCAAGGCATCATTAACAACAGTTGCTTTATCTGCACCAAAGAATAACAAATCACCATTACTTGCCTGAGTGCGCTGAATAATACTTTCAATCACATCATCAGGTAAGAATTTTAAAATAGGACTTTGCAATCCTTCCCTACCTTGAGCGATGTCATTACACTTAATATATGCTAATCCTTTGGCGCCATAATTACTCACATACTTAGTGTAATCATCAATTTCTTTACGCGTTAGCTCACTACCGTTAGGTAAGCGCAACACTGCAACGCGACCTTTATCATCATTGGCCGGACCACTAAAAACTTTAAACTCCACTGCACCCATTAAGTCAGTAATGTCGACTAACTCTAAAGGAACCCTTAAATCCGGTTTATCTGAACCATAGCGATGCATCGCTTCGGCATAAGGCATACGTGGAAATGGATTTGGCAAATCGACATTTAACACGGCTTTAAACATGTCGCGCATCATGCCTTCCATCATCACCATAATCTGTTCTTCATCCATAAATGAAGTTTCGATATCCAGCTGGGTAAATTCAGGTTGACGGTCTGCACGCAAGTCTTCATCACGAAAACAGCGCACAATTTGATAATAACGATCCATGCCGCTCATCATTAACAATTGTTTAAATATTTGCGGTGATTGAGGTAAGGCAAAGAATGAACCTGGCTGAGTACGACTTGGCACCAGGTAGTCACGCGCACCCTCTGGTGTTGCTTTGGTTAGCATGGGAGTCTCAATATCAAGAAAACCATTTTGATCCAAGTAAGCACGTAACACCTGTACCACTTTGACACGCATTTGCATGCGTTCCTGCATTATCGGGCGGCGCAAATCTACATAACGATATCTAAGCCGGGACTCCTCATTGACATCATCATCGTCGAGTTGGAATGGGGGGGTTTCTGATTCATTGAGCACGTTAAGCTCTGTCGCAAGTACTTCTATTTCACCTGTAGAAAGTTCAGGATTAACAGTACCCTCAGGCCTGGCTCGCACTTTTGCAGTGACCTGTAATACAAATTCATTACGAATATGCTCGGCCTGGCTAAAAATTTGTGCACGATCCGGGTCAAAAACCACCTGAACCAGACCAGTTCTATCACGTAAATCGACGAAAATGACACCTCCGTGATCACGGCGGCGATTGACCCAGCCACATAGTGTGACTTCCTGGTCAAGATTCTCTCGAGTGACTTCTCCACAATAGTGCGTACGCATGCTTTAGCTTCCTGGCTGAGATATTTAAGTAGTTAGAGTTCTCTATAGGTGTTTATGCTTGACGCCCAAGGCGCTCATTAACCCGAAGTATTCTCATGAATTGTAGCGAGCTGTGGATATTACGGAGTCGTCTTGCTTGAATCAACACCGGGACTATCTGTATTTGCCGCAATACCAAGTGACATAATTAGCTTTAAGGCCGTTTCAATATCCATATCCAGCTCACGCGTATCTTCTACCGCCACCGCCATAACAAACCCTGAAGTGGGATTTGGCGTGGTAGGCACAAACACCATAATCGCCTCTTTATCTAATTGTGCCTGTATTTCAGTGGCTGCTGCACTGGTTTGAAAACACACAGTCCAGATCCCTTTGCGCGGATATTCAATCAACAGTACTTTTCTAAATGATTGGCTGCCTGTAGACAATAGACTAGACATTATTTGCTTAGTCGACAGATAGACTGTTCTCACTAAAGGTATGCGTGCAAGAAAGCTTTCCCAGACTCGCAAGACCGAGCGGCCGAGTAAATTTGCACCAATAGCTCCGGTAATCAACAAAATCGCAATAGCCAGAACCAAACCGAAACCCGGGATAGTGAACCCCAGCACCGTTTCAGGGCGCCATTCGACTGGTAACAGCAGCAGCAACCGGTCCATTAGCTCCAACATGAATTTGATCACCACGAAAGTGATGCCTAACGGCACCCATACGAGTAATCCTGCAACTAAGTATTTGCGTAACATGGTTAAGCGCTAACTACCTCGCGAGCACCTATGTACTACTCGAGCTCGACGAGCTTGAGCTAGTTTTTGTCTCGCTCGATTTTTTTGAACCCTGAGATGAACTTTGAGAATCGCTTTGTGCTAGATTTTTCTTATTCTTTGATTTGAAGTCAGTTTCGTACCAACCATTACCGCTCAGCCTAAAGCCTGCGGCAGAAACCAATTTCTTGAGTGCATTCGCATTGCATGCAGGGCATTGTGTGAGTGGGTCATCACTGATTTTTTGTAACACTTCATGGTGGTGGCCACATTGCTGGCATTCATATTCGTAGATCGGCATGCACTATCATCCCTAATTAATAATGGTGTGGGATTATATGGGGGTAGTTGATGACATAACAAGGTTAATTATTACCCACAATGACGCACTGCCAAAAGAACAAAATTCCCCACTAATTAAGTTCTTAGATAATTTGCCTACAAACATGTTTCAGCAATACCGACTAACGGGTGTAACTTGCTTACCATCATCACATTTCAGGCCATACAGTACAGCAATAACCTTAACAAATGTTCATTATTTAACAGTTTTAAATATGGTATAATTACACAATATTACCGATGAGGAGCACACCATGAAAAGAACTCCATATACTCATCATTTACTTATCCCAGCGATCGCCCTGTCGCTACTCGCTAGCATTGTGATTGCTGACGATAATGTAGCTGTCAAAACACCTCCTAGTGCCGAAGAAATTGCACAAGATGAGCCAAAGCTACAAATTAAAACTGAGACCATCTACGAATCGAGTTTCCTGCCTGGCGTTAGATTATGCGAAGAAGATGAAGTTGATTACCGCGGCGATTTTCGAAAAATAAACTGCCAAGATGAAGCTTTAATTGATGCAGTATCCACGCGCAAAGAGGATCCTTACAATACTCGCCCCAATACAGTTGTGAGTGATCGAGTTGAACCTAACGGCAATATATTCAGAATTAACTTTCGCAGAAAAGCAACTGTTGTTCAGGATACTTCAGAGCACTAGCTCACAGTCAAAGGGAATATTTAATTACCTTTACTAAACAGTGCCATGGTTTCAACATGCCCTGTGTGCGGAAACATATTAAGCACACAGACTTTTTCCAGTCGGTAACCCAAGCTATTTACTAGAATATCCGCATCTCGTGCTAATGTTCCCGGGTGACACGAAATATACAACACTTTCTCTGGATTAATTTTCGCTAGTAACTCCACCACTTCACGTGCACCTGCCCGCGGCGGGTCGATCACCACTGTATCCCATGATTGATTTAACCACGTGCATTGATCATCAACAGCAAATAAATCTTCTCTTTTAAATTCGACATTATTGAGTTGATTCTTATGCGCATTATGTTGCGCACGTTCAACGAGCTGCTCGTCGCCCTCAATCCCCAACACCGACTCAACATATTTAGCAATAGGTAAACTAAAATTACCCAAGCCACAAAACAAGTCTAATACTTTTTGATTAGCATTAAGTTGCAACCAGGCAATTGCTTGCTGCACCATCTTTTGGTTGACTTCATTGTGTACCTGAATAAAATCAATCGGCAGAAAATCAAGTGTGATACCAAAAGGCCGCAGAGTATAACTTAATGGTGAATCAAAAACTTTACCACTCAAAGGTGCAACGGTGGCAGGACCCTTAGTCTGCAAGTACACTCTGACATTAAACTTATCTGCAAACGTTTCTAACTGACTTATATCACTGCTAGATGGAGATTCTAAAACTCTAAAAACCAAGGCAGTAGCATTTTCAGCCACACTACACTCCACCTGAGGGAGCTTATCTTTAATAGAAAAACCGGAAATTAAATTCGACAATGGCGCTATAAGAGATGCAATACTTGGATGCAATACTTCACAATGCCACATATCTGCCACATAAGGTGCACTGTACTCTCTAAAGCCAACCAGCACGCGTCCTTTCTTAGCGACATACTTCACAGCCAAGCGTGCACGACGACGATAACCCCAAACCTTATGCACTACAGGTGGAAAAATTTTCTCTGGCACCACATTGCCAATACGACGCAAAGTATCTAGCACAGCTTTCTGTTTAAACTCAAGTTGCGCTTGTGTATTTATATGTTGAATAGAGCAGCCGCCACAGATAGAAAAATACTCACAACGCGGCACAATACGTTGTGGTACAGACTTAGTCACTTCTATTAAACGGGCTTCATCAAACTTCTTTTTCTTTCTTTTTCTTTCAAATTTAACTTGTTCGCCAGTAATGGTAAACGGTACAAACACTACCTTACCTACGTTGTCTGTAACACCACGACCATCTAAGGTAATATCCACTATCGTTGCTTCGTTCATAACTTGCCTGAAATTTAGTTCTAAATATTTTGTTTACATCCACACTGAATGCATTACTTTATTCAACACATAACCTTAAATAGACAAATGTTTTAATATGACTAAAAATTTTAACTCAGTCACAAAAATGATTAAGATAGCAGGCAAATTTATTCGCAATCGGAAGATTATTGCCGTTTAACCTTTCTCTAGAGTAGTGTCTCAGAAATTATGTCACGCTTAATAACTATGAAAACGTTTGCCATCAAACACCGCTACTCAAAAAAAGCAACACTAGGCTTTTTTGTTGGCTTAGTATTAATCCTGGCTGGATGTGCCTCCCCTTCGCACACACCCTCACAACCAACAAGCGCAGAACATCATAGTAAAGCCAACACTAACAAGAACAACAAAACCTTCAAACGCTCAACACCTTTAAAATACTCTAAAGGCCATCAAATTGTATCTATTGCTGAATCATTAGTGGGCTCACCTTATCGTTATGGGGGCGCCTCACCTAGAGGATTTGATTGCAGTGGGCTAGTGTACTATACCCATCAACAGCTAGACATAACAGTACCACGCACCACACGACAACAGGCTCAATATCGACCGTCCAAGCAATTAAATTCCGCCCAACCTGGCGACATTTTATTCTTTAGAATATATGGAAGTAATGTGTCACATGTTGGTATCTATACCGGCAATGATCGATTTATTCATGCGCCAAAATCCGGCCAGCAAGTTTCTTACGCCAATATAAACGAACCTTACTGGCGAGAGCGACTCGTCAAAGTTGCCACACTTCACTAATCAAACAAAAGTACTAGATTTTTTTTTTTTTTTTACAGTTGTTTCATTTATAAATTTTCTGAAGAAGAACTTTTAAGACTATGTTAATGTCACACTTAATTAATAAGAGTGTGAGACATTATTGTGTATATTCATGAATACCAATCCAAACGTTTACTCCACACCTACGAAATTCCTGTTCCACGCAGCGAAGTTTTTACCCAGGGCGATAGTATTGAAAAGTTCATTGCCAATTTCGGCGGAGAATCATGGATTGTTAAAGCCCAGGTTCATGCTGGCGGCAGAGGTAAAGCCGGCGGGATTCTATGGGCACACACCAAAGATGAGTTAAAAGACAGCATTAATAAATTACTCGGCACGCAACTTGTCACTAAGCAAACGGATGCTGCTGGCCTGCCAATAAATACTTTACTAGTTGAAAAGCCCGCTGAAATTAAACGTGAAATCTATTTGAGCTTATTAGTAGAACGAGCCAGTAAAAAAATCACTGCCATTGCCTCTGCTGAAGGCGGCGTCAATATTGAAGAAGTCGCAGTCAAGTCACCCGAAAAAATCGCTTCGGTGAATATTCACAAAACATCGGGCGTGCAAGGCTACCATTGTCGACTACTGGCCAGAAACCTGGACTTAAACAAAGAGCAGTTCAAACAGTTCTCGCATATTCTTAGGCAAATGTATTCACTATTCCTTGATAGTGATGCATCACTAATAGAAATCAACCCGCTTATTATCACGCAAAGTGAAGCATTATTAGCACTCGATGCTAAAATGAATTTTGATGATAATGCATTGTTTCGCCATAAAAAGATTGCTTCACTAAAAGATCCAAGCCAGGAAAACCCCATAGAGCTCAAAGCCCGCCAGCATGACCTGAATTATGTAAAACTTGAAGGCAATGTCGGCTGTATTGTTAACGGCGCTGGCCTGGCAATGGCGACCATGGATTTAATTAAACACCATGGAGGTGAACCAGCGAATTTTCTGGACGTAGGCGGCGGCACCAATGCTGAACGTGTTACCCAGGCATTTAATTTATTACTTGAAGATGAAAATGTACGTTCTATTTTCGTCAACATATTTGGTGGCATTGTGCGTTGCGACGTAATTGCCCAGGGCATACTACAAGCGCTTGAAAAAACTGAGCTAACAATGCCAGTAGTTGTATTGTTACAAGGCACTAATGCCGAACAAGGCAAAGCTATTCTAAAAGACCAGCATAAGCTCATTATACCTGCTAGCCATTTAAGCGAAGGTGCAACACTTGCCATTCAACAAGCTGAGGAAAAAGCATGAGTGTATTAATAGATAAACACACACGCATTCTATGCCAAGGCATTACTGGCAGTAATGGCACTTTTCACACTCAGAAGTGTATTGAATATGGCAGCCAGATGGTTGCGGGTGTAACACCAGGTAAAGGCGGCTCAACCCATCTCGANTTACCCGTTTACGATACTGTTTATNCNGCCACTCAACAACACGACATNGACGCCACAGTTATTTATGTCCCNGCTGCATTTGCAGCAGACGCAATCCTGGAAGCGGTCGAAGCGCAAATACCCTTAATCGTCTGCATTACAGAAGGTATTCCCGTTCAAGANATGATTCCAGTCAGTGACATCCTTGAAACCAGTCAGTCATTACTTATCGGNCCCAACTGNCCGGGGATTATCACTCCCGGTCAATGCAAAATCGGCATCATGCCCGGTAGTATTCACAAAGCAGGTAACGTAGGTATTGTTTCACGTTCGGGCACACTTACTTATGTAGCAGTAAATCAAACTCGAGATTATGGTCAATCCACTTGCATTGGCATTGGCGGAGATCCAATTCATGGCCTTGACTTCATAGAATGTTTAACCATGTTTGAACATGACAGTGATACAGAAGTTATCGTCATGGTTGGAGAAATTGGCGGAACCGCAGAAGAGGAAGCTGCCGAATTTATTGAAACTGCTGTAAGCAAACCCGTGGTCAGTTACATCGCCGGGGCAAGCGCACCACCAGGCAAGCGCATGGGACATGCGGGCGCTATTATTAGTGGCGGCAAAGGTACTGCAGATGATAAATACAAAGCACTAGAAAAAGCTGGTGTGCGGACAGTAAGAACTTTAGCTGAAATCGGGGATGCTGTTAAGCAAGTGCTTAATTAAAAGAAGTAAGAATATTTTCAAATTGATTAGCTAATCTTTTCCTATCAAAATTAGCCTTAACATATTGGTAGCCACTATTAGCATACTCATTATAGAGCTGAGTACTTTCATATAAACTAGTCACTGCATTAACCAATTCATTCACATTCTCTGGTTCAATACATATTCCAGCATCCCCTTCTTCAATAAGCGCCTGAGATTCACCTCGCACTCCTAAAATGATGGGCTTTTTCATCGCCATTGTCTCAAATATCTTAGAGGGAATGACTGTTAAAAATAAATCCTGTTTTTTCAATAGCACCAAACTTACGTCAGAGATAGACCATATATTAGGCATCTCTTCTTTAGGTTGCTGATCAAGCATAATGACATTATCAAGCTGTCGTTTATTTTTCTCAGCCAATAAAGCTTGTTTTTCAGCGCCATCCCCAATCATTAGAAAGACTATATTGGGATTACTTTTCAATTTCTCAGCCGCATCTAATATAGTTGTTAAACCATGTGCCATACCATGCGTGCCAACATAAGAAGCTACAAATTTATCCCCTACACCAATTTTCTTCGCGTAATTATTATTTCTTTCCTGGAACTTAAATAAATCAAAGTTAACGCCATTTCTTATCACAGTAATTTTATTAGTGTCACCACCATGCTGTTTGATATGCTCTTTAAAAGCATACGTCACCGGGACAATATGGTCAGCCTTCCGGTAAACAAATCTTTCGAGCCACTCTAGGAGTCTAACTGCGTGCGCATTCTTGATTGCACCTACAGCCAATATTGATTCAGGCCATAAGTCACGAATTTCCAATACCCAAGGACAACGCTTGATTCTAGAGACAAAGTAACCTGCCAAGCCGTTAAAAAACTGTGGCGAAGTAGAAATAACAACATCAGCTTTACGGACAAATGGAGCAACTAATATAGCCATCAGCATGTAAAAAACATAATTAAATGTTCGTTTTAAAAAACCTGAATTAGCAGTGACGTATGTCAACACTTTGATTGCTTTAATCCCATTTTTTTCTTCAACTTGAAAAAGTTTATTTTTATATCCAGGGTATACTTTCCCCATAGGGTGATGTGGCACACACGAAATGACCGTGACTTCGTGACCACGTGCAATCCACTGTTGGCAATGCTCATAGGTTCTTGTCGCTGGCGCATTTACCTCTGGTGGGAAATAATGTGATAAAAATAAAATTCGCATATTATTGAATGCGCTAATTTCTAATAACAATCTTGACCATAACTAAACCTTGTTAATCTCATACCTCATAGTTATGTTGTCACAAGATTCTTTTTGCAAAACAATCACTGAATTTTCAATTTTCTTGCCAAATTCAGGACAATAGTAAGAACGGCTAATAGTATATTTACAATCTTCCTCGATCATGACATTGGCAATCGGCTCACCATATTGAACTAGCTGAATATCTCCCGAACCTTGATCTTGACAATCAATACTTGGGTGCAAGTGAATAAAACTTTCAACTTGATGATGACCACTCATATGGATTTCATCTTCAATAGACAAACACATTATTGCATTGTTTATTTTATTTAAAGATATATTAGCTTTACGGAAATGTTTAGCGCGCCCTTTCACAGCATAAAAACCCTCATAACCGCCACTAAATACTGCCCCATTGTTTGATTGTTTGATATTTGCCTTTAATTTCGTGGCGCGCCTTGCTACACGAAAAGCTGCCCATATTTCTGACTGCTCATCTTCATCCACTGACACAGTATTATGTGCTTTAGTTGAACGTACATACTCTCGCATTTCACCTTCTGCATACTCATAAACACCCGAATCTACTACAACTGGCTGATCATCAAACACTAATTCATAGCTTAAAAAATCGCAGTGAGTATGGCCGGGCTGGTAACTTGGACTTATATCACCACAATCGATAATAAATTTATCTGAATTAACCTCCAAACCATAATAACCAGTCGCATCCAGATCGATAAGCCTTCCACCTGAAACAATACTCGCTTCTGGTTCATATAAAAATAAACGACTTGCATACTGACTAAGTTGCAAATAATCAGGCGCAATACCATGTGCTGCATCGTTGAATAATGGCATTTCACCATTATGATATTGAAGATCACTTAACCAATGCAGAGAATATTCAATCTGGCTTTTCAATAGCGCTTGCAGCTTTGTAGCACATATCCCTCGATTATTTGCAGCCAGATTGTAAAGATCCAAACAATTTTCAACCATTAAACAATGATACATAGGGCTTTTTTCATAATGCCCGCCATCGTTCAGAAATTGCTCCTGTATTTGTTGTTCTAGTAACTTTTGAGATTTTTTTAGCCACTTATCTGCTGTTTTACCTTCAAAATATACGCCAGCAAACATCAAAGCCTTAATATTTTCAAAGTAATGATTAGCAAGAATATGCTTTTCATCATTTTTCTCAAGCCATAGCGCTTGCTCATATAAACTCTTCAACCAAAATTGCGGAATTTCTTCATTTTCCATCTCTACAAGAAAAAAGAAAATCCAATTAACAATGCGCAAACTCACTGTAAATGGCTCCCAACCAGGCTGACTACCTTGCTGATTTAACTTAATCCAACTATCAACAAGGGATTTCTTATTTTCCCGGGATCGCTCAGGCTCTCGCAAATAATCAAAGTAGTGCAAATTATATTGCCAAAGGCGAGACATATTATCTGGTTGCCAGTTGATTTCAGGTACGCCAAGTTCAGCCGTGACATTTAAGAATTCAAACGCATAATCTGAGACATAAACACCCGAAGCTTGAATAGGTGCAACTAATTTTGAGTTACTTCTAGTAATGATATTTTCTGAGAATTGAATAGACCGTGTAGGCAAACCACGCCTAATAAGATAATAATGAAGCTGAGAAGGCTTTAGATAGCGAATTGTACGCAATCGCCCGAAAAGATTTATTTTACCCACAAATGCAAATTAACTAATTTGCTCAACAATATCAAAGCTTAGTTGAGTAACTTCACATAGTTCATTGAAACTGATTGGACTGATACCACCGGTATTCACCGAATCAACAAATGCTTTTACACACGCAGCATTACCTTTATCCTGTTTAGAGAGGTTCATCTGTTTAAAATTATCCCAACCATAACCTTTCAGTTTTCTGAAATTATCCAATTGCAAAACCGCTCCAGAAGCAAACACTTCTAGTCGTTCTTTAGGAAAAGCCTTATTTCCCGAAGCCAAATAATTAACAATGCCCATAGAACCATCTTCAAATCCTATAGTAAAAGACACATTATCTGCACAGTGACGCCCTGGTTCAGACATTTTGCTTGCGCGCACATATTTACTAGGAGAATTTGCTAAATATCTCAGAAGATCAATAAAGTGACATCCCTCCCCGATGATTCGGCCTCCTCCTACATTTATATCTTGCGTCCAGTGGTCATCTGCAATAGCACCAGCATTCACAGTCATTACAAATGTTTTTGGTCCACTACATGCATCCAAGAGTGACTTTATTTTTACTACTTGCGGAGCGAAACGGCGGTTAAACCCCACCATCAACTGCAAACCATTATCTAAAACATACTCACTATAAACTTGTTTAATATCATCAAGCTGTTGTTGATTTATAGCTAAGGGTTTTTCCACAAAGACATGTTTATTATTTTTTAACGCCTCAATAATCCACTTGGCATGTGAATTATGACGCGTGACAATAACCAGCGTATTTACATCACTCGACCTAATCAGTGCATTCGTGTCTGTTGTTGATTGTGAAAAATTGAATTTTTTTGCCGCATATGTGCTGCTAGCACCAGTACTAGAAGAAACCGAAACTAATTTTGCAGACGTTTGACTAAAAGCCGGTATCAACACTTGTGTCGCATAATTCCCAGCACCAACAAAACCAACAGCAACCTCATTCTCACCTACACTGCTTGCTTCTGTGTAATGAATAGTTTTATTAAGGTGGGATTGAGTATCATTTTGCGGAAACTGAAGCACAATACCCAAAGGGTTTTCATTCTCCATTGCGGCATAAGCTTCACTAGCCTGGTCTATATTAAAACGATGTGTGATAAGAGATTGAATATCAATTGACTGATTTGCGAGCAGGTCTAATACAGCCTCAAAGTTCCGCTGTTCAGTCCAACGCACATATGCTTGAGGATAATCATTACCCATTTCTTCATAGTTAGAGTCATATCGTCCTGGACCATAAGAGCATGACACTTGAAAAGACAATTCTTTTTCATAAAAGTCAGCGCGGGACAATTCAAGACCCACGACACCCACAAGAACAATTCTTCCACGCTTACGACACATAGTGGCAGCTTGATGGACTGGCTCATTACTTTTAGTTGAAGCAGTAATCAACACTGCATCAACACCCTGACTTTTAGAAAAAGTATTAGCCGCCGCAATAGGATCTTGTCCTTGTGACAAGTTCACTGTCTCCGCACCAAACTGTCGCGCTAATTCACATTTGCCAGAGTCCATATCAATGCCAAGAACTGAACAACCTTGAGCACGCAATAACTGAACAGTTAGCAACCCAATCAAACCCAACCCTGTTACAATGATTCGTTCACCAAGCGTTGGCTGAACTAAACGTATGCCCTGTAAAGCAATGGATGAAATAACAGTAAAGGCCGCAGCCTCTTCAGAAACATTATCAGGAATCTTGGCACACAAATTTTTTGGTACGCACACAACTTCAGCGTGTTTACCATTTGATGCCACACGATCTCCCACCGCAAAACCTTCAACACCTTTGCCTACTTCAATAACAGTCCCTACATTGCAGTAACCCATAGGCAATGGCTGATCTAATTTATTTTTAACTGACTGAATAGTTGGTGCCAAACCATCTGTTTTAACTTTATCAATCACCATTTTGACTTTATCGGGCTGTTGTCTTGCCTTATCAATCAAATTAGCTTTACCAAAATCAACCAGCATCCTTTCAGTGCCAGCAGAAATAAGTGTATGCGAAGTAGAAATAAGCAAGTGACCAGCCTTTACTGAAGGACATGGCACATCTTCAATAATCGTATCACCTGACTTAAGGTCTTGGAGAACTTGTTTCATAATAATTCTAAACTAAATTTTTAAGCTCTATTTTATAATCCAAACTAAGTTGTAAAAAACTGTATAGAAAATTTATAAAGCGAACATTACAGAGATACTCTGTACTTACCTGCGATCAGGAAAATTTTCAGCCTTCATCAACCCTGCAATTTCTTCTACTTCTTTCATCATTCGCTCTTCCCACGTTTCAAAGCGATTCATTGCGTCAGCATATGCTTGATCCGCTAAAGCTTTACGCTTGTCAGTACTCTGACATAAATCAATAATTGGAGCTGCAATATTATCTACATCTTCTGTTTTCATGACACATGCATTTATGTCATTGGTCACTATATCAGTTGTTGCTCCAATGTCGCGGGTTATGACACAGCAGCCAGCTGTTAAAGCCTCAATTAAAGTATTGCACATATTGGTAAGATCGTTATTGATAATAAAAATATCACATGCATTTAAATATTCCTTAATCATGTGATGCGGCACAGCCCCTACAAAAATAATTGAGTCACTAACACCTTTTTTCTGTGCATGCTGCTCAAGCTCAGACTGAAGTTCTCCATCACCAACAATCATTAAACGAGCATTCGGCACTTCTTTTAATACTTCTGGCATTGCATCTATAACTCGATCAATTCGTTTCCAGAAGGTCAACCTTCCAAGTGTCATTAATATAATACTATCTACAGGTATACCATTTTCTTCCATAAAGGCTTTACTATTAAAACCTTTAAGACGCATCTCTTTATTTACACCGTTAATCCAGAAACGATATTTATGCATAGGGAACCCAATCCACTCTGCAACTTTATAACCCCTAGTTCCATCATTAGTCATTATCAACAAATCCATAGGTATACGATGGGCAAGAAGACTTCCTAGATTGGATATTCGCCGCATCCAATTCTTTTGCTCGAACCAATACTGATAGAGAAATGTGCCATACATTCTAAGGACCAATTTCGCACCAAAGACCCATTTCAATATTAACCCAGCAAATACAAACGTGGTTCTCATTGAATAAATCACATCCGGCTTAACACCACTTCGAAGTATTCGGACAAGAAATTGCAATTGCCAAAAAAACCATAAGGGCTTTGCCAGCCCCATGACACCATGATCCTGTAACCAACGGGTAATACTTCTCAATGGAAAGTCCATCCAATGGAATGTTATACCATCCAGCTCTTCAGTTTTTCTTGGCCAACCCGGTTCAGTATGCGTCATTATAAAGACGTGACATTCATACCCCTGCCTGTGACAAGCTTCCCAGATACCTGCAACGGAAGGAACTCCACCAGGTTTCTCCCCACGCCGGATATTATCATCGATATTCTTCCAGGAAGAGGTGAGAAAGAGGATCACTGGTTTACGTTTTTGGTGATTTATGATGGTACTCCTCTTAGATTCTGATCCGATTTCGTGATAATGATTAGCTGAATTGTATTTATAATTTGTACTCAGCCCTATGATCTATCAACTCAAGATCTTCTACCTGACTGTCAACTTGATTAATAATGGATATGTATTTTCCTGAGCGTGTACGCTTAATATCATTAACGTAAACTATCTTCATTTCAATTTTGTTTCCTATCTTTCTACGGAATTGCTCCAGCATATTTTTTTCATCATTTATACTGTATTGCTCGTCTTTCACTACATGTATTTCTAAGGACCCCAATTCCTTTTGACACACCTGAATAAGTTTTACATTAGTACATTTCTTAGCTATGACTGAAATATTTGTGACTCTGCTTCCATCCGGCAATGTGAAGTACATACCTGTCCTACCATGGATTCTTCGAATCACCTGGCCTGGACAACCGCTACTACACTTTTCATCAGGATCGTATACCACCAAATCTCCGGTACGATATCTTAAAAGCGGCCAAGCAGTATCATGCATGTTCGTGGCAATGATCTCCGCCAGAATCAACCCATCATCTGTCGTACCAATCGAAACAAACTCGAGGATTGAATAATCCATATCATAATGAAGGCAACCACACTCACGGATAGTTATAGATCCCACAAATTCATTTTGCCCATACCGGTTCATAACCTTACAGTCAAAGGCCTCACGTATAGTTTCTTCATAATGCGGTTGTAGCTCCTCGGAACCGCTAAATACATATTTGGGTGGAGAATCGAGTCTGATGGAGTTATCCAACATATATTTTGAAATGGTATATATGGCACTTGGATAACCGAGGAAATAATAACTATAGTTCTCATTCAACGATTCAATATAGTAAGCCAGATTTTGTGGATTCATATGGAAGATGCTGTACATCCTCTGCTTATTGGCCCAATTATCAACCCAGAATGGCGGCTTAGTCTGGCTTGACGGTATCAACTCCAATCCAGTAAAAGACGAATATGGACGACCTTTTACTTTATCGTCTAAGTATCTTGACTCAAGAAATGCCCACTCCATTTGCTCGATGTTGGTTGTTCTAGGAACTCTGAGCGGCGTTCCAGTAGAACCACTGGTTGTGGACCAATTAAAATCTTTCTCTTTAAATCGAGTGTTGATCAAATTGCTACCAGCTTCAATGACATCTTCTTTATTAAGTATAGGTAGTTTTGGCAAGTCATCCACACTTCTAATATCCTTTGCAACAAGACCCAATCTTTTGAATAGTTCCGAGTAGTAAGGAACATTGTGGAATGCTTCAGACACCTGCTGGATAAGCATCTGATCCTGATATTCTCGCAATCGCGACTCAGACCAATTCTTTTTTTCATTAAAATTTTCTAGCCATTTTCCATAATCACCACTACGTCTACGTTGATTTTTGGCCAAGCCAAACAGACTCGCTGAACAATTGCGTATAAAGGAAGGAGAAATGTCATAAATCGACCTAGTTAGTTTTGTTTCCATCTATCCACACCTACCAGGCAACTGCAAAAGTCTGCCGTAGAAATCCTTCAGTTTCGATTGTTCACGATCACCATTCCACTCTTTATCTACAAGCTTTCTCGCCAAGTTACCCATCTGGCCCATGGATGCTTCATCTCTGATTAATGACAGGATATTTTCCGCAAGTGCCCCTACATCACCGGGTGGGTAAAATAAGGCTACAGAATCATCCAAGAACAGGCGTTGAGGCGGAAGATCCGATGCAATTGTTGGCATACCACATGCCATATACTCGAAAGCTTTGCACGCAATATTACGATGAAATTTTGGATAGTCATGCAAAGATACAATTCCGATCTTTGCCTTTATGAGTTCTGACTGCACATCAGAATGTGATAATAGACCAGTGCAGTGCACATAAGCCTGAAGCCCGTACGAATCAATCCTATTTTGAATCTCATCGACCATTTCATTCTCGGGAGCACCGATTAGTAACAGTTTTACCTTGTGCCCGTTTGAATGCAATATGTTCATGGCGTCGAGAACATCTTGTGTTCCGGAACGGTGTGAAGACATCGAACCCAGGACAACCAACTCAAACTCACGCAAACCAAGCGCTGGATAAATATTAGGAAACTGTTTTAATAAAGCAGCGTTGTAACAAATCAGCTTACGTTCTTTGGGCATCTGGTCGAAAAGTTCATACACGCCAGGATCAGCTGTTATTACACCATCGAAATATCTATCTGCCAGCCCTTCAATTATCCTGACCATCTTGAAGATCATCTTTCTGATCAAGACCGGATAACGATTTCGACGTTCATACAAAGCTGATGCCATATCTTCTCTACAATCGTAAACGACTTTGCATTTACCAAGCCACGCCAAAACGATGCCAAGCGGAAGTTGCTCTAGGGAACATAGCTGAACGATATCAGGCCTGGCCTGCAGAACCTTTCGATACAGACTAAGCGCACCAATACGACGAGCAAGTTTACATTCCTTCTTGTCTAGCAACATCCAATCAAAATCTCGCTCGGCAACTTCTTCCTCTGCATTAGAGGCGTAAATCACAACATAACCTGCATCAATCAACGCAGGCGCCTGGATATCGTAGGGCCGAAAGTCGCGCCAAGGCGTTCGTGTAAGGAGAAACAGTATGCGAGCCATTAGTATAAAAATAAAAACTATGCAGCTCAGAGTTGACGGTAAGAAATAAGCTCTATACCGGATTCCCTGATGAATTCTGCTACCTGTGGATCCAGACACATTGCAGTATCATCCTGCCAGGTTTTTAGATGCCAATCTGAGGGAGTATCTTGTTCACCATGATCGCCAGGGTGCACCAAAATTTCTGAACAACCATCCGGTGTCGCAGCGATACAAGCAATAAACTTCTCCGTTGGCGTTGTACCTGATGGAACACCCATTGTAGTTGTTGCTTTCCAATCAGGCATCGTGAAACCTGCCTTCTTCAACTGAATATGGCTACGCATATGCATCATGATCGCAGGAAACCTCTTAATGTTTTGCTTCGACCACGGAATGATACCAACGATAGAAAATACATCTCTTCTCATGCGATGGTAACTCAGAGTCGTTCGTAATTTTGTGAGCCCGTATCTCTTGAAAACATCAATCATCGCTCTCTGTACAACAGGCATCTTGTGGATCCCGTGATGACTGTCACAGTGTGTAGGCTCAATACCCAAATCAAAGAAACGTCGGAGCTGTGCTTCTACTTCTTTACGAACTTGTTCATAATAACTATCTCCGCTCCATAATCTTTTGCTTTGAGCAGCATTACCAGGAAAATTCCCAGTCGTGTCAACAAGATCAGGAACAGCACCAACATCTGCAATCGGAATCCCCTCGGTTAGATTGAGATGCAAACCAACACTCAGATTCGGAAAGTCGGGAGTTCTAGATGCAGCATACTCAGCTCCCTGCATGTTCACCATCAATGTCGTACTCGTAACAATTCCGTTAACATGACATTCGATGATTTTGTCAGTAAGTTTTTTCCCCCAACCAAAATCATCAGCATTGATGATCAATCTTCTGTTACCTGCCACGCGCATACCTCGTAGAATTAGACGAACTTCGCTCATATCTAACCTGATCGATGATACTGGCCACAGTTACTGACAGTATGCCTGCAAACAAATAAAGGAACCTAGCTGAATCCAGGTTCCAATGAGTCATAGCCGTTACACTCATAGCCAACACAATCGCACTTGGCGCGGCTACAAGGAAGCGCTCTTCCTTGTTACGTGCGATCATCATTCCTTTCCGAGCTATTCTGAAACAAAGGTACAAAAAAGTGATGATTGCTACCATACCAACCACACCTGCTTCATAAAGGGCTTCCAGGATAATATTATGTGGATAGTACTGCGCGTCGGCCCCAATAAAATCCTTCGCATAACTGCCTGGACCATGCCCAAACAAAGCATATTTATCCCACGCCTCTGTGATACAGAATATCCATGCAGGTGTACGAGTACTCGTCAAATCTCCTTCTTTTAGCTGCTCAAAAAAGCCAAGCCATCTCATCATCGGAATATCGATATTCAGAAAAGTTAGAATTGCTGCAAGTGCCAAAATTACAATCAGTGTAACGAATGCAATGATGGTGAAATTTCTCGTCATGCTACCTTTGTTCAGAAAGGGTATAAATAATAATGCCGTAAACAGCCCAATGATATTTGCTCTTGACCCTGATGCTAGGATTGCCAACACACCTAAAGGTATAAATATCATGCCGTACTGCTTGACCCACTTAGATGGTATACCAGCAACCATATACAGAACCACCAAAAGAATTCCGACCATGACGACAACCGATGGCGTATTTGGATCCGAGCCGAGAAAGGTTTTGCGATCATAATAAGAACCATATCTCTCAGTATGCAAATTGACATCTGGGCCAAACAACAATACTAAAGCAACAAAACCGGCAACAAGAATTAATACTCGCATAACGCTCATAGCATGCTCATTAGTTCTGATAAATAAAGCTGGCAATATCAGAAATGGAAGCCCTATCCCTAGCATGCGAATTGTCTTCTGCTCACCATAGAGCGGAGCAGTCGTCCACATTAATCCTATAAGAAATACAACAATTATAATAACTAGGCTTATGAGAAGTGGCCATGGAATGTTAAGTTTCCTATGTATAACTTTTGCTCTGAAATATGTCCATATTCCGAGAAGCGCCACGATGACATTAACCATCACTGTGAGGTCGATAGTTCTAAATAACGGAATATAAGTCACAGCAGCTGGCTTAATCAAAGGCACCATAAGCAGCATCGAGATACCCATTGCTGGGATCAACAGCAAAATAATGATTGCAATTAGACTTAAGCCAAATATTAGAAGAATATCCATAGATCTTTACCAGCAAATGATGACACAACAATGACAGTCATCTCTTTATATTATTTTGCAACGCAACAAATTTCTTTCCTTATATAATTCATACTCACCTATCATTTAAGCGCACTGATTTAGACTATTTAACCTTAATAAACTGTTGCAAAATAACCGCACGCTTTCTCTGGTCGATCCCAAAATTGAACACCATCAATATAAACAGCAGCAACAGTATTAGACATTCAAATATTAGTATTACAAGCTTATCAGGCTCCCATATTCTAGTTAGGACCACACCAACAATTGCTATGACTATGCATATAACTATAGGAATTAGCATAGATTTCAAATTGTCCAATATACTCAATCCTACATGGTTAGCTATTAACCATGGTATTACAATAAAATTTGTGAGCGTCTCCGGTAATACAAGTCCAAGCACAACTCCTTCTACACCCCATAGCAATCCGAACCATATAGAAAATAATAAGCCTGTAATTAATCTGAACATCATTATGTGTGTGATTGGCCACAAGATTCTCATGCCCATTACTACTTTTTGCTGCACATTTGTGATCCAGTTTATTGTCATAAAAATTGAAAACAAAACCACGATCCCGTATGCACTAAGACCATCTTCCCCTAACCATTGAAAAAGAACTGATTCACCAAAAATCATCAAAATGGCTGCACCTGATAAGGCCATCAGAGCACACATCTTAGTCCCTTCAAGAGTTGCCTGCCGAATCATTACCATATGCCCAGTTTCATACAATGACGCTGTAACGGGCAAAAATACTTGTGCTGCACTCCTTATAAAAACACCTACGGCACGCACAAGTCTTATACCGACATAAATATATGTTGACTCTTTTGCTCCAACCACAATTGCAGTCACAAGTGGACCACTCTCTCTAATTATGACATTCGAAATTGTCCAGAAAGTAGAGTGCCCACCAAAAGAAAATACATCTTTCATGGCAACAGAATTAATAAGTCCTAAATCAAACTTTATATGCGGACATACTTGACTAATAAAGATCAGACACAGAATAAGTTTTACTAAAGCAGCACAGAAGAATGCCATCCCCAGATATTCAAGGGTTGGATAGGAAACATTGAACATAAGCACAACCGCAAAGAAACGCACAATCAAAGAAAACAGTTCAATCGCATTACTAATATAGTGTCGTTGAAGACCTTGAAGTGCACCCTGAGCCGGCATAGCCATCATAAAAAAGAACATCGAAGAAACGCACAATCAAAGAGAACAGTTCAATCGCATTACTAATATAGTGTCGTTGAAGACCTTGAAGTGCACCCTGAGCCGGCATAGCCATCATAAAAAAGAACATCGCTGCAGCGACCCAATATAGCGCCAACTCGCTTTCCACTGCAGCTTTATCAGGTATTTTTGGAAACAGTTCCGAATAATATGCAGCAATCACATAACAAACCAGTACAGAAAAAACGGCTGCTAATCCGTAAATCATATACGTAGCACTGTAAAATCGGCTTAGCTTAAGACTATCATCGTGCGTTGAATATCGTGCAACATAATACTGAGCCGCTGCAGACATACCGGCATCTAGCATAGTGACATAACCTATTATAGAGATAATTACAGCCCAACCTCCGTAATGCTCTGCAGTCATCCAATTAAGCACATATGCTATCAATGCAAAGGAAATAACAATATTTCCTACTTGCATTCCCCACTGCGAAAGAATATTAATCGCAATCCTTCTAGTCGAAATACTCATCCTTTTACTTTACTTCAAGGTCATCTAATCTTTTTAAACTGTTAGCACCTCTTACATATGCAACAAAATGCTTTGGCCACGCCGGGTATCTCTTTGCAAAGGGTGAAGGAAAGAAAATAATTACTTTTGCGAAATTCCAAGGCGCATACCTTTCAGACCTATCGCCATACCAAGGGATATTTAACTCTGCACCAAGCTGCCAAGAATAAAAAACATCAAAATCCCATGGCTCCCAGCTATGAAACTTATCGACTTTCCTTCGTTGTCCTGCACCAAGTGCCACATATGGTGTAACTTCTTCGATATTTTCCTTGATTGCACTTTCTACAGTCCTTGCAAAAGTCTCACGAGTGATGCCAATTTCCAATATTCTATACAATGAAACTGAATAAGTTTCACCTGGCTCATCCAACGTATACCATTGAGAACGCATCCAACCGGACGAGCTCGCAGCTCTCTTCCAGCCGCCACGTTCGTATTGCTCGATTCTTGCATTTGGAAAATATGCTCTGGATATATTAAAAATCTCTTTATGCTTTTGTGTTATTGACCTATTCCACTCATCTACATTTACAACAAGCCCATGTCTTTTTGTGATTTTAATATTTAAATCATTTCTTTTTTGCATCACATGAAATCTTTCAGAATCAAGCAAGATAGCTGAAAGCTCAATATCTGTATTATGTATTTGATTAGCTATATCTAATGCTGTTTGCATTGAACCAAGCATATCTTTATATGCATCGATTTCCTCAAGGTATGATTTTCCAAAATCTGTAGCTGGTAAATTATCACCAAACTTTCTATGCCATGGCGAGTAGTTTATGGCTAAAGTACAAGGTATATCTGGCTTGCTTCTATTTACCTTTCTACAAACTCTAACAGCATTATTTACTTGCCATTGTTCAATAGCCTCTCCCCTTAAACTAATCGCATGCGTCAATCTAGCATAATGATACAAACGTGGGTCATTAGGACTTTTAAGAAGCTCACTTGGCATATGCCAAGAATAATGGACCTTCTGAAGTGGTTTAAGCTCTTTTAACCACTCTACAATCTGTTCTTCTGATGGCAGGCCAGCTTCAGCATTGACAGATATTGCAAGCAGGAACGAAGCACACAAAATTAAATATTTTTTTTTCGTACGATCTGTAAGTTTTTTCATTTCATGTGACGTTCTGTAAATAACTAAACATATATTTGGTAATGAGTTTTAAAAATGTACAAGAAATTATACATTTCATCTATTTGATCATGCCGCGTTATAATCTTTCAAACAAAACTTAAAGTTCTTGTACTTATCTAACACTTAGCGTCTAATTACAACAACAAACATATTATTCATTACCCTCTTTTATTACTTCAGTAGACGAGAAATTTCATGGTTAGTACAATCATTTACTACAATCCCAAATGCTCCAAATGCCGCCAAACCAAATCTATTCTTGACGAAAAGAATACTGATACTGAGGTGATTGAGTACTTAAACACTACTCCTACTCAAGAAGAACTCAGACACATTATTAGCTTAGGCATTTCTGCAAAGCACATGATACGCACTGGTGAAAATGAATGGGCTCAGACCGGGCTCGACATTGAAACAGCATCAGATGATGA
>JGI12316J14372_10001100_pt1 | contig 38426 bp, 40 predicted proteins | sample MarCyaLeptolynsp_FD_14372 | JGI IMG/M metagenome (IMG submission 14372)
AAAGATATCTTAACCCGCCGCTATGCCAACAATCCCACCGTTGGTGTTTTCCGCGACTTGTTAATTGAATGGGACATACCTGGACAAAGTGACCACTGCCCAGATACCTTTGTTGCTTTTGGGATCGGCAACAAAGAGCAAAATCGCTCCAAGTTCATTGTTGCCGATGAAGGGGTTCGTCCTGCCTTTGTGTTGGAGGTGGTTTCTCCGCGCTACCGCAAAGAGGATCGGGAGAACAAAGTTGTCGAATACGCCCGTACAAAAGTAATTGAGTACGTTATTGTTGATCGCCGCCGCCAACGGAAACAATTTGTAGATGAGATTTTAGGCTATCGGTTAGTCAAGGGCATCTACCAACCGATAACTCCTGATGATCAAGGACGCATCCGCTGCGATACAGTTGGTCTGCTGATGAGCTTGCAATCGGGGCGTTTGGTAATTGAAGATGCCAATACAGGTGAGCGTTTACTTTCTTCTTTGGAGCTGGAACAGCAGGCAGCAGAGATGGCGACATTGCTGGAACGCTATCGAGAACAATTCGGAGAGTTGCCGGAAAAATAAGCATTCAATGAAAGAAAGACAGGAAAAGGCTAAGGGATGCCCTTAACCTTAAACAAACTCCTCAATGCAGAAGCTCCAAAACCTTCTCGATAACATCCGCTCCTTGTTGCACAGAGGCAGGAACAAACACCCGCCTTCGATAAGATACAATCTCGGTAAAGCACCCATTGGCTTTTAGTTGCTCACACAATCCATCTGAGATGTGTCTGCCTGCAATCTCCAGCCGTACCTCTCCCATAATGGAGGAAGCCTTAAGCGACAACCCCCCTGGCAGTTGATACCGCTGCCGCCTCTCCATCACCTGATGGAAAATCTCGGCTGCTGTAAGCTTTACCTGTCGCAGTCCCAAAGACTCAGCAATAGCTGGCATTGCCTCTGGCTCAATCATCCGTCCCAAAAGTCGCTCCCCTGTATCGGTTTGAAGCCGAAACACTCGCATATTGTTTGAGTCAAGAGAGTTCCAGATGGGCAAAAGCAATCCTGAAATCAGAAAAAAACGACTCGTTAAAAAAGGAGGCGCGTTTGCTACCTCCTCTTCCCACACCCTCTGCCATTTACCCCGTGTGGCATTGCGCCAGCTACTCTTCTCAAACTCAGGAAGCGGCACTTTAACTCGCCCCGTAGGGCGCACCAGTGCTACTCTCGCCACTACAGCTCCTTCAGCATTGACTGTCGAGGATGTAGATACCTTCACCGCAGCTCGGAAAGAGCGTTCATTTACCAGCAGCTCTCCTTGCTGTTCTCGGCTTAAGGAAAGAGCCTTATCTACGGTAAGAATCTGGTTTCGCTCCAACTTCTCAATTTCAATACACAACGTCTCTCCACCTGTGGGATGAGTGTAGACTTTTTCCTGGTTCACCACTGAAAATTTCTCAGCTCGAAGTGTTTCCACTCCTTGCTCATACGTTCCAGCAGCTATCGCTGCTTCAACCTGGGCTTCGAGCAGCTCCTCGAAAACTTCAAACAGCTCATTTTGCATTCTTATCGGCAGTGCCAGAATACGGTTAAGGAACTGACGAATATCAGGGAGGTTCTCTTTGAGATGCCCTTCTTTGCTGGTCAAAGAAAGCCCTGTTGCAGCTTCAAATTGAGCCAAAGAGCAAACTTTAACCTCTCCTCTATACAGCAAGGCAAACAGTTGCCTGAGTGCTGCCTCAGCGTAGCTTGACTCCAGATTATCTCTGGGGTCAAACAACCCTTGTCCTCCAGTTTGGCGCTGTCCACGGGTTAAAGCACCCAAGGCATCCAGCCTTCGTGCTATGGTTGAGATAAAGCGACGCTCTCCTCGAACGTTGGTAACAACGGGACGAAAGATGGGAGCCGAGGCTTGATTGGTGCGATGTGAGCGTCCCAATCCTTGAATGGCATTATCAGCTCTCCAACCAGCTTCAAACAAGTAGTGGCAACGACGCCTGGTGTTTTTGCAGCACAGGTCTGAATGATAACTTCTACCTGTACCCCCCGCATCGCTGAAGATGAGAATCTGCTTTTTGCCATCCATGAAACTCTGGGCTTCATCAATGTTGGCAGATGCAGGGCGTTTGCTCACAAACAACCGTCTGCTTTCTGGCTCACAGAGAATCCGCTGTGAACGTCCCGTCACTTCAGCCACTCGCTCGTGTCCGAAGTGATGAATCAGTTGGTCTAACGCTCCTGGAAGCGGTGGCAGACTGGCTAATCGCTCAATCAATTTATCCCGCTGTAACAGAGCCTCTTGGCAGATAACAGGATTGCCCTCATCATCAAGCACCTGACGCGATAAGACATTACCATCCTCTGTCATATAGCCTTCGTAAAGGTATATGGGAAACGCATGAACCAAATAGTCCATCACATATTCTCTTGGGGTAATGTCTATGTTGAGGTCATTCCATTCCTCCGTTGGAATCTCAGCCAACCGTCGCTTCATTAACTCCTCGTTGGTGGAGACAATTTGGATTACAACGGCAAGCTCTTTTTGCAAGTCATCCTCAATCGAACGAATAAGTGTTGGACACTTCATCGCAGTAATCAGGTGATTGAAGAACCGCTGCTTGTGGGACTCAAACATCGCTTTTGCAGCCATCTTTGCCTGACGGTTAAGAGTATTGCCATCAAAGCCTACGATATTACAAGCTCTAAGAGCTTCTTCCATATGAGTGTGAATCACTTGGAACGCTTGAGCGTAGGCATCGTAGATACCTATCTGCTCAGGCGAAAGTGAAACTTCGAGTGCCTCATATTGTACTCCGTCAAAGCTTAAGTTCCTTGCAAAGTAGAGTCCCAAGGCTTTCAAATCACGGCAAACTACCTCCATTGCTGCCACACCACCAGCTTCAATGGAGCTGATAAAATCAGCTCGGCTTGGAAAGGGAAAATCCCCTGTTTGCCAAAGCCCCAGGCGGGTGGCATAGGCAAGATTGCTTACCTTGGTTGCTCCTGTGGCTGAAACGTACAGCACTCGTGCCTTGGGCAGTGCATTTTGCAACCGTAGTCCAGCAAGCCCTTGTTGAGATGCTGCCTTCATGCCTCTTTCTCCCACTTCTGCCATAGCGTTTCCCAAAGCGTGGGACTCATCAAAGGCTATCACCCCTTCAAAATCACGACCAAGCCAGTCAATGAGTTGATGCAGTCGGGATTTTTTCCCTGGCTTTGAGCCTCGCAAGGTGGCGTATGTGGTAAAGATGATGCCTCGGCTCAAGACAATCTCTTCTCCTAGCTTATAGCGAGAAAGTGAGATAATATCTTTGGGGCTTCCACCCAATGCCACCCAATCACGACAGGCATCTTCTATGAGCTTGTCAGACTTGGATATCCACAGGGCTTTGGTGCGTCCATTATTCCAATTATCAAGAATAACATCCGCTATTTGTCGTCCTTTTCCCGTACCTGTCCCGTCACCCAAAAACCAGCCTCGGCGAAACTGTACGGCATCGGGATTGTCCCTGCTTGTCACCTCAACTTTATCAAACGATTCACTAACCAGATAAAAGCCCCTCAAAAGATGAGCATGGGCTTCCCCCGCATATATCACTGACTCCAACTGCACCTCTGATAACAGCCCTTTCTCTACTACAGAAAGTGCAAGAAGAGGCTGGTAGCTTACAGCGGGAGGTTTCACCGAAGATAGAGCGGCTGATTCGCAAAGCGTTGTCGGATGCGGTAATGCTCCGTGGATTGCAATGCGCTGCGGCTGGTATACTTCATAAAGCGTTTCCCCAAGGGGTTTGGCTTCACTTTTAGCTTCTCTCAGGTTGTAGGTTACAAGAGCTGGACGCTCAGTAGGCTTAGTGGATGTGCGGTCCTCCAAACGGGTAGGTGTTGGAATAGCAGTCCACAAGGGCAGAGTTAAAGATGGCTCAGAGCTGTCTTGTCTCAATGAGGTCTTATTCACCTCATCTCTGCGTGTTCCAGTATTTTTTGCTATCCGTTGGCGGCTTTCCCGCTTTACCCGCTCTGGCTCCACAGCTTGCGGTTGCTCTACTGCTGCCCTGGTTGGCAGTGCGGCAAGAAGCCTCTCTACCTCAGAAGAGCGAAAGGAGCGTACTTGCGTAGCTTTACCTTCAATCCTGACCGCAGCAAGTTTCTGGGAAAGGTTAAAATGAGCTGGTTCACTACTTTCTGCTAGAGCAACCTTATCAATTACCGTCAGGCGGGTTTCCATTGATGTGCCATGCTTGACATACACACATCCGTCCACCCAGGCGGTAAGACATACTCGGACATCGGTTAGCCCTCTAAACGCTTCCTGCCATTCCTTACGCCCTGGATAAAACCAATGGGCTGAAATCAGCACCAAGCGTCCACCAGGGGCAAGCCGCCTGAACGCCGAGCGCACATGATTGCTCATCGCAAATGAATTACGGCGGTCTATATTCGGACTTGCAGAAAACGGCGGATTCATGACAACCACTGTGGGAGAAATGCCAACAGGAAGGTAATCATTAATCTGTTCAGCATTGAAGGAATAAACCGTTCGTCCAGGAAACAGTTTGCGTAGGATTGCCGTTCGGTGTTTACTCAGCTCATTGAGAACCACCGTTGCACCCTCTACCTCTGCCAAACGTGCTAAGATGCCTGTTCCAGCAGAGGGTTCAAGCACCACGTCTGTTGGCTGAATTTGAGCGCACTTGATGGCTAAAAAGCCTAGCTCAAATGGTGTTGAGAATTGCTGTAAGGCAATGCTCTCTTCACTGCGCTTGGTGTGAGTCAGTCCCAGATTCTTGAGAATTGCTAGCTTATTGAGAACATCGGCAGTAGAACCTTGCAGAAAGGTTTTACCAAGTTTTGCACACAGCAGCACAAATGCGGCTTCCTGGGCTTCATAGACATCTTTCCAACTCCATCTCCCCTCAGCATCACTGCCTCCAAAGGCGGTGTGCATCCAAGAGCGTAGTTCGTTTGCATTGAGCTTTCGGCAAGCCCAAAACCGTTCTGATATCTTCTGTGCTACTTCTACAAGATTTACTTCCCTTGGACGCGCCTTAATAACCGCGCTCGTATCAAACAGCGAAAGCTGTTCTTGTTCCATGATTCGTTAATCTCTTATGCACAACAAAAAAGCGAAGAGAACCTTCATGGAGGTTTCCTTTCGCCTTTTCCTGTCTTCCTCTACCCGTTACCTTTTTGTTGAGGAATTAGTATTGGCGCAATCAAGACATGGAGCAATTTATTTTTTAACAGTTGAAAACTTATTCTGGTATCACAAACTGTGATACCCTTCAGGCACAGCTTAAGGTGAAAAACTAAGTGTACTGCTTTAGAGTTAAGCTAACATTTACTATAATTTTGATTGCATATATCCTATGTCAAAACGAAGAAAAAAACCTGTTTGTCGAATCTGTAAAAAACGCCCTCCCTGGAAATATAAAAACTGTCCGCCAAGAGTTTGCAAGCGTTGCTATCACAAACACATCTGGGCGGAAAGACCGGAGGTGAGACAATTAGAAAAAGAGAGTGGAGATAATCTTTAAGGAAAGTACATGAAAAGAAGCCCAGGTAAGTCTGCAAAAAACCCTGGACTTTGGCGATCTATCAAACACATGTATCTCTAGCTGAGACTGCTAAAATATATCCTGATTGCTACCTACCTGTCGGTTAGCCAGAACACATCGGCATACTCCGATGAAACAGAAAACTCAACAGACTAAGTTTGCAGCCAAAATTAAAAAATGGGTTGAAGCAGCTCAACAACTTCGCACTCAAAATATTAGGGTTGCACTACCAATCACTCGACTGACTAGCATCAAAAGCCTTTGCCAAGATGAAATCGCCGCTCAAAAGTTTGCTCTTCATTTCTCAAAACAGGTTGAGCAGCAAATCAACACCGCCTCCCCTCGCAGTGATTTCACTCCTGAAGAATTGGAGACTCACAAAAGTGTTATTGCTGAGGGGATTGAGTTGATGGAACACTACCTGGAAACTCCCACCCATGAAGGCAAGCAATCTATCAGGAAGCTATTGAGGCAGATAGATGACTTGCAAGGAGACGATGTACGCAACTTCCGCTGGTCTACCGTACATTTTGTCCGCAGCGGTTATCTGCTTAAACTTGACTATGCTCTGCGCTGTTTTGTTGAGCCAGATGTAACTGCCTGGGCTTATAAATTGGCTAGAGAATATGTGGAGGACTACGAACCTCAATACGGCACAGGCTTGATTCCATCCTCTGCTCCTATGCTGCTGGAAATTGCTGAGTTTTGGTGTCAGTACTATTTGGAAAAAAATTTGACAGAGAAGTTTCCCCAATTAATGAAAGAAGATACATAGACAAAAAATCAAAAAGCCCCATCATATATATCACTGAGAGCATCATAAAATCCCCATCCTGTCCCCGATGTTTCCTCGACAATTCTTCGACAACGCCTTAAGAACATATCCTGCAATCCTTGCTTGACAATGTTAGCAACCGCCTTTTCATACATACCTTCCATGCTGATATAAAAAGGCTCATCTATATCACCGTAAGCATTGGTAAACTTTACTCCCTGCTCTACGTAAAAAAGCATTACATCAACCAGACATTCATCGGTACGACATGCTTTTTTATATTCAGAGATAGCTTTTTTGGCAACTGACAGTCTCGCTTTCCCAAATCCACGAGAGGGAAAAAATTCATCTTCAATTATTTTTTTGTATCTAGCAGCTATCTGGTTTTCTTGCTCTGGATAGAGCTTTATTTGATAGTAATCTTTGACTGCTTGTGATTTCTTGAAAAGCTCGACAACATCCTGAATTAGCTCATCTTGAGAACAGGTCTTGAGGTATTTTTTGAGATGATTGAGATTGAGTTTTGCTTGTGTCATGTTCTAGGAGCCGTAAATCTCTTTCAATAGCTCTTCTAATCCAGCATCTACATCTGCTAATGCTTCAGCCAAACTGGCATAGCTATTTTCCCCATCCCACAGCATACCGCCCTGGTCAACTGCTCGAACAAATGAGGTAAAAGGGCTGTCTGGGTTATAGCCAATTTCAATCAAGCCTTCATGTTCGTACAACCAACGGGCAATATTGGGGTAAGAATCTTCAAGCGATTTAGCCATCCTCAGTTTAATGTCTCCAAGTACTGAGCCAGATTTTACCCCCTGAATCTACCAGAGGTACAATGATGTCTCTGTTGCGTAAAAGGCAAGGAAACTGCTGATAAGTATCACAGTTACCTAAAAATTCCTCAACTCAGGCATTATGGGTCATCGCCTCAAATATCAATGGATATTGTGGAACAGGCTTCCTAGTTTCGCCTATCGCTATTTTGCTATATTGGTGAGCTTTGTGTTCTTTTCAGATTTAGGGGTAGGTATTGTCAGAGCAAGTGAGGTTAATGGTAATACAGCAGTGCAGATGGCACAGCAGCTAAAAGCTTCTTTTACTCAAACCAATCTTGCTGCGGCAAAGCAAGCTTATATCGAGGGAGTGCAGCTATATCAGCAAGGAACGGTAGAATCTCGGCAACAGGCAATTGCCAAATGGGAAGAGGTAGTCTCGTTTTTCCGTGCCACAGGAGATGAGAGAGGAGAAGCTATTGTCCTCAACAATATTGGCTTAGCCTACTCAGACTTGGGAGAAAAGCAACAGGCTCTGGAATACTATCATCAATCCCTACCTCTGTCTCGTGCTGTAGGGGACAAGGAAGTAGAAGCTACGACCCTCAGCAATATTGGCTTGGTCTACGATGATTTGGGAGAAAAGCAAAAAGCCTTAGACTACTACAATCAATCACTACCCTTGAGGCGTGAAGTGGAGGACAAGGAAGGGGAAGCTACAACCCTCAATAATATTGGCTTAGTCTATTTAGAATTGGGAGAGAAGCAAAAAGCCCTAGACTACTTCAATCGATCTCTACCCTTGAGGCGTGAAGTGGAGGACAAGGAAGGTGAAGCTACAACCCTCAATAATATTGGCGGTGTCTACAATGAGTTAGGAGAAAAGCAGAAGGCACTAGACCACTACAATCAATCACTACCCTTATTCCGTGCAATAGGGGACAAGGCAAAGGAAGCTGTTAATCTCAACAATATTGGCAGTATCTACAATGAGTTAGGAGAAAAGCAGAAGGCACTAGACCACTACAATCAATCACTAGTTCTGAAGCGTATTGTAGGAGACAAGGCAAGGGAAGCTACGACCCTCAGCAATATTGGCTTGGTCTACGATGATTTGGGAGAGAAGCAAAAAGCCCTAGATTACTACAATCAATCACTACCCCTATCCCTTGCTGTAGGGGACAAAAAACAGGAAGCTATTACCCTCTATAACATAGCTTCAGTTAAACGCGACCAAGGCAAGCTCACTGAAGCTCTTACCCAGATTGAGCAAGCAGTTGAGATCATCGAATCCCTACGCACCAAAGTAGCCAGTCCAGAATTACGTGCTTCCTACTTTGCCTCACAGCAGGATGATTACAAGTTCTACATCGACTTGCTGATGCAACTGCATCAACAAAACCCCTCTCAAGGATACGATGCCAAAGCTCTCCACGCCAGCGAACGCTCTCGCGCTCGTAGTCTCCTAGAACTCCTTACAGAAGCCAATGCCGATATCCGACAAGGTGTGGGACCCCAACTGCTTGAACAGGAACGTACTTTACAACAGAAACTAGACACTATTGAAAAACGCCGCATTGAATTGTTCAGTGGCAATTACACCCAAAAACAAGTAGATGCCCTCGAACAAGAGAGAAAACAACTGCTAGAGCAATACCGAGATATCCAAAACCAAATTCGTGCCACCAGTCCTCGTTATGCTGCCCTCACTCAACCTCAACCCCTCACCTTAGCAGAAATTCAACAACAGGTTTTGGATGAAGATACCCTGCTGTTGCAGTATTCACTAGGCTCTGAGCGTAGCTATCTGTGGGCTGTTAGCAAAACAGGTATTAGCAGCTACTCTCTACCACCAAGAGAAGAAATTGAAACTGCTGCCAAGCAGTTCTATGAATTACTCAAAACCCCTGGCTTTCAACTAGAAGATACCAGAGGCAGTATTCGGGTAGAAAATGTCCAAGCCACCAAAGCTGTAAGCCAACTAAGCCAAATGCTTGTAGCACCGATAGCCGAGCAATTAGGTAACAAACGGCTACTGATTGTTAGCGACGGTGCTTTGCAGTACATACCCTTCTCTGCTCTACCTCTGCCTGAAACGAATGGTGAGGATGTAGTGCCTCTGTTAGCCAATAACGAAATAGTTAATCTGCCCTCTGCTACAACTTTGGGAATTTTAAGGCAAGAACAGGCAACGCGGCAAACTGCATCCAAAGCTCTAGCAATTCTTGCTGATCCAGTTTTTAGCTCTGATGATGAGCGAGTAACATCCAGCAAGCAACAAGCTAATCGTAGTCTACAGCAGCAGTTACTCAACCGTTCTGCCAGAGAAGTAGATATCGGTGTCTGGCAGAGGCTACCAGGAACCCGCACTGAGGCTGAAGCAATTATGGCATTAGTGCCTGATTCAGAACGAGTGCATGGCTTTGACTTTGCTGCCAATCGGGAGATGATAACTGATCTTGAGCTAAGTAATTATCGCATTGTCCACCTTGCCACCCACGGACTGCTAAACAGCACCAACCCTGAGCTATCAGGAGTCGTACTATCCCTATTTGATGAGCAAGGCACTCCCCAAAATGGCTTCCTGCGCCTCCATGATGTGTTTAACTTGAACTTACCTGCGGAGTTGGTGGTGCTTAGTGCTTGTCAGACAGGATTGGGACAAGAGGTAAAAGGGGAAGGGCTGGTGGGCTTAACCAGAGGTTTTATGTATGCTGGCTCACCACGAGTTTTGGTAAGCCTTTGGAATGTCAGTGATGAAGCCACCGCCGAGATGATGAGTCGATTCTATCGCAATATGTTGCAGGAGGGCTTGTCAGCTACAGCCGCTTTGAGAGCTGCACAGTTGGAAATGCAACAAGAGACTCAGTGGAATGCTCCCTATTATTGGGCAGCTTTTACACTTCAAGGAGAGTGGAGATAATCCTTGAAGGAAAGCACACCGTATGCACAGCAAACAAATCCTGTTTAAACTTTTTTATCTCCCAATCTCTTGCAGTCTGATGAGTCATTACTAAAATGATTGGTAATCTTCGCAGACAAACGAAAGAATTTGATGTTGTGAGAAATTACTTGCTGTGTACAGGTACAAAAAAATTCCGCGTTATGCTGTCTTTTCTGCGGTCACAGCACTCACCATCTCCATCCTACTGACCAGCTTACGCTCGAAAACATCATCAACTCCAACTACAATACTTTTTGAGGTAGCAACAAACACCGCAGCCCTATGGCTTATCTTCTTCCCAGGTCTTGTTCTACTTCACTTTTATCGTGAACAAAAAGCCAAAACTCCCAAGATAGTTGAGGGAACAAAACTCATCTCACCCGCTAAGTTCAACAAGATAATACAGGGAGATGGTATCGGTATTCCTTGCTTAATAAAAGGTAAAACTCAACTTCTCAGAATCCCCTCTTACAAAGAACGCTACCATACACTTATCATGGGAGATTCAGGCACTGGTAAATCAACCATCTTCCACTCTCTTTTGCTCCAAACCAGAGCAAGAGGTGAAACGGCTATTGTTTATGATCCGTCGCTACAATTTTGGACAAGACATGCTCAAGCTGGTGACACTCTCCTTTACCCACTCTCCCCTCTTTGTCCGAATTGGATCATCTCCCGTGAAATCTCAAATCCACTCAATGCCAAGGCTGTCTCAAAAAGTTTTCTCCCTGACAAAGATGAAATAGCTATCAAAAAGGACTTTTGGGATTCAAGCTCTCAAAGAATATTTCGCACACTCCTGCTCCGACTTAAGCGAGAGAACAAAGGCACTGCCGAACTGCTCCAATGGCTTCGTGATCCTCAAGAGATAGACAATACTGTATTAAATACAGAACACGCATACCTCATCAATCAAGACGCGCCAGAGCAGAGAAGCGGGGTTCTGGCTTCACTGAGCGAGGTGGCTGATATCTTAACTCTACTGCCCACAACTGGTACTTCCTTCTCCTTTCATGACTGGTGTCAAAATCGAACAGGGTGGATATTTATTGGAACACGGGGGGAGGAGGAACGAGAAGCCTTGCGTCCTCTCATTTCAGCATGGCTTGATATTGCCTTGGGAAAGCTCATGCTCTTTGAAGATGAGGATGCTCCCCTTACCAGAGTGTTCATTGATGAACTCCCTACCCTACAACGCCTCCCAAAGCTAAAAACTGCTGTAGCAGAAGGCAGAAAATATAATCTGCGCTTCTGCCTTGGTTTCCAAGGACGCTCCCAAGTCAAGGAAATCTACGGTGAAGCAGCTGAAGCACTGCTCTCTACTCCTGCAACCAAGATAATCTTAAGAACAAGCAACTATGATGCTGCCACATGGGGCGCTGATACCATCGGTAAACCCATGCAAGAGCGCCCCTCTCAGTCCTATTCTGAATCTTATGGTTCACCATTGCAGGGCATCCCCCGCGACTCCTTTAGCCATAAAACAGACCAGCACACTGACCATTTGGTTATTCCCAATACTATACAAAATCTTGCTGACCGAGCTGGATTTTTGCGCTTTGCTCAGTATGTTGTTCCTATCCAGTTTGACTACTGCGACCTTCCCAAGAGAAACTTCTTGCATCAGCAAAAAGAATTACCTCAGAGCAACGTCCTTACCCTTCCTGCTCCAGCAAAGATGGGTAACAGCTAACCTTAATGATTCATTTTGTACACCCCCTCCGCTGTATCAAAAAAGCTCAAGTCCTCGTCTTTGTGAATGCTTGCGCTCTTGTGCCTTTGCTACCTGCTGCTTAAACGTCCTCTCATCAACAACCTGTGGTAGCTCACCTGCTCGGTGATGTCTGATAAGTAGCTCTTGGTCTTTCATCACCCGCAAGCCTGCTGCAAACTCCCTGGCTATCTCAAGCTTCTTTTCCAGCAGCTCTTGCCGATGATCTACCTCTGCGCGGGCTACCTCCCGCTCCTTTTGCTCTGACAAGACACGCGCTACATACCGCTCCACCTCTGGCTGTGATGAGAGCCTTGTTAAAACCTCATTGTAGCGATGTGAGGTCTCCCTGCTTCGTGCATTAAACTCGGCTACTTGCCGAGCCAAAAATGAGCGCTCATTATTTAGCCGAAGTGCCTCATGAGGCATCAGGTATCCCCAAAAACCAAGCTGCCTCTCTTTCTCATCATGTTTGTCCAGACGCCACTTTAAGTTGTGGTACTCTATCTCTCGCATCCTTAGAGAATTCACAGCCTCCTTTAGTTCCGCTCCTCCAAGCTCTATGTAGGCTTGTTTTCTGGCTTCCTCTTCTGTAATTGGCGGTGGATAGTGCCACTCTCCTACCCCCCAAAAACGCTCAAGCCCTAAGCTTACTTGCTCTTCATGTAATCTTCTACTCTGGCTCTCAAGCAAGCGCATAACACCAAAAACCTTCTCTAAAAGCTCATCAGCTCTTAGCAACTCAAACGCTCCCTGTCTTGGCTCTCTAGCCTCGTACTGGATGCGTTGCTGCCTCATGGTGAACACTTGGGCTGCTGCCTTGGTAACTATCCCTTGCATCAACATCGCTGTCTTAGCTGCACCAAGCTTTGGTTCAGGCTGTCTTGCTATCCCCTGCTCTTTCAAACTTCGGCAGTCAATCCTCGCCTCATGCCCCTCAAGGGCTAACATCCCATTGGCATGACGCTCCCAAGCCTCACGCAGCTCAAACACCTTCAATGGGCGATGCCACTCCTGCTCTTTTAACGCTCCACCACGCTCTGGATGCTTTGAGTTGGCTCGACGAAAAAAATGCTCCCTCTCTCGCTCTATCCCGTCAATTACCCGTTCGCTGAACATCAGATGAAAGTGGGGCTGCTCTCCGCCATCCAACGCTATCGAGTTGTGTATCGCAAGAGTATAGGGATGACGCTCTCCTAATATGCCTTTGGCAAACTCCTGTGCTAAAACCACTCGTGCCTCAAGGGACAACTCCCTCGGAAGAGCTGCCTGCAATTCTACATACAGCCTACCATTGGCTCGTTCGTATTCGTCTGCTGTACACCAAAACTCCAGCGGATTTTCTCTCGCCCAAAACGGCATATTAAAATGCACCGCATACTCAAGGTCTTTCCTCAAGTCTTGGTAATGACCTTCCCTTAAAATATACAGCGCATGACCGCCAGCACTTCCACCACTCAAACGTGATGCCGTTTTAACACAAAGATAATAAACTGCCACTTTTTTTTACAGCACAAACATCCCCCCAAAAAGCACTTACGCCCTACTCTTTATGGGGGTTCTAGGGGCGCTCCCCTAGCGCGTTTCGGTTTCTCAAATGACACCCGATTTTGTTTGACTGTATAGAACAAGGAGAAACCGTGAAACGCGCTGTCCCAGATTCTTCCACAGAATGCGAAATCATACCCCAAAAAAGTAGGGCAACACAGCTACTCGAACATTCCAAACTACACGCTCCCTGTCGCTTCGCTCTGGGATAAAGGTGGCTGCGCCACTGCTGGTTAATGAAACATTGGTTGCTAAAAAATTGGCTTAATTCTCTTTAAAAATTACCAAAATTTGCTTACAGTAAATCTTGCCAGGTTCATTTCAACAGGAAATATTGGATTCCGAGTACGTTGAGGCAATAACAATCAAATGCTTCCGTCTTGTTGTAGTCCTCTCCTTAACGTTCTTTTCGGTTAAAAAAGAGGTAAACACACGACAAGTAGATACATTAACGCTTTTTATGGCGAATTAGGATTCGTTTGTGCCAAAACAAATAGACCGCTCGAGCATTGCTGTTAGACGGCAATTACAAGCTATGGGTGGGGCGCAATTTGAGATAGGAGTAAGAGACAACCGTACAGGAAAAACCATTATCCGCCAGTGGACGCAAGCTGAGGTAAAAAACTCGCTCGGATGGCTTAAAAGCCAAAATGCTCAAGGCTTTCATGTGTATATCAGGCTACAAGGAAGTCAGGGACTCCTGTTGCTGGATGACGTAGGACTTGGAACCATTGAGCAGATGAAGCTTGACGGTGCTGAGCCAGCATTGGTGGTTGAAACCAGCCCCATGAACTTTCAAGCTTGGGTGCGAGTCAGTCATGAAACAATTCCTGAGCTGGAGGCAACGCAGATAGCCAAGGTGCTTGCTCAACGCTACAATGCTGATTCCAATAGTGCTGACTACCGACACTTTGGCCGACTTGCAGGATTCACTAATCCAAAGCAAAGTCATGTTCAGAGCAATGGTACGTTTCCTTTTGTTCTGCTGAGGGAGTCAAAGGGTAAAATCGCCTCCAATGCAGCACTGCTAAGACTTGAGGCAAAGAAGCTCATTGAGACGCAAAGCAAGGTAGCTGCGGAGCAAAGACCGACTCACAAACCAACTCTGCATGTGGTTAATGGTCGTAATCCAACTAAAGCTTATCTTGACTTGGCTGCTCGACTCATCGACAGCTATGGGCAAGATACTGACTACAGTCGCGTTGATTGGATGGTGGTTAAAACTATGCTCGGTGAGGGCTTCTCTGCCGAGCAGATTAAAGTCGCTATGCAGGAGAGAAGCCCCTTGCTTCAAGAGCGAAAGAAGGGGCATGTAGATGACTATATCAATCGCACTGTGGAGAAGGCTCTCAAAAAATTTAATCAGGGAGGCGGTGAGAGTAAAATGAACCAGGGCAAAGCATGGGAGCAGGAGCGAAAAGCCAGAACCCATCAACTGATTCAGGTAGGAGGGCTTGCTGATATCGCTGGAATCCTTTCTATCGATCCAGGGGCGCTCCTGGGTGGATTTCTGGTTATAGCTGATGTTCTCAAAGATGAGGCTACCTTCACAGCCTATAAGCAGCATGGTGATACTGTGCTCAAACAACGAGCAGAGGCTCGAAAGGCTAAGAAAAAAGCAGCTAATGGTTAATTCTCAAAAAGGACATTCATCATGAGCCATAAAAATGCCAAAAATCCTCTTTGGGAAGAAGTAAAAAAACGCTTCCAACTCTCGGACAAACACTTAAAAATGGCGAAGCAGTTGGGGCTTAATCCCCAAAAAATAGGAAACTACGCACCGAATAAACACCAGCGGTGGAAGAAGCCACTGCCACAATTTATTGAGAAGATATTTGCCAAGCAGTATCCTCAAAGTGATGTTGCGAAAGAACTCAGAGCAGAGCGACGCTCTAGTAAAGCCAAACGACGCGCTCTACAACGGCCAGAGAACTAAGGTGCTCAAAGCTCAATCTTCTGGATAGTAAAAGATTGTTCCATAATCACCTATAGCCATGACCTCATCCTCTTGGCTCCAATTGTTGTTTTGAATTACAAAATCGAATTTTTCTCTAAGCTCTTCCTTTGAGTATCTCTCCAAACTCTTAGCCCACGGCATATTGAAGTTGAAGGGAAGCGGAATCGTTGATTCTGACCTCTTCGTTGCATTCACAAACTTGTAGTACTGCCCCATAATTTTTAATTCCTCCAACGGGATGGGAACGCCTCAATCGCTCTCATACAGGTGTAAGCGTCGATATTGAGACTCTAGCTGCTTTAATTTCTCAGTACGGTATGCAGACTTCTGCTTCATCAGTACAGCCAAATGCCTCTTAGGGTGGAGCGTCAAAAGTCCTCTCAAAAAGTATTGTACAAAATCTGTCATAACCCGATGGCGTCTTTGGATAGCACAGGCAAGCGGGGTTTTCTTGGAAGGAGTTAAGCCAACCAGAGCTACAATGCCAAACGGCTTTATCTGGTAGTCTGCCACAACATAGAGCACTCCCCTCTTCTTCTTGAGTAGCTCAGTGCATTCAGCAGGTATGCCTCTGCCATCAAGACAAAGGCGTAGTTGCTCATCAAAGCTCACCCCCCAACGCCTCAAAGAAGCCCACACGAAGTCTTTCTTGAGGGCAAGCCCCAATTCTACCCTTGCACTCTTTATCACCTGCTGTGGCGTCCACAAGGGACTGTGGTAGCCAAAATCGCTGGCAGGGTGGCATAACAGCTCCAAGAGGCTCTCCAGCTCTTCTTTTGCCAGCTCTTTCCGAGGTCGTCCAACAGAATGCTTCTCCTGCTTCTCTGGTTGTTTCCTGCCACTACTTGAGACTCCTGAGAGCGCATTGGTGATAAGAGCAACAACTGTCTCGGCATTAAGCCCTAACCTCTGGCATATCTCAGGAGTGGAGACTTTTGAATGGTACAGCCTTAAAACCTCCTGTTGCAGAGAAGAGTGTGATAGTTCCATAACAGACAACTATCACATAAGTCATAATTTGGCGCTAGAAAACATACTTGTTCCACAGCTAAAGCCTTGTAGATTCTTGGTTTAGAGCTTCGTTTGATGGTAGATTGTCCAGATAATTAAATGTGTTATCCTTCATCCCCCCTCTCCTTTCACAGAAACTTGCCAAAAAGTGTGGAACATTATGGTCTGTAATCGTTACCTGTAGAGCAACAGAGCATTTGCCGCCCCCATATACCTGGTGGAAACGTTGTAAATCTTGCTGTGAAACGGTTACATGGCAGTCAATTAAGCATTGGTGAGAAAAAAAAAAATCAGTAGGGGGTGACACACCCCACCCCTATAGTGCTATATTATGTTATGTAGATGCACCCTGATAAGCCGAGAGCCACTTCCTGTGACTCTCTCTTTTTTTTTTACCCTACCTAACCCTACACGTCAGCATTCTTTATCAAGTCATAAAGAATGCTTTGCTGAAATAGCTGCTCGGTCTGGTGGAAACCTTGGAAATCTTCTTCTGCCAACGCTCTGCGGGTAATAGACCGTGGCTTTCAAACAATAAGCCCGTGGCTCTGTGGTTAATAGACTATCGTGATTTGATATTAAGAAAGCTTTGTTTTGAGGAAACACTTGGGAAATTTCAGATGGTTTCCGCCAAAAAACACTGGTGGACACCTTGTAAATCAGTGGTGGAAACGTTGTAAGTCTTTTTCTACCGACTACCTGCATCAGTAAGACTAAATTCCCTGAAAAAATTCAACCCCTGTGGTGGAAACGTTGTAAATTTGGTGGTGGACACCTTGTAAGTTAGTGGTGGAAACGTTGTAAAAACCTGGTGGACACCTTGTAAAAACCTGGTGGACACCTTGTAAACAGAGTTGAAAAAAACTTAATTAAATCAAAAAGTTATGAGTGTTTTTTTGAGCGGAATACTCTTTTAAATATTATTTTAAATACACATATCCTTTATCTCACACTCAAAAAACAATTTTTTTGAGTAATGTGTGTGGACAAATTTTTTTTTATAGCTTTAACTAATTAAAACTAAGAAGACTTCGTACTCCCAGAAACTCTCGAAGATAGACCAACAACCACTTTTAGGCTCTGGGGTAATTTTATGGCAAACTCTAAAACGTGTTCTCCTTCCATACAGGGAAAACCATCAAGCTCTGCTAATCCTAGCCATAAGCGTACCCGTTTGCGCCCATCAGTCCAGGTTGACAGAAACCTAGATCGATTCCCTCTCTGGGTTCCCGCTAGCAGACCAAAAGCTGACATTCAACCTCGCATCATCACTCGGCAGACTCAGGATAAAATTCAAAAAGTAATAATTAACCCAACCGCTCAATATGGGGATTTGACGACGGAAGATTATGTGACTTTTTTAGGGCTTCTTAAATATTGGGACGAAAAGGAACGCCCGATTGGAAACGTTTCTTTTTCTGTCAGAAAGCTGGCAAGGATTCTCAAAAAGAAGTGGGGTGGTAAAACTTACGAGGGGCTGACTAACTCTCTGCTTAAGCTCCGCTCCACACCAATTGAATGGCATCATTGCTTTATCAATGGCGAGGCTGGTACGGCATATAAATCACTTCGCCCTTTTAACTTAATTGAGGACTTAGAGCTTGCCAGAAAAGAAGAGCAAGGGCGGATAACTGGAGAGTCAGGTTATTTTCGCCTGAACAAGCATATTCTCAAGAATTTGATGAACGACTATACCAAGCCAGTATTGCTCGATACGCTTCTTAAGTTTAAGTCAGAGATAGCACAAATTTTGTACATACATTTGGATTTGATGATTTACGGCAGAACTCGTTATGAACGCTGCACAAAGGAGCTGTTTGCTGATATTGGTTACACAGCCACCAGATATAAATATCTCTCAAACAGGAAGAAAAAACTCTCAGAGGCAATCGAAGAGTTGAGAGGCTCACCACTGCCCACTGGACGGTTTAAGGATATACAGCTTAAGCCTACGGCTGATAAAAAGGACTTGAAGTTGGTGGTCATCAAGGGGGCACGACAACAAGAGCTTCCATTAAAGGAAGATAGTCACATTTCAACTGAGGAGACATTTGAGCATTCAACTACTACAGCTAAGACACCAGAGAGGGAAGCAGCAAAGAAATTAGTTAGTTTTTTTTATAAAGTCTTTCACTCCATTGAGGAAGCGGAACATTTTCCCTCAAAGGCTATTGAACAGGCTATTGAGCTAATCAATGAGGTTGGCTACGAGAAAGCTCAGTATCTGGTAAAGCGTAGCAAGGAGTTGTCCTCTAAAACCAACTTCAATATCCAAGTGTTTGGAGGAGTTCTTCAGTATAAAACTGTTGCCCTTGCCGATTATGACAAAGCCATGAGAGCGCGTCGCGCCTTGACGGCAAAAAGGCAGGCTGTGCCAAGAACGGAACCATTACCAACAGAAGAACCGACCTCAACACTCTCTCATGAAGAGCTGGTCAGACGGAACAAGGCTCTGGTTGCTGAGTTTTTGAGTACAAAATCTAAGAAGACTGCGTGATTGAGCCTGTTCAGATGAGTAGCGACAGGAAAATTCGTTTCTGTGTGGATAACGTTATCCACAGCTCGAATAATCCCCCACTCTTGTTTGCACTAAACTAAATTTTAAGGTAAAACAACTTCATCACTGAATCGGCGCATGAGATTAGAGCAAGTGAGTCTCCTTGTTAGCTTCCCAAATTGTGAGAGTGTGACACATGAGCAAAATAATTACCTTGTTTAATCAATCAGGAGGAGTTGGCAAAAGCACTCTAACAATGAACTTAGGCTATCATTTAGCCAAGCGTAAACACCGAGTGTTGCTAGTTGACATGGACCCTCAAGCAACTCTTACTGTGTTTATGGGGCTAGAACCATCAGAGCTGGACAAGACTGTATATGAAGCGATTGTGGTTGGGGAAACACTGCCAATTCATAAAGATATTCACAATATGGATTTGGTAGCTGCCAACATTAATTTAAGTGGGGCTGAGTTAGAGCTGGTGGTTGCAGATATGCGAGATGTTCGTCTCAAGGAATCTCTGGAAGGTGTCCTTGAGCAATATGACTTTATCCTGGTTGACTGTCCTCCAAGTTTGGGCATCCTTAGCTATATAAGCCTCGTAGCTGCAACCCATGTGCTAATTCCCATAGAGACAGAGTATAAAGCTCTCAAAGGAACTGAGCTGTTACTCAACACGATTGCTCGTGTGCGGAATCGTGCTAATCGACGGTTAAAAGTTGCTGGTGTTATTCCAACCATGCACAAAGGTCGAACTGTGCAAGGTGAGAGAAGTTTAAAATCTATTCAAGAGCAATTGTCGAAGATTGGGACAGTTTATTCCCCTATTCCTGAGACGGTCACTTTTGCTGATGCCTCAGAAGATCATGTTCCACTTGCGGTTTATAAGCCGAAGCATCCAGCAGTTGTGCTTTTAGATCAGATTGCGAAAAATCTTGAAGGTCTCCAATGAGTGTAAGCAAGCGCAAAAGTCAGCCGTATCAGATGAAAGGGGTTGATGCTCTATTTGGAGAGCAACCTATAACGGCTGCTGAGTTTGTGCCAAGGCTAAAAATTGATTTACCTCTACAACAACCTCGTCGCTATTTTGAGCCACAGGCTATGCAAGAACTTGTGGAGTCAGTCAAGCGTCATGGAATTTTAGCACCACTCCTCGTGCGCCGTAAGGAGCATGATAGGTATGAACTAGTAGCTGGAGAGCGACGTTATCGAGCTGCTACGGAAGCTGGTTTAGATGAGATTCCTGTAGTTATTCAGGAGTTAACCGATGAAGAGGCATTTGAGCTTGCTCTTTTAGAAAACTTGCAGCGAGAGGATTTAAATACGGTTGAAGAAACAGAGGCTATCTTAGAACTCCTTGCTAGGAAACTCAATCTCTCTCAAGAAGCGACAATTACACTGCTGAACCAAGCTGCTCATCCAGAACGTGATTCTGTGGATAACGTTATCCACAGCAAGGAGTGGAAGAAGGTACAGGAGGTGTTTGTCTCGCTAGGAAAGTTCACTCCAGAGAGTTTCCGAACTAATCGCCTTCCCTTGCTGAATCTGCCAGATGATATTCTCAAGCCACTTCGAGAGGGGGTTATTGCTTATACCAAGGCTAGGGCAATCGCCAAGGTTATGGATGATAAACAGCGACATGCTCTTTTAGAAGATGCTGTTGCGCAGGATTTATCTCTTAATCAAATTAAAGAACGCATCAAGCAACTAAGAGCGGACACTCAAAAGCAGGATAGGGGAGAAGTAGCTACGCTCAATAGTCGGATTGATAAAACCTATAAGCGTCTAAAGAAATCTCAACTCCTGGATGACCCCAAGAAAAAGAAACGACTTGAAAAGCTCCTAACAGAACTGGAATCACTGTTAGACGGCAACTGATTTATCTTTGCCTGCCTTGGAGCTTGGCAAGGAACCCTAAGACTTACAGAACTCTCCCATCCCACCACCCCCTCGCATTTTTTCTTAAAAACAAAATAGGCACACTGGAGAAAAGAACCGTTAGTTCGCTTTCAAACCTCAGATGTGGCTCAAGTTTGGTGTCGATGCTGATAATAACCTGGTTGCGATTGAAGATGTGCCAAGTGGTAAAACCGATTTAACCTGCATCTACTGTGGGGGTTTCTTGACCGCCAAAAAGGGCAAAATCAAAGCTCATCACTTTGCTCACACGGAAGAGACCTGCTATCCAATTGCCAATCGAAGCTTCCCCACTCTACCACTGTATGACAACTTCAACATTCGTCTATCGGGCAAAGAGTTGCAACAGTTAAAACAGCTCTGGCGAGAGTATGGCAACACTGACTATTCCATTCCCGTTGTGCCTTTTCGCCTGGTTCTGCGAAAGTTGTTTGCTTGGAACAGCCAACAAGATGGTTATGATTTCACCCCTCTGGGCAAAATTCCGGTGGGGGCATTGCCTCTGGCAGAGTTTAACCAAGTGCAAGAACCACTGCTGTTGGATGAGCTAGCAAAGCTCAAAGGAGCAGCCGAACGCGCTCAAATTCTTAACTCTTCATCACTCAAACAACGACTGGCTGATTTAAAGCTCTACCGCGCTCAATTAAGGCGCATCTTACAGTTTCAGTTGTACTTTCTTCGGGTACAGACTGACCGCGAAACACTGCACAAAATCGGTGTAACACGACGCTCAATCTCCGAGCGGGTGGCAGAGGTGGAGCGCGATTTGTTCAAACACTACCAAAACATAGAGATTGAGGTGTTGGGCACTTGGGAGCATCGGGGAAACGTAGAACTGTACTTTAAGCACCGCTATCAAGCATTCAACTATCCCATTGGGTCGCTAACTGAATATTTCAAGTTCTCAGCAGTAGAACCTGTTTTGCAAGACCTCCGCCAGATGAGAAGGAAAGTCCTCAGTGCTCAAGAGCTGGAAATTGTGCAAGATGAATCAATGCTAACTCTTTGCCCTTGAATCAAGAGTCTCCTTGTCGAAGTTCTATCAGGAATGGGATAGCTAGTTGTAAAGCCCCTAACATCATCCTCTCAGATTGATTGTAAATGCACTGCCATTAAATACCATTAATCCCTCTTTTCACTTGGGGGAATACTTTCTACTTCAGGGTATAACTCCGTGTATTTCTCCCAATTATCTTGATAAAATTCGATTCCAGCCTCAGTCATTTTAATGAAATATTCTTGTTCTGATTCTTTTCCTGGACGTAGAATAAATCTTGAATCTTCTTCAACTAGACCCTTTCCAACTTCATAATAATCGCGTAACCTTAGCCAGACATTCCAGGGTATTCCTCCAAACCAACCCGAACGATGGAGGGGTGGGACTGTTAGTTCTCCTTCCTCATAAATTACAGATAAGGCTTCCCATTGGTTTTCTTTTATGGTTCCTTTTGGAAGTCTTTTAGGAGGTGTTTCACACAGTAATTGACGAGCCAATTTTCTTCCTTTGCGCGTGAGGCGAATACGGGATATGATAGCGTCTTTGTACAAAATAAGTCCCCTCCGTTCTAATGCACTAAAAGAACTTCCTGTACCTTCGTCAACCAATCCCTCAGACTCTAATCTAACTTTCAATGGAGTTCCAATTCCGTTAAATACTCCATATTTGAGCCAGCGCCATACGTCTGCGCGTCGCTTGTTAAGCCCTTGATGCCAGCGTAGATTTTCCAACTCTTCAGCTTCCTTATCCTCAAAATAAATTGCTTTTAGGAAAGCTTCCTGTCTTTTATTTAATTTCTTCTCATTGTTTTTTGGCATAATACTGATGAAACGTCCAGCTTTCTTAGCGGCTGACGAAGATGTCTACGCCAAGGTTGAGCCAATATAGTATCTTTCTTCAATACGAACCATTCAGAGGACAGGGGTTCCTCATCCATAGTACGACAGCCAAATTTTTAATCTCCCTAATAATACGCACTCAAGCCAGCCCTTTAGTTTCGTCGTCTGGGATGCGCCTCCAGATATTGCCTTACATACCGCTCGGCAGAGTCAGGGTCGCGTAGCAACAGCGACTCTGCCACCAAGCGCACTTGAGGAGGCAGGTACTCAAGCTGGCGTTGAAAGTCACTATTTTTCATCAAACTTGGCTCGGTACAGAGTTAAGAGATATTGCGGTAACAGAGGACTTAATTACTGAAAACAAATTATATCAGTCACTCAAAAAAAACCTCGTCAAAAAGACGAGGGTGGGGGTGTGCAAGACTTTTAAATTTTGCTGTAGGCTATGCCAAGGTTTCTCTTTGTTCCTGTACGATTTGGAAAGTGGCAAATGTTTTGGGTGCTTTGAGGAGCGCCAAAGCTGGAAAGACTACAGCCACCAATACTACCGAGACTGGCAGGGCTACCATTGCTACAGCGGTAAAGACCAAAGCTATGAAGAGGTAAATGGTTTTTTGAAGGATTGTTTGAATTAGTTTGTTCACTGGTAATGTAAATGATACTTAATATTCCACACCTCGATATCGCCGCTTCTTCACCGATGGTTTGGGCTTCAATTGCTGTGAACCTTTGGGAAGCATTGAATCTGGAGTACCTTGATATTTAGTTGAGCTTCTTTCTGGGGTGGTTGCTCTCACCACATCTTTGAGTAACCCTTCTGACACAGTTACTCTGTTGTTATCTAACAAGTATTTCAACGTCTCCCAATTTTCGTCTGGATGCTGGCTTAACCATTCAGTAACTAATAAATTAGCTTTTGATGGCTGAATATTAAAGCGCATCAATAACAGTGCAAAGACTTGTTCCTTGTCCACTCTTGTTGATGATCCGCTTTGTCGTCTGACCATTTTGATGATTTCAAGAAGTAATTAACTATTATCCTTGTCACCTTTGACAACAAGATATTTTGGGGTTGTTGACCACAAGAAGAAAAGCTTCATTGCTTGTTATCTCCAGCGCGTTGTTCATATTTTTATACTCGCAAGAAATTAGAGATTTTTCATTGATGTCGATCCCTCATTCATCGTTAGATATCGTGGGAAATTCTGTGAGTAAAACGTTGTGTCGTAGGTGATGGTTGTCACTCTATGGATAGCAGCACTCAGTCGCTTGACCAAAACCAAGCAACAGAAAGAGTTGCATCCCGTTTGCTTGAATAGTTGCCTCACAACGGTCTTGGGTTACCATAAAAAACCTAGCTTTTCTATCCTGCTCGTTTTGTGGATAGATGAAATTAGGGTATATTCCATGAGCAAGTAAAAGCCATGTCTGAAAATCCACCGCCCTCTGAACCCCACGATGTACCCCCACTGTGGTTGTCGATAACCCTGGTTGTGTCTTTGTTTGTCATTGCCCTTGTGTTTGCCATCGGATTTGCCTTTAGCAGCGGTAAAAGCGATGAATCTTCACTCCTCGCTCACAACATCTTGACCAAAACTCTACCCAAAACGTGACTCTAATGCTTCAAACTGGTAATAGTTGCGTTCTCAAATACAGGTAATTCCTTTTAACTACAGCCCTCAGCAGTTGGCGCTGAGGGTTATTGTTGGGATACGCAGCCAGCAGTACATCAGGGACTACTTTCGCTTTAATGAAACTTATACTCAAGTAATCTGGTTCAAACTCCTTGAGCAATTCCACCAAATCCTGCTCTATCTCTACTAGTCTTTGAGGAGTTGGTAGGTTTTTACTTGTTTGAATTGTTCCATAATCAACCAGATGAGGGTGATTGTCATTGTCTTCAGCGACAACGCCCCAACCGATTCGAGCAAGTCCAGGATCTAAACCGAGCCAGTAGTTGTCTAATTCCATTCAATGCTCATGCCCTCAACGGGAACAAGTTTATCAACTTTAACAAAAATGCCGTTGAGCCAACGCTCTCCTGATGGGTCTTCAAGCAGTTTCACATACACAATACCATCCCGTTCTTCTCTTGAGTGAACATCATCAGTCAGCCAAACCAAATCTCCTGGTTCAATGGCTCTACACTGAAATCTTGATGAAGTTGATTTTGAGAAAATTACTTCAACCAAAGTAGCCGCTACTCGACCTGTGTATCGCAACACTGTCCCATTCTCTCGGTACAGCTTAATCCGTTCTTGTCGCGATAATCCGTCAAGCTCCCCATCTGATTTTTGTTTCCCCCCTACACCTTCATTATTATCCCCATTGCCAGTACTCTCCCTCTCCATCCGCCTTTGAGCCTTCTTTGATTTCCCTTTCTTCTCCCAAAATGCCAGTACCCTCTCTACTGGTGCTTGTTCTGGCGTTTTTACAGCAGCTTTTTCTTTAGCCAGTCTTGCCATTTCCCCTGCTACTTTTGCCAGCGTTCTTTCCGCAAATCGCCGTAAACGCTCCATTGACTTTTTGTACTTTTGCAAAAATGCTTTGCTGAATCCTTTTCCCAATTTCTCTTTGGCTATGGTATTTATCCACTCCATCACACCACTTACTGTTTCAGGTATCTCTGTGATACTTTTTTCTCGGATACCTTTGCGGAGCAGTTTTTCTACTTGCGCCAGCCTTCTGCGCGATTCTTTGACTCTGGCAGCATTCGCTCGATTGTGTTTTCTGCCATCCTCCTTACCTGCTGCTGAAGTTAACGCCACTGTCCTACCATAATGCTCCGAACTGCTTCGGGCGCGGTATTCTCCTGTGTAGGGATAGTATCCCAAGTTTTTCGTCGATTTTAGCCAATCTCTTACCCGTTCCTCCAGATTATGCTGATGCCCGCAATACTGCTTATATCCTGGAAGCTCTCGCATATATGCTGCTGTTCTTTGCACCAACTCCTCTCCATCTAAGTGCTGGAACACATATGCTTCTTTTACTGCATCAAATACTAGATCATTGGTTTGGGCGTCTCCTGTCCACCCTTGTTCCAGCCGAATGAGTAAATCATTGTGCCAATCTGCTGCACTGCCATTTCTGCCTTTGACAAACCCATTGCTGCTCACCCCAAAATCTTCATACGCTCCTTCCATCACTTGCCTAAAAGCCACCATATCTTGCCTTTTGGCATGATGTTTCCAATCTTTAACAAACACGCTTAGATTATTGTGGAGCGGTGCAAAGGTCAGTGGGTCTAACACATAACTGCCTGTGCCTGGTTGCAAAGGCAGACGTATCCCGTTGTAATTGATCACTGTTTCTGGACTATACCCTTTGCGGTTAGGGAATATCTCTAAATGCCCTTTGACAATGCGGTAACCTGCCTTTGACAGCACCACATACAATGCATGAGAAGCCAACCAACTTGGCACTGGTTTAGCAAGAGGAATACACAGGTGAATACCTTCGCTGAAGCTGCTTTGTACCACTTCCACCCCAACCAGTCCTATTCTCTCCAGCACCCAGAGCAAACGAAAGTATTCTGCTTCGTCATTAGCTGGGTGATACATTGAACCCCGATCCACGTCTATAATCAGCACTTGTGTCAGGATATTGAAGCGCATCCCCACAATCAGATTCTTATCCTCGTACAGTGCTTGCAGATTGCGTGGTGGGGTAGGGTGCTTATACCTCGTTTTCCAGTTTGCGCCCTGAAGATTTTCCCGCACCATCACATTGAACAAGTTCTCGCCAAAAAACTTCAACAGCGTATTAAATGCAGAAGAATTTGTCTTGGCAAAATGTTGGCGTTCCTTGGCGAATTTTGCTTTGGCAAACGTTTCTTTCCATACTTCCAGAAAGCGACGACGGCGGCGTTTTCGAGCCTTTTTGCCTGATGCACCGTCACTGGCGTCTTGCTGCGTGACAAACATGATTAACCTCTACTTTTGTGTGCGTCGTGGGCACAAAGGCAGAGATTCACCAGTCACAGGATTCCTAGATTCTGTGAGAAAAAAGCCGATTCCTTCTTGTAAAAGAGTGTGTTAGGCTTTTTTCGGTTAGAATAAAGAGGATATGGGAATCCCCATTTCCTTTCCTATCAACTAGAATACGTGCTTCTGGTCGCCAAACTTTCGGCACTTTTCTAGTCAACTGTGACGTTGGTGTAACCTGCTATAAGTCAACCCACGTCTTTAATTTGTAAATGAGTTATACACTCACCTGACACCAGTCTAAAGGATTTTTGCCTTTAGGCTGGTTTTGGGTTTCGGAGAAAGTCCTCACCTTCGGGAACGAGCTTTTTCGAGGGCTTTTGCAGCAATTTCCAATAAATCATCTGCGTTATCTATTTCTATGAGTGCTTGGATTATTTCATCTTTCTTTGGTTTCTGTTTTCCCTCCCTGCTAGCAAGTGCTTCTAACATTAGCACTTTCGCTGCGTTGGTAACGTTCCCGTAAGGGAACTCTCCTAAAGCCTCTAGCTGCTCCTTGAGAGCAAGGGGAACAGTTATTGAAAGACGCGCATAGTCTTTGGGCACTCAGAAAAAACCACTCAAATAGCATCCTTAATTTTACTCTCTTTGATGAGCTGTATTGCTTTTACACAACATTATGTTTTTAACACACTATTATGTTATAGTGGTAGCCAACATCATACACGGTTCGATACGCAGTCCATACGCAGTCAGTTGAACTCAACCTACCTCAATGTCTTATACCGAAAGAGTTTCAGCGATTGATATTCAATTATGCTCACTGCGTACTCACTGCGTATCGACTGCGTATCCGTTCCACACTGCGTATTCGGTAAAACCCATGTACAGCAAAGCTTACGGGCGAAAAGCAGACGGAAGATTTGCTCCCGCCGCAGTGGTCAACTACCAACACACATCAGGAGGTGAAAGCATCTATCAGGGCTTTCTTTCTCGTAAAGAAGCAGCAGCATTGATTCATCGAAGTCAACGCCAGCTTGCCTACTACCACAAGCTCTTAGCCCTGCACTCAGAACCCTACAAAATTCCCCTCGCTCGAAAGATGGGTAAATCAAAGCCCAAATACAAGCAATCTAACACCAACACCAAAGCCAACGGGCTGCTCTATCTCATCTTTCAAGGAAAACCTGTAAGGGGTTGGATCATAGACCTCAAAAAACCACTGCGAAAACCCCAAATTGTTGTCCTAAGACGTGTCAGAGACCTCTTTGATGAGAAAAAGACCCAATCGGAGGTTATCACCTGGATTCAACACCACGAACACCTGATTTTTAACGATTTGAAGGAGTTAATTGATGAATATGCCAGAGAATTTGTTACCTGCTGAAGATATGTCCATCCAAGAGGCTGCAAGCTATATGGAGATGGAAGAGATAGCACTTCGCCATCTGCTCATTCAGTTGGGCTATACAGAGGCAGCAAACCCTTCCTGTAAGCACGTTCCCTGCCAATATGTCGAGCAATTGGAGGCGGTAAAAGCCAGTGTCGATGATGCGGTAAAGCCCCCAGAGCCATCGTTGCAGCTTATGGCGGAGGAGGATAGCACCAACAGCACCGCCTCTTCCACGACAGCACTTACCCAAGAGACAACCACTACCATTGCCAAAGCTCACAACGTGAGTATCCAGGTGGTAGAGGGGCTGTTTGATGCCTTCTATGCTGCCCATGTCTCGGAAGGGTTGATTGAGGGTGAGCTGGCTGCCAAAGACCGTCTGGCAGCGCGTGATTGGGCGTTCTCACAAGTGCTAAAGGGCAACTTTGGTGAGGTGGAAGCTGCCAAGGAGCGCATTCAACAACTGCTCGAAAAAGATCGCCTCACACCCTTCCTCAACAAGCAAGGAGTTAGCCAAAACCCTTTAGAGGGGATGCCAGAGCAGCATACGGCACTTCTGGGGGAGCTGGATGCTCTTGTGGGGGAAGCTCAGAAGATTACCCGCTAGAGCAGTTGCTGGAGACACTTTACACCCAAGAGGCACTGGCTCTTTATTACCAACAGCAATTACAGGAGGGAAAAATGACCAGAAAAGCTGTGGCACAAGCCCCTTTTGCTACCGCTATAGGACTTGGAGGAATTGGAGTAGCAGCACTTTTGGCAGGAGCAGCAGCGATAGCAGCGCCTCTGCCAGCATCTTTGATTGTTGCCACAATTCTTGCAGCAGGGCGTCTCAGGAGGTGAGGACATGGGATGCTCCACCAACGGCATGTACCAACCAAAAGATAACCAGCACCGTCAACCTTCCACAGCGTCAGTGCTGGCTCTCTACTCACCAAATCACGCCATAACGTAATTTCGGAAGATTTAACAATGCTACAGCAAATTGAATCCGTTATTCACGGGGGAACACCCCCCGCAGCTCTGCCACAGGGCATAAATTTTGACTATATTGCAAAGCAAGTTCAAGCCTTCAACCAACCAGAGGCCTCCTTTGAAAAGCGGGATGATGTACTCTTTCGCATTGGCTCTCATGCTGATGTATTCTGTGATACCGATTATCAGCAGATTCGGAAACAGAACGGACACCTCACCGCCAAGCTGCGCTACGAAGTCCTCGACTGGCTTGTGGCGAATACAGAGCATGAAATTGAAGGTAATTTCACCCTGCATATCTTTGGCAAAGAGCAGCTTCAAGCCTGGTATCAAGACTCAAAGCAACGCTACCCAGATTTTGAGCTGGTGTTGGTTTTTGAAGAGGGTGTCTGGGAAGAAGAAGAGCAGCAGCAGCCTTGCATTTACTACACCTTCTACTACCGTCCGTTACCGTCTGCGCCTGGGTTTGATGAAGAGACAGATTTCCCCGTAGATCACTTCGAGTGGGAGGTTGGCGAGTACTTCTGGGGTGAGGCTTGCGCCTGTCACGAAGGGGTGGAGAACAATATTGATTTCACCATTGAATGCTATCCAGAACAGTCAAATTTCTCCATTCCAAACACATCCATAGCCCCGCATTTGCTGGCTTTCACAGAAGAAGAGCAAGAACACCAGACGGTTGCAGAACTGCTCGGTATTACTCCGGCTCAGGAGTAAAGTGCAATGACACAATTCAATATAACCCAATACCAGCAAGGCTTAGAAGCTGCTGGTGTACCAGAAGAGCTTGCCAAAGAAGCCACCAAAATCCGCTTTGAAGGCTGCAAGTCCCAAAACGACCGCCAAACGGTTATTGAGACTACCTCCTATTTGCTCAAACAACCAAGTGTGGTGCTATGAACATTGCTGACATTCAAAGTTTATTCAATCTCCCGTCCCATCAAGAACTCTCTCTTGAATGGAACAAGCCTCGTATGACTGAGTGGGAGAAAGTCTGTGCTGACAGAGCTGCAACCCTTCAAGGATTAATGATTGAGCGGGATTGGGGTATGTGCCAACAGCTTATCAACGAGTGGCAAGCCGAGTCGGTCAACCACAACCTTACAGGAGCAGGAGGCTAACTCCTATGTCTCAACAAACTCAGATCACTACCACCGACGCAATCGCAATCACCAGTTTGGCTGTTGCAACTGGTACAGCCGCTTACCTCATAGCCAGTGCTGTCAAACCTGAACCAGAGCCTCAAGCAACACCAGTCAAGACCATTCTTGTCAAGGATGAATAACCCATGTCTGACACCAAAAGCAACGATATTTTGCTGCTTGGCAGCATTGCAGGGCTTCTCCTCTCAGGAGCTTTGAATTTTCACCTCTGGCTTGAGCTAAACCGCCATAAGACGCTTGCTCAAACCCAAAAGATTCAAATTGAGGCTATGGAAAAAACCCTGCTGCTCAATCGGTAAACCCTAGTGGGGCTGGATAACCAGCCCTGTAATACCCAAAAACCATGTCACAGATTTTAGGAACCGCTCTCGCTGCCGCCATCTCAGGACTTGTGGCTATCCCTGCCACTACCACGATTGTTGGAATCTTTCTCGCGTGGGGACTAACACCTTTTTTCGCCGTTGGTGGCGGGGTTGTCATGCTCTTCCTCCTGCAAGGCAAGTAGCCATGAATATAGGAGACAGATTTCCCCACATTGAAATTGAGGTCGTTGAAGGTGAGGTGGTTTCCCCAGACGAAGAACTCTCTACCGACCAGATAGAAGGCATCTCACTCGATAGTGATGAGTTGTTAGGAGAAGACCTGGAGCCTGGTTATGGGGAAACTGAAACGGAATTAGAGCTGGCACACACCATCAACCAATTAACAGGGCTTACAGGCATTGAACAGACTTTTAACGAACTCTACGACGTAGGAGATTGGATTGAATGAAGTTCCTCGGATTTGATATTGGTGCAACTGGTGGCACAACCTATGTACCAGAAAACAGACATACAGCCCAGGATGCCTTTGAGTTTCGCGCACCGCTAGAACCCATGCTGGATGAAAGCTTTGTCCAGGATGTCAAAAATACCCGCCAGCAAGTAAGTCTGATGAAGAGACTTACCAAACAGTTTGCAAACGCTTATGCAGTCATCAGAGCAGACCAATCAGAAATTGCTGCAACCCTGGCAGCTCTGTTCAAAGAAGTCAAAAAAGCTGATCTCATAGATCAAAAGGCTGCTAATTCAGTCTTACTGGATGAAAAGCAATTTGAAAACAAGCAGCTCCAGGAGTCCACCAGGCACAGCAACAGGATAAATCTTGCAAACCGCACCCATCAGCAAACCATTCACCAGCTTAACCAAAGCTATCAGCAAGCCCTTGGCAAGCTCACCCCTGGAGAACAGCCAGAAGTTACAACTCCCACCACTACTTCTTCCACCACCAAACGCACTCGGCGTAGCAATTCCTTCTTTGGAGGACTGTTCCAGTGGTAATCAACATTCTCAAGTCCTTGACAATTTGCTGCTCCGTTATCTTTGCTGTGCAGGGGCTAACCATCCTCTCTCGTGCTCATGGAGCAGTAACCCTCATCGGTTTTGTACTGTTTGCAGCAATAGCCGCTTTCATGAAATGGGCGCTCATCTACTATAACCAGCAGTCAAAACCACTCATCGGTATTTTCATTATTCTGTTTTGCCTGGGATTGCTCACAGCTCACCTGGATGTGTTGCATTACTGGCTGTTTCAAAGTGCATAAATCATGGATAAAAGCCCTTTATGGATGGGGCTAGGCGTTGGGGTCTTAGGAGTCGGTGTGGCACTAACCCCGATGTTCCTCCCCACAGAAACTAATCCGTACCGCCACTATGTAAACTACAAAGCCTTTGCTGCGTTTGTGGGCTCTGCTCTTTGTGCTGGTGCAACTTATCTGCTGCACGAAGCAGAACGGGAGCAGGAAGAACAAGACGAATCATCTGCTTTGGTTCATCAACAAGAGCCACAGCCTCTCCGAACACAACCTGTCTCTCCACTTCAGTCCATGCAAGAGATGATGACCATGAATATGATGGCTCAACTCATGCGCCAAATGGATGCAACTGCACCTTCTGGAGCGCAGGCTTTAGCACAACAGCCGTCTGCTGGCTCTCTTCCAGCACCACAAGAGCAACCAGAGCAGCCAGAGTTGGTCAAACGCTTTGATTTTAACCGCTTTCGAGAAGAACCCGATGAGTTTCCCCATATACGGATAATTGGCAAACCTGGAAGCGGTAAAACATTCCTGGCTGATTGGCTGCTCGATATTCTCGGAGGAGATCGTTCAGTCATTACTGTAAAACGTAGACCAGAGAACTGGCGGGGCTTGGATGTCTACGGTATTAAGCCTAAGTTCTTCAATTATGAAGCCTGCTGGAGCCGTGTTCAGTGGCTTCACGCTGAAATGTGCAGAAGGTATGACCTCATTGAATCAGGGCGTCTACCAGGATTTATCAATGTAGCGGCTGATGAATGGAGACTCATTCAAAAGCACTGCCCAGACCAAATAGACCCCAAAACAAGGCAAGTCGTGCGTCCTGGCGCTGCAACCTTGATGAAAGACCTGCTTACCGTTTCCAGGGAAGCCCAAATTCGTATTATCGCACTCGCCCAAAGTGAGCGGGTGGACTCCTGGGGGCTTAACGGAGAAGGAGATATTGCTGAATGCTTTACCACTATACGCTTAGGCGGTTTTGCCACAGAGTACGCTAAAAAACAGCGCAGAAAATGCCGAAAAGGTACTGAAGACTATGAATACTGGACTTTGGTGCTGGCAGACCTTGAGTGGCAACAGTCACGGCGAGGTGAAAATGGGAAACCATTACCATGCTGCTTGGTCGAGGATGAGCCAGGGCTTGTGCCAGATTTAAGTGACTGGAGCCGTGTGGTAGTCCCGCCTACCGAACAGCAGTATTTCGACAACCATTATCCAGAACCAACACCAGCACAACAACTTCCACCAGCACACTACCCCACCATTGACCCACTATTAGCCATTTTGGACTGGTGTAAAACCCAGGAAGAACCTGTTGAACCCTGGCAGGTGGTTGCTGCTGAAATACCTGGGCTTGAGCAGTTCAACGAACAGGGCATCAGGTTTGCCCTAGAAAAACTGCAAGAGCAAGGACTAGGCAGAGTTGAGCTAAACGGAGAGCGAGTGCTGTTCTTTCTCAAACAAAGCACCGTATCAAGCCCTGATACGGCTGATACGCCCTATGATACGACTGATACTACCGTCTCAAACGATGAAACGACCACACATCAAGAGATTCACCAAATAGATGATACGACTGATACGTATCTCTATACCGCACAAGATTTCCAAAAAGACTTCCCTGAATACACCGAAGAAAATTTATTCCACCGTATCAGTGATACGGCGCTACCGCCTGGGCGCTTTATCAAGGAGGAGCTAAAGATCACCAATGGCTCACGCTACAAGCTGGCGAAAAAAGCCGTGGGCTATCTGGTTCGCCAGTACGGCGATTTTCGATTAATGGAGAAATTCAAAGATTATCTGTAAGGAGAAATAAAGATGCTTACACCCAAACAGACAGAAAAAGCTTGCCTGAAACTAGCAGAGCGGTTTGAATGCAGCTACCTGGAGTTGATGGACAAACTGGATAGTCTCACGCTACCAGAAGCCATTGTCCTGAATCAGACGACCCAGGTGCAAATCAATAAAGCCGCAATGGATAGCCAGCAATCTGACCATTCGTGAACAGCTACAACGAAGCAGATAAGCAAAAATGATTGCTCAACCGATTTTTCGTGGATGGACGGCAATATGTCCATTTTGTCAGACCAAAAACACAGTGAGTGACGGCACAGGGAATATCGCTCAATTTACCTGCTCCCACTATATGTGGGTGTGTCATGGCGGCAGGGGACTGACTGATATGGTTTTTCAGCAAGGAACACAACAGAAATGACCGAACTGACCACAGAGCAAGCACAACTTGCCCAAGAACTCGTTGTGCGACTAAAAAAAGCTCACGAAAGGCTACGTCAAGCTATTGATGCCTACAATGACGCCCTCATTAACGACTTTGGCAAATGGGTAGCAAAGACCCTCGATGCCTATAATGCGATTGTCTCTGAAGGCAATGAACTTCTCACGAGCATTGACCCAACCTTCCTGCAACTAGAACCTGTCTCGATAGAACCAGGGACATCAATTAAACCAGGATTTTCCAACTGGCAAGCCTGGGCTAACAAACTAAAAGAGATAGGCGTTGAAGGGCTTGACAAAGAAAGCTTGGAGAAAAAAACAGTTCGCCCCCTCAAACGCGATACTCTGCTCAAACTTGATGAGCAGTTCCTCAACTGGTATGAAGAACAATTAGACATCCTTGATTACAACTCTCCAGCAGAGGAAGTTACTGAGCTAAGTCAAACAATCCCTTGGGAGCGCATTGGACAAGATGCCAGAAAACACTTGTGGCTAAGTTATGGTATCGAGTTTCTAACCGAAAAAGCCAAGTACCGAGCAGAAGAATACGTTGATGAGGATAATGACGAGCTGCCCGTTGCTGTAGTCAACCAAGAGCATCCAACAGCACCAGCAGACTCTTTCCCTACACAGCAGGAAATAGAAGCTCTCAGGCGTGTCGCGCAAGCATGGGTTCCAGAAGGTAGCTCAAAGGATTTCTGTGACGGCTTTCTTGCAGGTTTGATTCTCTATCCAGAATTGCGCCTTGTTCTCAAACCTCATTTGGTTCCTAGCACTATGGATTTGCTCAAAGACCGTTGTGAATCCGTTCCTTACTGGCGCAAATGTGAACCGACAGCACAATAACTGTAGTCAAGACTACTACTGCTGGCACAGGAAACACAGGCAATAGCACTGGTCCTCATCTTCATTTTCAAGTGCGTAACCTCAAAACAGGCAAGAAATTTTCTCCTCATAATGGTTACGTGTTATGGGCTTTGACTGGCAAAGAGCCTCACTAATACCAAATCCTCTTACTGTATCAATAGAAGAGATGAGATTTTCCCATGTCAATAGAAGCAGTCTTTCAAATTACATTGCTCTTGGCTACATTGCTGTGTTCTCTAGTAGCAGGTTTCGTGTTTGCTTTTGCTGTAGTAGTCATGCCAGGTATCAAGACTTTAAGTGCTCGGGAGTTTATCCAAGCTTTTCAGGTAATGGATCGCATTATCCAGAATAATCAGCCGATTTTCGTGCTGGTCTGGGTTGGTTCAATTGTGACTTTAGTTGCCTCAGCTGTGCTTGGCATAGGGCAATTGGAGGAAGTTGAGCGTCTGCTCATAATCTTTGCCGTACTTGCTTATCTTCTAGTTGTTCAATTGCCAACTTTCACGATTAACATCCCCCTGAATAACAAGCTACAAACGCTGAATGTTGATGATATGGATGAAACCGCACAAAATGCAGCCCGTATGGACTTTGAACCACGTTGGCTCCTATGGAACTCAATCAGGACGCTCTTTGCAAGCCTGGTATCTAGCCTGTTGATAATTCTATTACTCAGGCTTTGAAGAAGTTGGCTCTGAGGTTCTCTACATATCCCTTGCTGTAGCGCGAGGCAAGGGATTTTATTTAGGGGTACAATTTAAGATTGCCGTTGAGCGGGTGGGGTGGCGTAGCAAGGGTGAAGATCGACCGTCATGGGCAAGGCAAAGTCTTAACGACCGAAGAAATTCAGCTCTTATTTAGTGAGGGGCTACAAACCCTTCGAGACCGCTGCCTGTTTGGAGTCTGCCTCTATACAGCAGCTCGGATTAACGAGGCGTGTACCTTAAGGCGAGTTGATGTCTTTGATAAAAAGCGGCAAGTAAGACCAGAATTAATCATCAGAAAACGTAACACCAAGGGAAAACTTGACACCCGCTGCATTCCTGTAGGTGAGGACTTACAAGCACTTCTCACTGAATACAGCCCACCGCTTCACCAATATTGGCTTTTTCCAGGAAGGCATAACAAAGGTCACATAAATCCTATGTCAGCGTCTCGAATCCTGCGAATCGCCCTTGAAGACATTGAAATAGAGGGAGCCTCAACCCATTCCCTTCGCAGAACTGCCCTTACTACGATGCACAACAACCGCGTCCCCTTAAGAATAATCCAGCGGGTGAGTGGACATAGATCTCTTGCTACACTGGAAGAATATTTAGCGGTAAGCGACGATCAAGTCAAAGGGGCAATCTCAAGCCTCTCCAAAATCTCGTATGTCAACAAATTAACATTAGTTGATCTACACGATTCTGAAGAAAGGAAAGCTCAGGAGCAGGAAATTGAGTAAGAAGCCAGTTTTGTAGATTTTGAATTGCTTAGTAGGCTTTGGCACTCCCTACATCTCCCGTCAGTGAAAAAGCTGCCCAATAATAGGGATGGGGATAATCCTTACGCACTTCCATCTGTGCTTGCTGTAGCGCTTCAGCTTTGTCCATCCCGGCTTTCAAATGGCTGTAGAATCGCTCCATCAGCAACCCTGTAGCTGCATCATCTACATTCCACAGACTTGCCATCACTGTGGGTGTCCCGGCATAGATGAAAGCTCGGTTCAGTCCCACAACTTCATCGCCTCGGCTTAATTCTCCCATTTTTGTTTGGCAGGCACTGAGGACAACGAGATTGGTAGCACTCCTCAAATTCAGGTCATAGATTTCATGAACTTGCAACAAACCGTCGTGCTGGGTATCTCCGACTAACTGGATGGAGCTGAAGAGAGGGTTGAAGGTATTGTACTTACCGTGGGCTGCTAGGTGCAGCATACCGGATTGAGTCGCTTTAGACCAGACAGCGCTTTCAGTTGCAGTTTTACCGACTAAGGGTTGGGTGTTGAACAGACGAGTAATTGATGTTACTTCCTGTCGAGCATAATCTAGGGGGGAGATTCCCGTAGCTTCTGGGTCACCGAGAGCTAACAAACTGCCTGTTGCTGATTTGCGCTTTTCTGGTAAGTAGCGCAAGATGCTGGCATTGGGGAGAGTAAACAGAGCGTAGTCATCACTCAAGTAACCCTTGCCGTCAGTTAGGGCTGCAAAAGGGAGATAATGGAGGACACTGTGGGGAACAATGGCGATTTTGGCAGTGTTGAGATGGGGCTTAAGGGGTACGATAAGCCATTCGTGCAGTTGTTGTAGTTCTTGGGGATAAGGTTCATCCAAGTCGCTAAAATCTCGAAAAAGGGTTAGTTCTTCGGTGAGTTGTTGGCGGCTGATGTTAAGGGGAACAGTTTTGAAGCTGTTGTTGGTGATAATGAAAGCGAAGGTGCGTTCCTCTGTGACAAAGTACTCGACTAGGGTGGTATCGGCATCAAGCCAGCCTTGGATGTCAGCTAGAGAGGCAACATCTACGCTGATTAACTCAGCAGTTTCAGGACTCTGGAGTTTCAGTTGGGTGAGTAAGTTTTGGTAGTCTTTTTCACGAGCAACCAGTCGGTTTTCTGCCTCTGTAATGGCTTCGTTATCCCACTGGTTTTTTGGACGGTTGCGTAGGGTAATCAGTTGTTTACTGAGGGCGATGATTTCAGTCTTGAGGGCTTGCTCTTGCTCCCAGAGTTGGGAGTCAGCGCCAGCGCGGAAGTTGACCCGACCACGAGCGAGTTGGTCGAGGAAAGTTCGTGCTTTTGCCCGTTCGACGTAGTTGAAAGCCGATTCAAATTCACCTTGCTCCCCATACAGATTTATAAGGCGTTTATAAGTTTCTACCCACTGACTGGCAAAAGAGGCTTTCAATTCTTCTACCTTGATTTTTGCTTGGATAGATTCGGTAACCTCAATGGCTTGCTCATAGAAATCAATCGCTTGTGCAGTCCTGCCTTGATGTTCCAGAACAAACCCAATGTTGTGGAGTGCTTTACCCTCCCCTGAGCGGTTATCCACCTCCCGGCTAATGGGCAAAGCTAGATTTAAGTAATCCAGTGCCTTTTTTGGTTGTCCGATGGCTTGGTAGACTAAACCTATATTATTGAGAGTGGTGGCTTCCCCTAAACGATCACCCACTTCCTGGCTAATGGGCAAAGCTAGGTTTAAGTAATCCAGTGCCTTTTTTGGTTGTCCGATGGCATCGTAGACCCAACCTAGATTATGGAGGGTGGTGGATTCCATTGAGCGGTTGCCCACTTCCCGGAAAATCGACAAAGCTTTGTGATAGTAATCCAGTGCCTGTTCCGGTTGTCCGATGGCTTGGTAGACGGTACCAAGATTATTGAGGGCGCCACCTTCCCCTGAACGGTTGCCCACTTCCCGGTAAATGGGCAAAGCTTGATTGTAGTAAGAGAGTGCCTGTTCCGGTTGTCCGATGTCATTGTAGAGAGCACCTAGATTATTAAGAGTGGTGGCTTCCCCTGAAAGGTTGCTCACTTCCCGGTAAATGGGCAAAGCTTGGTTGAGGTAATAATCCAGAGCTTTTTCCGGTTGCCCTATCAATTGGTAGACACCACCTAGATTATTGAGGGTATTAGCTTCCCCAGAGCGGTCATCCACTTCCTGGTGAATCAGCAAAGCTTGATTAAAGTAATTCAGAGCTTTTTCCGGTTGTCCAATGGCTTGGTAGACGATACCAATATTATTAAGAGTGGTGGCTTCCATTGAGCGATTGCTCACTTCCTGGTGAATCAGCAAAGCTTGATTAAAGTAATT
>JGI12316J14372_10001109_pt1 | contig 38066 bp, 27 predicted proteins | sample MarCyaLeptolynsp_FD_14372 | JGI IMG/M metagenome (IMG submission 14372)
CTTGACCTTGGCTTCATAGATGGCGCGGCGCTCGGCCGGGTCCATGCCAGGCAGCGTGCCGTCCCACAGGATGCGGCCTTCGACACAATCCATGATGTAGAATATCGTCCCAACGACGCTTTCATCCATGCAGAGCCCATACGGTCGCGCGACCGGAAAGCCGAGCGGATACAAGGCGTTGATCACCCGAAATTCGCGATCGACCGCGTGCGCGGAAGGCAGCAGTTTGCCTGGGGGCTTGCGCCTCATGACATAGGTCTTGCCGCCCGCGAACAGTTTATAGGTTGGATTGGACTGGCCGCCCTTGAATTGCTTGACCGTCAACGGGCCTTCAAACCCTTCCACATTCTCAACCATCCAGGCCTCGAGATTGGCCTCGTCAAACTTGTGCGTATCGGCCACATCCTTTGTGCCGGTGAACAGTTCCTGCGCATTGCCACTGTGTACCATGGCGCACCTCCCAAGGTGAAAAACTCAATTGTGTTCTGTTTAGCGAAGCCGTCGCGCGCGACAAGTCGTACGCAGGGTCAGCTCACCTTACGCAGTGCTTCGATCGCGCTGACCGCGTCCGCTGCGCGCGTTTCAGGCACAAAGATATGATCATGGTGATAAGCTGCGACCGCATTGCAGGGCACGCCCGCCTCGGTCAGTGCCGCCGCCACACGCGCCAGAAACCCCACAGCCTGCAAGTCTGAATAGACCGTCAGCTCCAACCAGGCCCAACGATTCTCTTCAGGCGTATCTTCGCCAGCTCTGGTGATGACGGTAAGGCCTTCGTCTTCCTGAAACAGCATCGCGATCCCGCGGCTCTCACGCAGATTGACCAGGTCGACCCAGGAGGATTGTTCGGCCGGGATCGTCTCAAACCGCCAGGTGCCATCATGTTGTTTGACGGACAGCGTGGCCAGAAGTTTGGAAAGATCGGTTTCGGCCACTATTTCAGCGCCCGCCAGCCAATATCCTTGCGGTTGAAGCCCTCTGGCCAGTCAATCGCCTCGACACCGGCATAGGCGCTATCGACAGCCGCCCGCAGGTCAGCCCCTGTGGCCGTCACACCCAGCACTCGGCCGCCAACGGCGATCAGCGACTGATCGCTGTCGCGGTCAGTCCCTGCATGGAACACGGTGACATTCTCGATCGCATTGGCATCCTCGACGCCTTTGATGATCGAGCCTTTGGGATAAGATTCCGGATACCCGTTCGTCGCCATCACCACACAGGCGCTGGGTTGAAAACTGTTCACACCCATCATTTCCGCAATTTCGCGGTGCCCATGCACCAGACCGCCCGTCGCGCATGTCAGCAGTGCGGGCACGATATCGCCAGGCAAGCCGGCCATCAGCACTTGGCACTCCGGATCGCCAAAGCGGGCATTGAACTCGACCACTTTTGGTCCCGACTGGGTCACCATGATCCCGACATAGAGCACGCCCTGATACGGCATCCCCTCTTCCGCCATGCCGGACAGCAAAGGCTCGACAATCAGGGTTTGAACCAGCTCCATGATCCGCGGCGTCACCACCGGCGCCGGCGCATACGAGCCCATGCCGCCCGTATTCAGGCCAACATCGCCATCACCAACCCGCTTGTGGTCCTGCGCAGGCGGCAGATAGATCGCGCCATCGCCATCGGTCAGCACGAAGATCGAGGCCTCTTCGCCCTGCATGAACTCTTCGATGACGATTTCAGATGAAGCCTCGCCAAACTTGCCCGTCATCATCGCTTCGACTTCGTTCTCAGCTTCTTCGAGCGTGTCGCAGATGACCACGCCTTTGCCCGCGGCGAGGCCGTCCGCCTTGATCACATAAGGCGCGTCCATCGTCTCCAGGAAATCGAGTGCTTCAGTCAGATCGGTGAAGCGTCCATAGGCGGCCGTGGGAATGTCGAACTTCTTCATCATGTCCTTGGAGAAGCCTTTCGAGCTTTCCAACTGCGCGGCTTTCTCGCTTGGCCCGAACACGTCGAACCCGCGGGCTCTCAATGCGTCCGACAGACCAATTGCGAGCGGCGCTTCAGGGCCGATAACAATAAGGTCCGGCGACAATTGCAGAACCAATTCCTGCATCTTGTGCAAATCCATCGGGTCGACGTCGAAACACGGTCCGACCTCGTCCATGCCCGGATTACCAGGCGCGCAAAAGACTTCGTCGACAATCTCGGATTGCGCAATCTTCCAGGCCAGGGCGTGTTCGCGGCCGCCCGATCCGACAACAAGAACTTTCATGCGCGCAGCTACTGGACCGGACTGCGCTCGCGATCAAGCCCCGAGCGTCCGATAAAGCGCGCGACCGCTGTACGCGACCAATCAGAGGGTGACGCCTGCGGAGGCTGCAGCTAAACATGAATCATGGCTGATTCACCCACGTCCAACCTTCCAGAACTGACCGTGTCAGAGCTGTCTTCGGCGCTGAAGCGTACGATCGAAACCGCTTATGACCATGTTCGGGTGCGGGGCGAGCTTGGCCGGGTGACGATCGCCCGATCCGGGCACATGTATGCCGACCTGAAAGACGACAAGGCCGTGCTCAACACGATCATGTGGAAGGGTCAGGTCTCGAGGCTTCCCTTCCGCCCGGAGGAAGGACTGGAAGTCATCGCGACCGGGCGCATGTCGACCTATCCCGGGCGATCCAATTACCAGCTGATCGCCGACAGTCTCCGCCCGGCCGGCGTTGGCGCGCTGATGGCTTTGCTCGAGGAACGCAAGAAGAAACTCGCTGCCGAAGGCCTGTTTGATGAGCGGCACAAGAAGCCCCTGCCCTTTCTGCCGAAGACCGTCGGCGTGGTGACCTCGCCGACCGGCGCGGTCATTCGCGATATCCTGCATCGCATCCGCGACCGCTTCCCGGTCCGAGTCATTCTCTGGCCGGCTTTGGTTCAGGGCGACACGGCGGCGCCGCAAATCACGGCGGCCATTTGCGGTTTCAATGCAATGACCGGCGCCGACCGCCCTGACACTCTGATCGTGGGCCGCGGCGGCGGCTCGATCGAGGATTTGTGGCCGTTCAATGAAGAAGAGGTCGTCCGCGCGGCCTTCGAGAGTGACATCCCGCTCATCTCTGCGGTCGGACATGAAACCGATACGACCCTGATCGACTATGTCTCAGACGCCCGCGCACCGACGCCCACGGGCGCGGCAGAAATTGCGGTGCCAGTTCGCTCAGAGCTGCAGCTGCAGATCGGCGAGTTGCAGCAACGGCTGATGCGCGCCCTGGTGCGTTACATTCGGCGCGGCAGTGAACGTCTGGACGCCACGCGCCTGCCCCGCGGAGATCGGCTGCTCGCCCCCAAACGCCAGCGCTATGATGCGATTGGAGAGCGGTTGCCGCTCGCGGTTCGAAGCCTGGTCGAGCGCAGGCGGTCCCGCCTGGACGCAATCAGCGCCGGTCTGAGCAGCCCCAAACAAGTCGTCGCCGCTAAGCGTGCCCAGCTGGACAACCTTTCCGCACGTCTTGGTGCGGGTCTCTCTCGCGCGGCCTCGGCGAAGCGGATTGCCTTCGCCCGCACCGCGTCCCGGTTGCGGCCAGAACCGCTCGCCGCAGACGCCAAACGCGCACGCGCGGCTTTGATCGACACTGCCCAGAGGGCCCGACCAGCGCTGACCAGATTGCTTGATCAGAGACAAAATGAACTCGCCTCTCAGGCGAAACTTCTGGAAACGCTCTCCTATCAGGCGACGCTCGGACGCGGGTACGCCATTGTTCGAGACGCCAAGGGAAAAGTGCTGCGCTCGGTCAAAGCCGTCTCTGCTGCCGGCACGGTCGACCTGGCGCTCGCAGATGGTTCGATCGAACTGAGCCCATCTGGCACCGCCAAGCCGAACAGCCCCGCCAAGCCGAAGAGCAAGAAATCAAACCCCTCCGGATCGGATCAGGGGAGTTTGTTTTAACGAACCCTGCCCCTGCGACCTCCCTTTTCCCGCTCGGCACAGGCGCTAAGCTCCTCGTGAACTCTGGAGAACGCAGTGACATGGCCAAATCGATCTGGAATTTTGGGGATATTCTCGACGACAATGCGGAACACCTCGGCCCCGAAAACCCGGCGCTGATCCACGGCGACCGGGTCGTCTCGTGGCCGGAAATGTCAGCACGCGCCAACAATGTCGCTCGGGCCTTATTGAGCCAAGGCATCCAGCAGGGCGACAAGATTGGCTTCTATATGCGCAATCAACCGGAATATGTTGAAGGACTGGCAGCGGCATTCAAAGGCGGCCTGACGCATGTGAACGTCAATTACCGTTATCTCGACGATGAACTCTCTTACATAATCGACAATTCGGATAGCACTGTCGTGCTCTACGATGTGGAGTTTCGCGACAATGTCGAGCGTGTCCGGGAGCGGCTGCCCACCGTCAAGCTCTGGGTCGAGGTTGGCAGCGAGCGCGAGCCCCCAGCATTTGCCGTGCGTTACGATGACCTGGCGAAGAATGGGGATGGAAGCGCGCTCGAGATCGAACGGTCACCGGACGATCTGATGTTTCTCTATACCGGCGGCACAACGGGCATGCCGAAAGGGGTGATGTGGTCTCATCGCATCTGGCGTGAGGCCAATCTGGATGGCTTCCGTCGTATTTACGGCGCTGCGCCCGAAACCTGGGAGGCGCATCGCGCTTTCGTGCAAGAGTTCGGTAAACATGGCCGCCAGCTGCCCGCCTGCCCGCTTATGCATGGCACCGGTCTGTTCACGGCGCTTGGTGCTTTCTTGATGGGCGGCGCAATCGTCACGCTGGAGAACAAGAACAGGTTTGATCCGGAACAGTTGTGGCAAACCACTGAACGCAACGGCGTCACAGCGATGGCCATTGTTGGCGATGCGTTTGCCAAACCGATGCTCAAGGTCCTGAACGACGCTCCAGGCAAGTACGATCTGTCCAGTGTCGCCAGCATCACCTCGTCCGGCGTGATGTGGAGTCATGAAGTCAAACAAGGCCTGATCGAACACCTGCCCCAGGTCGCGCTCAATGACAGTTTCGGAGCGTCGGAGGCGGTCGGATTCGGCATGTCGGTGACCACCGCAGAGGGCATCATCGAAACCGCAAAATTCGAGATTGGCGAGCACTGCAAAGTATTCTCTGAAACTGGTCAGGAAATCGAACCGGGATCGGACGAACCCGGCCTCATCGCGCGCGGCGGAGCTGTGCCGCTGGGATACTATAAAGACGAGAAGAAAACCGCCGAGACATTCCGCACCATCGATGGGGTACGTTACGCCATTCCGGGCGACTGGTGCCTGGTGGCCGAGGACGGCACGATGACGCTTCTCGGACGCGGTTCTAACTGCATCAACTCAGCTGGCGAAAAGATCTATCCGGAAGAAGTCGAAGAGGCGCTCAAGGAACACGCGGCTGTTCGTGACGCATTGGTTGTCGGAGTTCCGGATGAGAAATGGGGCCAGGCTGTGACCGGTGTGGTCGAGTTTGCGGGCGACGCCAGCGCGAGTGAAGACGAGCTGAGAGCCTTTGTCCGCACCCGTCTGGCCGCATACAAGGCGCCTAAACGCATTTTGGCTACTGACGACCTAAAGCGCGCGCCTAATGGCAAAGCCGATTACAAAGGCATTCGCGCGTTTGCTTTCGCCGAACTCGGAATCGAGCCCTGACAATCCTTTGATTTTTGTGCAAAAAGTTGGTCGAGTGTCCGCTTTTTGCAGCATTTTTCTGCAAACTTTGTCGCGCGACAATTCAGGGACTAAAAATTCCCTGAAAAATGAACTATATGTTTACGCGTTCAACCAAAATCCCGGTCGGATTTTTCGGGATGGAAATGTCTGGCCGCTATTAGGGTTAACACCGACTTTCAAAGGCCACGTGTACGTAAGTGCACATTTTAAAAGAGCTTCCTCCCGATGCCGTCCATGCCCACCTCCGTCCGCATAGCAGGATTTATCCTGTTGGCGCTCCTCATCTACTTTGTCGGCAGCGCCGTGTTTCGCGCGCCCGCAGAAGAGACCACAGTCTCCGAAAACACCGCAGCAACGTCTGCTGCGAGAGAAATACCTCAGGTGATTGTCGCGCCTGCCCTCGCGAAGCAGCACACGATTTTCGCGACGCTCAAAGGCAGCACGGAACCCGATCGGGAAGTGACCGTGCGCGCGGAAACAATGGGCACTGTGATCAGCGCACCGATTTCAGAAGGGCAAGCCGTCAAGCGCGGCGCCATGCTTTGTGGTCTGGATGTAGAAAGCCGCGCCGCACGCATCGCTGAAGCTGAGGCCGGTGTTGCCTCCGCCAAGCTGGATTACGACGCTGCCCGGCAACTTGAAGAAAAAGGCTGGACCACGTCGAATAATGCCGCTGCCGCCAAAGCTGCGCTGGACCGCGCGGAAGCCGGGCTGGCCGCGGCACGTATCGAGTTGAACAAGACCCGATTGACCGCGCCCTTCGAAGGCGTGTTCGAAGCGCGAATGGCCGAACGAGGCGACTTCCTTTCGGTCGGAGCAGCCTGCGGTCGCGTGGTCGATCTTGACCCGATTATCGTCGCTGTGGATGCGACTGAAAACCAGCTGAACGCGATCGATCCCGAGACGCCAGTCAGCGTCGAGCTCGCCACCGGTGTTCAAGCCGAAGGCCGAGTGCGGTTCATCGCCCGGACCGCGAGCGCGCAGACGCGGACCTTCCGGGTTGAGATCGAACTGCCCAATCCGGACAACGCAATTGCCGCCGGTCTGACGGCGACAGTGAGAGTTGGTCTGGGCCAGGCCCCTGCTGTATTGATGACGCCAGCTTCGCTGGTCTTGCACGATGATGGCCGCGTTGGCGTTCGGTACGTTGATGATGCTGAGCTGGTTCAATTCGCCGAGGTCACAGTCATCGACGATGCCCCGGATGGTATCTGGGTCACAGGCATTCCGGACGGCGCGAACCTATTGGCCGCTGGGCAAGACTTCCTTCGTGAAGGGGTCAAAGTCAGCCCACAACGCAGCCAGGAGCGCTAGGCCATGAACGCTCTTATTGATGGTGCAATCGATCGCGCGCGAATGGTGCTGGCGATTTTGATCGTCGCCCTGATCGCCGGATCGCTAACCTATATGAATCTGCCGAAAGAAGCCGATCCCGACGTCCCGATTCCGTTCGTCGGCGTGACCATTCCGCTCGAAGGCGTGTCTCCGGAGGATGCTGAACGGCTGCTGGTGAGGCCGGTCGAAACCGAGCTTCAGAGCATTGAAGGCGTTAAGCAGATCGACTCGTTCGCGCTCGAAGGTGCAGGCCAGATCATTATCGAGTTTGATGTCTCCTTCAATCAGGATCAGGCGGTCCTGGACGTTCAAGAAAAAGTCGATCTCGCCAAGCGCGAATTTCCCGATGAGGCGCGTGAGCCGATCATCACCGAGATTAATGCCGCGCTGTTTCCGATCCTCAACATCAACCTGTACGGCGAAGCCCCCGAACGCGGCTTGTACAAGATCGGCCAGGAATTGCAGGAAGAGCTCGAAGGCCTTGAAGGGGTGCTGGAAGCGCGCTTGCAGGGCGACCGCGAAGAAGTCCTGGAAATCGTCGTCGATCCGGCCAAGCTGGAAGCCTATAATCTATCCTATCAAGAGATTTTCGCGGCCGTCGCCAACAATAACCGGCTGGTGCCCGCTGGTCGCATAGACATGGGCGAAGGCCGCTTTCCGGTCAAAGTTCCAGGCTTGATCAAGACGGCTCAGGACGCGTTTGACCTGCCGGTCAAATCGCAAGGCGATTCAGCGATCACGCTGGCCGATGTCTCGACGGTCAGACGAACGTTCAAAGATCGCGAACAATATGCCAGATTCAACGGCCAATCGGCGGTTTCTATTCAAATCGTGAAACGCACAGGCGCGAACATCCTGGATACGGTGGCAGAGGTTCAGGAAATTGTCGCAGCGCAGAAATCCCGTTGGCCCGCAACCGTGGATGTAACGCTGACGTCGGACATGTCGGAAATGATCGACAGCCAGCTCGGGCAATTACAATCCTCCATCGCCGTGGCGGTGGTTCTGGTGATGATCATCGTCGTCGCGGCATTAGGTTTGCGCTCGGCCGCCATGGTCGGACTTGCCATTCCCGGATCGTTTGTGATGGCCTTCCTGATGCTCGGCATGTTTGGCTACACCATCAACATGATGGTGATGTTCGGCATGGTCATTGCGGTCGGGATCCTGGTCGACGGCGCGATCGTCGTGGTCGAATATGCCGACCGGAAAATGGCTGAAGGTCTGGACCGAAAGGACGCCTATGCGATGGCGGCCAAGCGCATGTTCTGGCCCATCGTCGCCTCCTCCGCGACAACTCTGGCCGCGTTCTTCCCGTTCCTGTTCTGGGACAGCCTGGTCGGCAAGTTCATGTCCTACCTGCCGATCACATTGATTTTCGTGCTCGTCGCGTCCCTGATTATGGCATTGATCTTCCTGCCGGTCCTGGGGTCCGTCCTGGGCGGTCGGGCGTCTCAGGAAAGCAATAATGGCCTGGTAGAGGTCTCAGGCGTCGGCGGCGACCCGCTCGAAGCGCCAGGTTGGTTTGGTCGATATGCCCGCGCCACCAATGAGCTGATCAAGCGCCCCCTGATGGTGACTGGCGGGGCCGTCGCGGTGATCGTTGCGATCTTCATGTGGTTTGGATCGACCGAGCACAAGTCAGAGCTCTTCCTGGATGTCGAACCCGAGCAGCTTTACGTCTTTGTGCAGGCCCAAGGAAACCTGTCAGCGGACGAGGAATACGAAATTGTCGATCGCGTCGTCGACCGCCTCCTCCCGCTGGACGGAATTGAGTCCATGGCGTCAACCTCGGGCAGCGAAGGGTCCGGGTCGTTCAACTTCGATGGCGTCGGGTCTCCTCCGCAAGACACGGTTGGCAGAGTCCTGATCAACTTGATGGACCGCGAAGCGGGCTATGATGGCCGCGTCACCGAGCAAAATATCAGAGCCGCCCTTGTCGACGTGCCAGGTGTTCGCACCGAAGTGCAAAAGCTCGAACAAGGCCCACCTGTCGGCAAGGACGTTCAGATCGCCGTTCGCTCGAATAATGGTGCCGCGCTCATGGAAGTCGCAGGTCAGGTTCGCGGATTTGTCGATAGTATGGAAGGCCTTCGCGAGATTGAAGACAGCCGTCCCCTGCCCGGCATCGAGTATCAATTGGAAGTCGACCGCACCCAGGCCGGCAAGTTCGGGATTGATGTCAGCCAGGTTGGCGCCGCTGTGCAGCTCGTGACCAACGGCATTCTGGTCGGCCGCTATCGCCCCGACGATGCGCTGGACGAGATCGACATTCGCGTCCGTCTTCCTGAAGGCGAGCGCAGCGTTCAGGCGCTGGATCGGCTGCGCATTGCGACACCAGGCGGTCAGGTTCCATTGGCGCAGTTCGTCACCCGCGTGCCGGCCCAGAAGGTCACCAAGATCGAACGCCGCGATGGCAAACGATTGATCCTCATTCGGGCGAATGCTGTTGTTCAAGGCGAAGGCGCGGCCAAGGTTGCCGAGATCAAGGACTGGCTCGCCACGGCCAACCTGAACCCGGCGGTTGATGTCCAGTTCGAGGGCGCCGATGAAGATGCTGCGGAAGCGGCTGCTTTCTTCCAGGTTGCTGCACTTTCGGCTCTGTTCCTGATGGGCATCATCCTGTTGTGGGAGTTCAATAATTTCTACCACGTGGTGCTGACTCTTTCAGCCGTGGTGCTGTCGACCGCGGGCGTCCTGATCGGAATTCAACTGATCTTGCCCTACATATCGACGCTGATGATCGGTACGGGGATTGTCGCGCTCGCTGGTATTGTGGTGAACAATAATATTGTTCTGATTGACACTTATCAGCGCCTGAAACGCGACGGTCGGACATCCGAGGAAGCCTCGATTGCCGCGGCGGCTCAGCGCATACGCCCTATCCTGCTGACCACTCTAACCACCATTTGCGGCCTGCTGCCCATGGTCTTCATGATGAATGTCAGCTTCCTCAAAGGCCAGATTACATTTGGCGGCGTGACCGCTGAATGGTGGGTACCTCTGGCGACGGCTGTGGTCTTCGGGCTCGGTTTTTCGACCATGCTCACCTTGATTGTGACCCCGGTCTGGCTGGCCGCACCGGCCAAGCTCGGTCGCTGGCGCGATCGCATGATCAATCGCATATTCGGTCGCGACGTGCCGCCGCAAGACAATTATGTCGAAGACAAAGGATGGGCCGAGGCTGAACCGGATATTCGTCCGGCCGCCGAATAGGCCTCAGCTCATGTCCGCATAAGGATTGTCGACCGGCAGGGAAATCGGATTGGCCGAACCCGCGAGGGAAATGGCCCGGTCGGTCATCAGAACATCCGCGTCCGAAATCACTTCTTCGCCGAAGCGATAGATCGGGGCGTAATCGCCTTGATCGGCGCGTTCAAGATAGGCTTGAGACCTGGCCAGAACCGGATCGCGGCGTTGCGTGTACGCCTTGAACGCGTCCTTGCCATAGCGCTTTTCCATCATCGCCTCGGTCCGGCCAGGCGACAGGACGACGGCAGAGGCGTTATTCCCACCAAATCCCTTTGAATTGAGAATGGCGACTTCCAGATCCCCAGGGGTTCGCGTTTGATGCGACGGACCGAGGCTGAGGCGATCCTGGAACACATCATCGGCCACAGCGTCCAGAGTTGGAATGCCCGGCAAGATGCCATACTCGAAGCAACCAAGCGCCGCCGCAAGCTGGTCGCCGCTGGCCGGTGCGATCGTGTGACCGAGGAAGGCCTTCACGGCAATCAAGGGCCAGTCATTGATCCCGAACGTCGTCGCCACCTGGTCGAAGATTTGAGATTCCGTCACCCGGTTCTGCGGCGTACTGGAGCCATGCGCCATGATGAAGCTGTGGGACTGAACCGTCTCGCGTCCGGCCACGGCAGACGCCGCCGCAACGGCCTTGGCCATGCTGATATGATTTCCTGGTCCTGGCGCGGTGATGGACTTCTTGGTGCCGTCCGCGTCGACGAACACATCGGTGACAGACCCGAGGCAAGGCGCGCCCAGTTCCAGCGCCAGAGCATCATCCATCAGAATGAAATACTGGCTCGCCTCACCGATCGTGAAACCGCAATTCTCCCCGAACGGACGGCTGGCGCGGCGATAATCAATGTCGCCCTCGCCATAGAGCTTGGTCAAATTGTCGTCGGTGGCCAGCGCGCCCATGGTGCCGAACCCGTCCATCAATTCAGGCACCACCGGCGCTTCGCTGTTGCCAACCATGGCGACGCGCACCTTACCTGCCTGAATGTCAGCGACGGCATGGCGCAGATTGGACAGGAAGGTTGCGCAGGCGGCAACGGCGCTGCTGGCGATGCCGACATTGGACAGGACATAGGCATTGATAAAATCAGTCGGCATCGAATTGATGCCCATGACCAGCGACTTTGCGGTCACGCGCTGCCCCATCATGCGGGCCTGATGCATCCCGCCATAGCCCTCGCGGTCCATCTGGCCGAAACCGCTGCTGGAATAGACCCCCACTTCATCCGGCTCGATACAGGCGAGCACATCATCCCAGTCAATGCCGAGCGAACGCAGGGCATCGGTGGCGCCGAACAGCGCCATCTGAAGGCCACGTGGCTGGAATCGCGAATTGTACAAGCCAGCCATTTCAAAGCCGCGCGGCAATTGACCAGCCGCCTTGACCGGAAATTCGCGTGCATTTGACAGGAAGACATTCAGATCGCCCTTGATGGTGACCTGAACGCGCGTGTCATCATGCGGCTCGATCGACCAGCTCTCTGGCACCGGGTCGGGAAGTGCGGTCTTGTCAGCAAGAACGCGGATCGTGTCATCGCCCTCTTCCGAGAGCGGCGAAAGCGCGGCGCTCGACTGCCAGTACAAGGCGTCAACGTCAAAGCGCTCCTTCTCGACCCGGCGGACAAGCGTCCCATCCATCACCGCAGACTTGTAGCGGTCGACAACCTGAGCCCAGCGATCGACAACCTGAGCAGCATCCAGTGTTTCGCTTGCGCCGTCTTCAGTCGTCACACCGTAGCTCTGGTCATCATTCGCCGTCACCAGGCCCATCATGACGGCGAGGCTGACAATGGTATGGTTGGCGACCGCTTCTGGTAAGGCGTCAATGACCATGCGCCGATAAGCCTGATGCCCCGAGGTGCGACCGGCGGCGTTGACACCGCCCATGCTGACAATGACTGGTAGGCGCATAGGAAAGTCCGTTCAGGTTGGTCTTTGTTGGTTCGCGTCGATCACGTTAAAGGCGGACACTAGAGGTTATTCGAGACCGGGCTCAACACCTAATTTCAACAGATTGCACTCACCGCACACCGGCGCTGCTGCTTGCGCGACCGCTTCAGTTCGGAAACAATGTCGTATGCAGGATCAGTTGAGACGCCTTCCCAAGGTGCAGACATTGTTGGAATCCCCCGAAGCCGCGGCGGTGATCGCTGAACACGGCCGCGAGGTCGTGGTCGATGCTGTCCGCGCCAAGCTTGAAGTCGCCCGCGCCAAGATCCGAGCCGCGGCCGGGGCGACCTTGCAACCGGTAACGCCGCAATGCCTGTTCGAAGAAATCATGGCAGANCTCGTTGCCGCCAAAGCACCCACCCTGCGCCGCGCCATCAATGCGACGGGCGTGATCATCCATACAAATCTCGGACGCGCNCGCCTCGCCNCGGAAGCCNTNGACGCGATGACCGAGGTTGCCGCCAATTATTCGTCGCTGGAGATGGATTTGAATGATGGCAAACGCGGGTCCCGGCATGCCCATGTTGAATCCCTGATCTGTGAGTTGACGGGCGCCGAAGCGGCAATGGTGGTGAATAATTGCGCCGCGGCGATCCTGACCTGTCTGAGTGCGCTCGGAAGCGGGAGAGACGTGATCGCGTCGCGCGGAGAGCTGGTCGAGATTGGCGGTTCGTTCCGCATGCCGGATGTCATCACCCAAAGCGGAGCCCGGCTGAAGGAAGTCGGGACGACGAACAAAACCCATCTAAGCGATTATGAAGCGGCCATAGACGAGAGCACCGCCTTGCTGCTGAAAAGTCATACCAGCAATTACAGCATTGTCGGTTTCACCTCCGTGCCGANCCGACAAGACCTGTCCCGGCTGGCCCGAGACACCGGCACCCTCCTGCTGGAAGACCTCGGAAGCGGCGTTCTTATCGACCTCTCGGACCACGGGTTGGGACAAGAACCCGTGGTCCGCGACGTGCTCGCTGCGGGCGTCGACCTGGTGACTTTTTCCGGCGACAAATTGCTGGGCGGCCCGCAGGCCGGCATCATTGCCGGGCGACGGGCGTTGGTGGAAACGATCAAGAGACATCCCATGGCGCGCGCGGTTCGCATCGACAAGCTGTCTCTGGCGGCATTGCGCGCGACACTGGAGCTGTACCGACCGCCATGTGATCCACTCGCGCGAGTTCCGGTCTTGCGCATGATGTCAGAGCCATTGGAACAGGTCGAAGCGCGGGCCCGGCGGGTCATCGACGCGTTACAAACACAGGCGACGCTCGCGGCCGACCTCGTGACCTCCACGGCGCGCGCGGGCGCGGGATCCTTGCCTAATCAGGACCTGCCCAGTTTCGCTGTCTCTGTGTCTCATCACGAGCGCTCGGCCGAGCAGTTGGCAGCGGCATTGCGAGCCGCCGACGCGCCGGTAATTGGCCGGATAACCAAGGACAGATTGCTGCTGGATATGCGAACAGTGGATGACGATGAAATCGCCGCCCTCTGCGCCGCCTTATCAGCGATATGATGCATAAGACACTCGCAGTTATCGGGCATGTCGATCACGGCAAAACCGCTCTCGTGCAGGCCCTGACCGGCACCGACACGGATACACTCGCAGAAGAAAAGAAACGCGGCCTGACCATCGCACTCGGGTTTGCGCATCTGGAGACCGCTGGCGGCCGATTGCACTTCATCGACGCGCCGGGCCATGCCGACTTTGTGCGCACCATGGCGGCAGGATTGAGCGGGGTTGATGCGGCGCTGTTGGCGATTTCCGTCACTGACGGCGTCCAGGTGCAGACCCGGGAGCATTTGCAAATCGCCCGCTGCCTCGGAATCCGCGACATTCTCGTCGCACTGACCAAGATCGACCTCGCCAACGAGGCTGCTATCTCGCGGGTCCGCGCTGACGTCGAAGCGCTGTTTCAATCCTTCGACCTGAATCCGGTGAACATTGTCACCTGTTCGGCGCATGACGGGACCGGATTGGACACGCTTGGGGAGGCGTTGGAGAATTATCTGAGCGTCCCAGTTTCGCGGCCAGAATTGCCCGGTTTTTTCCTTCCGGTCGACCGCGTGTTCTCAACACTCGGGACTGGGACCGTCGTCACGGGAACGCTGATCGGAGCACCGGTCGAAGTCGATGCTGCCGCAATGATTTCGCCGGATGACATCTCAACGTCCGTGCGCTCCGTTCAGGTCGCCGGCGCGCCAAAAACCTCTGTTCAAGCTGGACTTCGCGCGGCGCTGGGTTTGCGCAACGTTGATCAAGCCGTGCTGAAACCCGGAAACGTGCTGCATTCTGCTGCGGATTTCGAGCCTTCTCGGCGATTTGACGTCGTCCTTCCTCCCTCTGGAGAAGACGATCAAAAGCTCAACCACATGGATCAGGTTATGGTCATGCTGGGCACCGCCTATGAACCCGCGCGAGTGCGGTTTCATGCGAAAGCATTTGCGCCGGATGAAGCGCGGTTCGTGCAGCTGGACTTCCAGCGCCCGCAAGTCGGTTATCGGGGGCAGCGACTGGTCTTGCGCAATCCAGCCGCGGCACAGACGCTTTGTGGCGGGGAGATCATCGATCCGGACGCATCGATTGTTCGCCGGAACAAGGCGCGACACCTGGCGGTCTTGCACGCGGCGAGGGCGCGGGATGTTGCTGCCACCGCCGACGCGCTGGCCGATCGCGATGAGGGCGAGATATCACTCAGCGACTTGTCACGGCTGACCGGTCTGGCATCCGCCCCGCTGATGGAGTCTATTTCTGCGGCGTTCGATTTGATCGACACAGATCGCGCCGCGCGAAAGACGGACGTTGAGGCACTAGCAAACCGCTATATCGCCGCTCTCGCCGCCTTGCATCAAACACGACCCATCCGACCGCATCATCCCATAAGCGCCATCCGGGCGACCTTGCCCAGGATATCGGACACGTTGATCCGCCATGTCGAGCGCGGCCTGATCGATGCAGGTCGCCTCCTGAAACAAGACACGACACGGGCGCTCGCCGAGCGGGATCCGATCGCAGCGATGACATCTGACCAGCGCGCAGCCTATACCGACGTCGAACGCAAGTTGAGCGACCTGTCTGTTCGCCCGGGCACCCTGTTCGATCCGGGGGACACGACACCGGACCAAGAAGATTTGATTGAACTGCTCATCGCTCAAGGCGCCGCAATCCGCCTGTTCAACCACGCCCTCAATCAACATGTGCTGCTCCACACCACCGCGATCAGGTTGGCCAGCGACACGCTTCGACGCGCCTTCCCGGTCGGCACGCGGTTCACCACCGGGGAAGCCCGCGTCGTCCTGAAGACAAACAGAAAGACGATTGTGCCGCTGCTCGAACATTTCGACACAGAGGCGGTCACGCGCCGCGACGGGGACGTGCGCTACTTCCCGGGCGAGCGGCGTTAGATTTGGGTTTGCACCGCTGACATTCGAGACTAAGTCAACTCCGGTGCGGAGGCGACTGGAGTCTGGTGGCTTCCCTGGTCTTCAAAACCAGCGACGCGTCGTCATCGGCGTGTGGTGGGTTCGATTCCCATCCGCCTCCGCCAGCCAGCTTACGTGACGCGGCGCAAATTATGGACAAGGCTCGTCGACTTCGCATAGCTTTGCGCAGGAGGTAAGGATGGCTGAGATTCCCGGATTTGACCTTGAAGACCTGGACGGCGCGCCGCGCAGCTTTCCAAGCGCCAAGCCAAGCCTGATCTGTTTCGTCAAGGAAGACTGCGAAACCTGCAACACCGCGGCGCCGGTGATCGAAGCCTTCGCGCAAGCCTATGGCGAGGCGGCCAATGTCTGGATGGTCAGCCAGACCAGCGAGGGCAGCCTGATCCTGAAAGACCGACATAGCCTGACCCTGCCCATCCTCGACGATTCAGACCTGAAGACATCTTTTGCTTACGGTTTCGACATCGTCCCGGCGCTCTACTGGTGCCCGGATGGCGAGGCACCGGAGACCCAGTTCGAGGGCTTCGTGAAATCAGAGTGGCGAGGGGTCGATGAGAAGCTCGCCGCCGCGCTCAAATCGGATGTGGCTGCGGTGGATTGGGACGCTCTGCCCGATTGGCGCCCCGGCTGCGGTTCGAAACACCTCGATCCCGAGATCCATGACCGCCTGCTTGCAGAGGCTGAGGACAGCCCGATCCGGGCGCGCAAGATTGACATTGCCAGCGCCGATGACGTCGCCGAATTCATGTTCGATCAGGGCTTTTCCGATGGCTTGCCTCTGGTCCCGCCGACGCCGGAACGCGTCATGCGGATGCTCTCCGGCACGGCACGCTCGCCCCAGGAAGTGATCGCAGAAATGCCACCCAATATGGGCGCAGCGACAATTGAGAAAATCGCCATCAATGCCGTCATGGCAGGGTGCAAGCCAGAATACCTGCCCGTCGTCATCGCCGCCCTGGAAGCGGTCTGCACGGACGAGTTCAACATTCACGGCGTCATGGCGACGACGATGGGGGCGTCGCCTGTGATGGTGATCAATGGCCCGATCCGCGAGCGTCTGGACATGAATAGCGGCCTGATGGCACTCGGCACCGGCAACCGCGCCAATGCCACGATCGGGCGAGCCGTGCGCCTCGCCATCCGCAATATTGGCGGCTCGAAGCCCGGCGGCACGGACCGGTCGACGCTGGGCAGTCCAATGAAATTCACCATGTGCTTTGCCGAACGCGAAGAGCGCTCGCCCTGGGCGCCGCTGCATGTTGAACGCGGGTTCAAGGCTGAGGATTCCGTGGTCACCGTGTTCGCGATGACCTCCGGCCCAGTCCACATTGTCGATCAGGAATCGCGCGCGCCGGACGAGATTGCTGGCACCCTCGGACTGGGGCTGGAATCCATGTTCCTGCCCAAATACCATATGATGCCCGTCGACTCGCTTCTGGTCGTCTGCCCGGAGCATATTGATACGCTGATGCGCGACGGCCCTTATGAGAAGGATCGCCTGCGCCAGCGCATCCAGGACGTCACCAGACGCCCGCTCCGCGACATGGTCGCGAATGAGGTATCAGGCGCCGGGATGACGCGCGCCGCCGCGGCCAATCTCAGCGATGAGCAGCTCGACAATCTCGTCCCGAAATTTGCCAAGCCGGAGCATATCCATATGGTGGTGGCCGGGTCAGATGCGGGTAAGTTCTCAAGCGCTTATCATGGCTGGGTCACCGGCCCGATGGGGTCGCAATCGGTGTCTCGCAAGATTGAAGAGGTTTAGAAGAAGGAGGACGAATGACGGTCATTCTAGATCCAACCAATGAATCGGTTCCTGTCAGCCGGCAAATCACGCCGCGCTCTGGTCAGGTCTCAGGCGTGGTTGGCTTGATGGACATTCGCAAACCGAGAGGTGACATTCTGCTCGACGAGCTGGAACGCCTGCTGGGAGAGCGGATGCCGGAGATTGAAGTTCGGCGCTATGCCAAGCCGACCTTCACCAAGCCCTGCCCTGATGATCTACGCGCCCAGATGAAGGCAGAATGCGATTTCGTGGTTGAAGGACTGGCTGACTGAGGGTCTTGTACGACGTGCAGTATGCACGACACAGTCTGGTTTGAAATCCAGGGCCTCCCAGCCGTCACGATTGCTTCGAGTGAGTTTCACAATGCCGCTGTCACACAGCGCGATGCGCTGGGTATGAAAGATGCCCGGTTCGTGCTTGTCGATCATCCTATTCAGGACGCGACAGATGACGAAATGCGCGCCAAGGCGGCGGCCGTCTATGATCAGGTGGTGGACGCCCTCACCACTTGAGCAAAGCAACAGCCAATCAGGACAGCCCGGTTGGAAAGCCGGGCTGTCTGTGTTTGAGACGAACAGATTTAGAATGGACGACCCGCGCCCTTGCAGCTGACCCGCCCCCTCCCGATCACACGCGACCTGGTGCTGCTGGGCGGCGGGCACGCACACGCACTGGTTCTGAAGAAATGGGCGATGGCGCCCTTGCCAGGCGCGCAGCTCACACTCATCGATCCGAACCCGAAGGCGCCGTATACGGGCATGCTGCCGGGCTATGTTGCTGGACACTATGAGCGCAGTGATCTTGAAATTGATCTGGTCCGCCTCGCGCGCCAAGCTGGCGCGCGTCTGATCATCGATCGCGCCGTCGGCATTGATACCGAGACACAGCGGATTGAATTACAGTCGCGCCCTGCCATCGCCTATGACACGCTCTCGATTGATATTGGCATCAGCTCCATGCTCCCCGCATTGCCGGGCGCGGCGCAGCATCTCGTCCCGGCCAAACCGCTGGGTGCTTTCGCGGAAGCCTGGTCGGCGCTCGTTGCAAGATCCATGGACACGAACACGGCCCCCAAGATCGTGATCCTAGGCGCAGGCGTCGGCGGCGTAGAACTCGCCCTCGCCATGGCGCATCGTCTGAACACTCTTGGCCTTCCCGGCAAGATCACGCTGATCGAGGCGGGGGCGGACATTTTGCGGGAAACAAATTCCGGCACGCGCCGCAAATTGCGCGCCGAGCTTGCCCGTGCCCAGATCGAGGTCCGCACCGATGCCATGATTGCGGGCATCACCGAAGCGGGCGTGACGCTTGACGGAGATGACCCGCTAGTCCCGGCAAGCTTCGTCGTCAGCGCCGCCGGGGCCACGCCGCACGCCTGGCTGCAGGATACCGCGCTGGCGCTGGAACAGGGCTACATTTGCGTCGACCGAACCCTGCAATCGACCAATACACCACACGTCTTCGCCGCCGGAGATTGCGCCCACCTCACCCATTCGCCTCGCCCCAAAGCCGGGGTGTTCGCCGTGCGGCAGGCCCCGGTCCTCTATGACAATCTGCGCGCCGACCTTGGGGGCAAATCATTAGGCAGGTTCAGCCCGCAAAAGTCCTACCTGAAGCTGATCTCGACCGGACGGAAATCGGCGATCACGGACAAATGGGGCATCGGCCTGTCCGGATCATGGGTCTGGCGGCTCAAGGATCATATCGACCAGAAATTCATGCAGCAGTTTCAGGGCACCATGGAGATGCCCGTCCCCAACTTGCCGGATGAGCGCGCAACCGGTCTCGATCAGATAGTGGACGCCCACGCAAACCAGTGCGGCGCTTGCGGTGCCAAGGTCGATCAGTCGACGCTCGTGCAAGGCTTGAGCTTGGGCAAAGATGGGACACTTGATGACGCCGCCATCGTCAAACTGGGCGACCAGGAACAAGTGTTCAGCACCGACCATTTACGGGCCTTCAGTCCGGACGCTTACATGGTCGCGAAAGTCGCGGCGGTGCACGCGCTGGGCGATATCTGGGCGATGGGCGCGGCGCCGCAAGCGGTGCTGGCGCATATTATCCTGCCGCCGCTCTCGGCCGAGAAACAAGCCGAGATGCTGCGCCAAATCACAGCCGGCGCTGGCGAAATGTTCGAGGCGTGCGGCACGAACATCTCGGGTGGGCATACAAGCGTCGGCGCTGAATTGACGATCGGCTTTTCGATCACCGGCCGCCTCGACCGGCCGGCGATCACCCATGCAGGGGCGAAGCCCGGAGACGTGCTGGTGCTGACCAAACCCATCGGCACCGGCCTCCTCCTCGCGGCTGAGATGCGCCAGCTGGCCGATGGCGGCGATTATCAGGCGGCGCTGGCCAACATGTGCCGCCCACAAGCCAACGCATCGCGCCTGCTTGGCCCGCAGGCCACCGCGCTCACCGACGTCACCGGCTTCGGGCTTGCCGGTCACCTGTTCAATATCCTCGACGCTTCCGGCGTCGCGGCGAACCTGACCTTGAATGAGATCCCGCTGCTCAGCGGCGCACTGGACCTGGCGCAGCAGGACGTGAAATCCACCCTGTGGCCCGCCAACTCTGCCCAGAGCTCGCGCATGACCATGACGGCATCTGCACGCACAGACTTGCTGTTTGACCCCCAGACCTGTGGCGGGCTGCTGGCGACGATTCCCGCGGCGGCGGAAGCCGAAATCATGGGGGCATTCCAATCCGCCAACGAACCGATCTGGAAGATTGGTGACATCACGCCAGGCCCACCCCATATCTTCCTACGCTGACAATCAAGGAAGGTTCGCGCCGATGAATAATGACGACATGATCGAATACTGGAACGGCGAGGCCGGACAGAAATGGGTCGACCAATCCGATCGCCTGGACAGCATGCTGGCGCCATTCGCCGATAAAGTGCTCGAAGCGGCTGCGATCAGACCGGGCGAGCGCGCGCTGGATATTGGCTGCGGCGCTGGCGCCCTGACCCTCAGCGCGACAGAGCGGGCTGGGGGCGAGGCCGGATCGCTCGGCGTCGATGTGTCAGAACCCTTGCTCGCGCTCGCTCGCAAACGGGCCGCGGACGCAGGGTCTCCATCCCGGTTCGAGCACGCAGACGCGAGCGCGTACGAGACGCCCGACAAGCTCGATCTGATGATCTCCCGCTTCGGAGTGATGTTCTTTGAAGACCCGAGCACAGCCTTCGCCAATATTCGCGGGCAGGTTCGCGATGGCGGGCGCATGGCTTTCATATGCTGGCAGGCCTTGCAACTAAATGACTGGGCGTTCGCGCCGTTCCAGGCGGCGCTGCCTCTGCTCAAGGAAGCACCGCCCATGCCAGACCCGACCGCACCCGGCCCGTTCGCCTTTGCGGACAAGGATCGGCTCGCACAATTGCTGGGCGATGCAGGCTGGCGGGACATCTCCATCGATCCGTTCGAGCCGCAAATGGCGCTGCCCGGCGACGATGTGGAGTCCAGTGCCGAATTCATGCTCAAGCTCGGACCGCTGTCGCGCCTGATTGAGGCGCAGGATCTCGATCCGGCACCATTTCGCGAAGTGGTGATCAAGCGACTGGGTGAAAACGTCCGGGAAGATGGCCGGGTCGCATTGCGGTCAGCCTGCTGGCTGGTCCGCGCCAATGCGTGATCCGCAAGAAACGTTACACCAGCACTTGTTCAATTGATTTGAGCTTCTAAGGTCGCCACACTTGTAAAGCTGGGACCTCACATGAAGAACTCATTGTTCGCGCTCGCGTCGCTCTCTCTGGCCGCATTCGGAGGCGTCGCAACGGCGCAGGAGCGTGGCTATTATCAATCACCGTCGCTGAGTGGCGACACGCTGGTCTTTGCCAGCGAGGGCGATCTTTGGCGCGCGAATGCGAGCGGCGGTACGGCGGTTCGATTGACCACCCATCCGGAGGTTGAGTCCTCTCCCATCCTGTCGCCCGACGGGAAATGGATTGCCTTCCAGGCAAGCTATGATGGTCCGTCTGAGGTCTACATGATGTCGATCACGGGCGGCACGCCCAAGCGCGTCACGCATGAGGGCGGCGGTGTCTCGGTGCGCGCCTGGGCCGACAATGACCGTATCCTGTATCGGACAACTAACTTGTCAGGACGCATTCCGCGCATCCTGAGAAGCGTTGACCATCGCACCTTGGAAACGACCGACCTTCCTTACGACAATGCCGATCTCGCAGCGGTCAATGCGGCCGACAATCAAGTCTTCTTCACGCGCTATGGCCTGTCCATGTTCTCCGACAATGCGGTTCTGTATCGCGGCGGACGCATGGCTCAGCTCTGGCGCGGGGATCTGGATGGCGGCGGCGAAGCGGTTCGCCTGGCAGCTGATTTTGGCGCGCCGATCCGCCATCCCATGTATGCCGATGGTCGGATCTATTTCATCAGTGATAAGTCTGGCGCGGACAATATCTGGTCGGTTGACGTCACTGGCGCCGATGCACGTCAACATACCGAGCGGGCCCAATGGCAAGTCCGGACGCCGCAATTGAGCGATGGCAAGATCGTGTTCCAGAGCGGCGCCGACGTGTTCACCTATGACATTGCCAGCGACCAGATGGATGAGATCAACCTGTTCCTGATGAGCGACAGCGACTATCAGCGCGAGCGCTGGATCGACAATCCGCTCGCTTATCTCGAAAGCGCGCGGATGAATCCGCAAGGCGATGCGGTGACAGTCACGGCGCGCGGACGCGTGGCCGCCGCATTCACCGGACAACGCCGCCGAATCGACCTGCAATTTGCCAAGGAGAAGCGCGCGCGGTCTGCCGCCTATAGCGGCGATGGCGAGTCTATTTATGTGATCCTCGATCACGATTCGACGGGCGAAATCTGGCAGTTCCCGGCCAATGGCCAGGGCGACCCGGTGCAGCTGACCGCATCCACGGATACGCATATCTGGGGCGTCTACCCGTCGCCGCATGACAATACGCTGCTCTATTCCGACAAACAGGGACGTCTGTTTCTGCTTGACCCGGAGTCGCGCCAGTCAACGCTGATCGACACGACTGAGAGCGGCAGTGATTTTGCCTTCTATGGCTACAACTGGTCGGCGGGTGGCCGCTACATCACCTACACATTCTATGATGACCGGGCGATGCGGCGTGTCGCGATTTATGACACGCAGACCAAGCAGAGAACCGTCGTGACAACCGGCAAGTATGAGTCATTCGCCTCGGCGTTTTCTGCCGATGGTGACTGGCTTTACTTCATTTCCAACCGAAACTTCAGCGCCTCCCCCGGCTCCCCTTGGGGCGACCGCAATATGGGCCCGGCCTTTCAATCGCGCGGCCAGATCTTTGCCGTGCAACTTGATCCCGAAGCCGCGTTCCCGTTCGACGCGCCAAGCGAGCTGAGCGACACAGACTCCGACAAGAACGGTTCAGACGAAGAGGATGGCGACGCTGCAGATAGCGAAGCCGATATCGACGTCTCGAACATTGCCGCTCGGCTTTATCAAGTTCCGGTGGATGCCGGGAACTATGTAGCGCTGTCAGCCACCGCCAAGCATCTGTTCGTAATCAACACCAATGGCTCCGCCACATTGCAGCGGGTCGCCTTCACGCATCAAAGCCCGGAATTGTCGGACTATGCCTCGAATGTTCAGGCCTATGAGCTCTCTGCTGATGGCAAGAAACTGTTCCTGCAAATGGGCAATGGCCGCGATCCGCGGTTCGTGATCGTGCCATCGGACAAGGACCTGCCGTCGGACACCAGCAAGCAGAGCATTCGCCTGTCGGACTGGACGCTCAGAATTGATCCCAAGGATGAGTGGCGCCAGCTGGTCCTCGATGCCTGGCGCCTGCACCGGGACTTCGCCTATGACCCGGATCTGCGCGGGGTCGACTGGAACGCGGTACGCGACCGCTATGTCCCGCTGCGCGACCGGATCGGACACCGGTCGGAGGTCAGCGACCTGTTGCGCCAGATGGCGGCCGAACTGGGCATTCTCCACAGCCAGGTCCGCGGCGGCGATCTGCCCGGCGACGATGAGAGCGGTGTGCCGAGCTTCCTCGGCGCAACTTACGCGGCGCGCAGCACCGGACTCGAGATTACCTCCATCTATTCCGGAGAACCTGACCGGATCGAGACTCTGGGTACACTGCAACAGCCGGGCATAGACGTCGCGATTGGCGACATCATTCAGGCCGTAGATGGCGCCCCGGTTCGCAGCACGGTGGATCTGGCCAATGCGCTGACCATGAAGGCCGGGCAGGAAGTGCTGCTGGATCTCGTTCGTGGCAGCGAAACGCGTCAGGAGATCGTCACGCCGATGAATGGGCGGAGCGCTGCCATGCTGCGCTATCGCAATTGGGTCGAAGGCAATCGCACCCGCGTGGCCGAGCTTTCCGATGGAGAGATTGGGTATCTACACCTGCGCGCCATGACGGCCGGGGACCTCGCCAGCTTTGCCCGCGATTTCTATGAGCATTATGACAAACCAGGCCTGATCATCGATGTGCGCGGCAATAGTGGCGGCAATGTTGACAGCATCATCCTCAGCACATTGCTGCGCCAGGCCTGGGCGTTCTGGCGTCAGCCCAGCGGCGGTCCGGCGACCACTAATATGCAACAGACCTTCCGCGGTCATCTCGCCGTCCTGATCAATGAAGGGACCTATTCCGATGGCGAGACCTTCGCCGCCGGGATCAAGGCCATGGACCTGGGAACGACGATCGGGACCCGCACCGCAGGGGCCGGGATCTGGCTGTCCGATCGCAATCCGCTCAGTGATCGCGGTCAGGCGCGGGTGGCTGAATTTGCGCAGTTTGGTGCAGACGGTCGCTGGCTGATTGAAGGGCGCGGCGTGGCGCCGGACATTGAAGTGGTGAACCCGCCCCGCGCGACCTATGCGGGCGAAGACGCACAGCTGACGCGGGCCTTGGCCTATCTCGGTGACAAGATTGCAGCCGAGCCGATTCCGGAACTGACGCCAAAGCCTCTGCCGCCGCTCGGGACCACAGGCGAGGATGTCGACTGATCTAAAGCTGGGCCCGTCGCTTTGGCGGGCTCAGTTCTGTCGCGTCCAGACCGATTGGAAATTGGCGCGATCAGAGGATCCGACATCGCCGCGCGTGAATCCTTGCGCCTCGAGCACCTGGACGAACTCAGTATACAGCCCGGCTTTGTCGACACCGAACGGCCCGCGTGTGATCGAGTATGAGATCCAGACCTGTTCACGGCCTTGCAAGGCGTCAGAGAAGGCCTCGACCTGCCCAGCCCAATCAGCTCTGGACTTGCTCAGGAAGAACACGTCCGCTTCGTCGGGCAATCCGAGGACGGCATTCAGCGTATCGCCGCGTCCGCCGCCCGGGTCGATCAGCACGAGGCTCTCCGCACTCGGTTGAGCGGACAGGTCCGCCGAGAGGGAACGCAGATAGTTGCCGCTGACCTGAGCACTGGTTTCATATCCGAAATTCACCATCGAGACCTGCAGCGCGATGAGCGCGATGAAAGCTGCGATCGAGAGCTGCGATGCGCGAACAGCTTGCGGCAAGAATTCACTCGCCACCTTGCCCGCTTTTTCGAGCCCGAACGAGGCGATGATCGCCATGGATGGCAAGCAGATCGCGAAATAGCGCAGCGGGGACATCATCTTGTCGGTGACCATGAACAAGGCGGTCAGCATCAGCATCGCCATGGCCGCCGTGAACAAGGCAAAGCTCTCCAGCCGCCAGCTGGCCGGGGCCTTGAGCAAGCCGCGCGCCGAGAACCAGCCCCCAAAACAGGCTGCCGCAAGCACGCCCGCCTGCCCGGCGAGTGTGAGCAGTGACGGGTAGCCAAAATGCGATGGACTGATGATCACGCCGCTCAGGCGCAGCAAGGCCGTTTTACCCCAGGCCAGGACGCCACCAAACCCGACGCCTTGATCCGGCCGTGCGCCCAGATGCGCGATGAAGACCCCGAACCAGGGCAGAAAGATCAGAAAGCAGACCAGCGGCGCGATCAGATAGCGCCAATTGCGCTGCTGCAGGAAGATCAGCCCGCGATGCATCATGATCGGCGCGACGATGAGCGCCGCGAAATAGTGGGTCAGCAATAGACCGGCACTGACGAGGCCAAGGATCAGCTCCGTTCGCAGATCCGTGGTCAGGTCATCCCCGGATTTGCGCCGGTTGGCGACGTAGAACGCGACCAGGGTGAGTAAAATCACCAGCGCGGTCGAACGGGCTTCCGCCGCGACCCCGACCATCAAGCCGGACAGCGCGAAGACCAGTGTATAGCCCAGCGCAAATTTCGGCCGGTGCTCGGACATCAGCGCATAGAACACACCGACCGAGAGCAAAGACAGAACCACACTGAAGGCGCGCGCCGCCTCCAGAGAAGCACCGAAAACGTAAGACCAGAGATTGAGCAGAACGAAATAGAGCGGCGGGTGAACATCATCGCTGATCAGCGTTCCGACAACGCCGGCGGGCGATTGCAATGAGGACAGCATGCTCTGAAGTTCGGCGACCTTGATCAGGCCGAGTGGAGAGAAATACGCGCCCTTGCTGAGCGTATAGAGCGTGATGCTCTCATCGTACCAGATCGAGCGTGAGAATACGCCGATCGCGTATATGACCAGCGCCATCAAGGCCAAGCCGATCATTTTGTAGTTCAAATTCGACATTGCTGAGACGTCCCGTTTTCCAGCAGATCTGCAAGTTCTGTACCCGTTTCACGCGGGCCTTGCACCCGGGAATCGCGCTTGCGCAGGCCGCAGTTCCGCTGATCAATGGCAAATTTCGCATTTCAGGCGAAACATGGCATTGCAATTGCTTCGATCCTTTATCGAACAACCGCCAGAAAGCCTGTCATCATGACGCGTTCCGAGCCCGAATTATCGCTCATTGTGCCGATGCACGATGAATCCGAGAGTTGTGCGGTCTTTTTTGCGACCGTCATTCCGATTCTGGAAGACGCGGTGGCGAGCTTTGAAATCATCTGCGTCAATGATGGCAGCCGTGATGACACGCTGATCAAACTTCTGGAGCACAATCGCCGCGATCCGCGTATTAAGGTGGTGAACCTGTCGCGCAATTTCGGCAAGGAAGCCGCCTTGAGTGCCGGCATCGACCTGGCGTCAGGACAAGCGGTCATTCCCATGGACGCGGATCTGCAGGATCCTCCGGATCTATTGCCGCAAATGGTCGACGCCTGGCGCGAGGGGGCACAAGTGGTTCTGGCCCGGCGCGTCGACCGGTCATCTGATTCCAAGCTGAAGCGCCTGACATCGCGCTGGTTCTACGCCATTTTCTCCAAAATGGCCGAGCCCGCCATCCCGTCGGATGTCGGCGATTTCCGACTAATGGACCGCGTCGTTGTCGATGCCTTGAAGCTCCTGCCCGAGCGATCGCGGTTTATGAAAGGCCTGTTCGCCTGGGTCGGCTACAATCAGGTCACGCTCGATTATACGCGGCCCGAACGCAAGGCCGGTGATTCCAGTTTCAATTATTGGAAACTGTGGAACTTTGCCCTGGACGGCGTGATCTCGTTCAGCGCCATTCCCCTGAAAGTATGGTCTTATTTCGGCGTTTTCGTCAGCTTCGGCGCCGTCAGCTATTTGATCTATCTGCTGACCCGCACATTAATCTTCGGGATTGATGTACCCGGCTATGCATCGACCCTGAGCGCCATCCTCCTGTTCAACGGGATCCTGCTGATCACGCTTGGGGTTCAGGGCGAATATATTTCGCGGATTTTCACCGAGGTCAAAAACCGGCCGATCTATCTGATCAATGAAATGGTCGGGTTCGAGGCCGCGCAAGACGCCGACAGCGACAAGCAGAGCGAAGCCACTGCGCCGCAATCGGAAGCCTGACACCGGAGCCTCCGCTCAAACTGGATTTCAAACCCACAAGTCCAGCCAACAAAAAAGGACGGCCTCTGCGAAAGCCGTCCTTAGAAAGACTGGGTAAATATCTGACCTTCTACGGAGAGTTCCGGGAGGAAGCGGTTAGAAAGCCTTACCCAGACAGATTAAACACCCGCAGGATAAAGCCTGTCTGTGCCTCTGGTCACATAAGCCATGAGGTCTGGATCATTCTTGATGAAATGTCCCAGCGGCTTCTCGACGGGTGTGACGATAGCAGCGCGCAGCATCGGCACGGCGCTATAATCCGCCGCCGTCGGGTTTTCCCCGAACAGGAACGGCTTGTCGCCCAGCACGTCGCGGATCGCGATCACGTCACGGCGCACTCGGTCAAACCTTTCTTCCGCGCTCTGTCGCCCCATGCCCTGCCCATGCAGCGCTTGTAGCGCCTGTTTGCGGGCAATGCCGGGGATAATCGCGCGCAGGAACCAGGGAAACTCGCTGAAGAATGTCTGGCGAACATGCACCCAATTATCGTCTTCGCCCCAACGATCCATGAGGATACCGAAATAGAGGTGCTCCTCGACCATGCGAATGATCGCCTGCGACGTCGCGCGCTCTGGCCCTGACAGCCCCTCATCGAAATCCTTGCCGCTGATCGCCTCGACATGGGTGCGGATCTGCTCGCTGTCGGCGATTGTTGTGCCGTCGAGTTCGATGACCGGGAACTTGCCCTTGGGCGATTTGCGCGGGTCTGACGTGACATTGAGATCGAATGGCAGGCCCGAGGCTTTCAGCATGCACCAGGCTTTCATGCAGAACGGACTGGCGGAGGGTTCGTCAAAGGCGCTGGGATAGAGGGTAAGCGTGATCATGGCAGGGGTCCTTGCTGTTGACAGTCGGGTAGCACGCTGCTCCTGTCATTTTTTGTCAGCAAGGTTTGCTAGGGTTTCACCATGGCCAAGAGTGATCGTCTTCTGCAAATGATGCAGTGTTTGCGCACGTTTGCCCCGCCGGTAAAAGCGCAGGCGCTGAGCGATGAGCTCGGCGTGTCGCTGCGCACCATCTATCGCGATATCGAGACGCTGCGCCGGTCCGGTGCGCTTATCGATGGCGAGGCGGGCTATGGTTACACGCTGCAGGAAGACCCAGCCCTGCCGCCGATGATGTTCAGCCGCGACGAGATGGAGTCGATCGTGCTCGGCCTGCGCGAGGTGGTGCAGGTCGCCGATCCCGTGTTGGCCAAAGCCGCAGAGAACGCCCTGTCCAAGCTCAAGGCGTCCCTGCCGGAGCGGATGCGGTCGGAGTTCGAGCACGCCGTGCTCTATGCCAAACGGTTCTATTGCCGCCCGGAAATCGCCATCGACATCTCTGCGTTCCGCGATGCCACCCGCAATGAGCAGGTGGTCGAGATCAACTATCTCGATGCCGAGGAAAATCCGACCGTTCGGGCCATTCAACCGCTCGCCATTGTGTTTTTCGAGCGCTCTCTCGTGGCCCTGGCCTGGTGCGAACTGCGCCAGGATTATCGCTCCTTCCGGATTGATCGCATTCGCGAGATGATCGTTACGGACCGTTCTTTCCGGCCCCGGCGTGTGGCCATGTTGCGCGAATATCTCGACCGCCTGGAACGTCCTGATCCGGACACGTAACACCCGGCCGCGCCTGAGCGAAAATGTTCATGCGGCTTGGGCCGAATGGTCTCTTGCTTTTGCAACTGTCCCTGCGTAACGAGGGCGCATGAGCAAAGTCTATGATAGCGCCGCCGCAGCGCTCGATGGGGTCCTGTTCGACGGCATGGTGATTGCCGCCGGCGGATTTGGCCTGTGCGGTATTCCCGAACTCTCGATCCAGGCCATCCGCGATGCGGGCACCAAGGATCTGACCATCTATTCCAATAATGCCGGCGTCGACGATTTCGGCCTCGGCCTGCTGTTGCAGACCAAGCAGATCAAGAAGATGTGCTCGTCCTATGTCGGCGAGAATGACCTGTTCATGCAGCAATATCTCTCTGGCGAGCTGGAGCTGGAATTTAACCCGCAAGGTACACTCGCTGAGCGGATGCGCGCGGGCGGGGCAGGCATCCCTGGCTTCTACACCAAGACCGGTGTCGGCACCGTGATCGCCGAGGGCAAGGAAGTGAAATCCTTCAAAGGCGAAGACTATATTATGGAGGAAGGCATCTTTGCCGACCTCGCCATCGTCAAAGCCTGGAAAGCCGACACAACCGGCAATGCGATCTTCCGCAAGACCGCGCGCAACTTCAACCAGCCCGCGGCCACGTGCGGCAAGGTCTGCGTCATGGAAGTTGAAGAGATTGTGCAGCCGGGTGAACTCGATCCAGATGCCATCCACATTCCCGGCATCTATGTGCATCGCCTGGTACAGGGCACATTTGAGAAACGGATTGAGCAGCGGACAGTAAGGGAGAAAGCCTGATGACGGAACTCACTCTACCTGGACCGCGCTCGCGCTTCGACTTCGCTCAGCATGAGCGCTCGTTCCTCGAACACCTCATCCTGAGCGAAGTCGAAGGACGAGGTGGGGCTCATCAAACCAAATTCGAAGGAGCCGCCTAATGCCCTGGGATAGAAACCAAATGGCGGCGCGCGCCGCGCAAGAGCTTGAAGACGGCATGTATGTGAACCTGGGCATCGGCATCCCGACCCTGGTCGCAAACCATATTCCAGACGGCATGACCGTCACCCTGCAATCGGAGAATGGCATGCTCGGCATGGGACCTTTCCCGTATGAAGGCGAGGAAGATGCTGACCTGATCAATGCCGGCAAGCAGACGATCACTGAGCTACCGCACACCGCCTATTTCGATAGCGCCACCTCTTTCGGCATGATCCGCGGCGGCAAGATCGCGATGGCGATCCTTGGTGCCATGGAAGTCGCGGAGAATGGCGACCTCGCCAACTGGATGATCCCCGGCAAGCTGGTCAAAGGCATGGGCGGGGCGATGGATCTGGTCGCTGGCGTTGGTCGGGTTGTGGTCATCACAGATCACAACAACAAAAGAGGCGACGCCAAGCTGCTGAAAGAATGCACCCTGCCGCTCACAGGCAAGAGCGTCGTTGACCGTATCATCACCGATCTTGGCGTGTTCGACGTGGTCGAGGGCGGCCTGAACGTGGTCGAGCTCGCGCCGGAAGTTACCATGGACATGGTGCATGAACGGACCGAAGCGGCCATTGTGGGATGAAGGAATATGGGCCGACCACTTTTGGCGACTTGAACGCCGAAGAGTATGACGCCCTGCACGATCCCGGCACGACTGCGGCCTGTGTAGATCTGATTGCCGAACTGGCCGGGACAGGCGAAGCGCTGGAACTTGCGATCGGCACGGGTCGCATTGCCCTGCCACTCGCCGCCCGCGGGGCCTCGGTGTCCGGCTTTGACGCTTCCCCAGACATGCTCCAAAAACTGTACGAGAAGCCTGGCGGCGACGATCTCCAGACCTGGGTCGCGGACATGGCGCGGTTTGATCTCGGTCGCGCATTCGATTTCGCCTATCTCGTGTTCAACACGTTGTACAATCTGACCACGCAGCAGGCGCAGCGCGAGTGCTTTCAAAGCGTGGCCGACCACTTGCGCCCGGGGGGCCGGTTCCTGGTCGAGGCGTTCATGCCAAACCGGGAGCGTTTCGAGAACAATCAGGCTGTGCGGACCAAGAAAGTGAGCTTTGACAGCGTCTGGCTGGAGGCCGTGCAGCACGATCCGGTCGCTCAGACACTAGATTATCAACGCATCCGCATCACCGAGACCGGCACGACGCTCAAACCTCTGCCCATGCGCTATGTCTGGCCTGCGGAACTCGACCTGATGGCAGCGCTAGCCGGGCTCAGACCCGTCGAGCGATGGGGCGGTTGGCAGAAACAGCCGCTCACGGCCTCCAGCGATATGTATGTGATCGTGTATGAGAAGCCAGCTGCGGCGGCCTGATCTGCTTCTTCCCCCAACGGAACGGATTGAACCTCACTCCCGAGCATTTATGCCTTGCGCCTAAGCAGTATGGAGAGCCGTCATGCCTAAAGGTGCGATGCCCGTTCTGGTCGGAGTCGGCCAGGTCACTGATCATTGGGACGGAACCGCCGGGCCTGACGGGACGCCGTCGCCTAAGAGCCTGTGCGTATCCGCCAGCAATTTGGCGCTCAGCGATGCCGGCGTCGCCGCATCCGAGATCGACACGCTCGCCGTGGTCCGCATCTTCGAGGACAGCGTGCCCGGCGATCGTCATCCACATGGGCATAATTCCAACCTGCCAGGCACCATTGCACGCGATATTGGCGCCAGCCCGGCGCGCGCCATCTATGCCGCGGTCGGCGGACAGAGCCCGCAGCAGCTGGCCAATGAGATGGCGGCGCGCATCCATGCCGGTGAGATCGAATGCGCGCTCGTCACCGGCTCGGAAGCCAACAAGGCGTCCAAGGCGGCGCGCAAGCACAGTCTCGAGATTGACTGGGCTGACAGTGATGATCTGCCGTTCGAGGATCGCGGCATGGGCGACCGGCTCTTGTCGCGCGCCGAAATCAAGCATGGCATCATTGCGCCCGCCTATTTCTACGCCCTGTTCGAAAACGCTATGGCCGCGCGCGATGGCCAGACGCGGACCGAGCGCCGGGCAGAAATGTCGGACCTGTTCGCGAAATTTGCCGCCGTCGCAGCCAGCAATCCGCAGTCGCAATTCGACACCAGTTCCTTTGACGCAGACTTCCTCGCCACGCCCAGCAGGGCCAATTACCCGTTCGCGGATCCGTTCCTGAAATGGCATATCGCGCAAGATGCGGTGAACCAGGCGGGCGCTTTCCTGATCATGTCGGAAGACAAGGCCGACGCGCTCGGTGTGGCGGCTGACAAGCGCATCTATCTGCTGGGCAGCGGCGAAGCCAGCGATGATCATCTCTCTGAGCGTCCGGTGATTGATGGCTCATGGGCGATGGAAACGGCGATCGGTCGTGCGCTCGATCAGGCCGGCAAGTCAGCGGCAGAGATCAGCGCCTTCGATCTCTATTCCTGCTTTCCGTGCGCCGTGTTCAGCTCGATGGCGGTGCTCGGCATTGATCACAAGACAGAGACGCGCCCCCTGACTCTGACCGGCGGCCTGCCCTTCTTTGGCGGCCCGGGAAATAATTACTCCATGCATGGGATTGTCGAAATGGCCGACTGGCTGCGCGCCCATCCAGGCGAAGCGGGCCTGGTGCTCGCCAATGGCGGCTGGATGACCAAGGAAGCGGTCGGCGTCTGGTCGAGCGCGCGCCCTGAGACGTTCACGCCGGTCGCGCCTTATGCGAAACCTCAAAGCAAAGTCACGCTCGACCCGGCGCCTGAGCAAGGCGCGGTCGAGACCTACACCGTGACGTACGGAAAGGACGGCCCGATGAGCGGCATCATCTTCGGCCGGACAGCGGCTGGTGATCGCTTCATCGCGGCCGCCGCGCCAGAAGCCATGCCGCGCTTGCTGGAAGAAGAAAGCCCGGTTGGTCTCAGCGTCCGCGTCACGACCGAGGATGAGCGCAATACGTTTGTGTTCGCTTAGGACAGGCCCAGTTCGTGCCCCCTCTCCTCGCGTCCGGGGTTGTCATCACTAATCTGCAGGCAGACAGTTGGGGCAACGAAACATCCCGCATCTGAGGAGCGCCCGCATGACCGAACCCAATCCCGCCTTGTTTGAGCTGAGCATGTCCGACAAGGCAAAGCCCCTGCTTGCCCGGGTCCTCAAACATCTCGAAGAAAATGTCGCCCCCTGGCGCGACGAGTTTGAGGCCCTCAACGAAGAGAAAGAGGATCGCTGGTCCTGGCATCCCCGCCAGCTCGAGCTGCTCGAAGGCGCCAAGGCAAAAGCACGCGAGGCCGGACTGTGGAACTTCTTCCTGCCGGATGCCGAGACCGGCGAAGGGCTCTCCAATCTCGACTATGCCTATATCGCCGCAGAGCTCGGAAAGTATCCGAGGGGCTCTGAGACGATGAACTGCAATGCGCCGGACACTGGCAATATGGAAGTCCTGGAACGGGTCGGGACACCGGCCCAGAAAGAGCAATGGCTGAAGCCGCTGCTCAATGGCGAGATCCGCTCCGCCTATGCGATGACAGAGCCGAATGTGGCTTCATCCGACGCCAAGAATATCTCGACCAGCGCCGTGCTGGACGGCGATGACTGGGTCATCAATGGCGAGAAATTCTACATTTCCGGTGCCGGTAATCCACGCTGCAAAGTGATGATCGTGATGGTCAAGACCAATCCCGATGCGCCGGTCCACAAGCAACAATCGCAAATCCTCGTGCCCATGGATACGCCAGGCGTTGAGATCCTCGGCGCGATGGAAGTCATGGGCGAGGATCATGCCCCTTATGGTCACATGCACCTGCGTTTCACCGATGTGCGCGTGCCGAAGGAGAATATCCTGCTCGGCGAAGGGCGCGGCTTTGAGATCTCCCAGGTCCGTCTCGGCCCCGGCCGCATTCATCATTGCATGCGCTCCATCGGCAAGGCCGAAAAGGCGCTCGAAATGATGGTCCAGCGCGCTGGCACCCGCACCGCCTTTGGTCAGAAGATCGCCAAGCTGGGCAAGAATCTCGAAGTCATCTCGCGTGCCCGGATCGAGATCAATGCCATGCGCTTGGCCGTGCTGCAGGCCGCAAAAGCCATGGACGTGCTCGGCAATAAGGAAGCCCGCGTCTATGTCAGCGCAGTGAAGGCGATGGTACCGGAAAAAGTCTGCCTGATCATCGACCAGGCGATGCAGATGCACGGCGCGGCGGGCATGTCGCAATGGTTCCCGCTGGCCAGCATGTATGCCGATATGCGCCACCTGCGCTATGCTGATGGGCCGGACGAAGTCCACCATATGGTGGTTGGCCGGGCCGAGATGCAAAAGCACGAACTCTGGTAAGGCGCAGTCCGCGGCTTTCCTCACCTCGCGAGCTCTGACACAGTGCCGTTCAAGGAGGCGCACATATGAGACTTGCTGCAGGATTGATCGGATTGGCCATGCTCGGGGCATGCGCCACGACACCGGAGCCATGCACACCGGAATGGGTCGAGTGGAAAAGCGAAAAGATCCTGAAGCGATTTGCGCTCGCCAATTATAGCGAAGTCAGGCGCCTGCGGGATTTTTCGCAGACGCTGGAGGGTGATGATATCAGCCCGTTGGTTGCGCTGCAGATTCCGGGAATGATTGAAGATTTCAAGGTCTTAGCCAATGATTTTGAAGCTGACGTCCTGCCCGCCCTGAATGCTGCGGTGGATGAATGCGGAAGCGTGCAGGCGCTCGCCCCTGCCCTGACGCAATTCCTGCGCGATGAAGGCGTTGGCGAAGACGTGCTCGAATGGGTCGAACTGTTGACCGTGATCGCCGTCGATTCCTGACCCCCGGGGTCTGGTATTTCCAGAACTTTGTCGCTAAACGAGCGCCATGACAGCGCTAGACAAGTCCGCCCCGACCATCCCTGCCGCCAAAGACCGCCTGCGCGAGCATGCTGCTCGGATCGCGATTGATCCGCGCACGAATTCGGTCTTCGCTTATGCGCAGGAACTGTTCCAACACCTGGAAAGCGGCGAAGTCAGTCTCGCGGATCTGAACGAAACAGCGCTGGCGGTCTATGGCGAGCGAATTCTTGCCCGCGCCGAGCGGTTCAGAAAACAGCACGATGATGCGCCCGATCTGATCGCGCGCTTGGAGTCCCTCGCTGGCGACGGATGGGACGCATTCAAAGCCGCTGTGGAAACCCCGCTCGGCGGCGTTGTGTTCACCGCGCATCCAACCTTTGCTCTGTCCCGCGCCACCCGTGCGGCCTTCGCGGCGCATGTCACGCAAGACGATACCGGCAGCGCGAAGAAGCTGACAGAATGTATCCGGGAAGACGGCCGGGCATGGTCCACCTCGATCTCTCTGCATGGAGAGCATGATGAGGTTCAGGATACGATCACGCACGCCCAGGCGGCGCTGAGCGCTTATGCCGATCTGGTCCTGTCGACGGCTAAGTCTCACTTCCCGGATGCCTGGCGGTCGCTTCAGCTCCGCGTGCCGACGCTGGCGAGCTGGGTCGGCTATGACCTTGATGGCCGGACTGACATTCACTGGTCGCAATCCTTCGCGCTGCGGCTGCAGGAAAAGGCGGAGCAGCTTGGCCGCTATGCAGCAGATCTCGAAGCGCTGGCCGATGGCGCAAGCGCCAGCACAAGCGAAGGCCTGACCGCGCTGCGCGAGCAATTCAGCCGCGCCGCCGCGTTGACCGAAAAAGAAGCCGAGATCTTCAGCGCAGATCTCACCGATGCAGACAATCTGGTCGCGGCGGCCAATGCGCTGACCGCCGAAGATCCGGACCGCATCGTCCAGACCGAGCCATTCGTCGCGCGCCTGCGTGACTTGGCGGCGGCTGAGACCGATGATCCGCTCGCCAAAGCCATCCTGGTCCTGGCCGCAAAGATGGACGCGCTGAAACTCGGCACCGCGCGCATTCACCTGCGCCTCAATGCCGAACAGATCCGCACCGTGATCAGCCGCGACCTGGGGCTGGAAACGGAAAATCGCGATCTCGGCCGCAGTGCCCTCAACCAGCTCTCTACTCTGGCGGCGGTCAAGGCGCCGCTGGATGTGAACTTCGCCGATCTGTTCCTGGAACAATCCACGGCGCGGCGGCAATTCATGATGTGCGCACAGTTTCTGAAACACATTGATGCGGACTCAACGATCCGGTTCCTGATCGCAGAGAGCGAGAACCCCGCCACGGTGATGGGCGCGCTCTATCTGGCGCGTCAGTACGGCGTCGATCATCAGCTCGACATCTCGCCTCTCTTCGAAACGCCGGAAGCGTTGGAGACCGGGGGCCGGTTCATCGCGCAATTGCTGCAAGAGCCGGAATACATGAAATATCTCAAGCTGCGCGGATATCTGTCCGTACAGCTGGGGTTCTCGGATGCGGGGCGGTTCATCGGCCAGGTTTCAGCCGACATGGCCATCGAGCGCATCCACAATCTGATCAGCCGCGCGGTCGCGGACGCCGATGCGGGTCTCTCCCTGCTCATCTTCAACACCCATGGCGAGTCGATGGGCCGCGGCGCCTGGCCGGGAAGTTTCGATCAACGCTTCGATCATCTGCTCAGCCATTGGACGCGTGAACAGTCTCGCGCCCGCGGCGTGCCGATCCGCCACGAGGTCAGCTTCCAGGGCGGCGACGGTTACCTTCACTTTGCCAATACCGAGCTTGCCAAGGCGAGTTATTACGCCTTTGCCGATCATCTCCTGTCCGAACCTGACGATACCAGCGCTGATCCCTTCTATCAGCGCACCGATCTGGTCTGGGACTTTTACCGCGCGCTGCGGCGCTGGCATGAGCGGCTGTTTGCCAATCCCGATTATGGTCACTTGCTGAACGATTTCGCGACCAATTTCCTGATCAAGGCGGGCTCGCGTCAGAGACGACGCAGTTCTGGTCCGGTCGGGCCGCGTTCGCTGCGCGCGATCTCGCACAATGCGACGCTGCAGCAGCTGGGCGTCCCCGTGAACACCGCCGCAGGCATCGGTTCGGCTTTGCGCCGGGAACGCGATCAGGTGAACGATCTAATCAAGGAATCGCCGCGCATGCGAGGCCTGATGAAGCTCGCCTCTATGGCGCGGTCAGCGACCAGTATTCCGGTGCTGAGAGCGTACGCGACGGTGTATGATCCGACCTATTGGGTGGCGCTCTCGAAAAGCGCGGCGGATCCGGATCAGGCCCTCGCCTATCGCCGCATCTATTATTTGCTGCAGGATCGCCAGACGAGCACGTCGATTGAGAAAATCGCCAACACGTTCAGCGTGGATTTCAGCAAGTTCGACCTGATGCTGGAGGTGATGGAGAAAGTCCCGACGCCCGAGGAGCGTCGTGAAATCCGCCTCGATGTCCATATTCTCCACGCCATTCGCCAGGCGATGATGATGAAAGCGCTGGCATTGGCCGGGCAATTACCGACCGTTTCGCGCCGTCATGAGTCGACCGTGGTTGATATCATGAACCTGATCCGGGCGATGCAGATCGGCGATGCGGTGAAACTGCTCTGTGACATCTTCCCGGCCTCACGAGAAGAAGAAGCACGTCTCGTCGCGATTTCGGAGCCTGGACACATGACGGGCAGCCCGGCCAATGGCTATGACCAGCTGCACGAGGAAGTCATCAAGCCTCTGGATGAGATTGACCGCCTGATGCACATGACGACGCTGGCCATCTGCCAGGCCTATGGCGCCTACGGCTAAGCGGTCCAAAAAAAGCGCTTGCCTGTCGTTGCGAGAGGCTTTTGAAATCCGATCCAAACAGATCGGAGTCCCAGATGAGTTCACCTGAAACCCGCACCGGCCCGCTGGCCGGGGTCAAGATTATAGACATGTCCTCTGTGGTCTTGGGCCCTTTCGCGACGCTGATATTCGGTGATCTCGGCGCCGAGGTGATCAAGATTGAAGCGGGGCAAAAAGGCAAGGCGGGCGACACGATGCGCTATGCCGGGGCCTCGCCAACGGGCGATCTCGGTCCGATCTATACCAGCCTCAACCGCAACAAGAAGTCGGTGCAGCTCGACGCCAAGACCGAAGACGGCAAGGCCGCAATCCTGGCCATGCTTAAAGACGCCGACGTGTTCTTTCACAATGTCCGCCTCGCTGGCATGGGCCGGCTTGGCCTCGACTATGAAAGCGTCAAGGCGATCAATCCGGGCATTGTCTATGTTCACTGCGCCGGGTTCGGGGCGGGCGGGCCATATGAGAAACGCCAGGCCTATGACGATCTGATCCAGGGGGCCTCGGGATTCGCGGCGCTCAACGCCATGCGCTCCGGCGGCGACCCGGAATATGCGCCGAGCCTGGTGGCCGACAAGACGGTGGGCCTGTTCGCCACTTACGCGACG
>JGI12316J14372_10001110_pt1 | contig 37977 bp, 36 predicted proteins | sample MarCyaLeptolynsp_FD_14372 | JGI IMG/M metagenome (IMG submission 14372)
TAATGAAACATTAAATCGGCGGCCTCATTTTTGAATAAATCAATATTTTCATCCTTAGCTTCAATTACCAATTCTACAGCTTCTTCCCCCACTTTTTGAGCTAGCTTATTTATGCCCTTCTTAAATATCGAAGCGGTGTAAGACTGCTCATTGTTTTCCTTAATTCGCCGGTCTATTGTATGTTGAAGTTCATAAAGAAATCCTTGTTCTTGTTTAGGACCAAAGCAGGACCTTGTGCCGGTATGGCAAGTTGGGCCGCTGGGATAAACTTTGATCAATAAGGTGTCCTGATCGCAGTCTTTATCAATACTTACTACCTGCAGAAAATTACCAGATTCTTCCCCTTTAGTCCAAAGTCGTTTTTTTGTTCGACTGTAGAAGGTCACTCTTTTTTCCTTTTCGGTTTTGGCTAAGGCCTCTTCATTCATATAACCGAGCATCAAGACTTGTAAGTTGAGATTGTCTTGAATGATTACCGGGATTAAGCCTTGTCCCTTATCAAAGTTTAAATTCATCGTACAGGAATATTTTGGTTTTTTAGATGCCTTTTTAGTGCCGGAATTGAAATTTCCCCAAAGTGGAAAATACTGGCTGCGAGCCCTGCTCTTACCTGAGTTTCCTCAAAAAGGCTTTTAAAATGTTCGGACTTCCCAGCTCCCCCTGAAGCAATTATGGGGATATTTAGTTTGGAAGAAACTTTGGCACAAAGGTCCAAGTTGAAACCGGTTTTAAGCCCGTCCTTGTCCATTGAGGTTAGCAGTATTTCACCTGCCCCCAGGCTCTCCGCGATTAAAGCCCAATCTAATGCAGTCCAATCAGTGGCGGTGGTACCTCCATGACTATAAACATGCCATTCATCATTATAGTACTTACAATCAATCGCGACTACAACGCATTGACTTCCAAAAGAATCAGCCATTTGGCGAATGAGTTTTGGGTTTTTTAAAGCGGCTGAATTGATACTGATCTTATCCGCGCCAGCTTTTAAGATTGAGCGAGCATCTTCTAGACTATTAATGCCACCCCCCACGGTAAATGGGATGTTAATTTTCGCCGCTACTTTTTCCACAACCTCTACTAAGGTTTTACGCTTTTCGATACTAGCTGAAATGTCTAGGAAAACTAGTTCGTCGGCGCCTTCGAGGCTATACCTCTTAGCAAGCTCCACAGGGTCACCGGCATCTTTAATGTTAAGAAAGTTGACCCCTTTTACCGTTCGGCCGTCCTTGATGTCCAAGCAGGGGATTATGCGGTTTTTTAGCATAGGTTCGAAAGTTGTTTAAGAGTGATTCTACCCTCATACAGGGCTTTGCCGATAATGGCGCCTTCGCAACCCAGATCTTGGAGATTTTTTAGATCGTCGATGGAAGTAATCCCACCACTAGCAATAAGCTTCAAGCTTGTTTTGTTTAAAATCTCCTGATATAAGCTAAAGGCTGGGCCAGCTAGCATACCGTCCTTTTCGATATCGGTGCAAATCGCGTATTGAACGCCTTGGTCTTGGTAGGCCGCGAGAAAGTCCAGTAGATTTAGATTAGAAGATTGAAGCCATCCATCCGTGGCAATCTTTTGATCTCGAGCATCTGCTCCTAAGATTATTTTTTCTTCTCCGAATAACCGGATCCAATCGTAAAACTGCTGCGGGTCCTTCACGGCGATGCTGCCACCGGTAATCTGATTGGCACCGGCGTTAAAAGCATCTTGAACTTGATTCTCCTTTCTAAGTCCACCTCCAAAGTCAACAATCAAATTGGTCTTGGCGGTGATTCTTTCTAGAGTTTGAAGGTTCATGGGGTGCCCAGCTTTGGCGCCGTCGAGATCCACTAAGTGCAGATACTTTATACCTGCTCCTTCCAGTTCCTTCGCAAGTTCCAAGGGATCATTGGCATATACTTTTTTGCTTTGATAGTCGCCTTGACTGAGCCTCACGCATTGGCCCTCAATGATATCTATGGCTGGGATAATTCTCATAGTTCTAGAAAGTTTTTTAGAATAGCTTCCCCTGGTCCAGCGGATTTTTCTGGGTGAAATTGAGTAGCATAAAAATTATCCTTTTCAAGAAGGGCGCTGAAAGACACTATATAATCGCAAATGGCTTTAGTCTCTCGACAGACCTCTGCGTAGTAACTGTGAACAAAGTAAAAGTCTTGGGAGTCTTCGATTCCCCTAAGCAGGGTCCCCTGACCTTCTCTTAAATTATTCCAGCCCATATGAGGAACCTGATCTAAAGGGGGGAAGGATTTAACCTGGGTATTAAAAACCCCGAGGCAGTCTGTATTGCCTTCGGCACTATACTTACAAAGCAATTGCATACCGAGGCAAATGCCCAAAACTGGTTGCTTTAATTGAGGAATTATTTTATCCAAACCCGTCGCCTTTAGGCTGCGCATAGCACTACCCGCTTCACCAACTCCGGGGAAAATCACCTTATCCGCCGCTTTAATTTGTCGGTAGTCGTTGGTAATTACTCCCTTGGTGCCTAATCTCTTCAAGGCATTTTCCACCGAGCGAAGGTTCCCGGCCTGATAATCAATAATGGCGATCATAAACTTCCTTTTGTGCTAGGAATTGAATAGTCTTGATTTCGCTGGGTGGCCTGTTTTAAGCTCTTAGCGAAGGCCTTGAATATCGCTTCAATCTTATGGTGTTCATTTTCGCCTTCCGCCTTTATATTTAGATTACAAAGGGCGGTATCGCTAAATGATTTGAAAAAGTGAAAGAACATTTCCGTTGGCATTTCACCGACCTGTTCACGTTTAAAGTCAGCATCCCAAAGGATCCAAGGACGTCCCCCAAAATCTAGGGCAACTTGCGCTAAACAATCATCCATGGGGAGCATGAAGCCATAGCGGTCGATACCTTTTTTTGACCCTAAAGCTTGCCTAAAACTGGAACCTAAGCTTAATCCTACATCTTCTATGGTATGATGCTCATCTATTTCCAAATCACCGCGCACCTCTATGTCCAAATCAAAACCTCCGTGCTTGGCTATTTGCTCCAGCATATGATCAAAAAAGCCAATGCCAGTTTTAATATTGGCCTTACCCTTACCGTCAAGATTAAGCTCTATTTTGATTTCGGTTTCCTTGGTGCTGCGTTCATAGCTTGAGGTACGGCGTAGACCTTTTAAATAACGATATATTACTTCCCAGGAGGAAGTGATTAATGCCGCGTATTCAGGGCCTGATTCTCCAATTAGAATTCCTTGACATTTTAAATTCTGAGCTAATTCTATATCTGTAGCTCGATCGCCAATCACAAAGGATTTTGAGAGATCGTAATTTCCATAAATGTATTCTTGCAGCATCCCGGTCCGCGGCTTCCGGTTTGGGGAATTATCCTCGGGTAAACTAGGGTCGATGTGCACTTTGGCGAAAGTGATGTTTTCATTACGCAGGGCTTGAATCAGTTTGTTTTGAGCTGGCCAAAATGTCTCTTCAGGAAAAGAAGGGCTTCCCAATCCATCCTGGTTGCTGACCATGACAAGTTCGTAATCTAGTTCTTCCGCTATTAGCGAAAGCCATCGGAAAACTCCGGGATAGAACTCTAGTTTTTCTAAACTGTCCACTTGATAATCGACGGGGGGCTCGAGAATTAGGGTGCCGTCCCGGTCAATAAACAGTACTTTCTTCATGATATCATTTTTAAGGCTTGTAAAAGGCGATCGTTTTCATCGGGAGTGCCAATGCTAAAACGCAGGCAGTTTTTTATTTCCTGATTTCGATTGCGTACGATAATTTTTTGTCGAACAAGTTGGGAATAGACCCAGTCTGCATTTTTAACTTCTACCAGAAGAAAGTTGGCATCGCTATCATAGACATGCCGGACTAGATCTATTTTTCGGAGCTCATTCTGCATTAACTCTTTTTCTTTTAAAATACTCTTCAATTGATTTTGAAAAGTCTCCTCATTCGACAGCACTTTTAAGGCGGTTTCTTGATTAATTCCACTCACATTGTATGGTGGTTTGATCCGGTTTAAGAGTCGAACTATTCCGGAGTTCGCTAGGGCAATCCCCAATCGAAGGCTGGCTAAGCCCCAGGCTTTGCTGAGAGTTTGGCTGATGATTAAATTCGGGTATTGCTCAATTAAATCTTTGGCCGAGGGGGATTGACTAAAATCGATGTAGGCTTCGTCGAGAAATACTATTCCTTTGAATCTTTCTAGAATGAAAAGTAGTTCCTCCCTAGAGAGGGTTTTGCCCGTAGGATTATTTGGAGAGCATAAAAAGATTAGTTTCAAATTGGGCCTTGCCATTTCCTGAGCAAAGGCATCCAAGTCTAGTTTAAAATTCCAGAGGAGAGGAATACGCTTCAGATCAACATTGTTTATGGCAGCTGAGACCTCATACATACCATAACTAGGGCTAGAGGTGAGGGCAAAGTCTTCTTGGGGTTCGCAGAACAGCCTTAGGCAGAGATCAATTAGTTCATCGCTGCCATTTCCGATAAAGATTTGCTCCGCTGGAAATTGCTTAATTTCTGAGAGTCGCGCCTTTAACTTCGCCTGATAAGGGTCTGGATAACGATTATAAATACCATAGGGATTTTCATTAGCATCAAGGAATACTCCATCAGAATCCTTGTATTCGTCACGGGCACTAGAGTAGGCTTTAATTTTGCCTATGTGGGGTCTGAGAAGTTTATCTATTTCCATTACCTCGTAGTTTTTTGAGTCTTATGCTTACCGCTTCCTTATGAGCCATTAAGCCTTCTGCTTGGGCCATGATCTCTATGGCCGGGCCGATATTGAAAAGACCTTCGGCTTCGATTTTTTGAAAAGTGATCTTTTTAATAAAACTATCTACAGAGACGCCGCTATAGGTCCGAGCATAGGCATTGGTAGGAAGGGTGTGATTCGTTCCACTGGCATAATCACCAGCCGATTCGCAGGAGTAATTGCCAAGAAAAACCGAACCGGCATTTAGGACCTTTGAACTAAGGGCTTCCGCATCATCACTGGCAATTATTAAATGCTCCGGAGCGTAAAGATTACTGAAGTCCAAGCACCTATTGATGTCTGCTAGTAAAATGGCTCGGCTATTCTTCAAAGCCTCCATGGCAATGTTCTTCCTCGGTAAATTTGATACTTGGATTTCTATTTGCTCCAAAGTTTCCTCTAGGATATTGGGGTCATCGCTTAAAAGGATTACCTGACTATCCGGTCCGTGTTCGGCTTGGGATAAGAGGTCTGCAGCCAAGAAGGGAGGTTGGGCGGTTTTATCGGCAATTACGAGAACCTCGCTAGGCCCGGCTGGCATGTCAATGGCAATACCGACTTCTCGGACTAGCTCCTTGGCTTTAGTTACAAATTGATTTCCTGGCCCAAAGATCTTATCTACTTTGGGTATGGTTTCGGTACCATAGCTCATGGCAGCAATTGCTTGGGCTCCACCGACCTTATAAATCTGCTTGCAGCCTACTAGATTGGCGGTATAGAGGATGCTGGGGTCAATACTTCCATTCTTATCAGGAGGGCTGCAAATCACCAAGCTTTGACAACCAGCAATTTTGGCGGGTATTCCTAACATCAAGACAGTTGAGAATAAAGGGGCGCTTCCTCCAGGGATATAAAGTCCAACCTTTTCAATTGCCCTGCTCTCCCGCCAACATTCAACACCACTACTTGTGCTGATGCGTTTTTCCTGCATGAGCTGAGTCTCGTGGAAAGTATAAATATTTCGATAGGCTAATTGGATAGCTTCCTGTAAAGCTTGCGGAACTAGGCTCTGGGCTTTAATTATTTCATCCTGATTGATTTGAAATTCATCAAGCTTTGGCACAGCTCAGGCCAAGCTTTTTGATTGGGATACATTATCGTTCTCATCATATCACCATTTTATCTATTGGAATAACTAGGATGTCTTCTGCTCCGGCGGCTTTTAGGTCATCAATAACTTCCCAAAATCGCTCTTCATTAATTACAGAGTGCAAGGAGCTCCAACCAGCTTGGGCCAGGGGTAAGACGGTGGGACTTTTAAGAACCGGTAGGATTTTACTAACCGCATCAATTCTTTCATTAGGAACATTGGCCAAAATGTACTTACTGTTCTTGGCCCGGTTTACTGCCTTGATTCGGAATCTGAGTTTCTCTAGAACGCCTTCTTTTTCGGCACTTAAATTTTGCGCTTTGACCAGAACTGCCTGAGAGCGAAGGATGGTCTTGGTTTCTCTTAAGCCATTCTTAAAGAGGGTGCTGCCTGAGCTAACTAAGTCGCAAATACCTTCGGCCAGTCCAATATTTGGAGCGATTTCAACCGAACCACTTATGTTGTGGATTTCCGATTTAATTCCATTCTTGCTAAGGAATTGCTCTAGGGTACAAGGGTAGGAGGTTGCAATCCTTTTACCTTGAAAAAAGCTAAGATCGTCGGTGTCTACTTCCTTGGGTACAGCTAATGAAAGTCGACATTTTGAGAAGCCTAAATATTCTAGCACCTCCGCAGAACTAGCTTTTTCAATCAGCAGATTCTCACCAATTATGGCGATATCTACCGTTCCATCCGCTAGATATTGGGGGATGTCTGAATTACGCAGGTAAAGGACTTCCAGAGGAAAGTTCTCCACACTTACTTTTAACTGGTCTTTTCCATTGTTAATGGCAATCCCGGCTGCTTTGAGAAGTTTTAGTGAATCGTCGTGGAGCCTGCCACTTTTCTGAATTGCAATCTTTAGTTTACTCATTTTTGATTTTAAAATGCCTGAGTAAACCGTCGGAAGGGACAAAAAAAACCGCCTGATTTACTCAGGCGGTTGAGGTATTATTAGCATACACATACCATTATCACTTCACCTGAGGGGAAAAATGAAAATGATGATGATGTAATGCGGTAAATGTCATGTGTTCTTTGTTGGTGACAAATGTAATGGCCAATTTCAAATTACAAAATAGTTTTTGGCAATTATCGGATAGGGCGATTTGTTGTTGAGGCTTAACATTTGGGCAAGCCTCTTAAAATCAATTAATTAATCCATCCAATCGGCGATAAATAAATTGGTATTCCGCGTTCCGCCATTATTGCGATTTGAGGAGAAGATCAGCTTTTTTCCGTCAGGGCTAAACATTGGAAAGGCATCAAACTGCTCGTCAAAAGTGATTTGTTCTAATCCGGAGCCATCAAGGTTCACCATAAAAAGGTTAAAGGGAAAGCCCCTTTTGCTACTGTGATTGGAGCTAAAGATGATTTTTTCTCCGCTAGGGTGGAAGAATGGGGCCCAATTGGCATTGCCCAAATCAGTCACTTGCTTAAGGTTACTTCCATCCACATCGCAAACATAAATTTCCATGTCCGAAGGCTTCACTAATCCACGTTCCAAGAGTCCTTTGTATTCAGCTTGTGCAGAGTCGCTGATGGGACGTGAGGCTCTAAATACTAATTGGCGACCATTTGGGGAAAAGAAGGCACCCCCATCATATCCGAGACCCGAAGTAACTTGTTGCTTGTCGGAACCATCTAGATTCATCGTCCATAACTCTAAATCGCCTGAACGAGTAGATGTGAATACGATTTTGTCACCATTCGGACTAACGGTGGGCTCAGCATCATAGCCAGGGCTGTTAGTTAGGGTATCGATTATGTTGCCATTTAGGTCAGCGACGAAGATGTCATAGTCCTCATATATTGGCCATACATATCCTTCCTCTCGCCCCGGTTCAGGGGGGCAAGCTTCTCCACCTAAATGGGTGGAAGCATAGACAATGGTGCTGTCTCCGGGTAGGAAATACGAACAAGTGGTGCGCCCGTTTCCGGTGCTAATCAGTGGTGGTCGCTTTGATAGGAGGTCGTCCTCTTCGATGTTGAAGTAGAAAATTTGGTCACATTCAACCTCCCATTCCGAGTAATTGCTTTGAAAAACTGCCATCTGCCCATCAAAACTGAAATAGGCTTCGGCATTATCACCCCCATCGGTTAACTGGCGGATGTTAGCCAAATGCCCTTCGCCTTCATAGGCTAAGGAGTTTGTGGTTTCTTCACTGTCTGAGGCGATTTCAGTACTAAGGTTTTCTGCCTCTTGGGCGCTTGGGTTCTGGCAAGCGGTAAAAAGGGTAGCACTAATTAGAATGCCTGTCCAAATGGATTTATTCATGTTTATCATGTTTGGCGGGGACGGGGTCATATCCCGAAGTTCCCCAAGGGTGACATTTAGATAATCGTTTAAGGCCCAGCCAAGTTCCCTTTAAAGGACCCCAAACCTGTATGGCCTGAACAGTATATTCAGAACAGGTGGGACTGTGTCGGCAAGAGCCTGGTGTTAGCGGCGAAATTAGGTATTGATAAATTCGCACCAATAGTATAAATGGAGCATTCAATATCTTTTTGAGCACGGTGCCCATGTTTAAGATTTAATGCTAAAGCTGCTGCCGTCCTTTCCATCTTTTACTTCAATTCCAGCGGCAGCTAATTGATCTCGAATCGTATCGCTCAAGCTGAAGTTTCTATCGGCTCTGGCTTGAGTGCGCAAATCTAATAAGATTTGCACCACGTCGTCTAGCTTGTTGGATCCTTGACTATCTCCAGAGGCAATATCCTCTAGGCCTAGCACATCGAAGATAAAAGCTCGCATGGATTCTACAAGAAGCTCGTGATGTTCGGCATTCAATCCACTCTCACCTTCGCGGCCATTGATATAGCGTACTGCTTCAAACAACTGCGAAATTAGAATGGGAGTGTTAAAATCGTCGTTCATAGCGGCATAGCAAGATTTACGCCATGCCTCCACTTTAAAATCTCCTTGAGCTCCTGGTTTTAAGTCTTGCAGCTTATTCCAAGCCGTCATTAGGCGGTGGTATCCTTTTTCTGCGGCACTTAAAGCCTCTGAGCTAAAGTCGAGCTGGGAGCCATAATGCGCCTGCATCATGAAAAATCTAGCTATGGTAGGGTGGAAGCCCTTCTCGAGTTTATCGGTATCACCGCTAAATAGCTCCTTTGGAGAAAGAGTATTACCGGTGCTTTTGCTCATTTTTTGTCCATTTAAGGTGAGCATGTTGCCATGCAGCCAATAGCGTGGTCCTTTATGTCCAGTGCCAGCTTTGTTTTGAGCAATTTCACATTCGTGATGTGGGAATTTCAAATCCATACCGCCACCGTGAATATCGAACTCTTCTCCTAGGTATTTGGTACTCATGACCGAGCACTCTAGGTGCCAACCAGGGAATCCTTCACCCCAGGGTGAATTCCAACGTTGTATGTGGCTGGGACTGGCCTTTTTCCAAATGGCAAAATCCAAGGGATTGTCCTTCTCGCTTTGTGCATCTAATTCCCGCGTCCCGCTAATTAGCTCGTCAATCTTTCGACCGCTCAGCTCACCATAGTTTTCCTTCTCGCTATACCTTTCCACATTAAAGTATACCGAACCATTTTTTTCATAGGCCAGGCCTTCCGAGATGATTTTTTGAATCATATCGATTTGCTCAACGATATGCCCGGTGGCGGTGGGTTCAATCGAAGGGGGGATGGTGTTAAAGCTTCTTAGGACATTGTGGAAATCCAGAGTGTAATTCTGAACAATCTCCATGGGTTCTAATTGCTCTAACCTCGCCCGCTGACTAATTTTATCTTCTCCTTCATCGGCGTCATTTTCAAGATGTCCCGCATCAGTTATATTTCGAACGTAGCGAACATTATATCCTAAATGACTTAAATATCTCAGGACCATGTCGAAGGAAATAAAGGTCCGGCAATTGCCCAGATGAACCTCGCTATATACGGTAGGTCCGCAAACATACAAGCCTACATTGGGCGCGTTTGGGGCAATAAATTTCTCTTTACTTCGACTTAAGGAATTATAAACCACTAAGTCATTTTCCTCGTATAAGGCCATGCTTCTGATTTTAGGCTCCGAAATGAGTGTCTAAGTTAATGTAGTCAAGAAAGTCGCGTTTTTTGCTTTCTTCTTGGAAAAGGCCGCCAAATTCAGCGGTAACGGTACTGCTCTCTATATCACGAATTCCACGTGAATTAACACATAGATGCTTGGCGTCGATCACACAAGCTACATCATCTGTGCCCAAAGCTTCTTGCAGGGCTGCAACGATCTGTTTGGTCATCCGCTCTTGAACCTGCGGGCGTTTGGCAAAATAATCGACAATACGATTCATTTTACTTAATCCTATAACGCGACCCTTTGAAATGTAAGCTACATGAGCCCGGCCAACAATAGGTAGGAAATGATGCTCACAGGTAGAGTAAACCACAATGTTTTTCTCTACCAGCATTTCACCATATTGATATTTATTGTCAAAGGTGCTGGCGCTCGGTTTTCGATCGGGATGCAGGCCGCCAAATATTTCTTGTACAAACATCTTAGCTACCCGTTTTGGGGTGCCTTTCAGACTATCATCCGTGAGGTCTANGCCTAAGGTGTCCATGATCTTTTCAAAATGNTCCTGGATGATGGANATTTTTTCCTCATCGGCCATNGCAAAAGCGTCAGCTTTTAATGGGGTTTCAATGTTTCCATTGGAAACGTGCATGTCTCCGTGTTCGTCGATGGAGTCCATATTATTTTCAGTGTTCACTGTCAATACATTAGGGTGGCAAATATTGCGACCAATTGAGCCGGCAAAGGTAATACAAAATAAGGGCTGCTGGGGTTTATGAGAGAATTGCTTTAGTTTAGGGATAGACAATAAAAAGCCCGGTCATATGCCGGGCTTTAATTATTTGAAAACTAAATTAGTCGATGTCTCCATCCAAATAAGGAGCACCACTATTAAGAAGGATACTGTAGAAATTTTTCAGTTCCCCTTCGATTCGCTTTAACTCAGTTTGGAGAGGAATGCGCTCCTGCAGAAGGATTCGCATGTTTTTCCTTTGCTCACCGGTGGGGGCAGAAGTAGTGGAGTAGGAGTTCCAGATGGCCGAATTTAGTCGGCTCATGAGTGAAGGAGCACTTTCAAATTCATGTTTAGCGCGAATATCATCTCCACCCATTTGGATAGATAGATTGATCAAGTCCTTTTCAATTTTTTGTAAATCATTAAGGATGGTAAGTGGTGCTCCAGGAGTATTTCGGGCCAATGCTTTTAAGTCACCACAGCGATCTTCAAGCTTATTGTACATCTGAGATAAAGCAACAAATTCGCGGCGAATAGTCTCCAAGCTATCTTGGAAGGCGGCCAATTTTTTATAGTCATCGGCTCGGAATGTGTTATTATTTAGCCATTTGATTTCGAAGCTTTGCTTCACATTAAGCGGGCGAAGAGTGCCATTCTCAGAAATGAAAATTTCCACTTGGTAGGTGCCAGGGGCGGCAAGGTTTGCTGATCCGGCTTTAGTGAAAGGTTCGCCGTAGCTTGATGCATAGGAACGATTGCCTAGGCTACCATCCCAGTAATATCTTTTCAATCCTTTGGACGGCCTGGCGGTAAAGCGACGAACTTCTTGATCTTCTTCATCCATTACCACAAACAAGAGATAGGTGGATTCTTCCGATTCTTCCGCGCGCAATCTTTCAATACTTGGATAAATTACATCTTTCCCTTCTTCACGAGCTTTTGATTCCACTTCCTTACGCTTGGCTTTTAATCCCTTTGGGAGGTCCTTGATGTAAAGATTAAAACATACTTCTCTCTTGGGATTAGGAGCGGCGTAATAATTAGCCCCTAAGAATCCATTTTTCCCATAGCCTAAAGGATTGGCTTCAAAGAAAATTGTGGCTGCCTTAGTTGGAAATAAGTATGCCTCATTTTGGAGAACATCTTCGCTAAGATCCCTTAGAGCACTGTAGTCATCTAAAATGTAAAACCCTCGGCCAAATGAGGCGAGAACCAAATCATTCTCTCTGCGCTGAATCTCCAGGTCACGGATAGCGATAGTAGGCAGTCCCGCGCCCAGTTCGCGCCAACTTTGCCCGCTGTTGGTAGTAAAGTGAACGCCGAATTCGGTGCCAATAAAGAAGAGGTTTTTATTGATGTGATCCTGACGCATGGCAAATACTGAGCCTCTTTCTGGAAGATTAGATGCCATTTCTGTCCATGTAATACCCTTGTCCATACTCTTGAGGACGTAAGGCTTGAAATCACCGTTTTTATGATTATTAAACAGAGCGTAAACTACATTTTCATCAAAAAGGTCGGCCAGAACTTGGTTCACATAAGTGTTGGCTGGAACCCCGGGGAAACTGCTGACTTTACGCCAATTTTGACCGCCATCCTCAGATATTTGAATTAGTCCATCGTCAGTTCCAACGTACAGTAAACCTTCCTTGATTGGGGATTCATCTAAAGCGACGATATTCCCATAAATCGATGTTGATTTGTCATAGGCAATAGCGTCCACAGATTGTACTTTACCCATTACTTTTAGGGTATGACGATCAATTTGCTGGCTTAAATCTGGGGAGATGACTTTCCAGTTATTGCCTCGATCATCGCTGCGGAATACTTTATTTGCCGCGAAATAAAGTCGCTTGTGATTATGGGGGCTTATCAACAATGGAGCGTCCCAATTCCAGCGATAGGCCTTTTCGTTTTTCCCGGGACTAGGTTTAATTCCAACGCTTTCACCACTGGCTCTATCGAAGCGCACTAACCANCCGTATTGGGCCTGGGCATAAACTATATTAGGGTCCTTGGGGTCAATTTGACTTTCGAATCCGTCTCCAGTATTGGTCACATACCAGTCAGAATTAACAACCCCGCGAGAGTTAATCGTTTGGGAGGGGCCTCCCAAGCTGAAATTATCTTGCGTACCTCCATAAACGTTATAAAAAGGAGCATCATTATCTACGGCCACCCTATAAAATTGGGTTACGGGTAAGTTGGGTTTGAAATGCCAATTACTGGCACCATCCCATGTTTCATATAAACCACCATCACAACCGGCAATCATTTGCCTGGTATCATGCGGATTAATCCAGAGGCAGTGGTTGTCTACGTGCTTATTCGTTTCAGGTACTCTGTTCCAGCTTCTTCCTCCGTCGATGCTGCGGTGCATATAGGTGTCCATGGAGTAGACCACCTCGGGATTTTGCGGGTCGACTACGATTTCTACGTAATAATTTCCACTGGTGGCATAATCGTCAAGCTTCTTGAAGGAAGCTCCGCGATTGTCACTTCGGTAGAAACCATGACCTTCTACCATGGCGTATACTAAATCGGGATTGTGCTTTGACAGGCCAAGGCTAATTCTTCCTTTTTCTCCGGGTAAGCCTCCCTTAAGCTCATTCCATGTTTTTCCCCCGTCGATACTTTTATAAATTCCGCTTTCAGGGCCACCACTAACATAGGTCCACACGTGGCGACGACGCTGATGGGCTGTAGCATAGAGTACCATTGGGTCGTTGGGGTCAAAGTGGATCTCGTTAAAACCCGTGTTTTCCGAAACTTCTAGTACTTGTTCCCAGCTTTCGCCCCCATCATTGGTCATGTAGATACCGCGATCACCCCCGGCGCTCCAAAGAGGCCCATATGCCGCGACAAATACTTTCTGAGAATTATTCGGGTGGATGGCGATCATCCCAATGTGCTCGGAATTTGCAAGGCCCACATTTTTCCATGATGCCCCACCGTCTTCACTTTTGTACAGTCCATCACCGTAGGGTACAGAACGCTGGTTATTATTTTCACCCGTACCTACCCAAACAATATTGCTGTTATTGGGATCAATACTGATACAGCCTATAGAGTACGATGATTGACCGTCGAAGATTGGTCGAAAGGTCGTACCGTGATTGGTGGTTTTCCATAATCCGCCGCTGGCGACCCCGACGTAGTATTCGCTAAAATTATTAGGGTTTACAGCAATATCGGCGATTCGGCCTGAGGTTAGAGCGGGCCCAATATTTCGAAAGCTTAAACCGCTTAAGGAAACCTTATCCATCATGGATTCTTGCGCCATTAATCCTAAGCTCAACATTAAGCTAAGGATCATAATCTTCATTCGGTACATAGTTATGCTTTATGGTTTGCAAATTTGAGAGGCCCGAATTTAAGACATAATTAGGGCAAGAAAGCCCTGTCGCCTAGGAAGAATAAAAAAGCCGGCTGCTAACCGGCTTTTTTTGCATTTAAAATTTGAGACTTACGCCTGCGATAATATTATTCGCGACTTCCGTCATTTGTAAGTCTTGTATGACCTGAATGCTATTTCCAGCGGGGTCTGCACCGCGGTAGATGGCATAATTTCGATCTCTTTGGGATTGTATAAAGGCCAGATCAAAACTCCAAGGCCCACTTTTAAAGCCTAAACCAAAACTTAAGGCCTGCATATCGCCAATCGTTTGATCTTGGAATTCCTCCTTGTAAACGGATTCATCAATTCGATATCCTGCTCTTAAAGAAACGCGCTTTAATCTTAATTCTGCTCCGGCAGAGATGGTTTGACGACCGGCAGCATACAGATCATCTATGCCGGGCTGATAATCAGTTTGTAGAAGGTTTTCACTAATGTTAAAACTATTGTTATTGGTGTAAAGGCGATTGCGATCTTGCTGTTGGTATTGATAGTCAACACTAAGAATGAATGCCTTAGCGATTACACTGGCAATACCCGCACGATAAATGGCAGGGGTTCGCAAGCGATAGGCATATTGCCCCGTTTCTAATAGTGAGCTTTCTCTACTCAGACCTACTCCAGGCTCTGGCTCTTGAGCGAAATTGGTGATCACATCAACCTCATAAAACTGATTTACCGTGTACCAGCTATTCGATTGATAGGAGGCGCCAATTCTAATTTCTGGGATAGGGCGATAAATGAAGCCAGCCTTAAAATTGAATCCACTTCCATAGATGTCATTAAGTCGACGGAAAGAGTAGTCTGAAGCGCTGTAAGGAGGGTTAGAGCGATTCAGGTTTGATTCATTTATAAATTCCTCTCTACGGAAAGTTAGAGTCGGGAAGCCCAAAGAGAAACCGTAGTACAATTTGCCACCTTTGTCGATGCCAAATACCACATTTGTCTCGTTGAAGGACCCATCCTGATTGAATATGTAGTTGAGGTTGCTATTCGCCACAAGGTTACCATCAATTAGCTCTCCGTAGGCAAAACCATCGTCAACAATGGTGTCATTTTGAGAGACGAGTAGGTAAGATTCCCAAGCAGCATAAGCATCCCATGGAATGTCATCTATGTGTTGGCCTGCCGATATTTCTGCCCAATACTGACCAAGAGTATAGCCATTGTTTAGATTGGCGATATTGAAATCCCGATTAAAGTCGGCCAGTTTAGTGGTGCTAAAGGCAAGTGAGTATCTGGTTTCCGAACTAGGATTTAATACCAGGTTAAGACCAACATTTTCGAAGAGCACATTGAGATTTCTCTCGTTTCCTGAGGTTTGATAGAAATCCTGGTAATTTCCACTCCGGTCATTAAATCCAAAGCCAAAACTGATGTCGCTGTGTAGATTCACTGCGGCAGAGGCCGGATTTAGGGCGTAAGCGCTGTGGTCATTACCGAGGGCGGTAAAAGCACCCCCCATAGCTGTAAATCGGGGGGTGCCGTGTAAATTTCTCAGTTGAAAGAGCTCCACGTCATCTGCTGTTTGAGCGTTTAAAAGCCCGGAGCAGAGAGCTAGAACTATGAAGGCAAGTTTTTTCATGTTTTCGTTTCGTTTACATTTTAGCGACGGCCACCTCGGCTTGAGCCTGAAGAGCGACTACCACCACTACTTCTTGAAGAACCTGAAGAGCGGCTACCGGCAGAACTTCTTGAAGAGCCTGAAGAGCGACTACCGGCTGAGCTTCTTGAAGAGCCAGAAGAACGGCTACCGGCTGAACTTCTTGAAGAGCTAGAAGGACGATAGCTGCGGCTTTGACTACTGCGGTTAGAGCTGCTGGGGGTGTAGCTGCGATTCTGACTGCGACTTTGGGTCTGAGTTCGGCTAGAGTTATTACGACTCGATGAACTTGGGCTGTAAGTCTGCGTGCGACTCTGCGTACTTCGCTGCTGCTGGAAGTTTTGACTTCTTTGACTGCGACTTTGGTAATCTGTGCTGCTGCTAGGATTAGCCGTGCGACCGCTATTGGTATTCACCCTTTCCGTAGTGCTGCGATTATTTCCGCTTGATCTGGTACTACTAGTTCTCGTACTACTAGTTCTGGTACTACTAGCTGAACTGCGGCTTGAAGAGCTGCTTCTTGCGCTGGTACCACTGGTTCTTCCAGTTGAGCTTGCGTAGCGATTGGTGCGCTCTAATCCGCTATTGTAAGTACTTGTACGTACTCCGCGGTTGCTGCTATTCTGAGCGGTGCGACCGGTACTGCTTATTCTGGTGCGATTGTTAGCCGAACGTCGGTTAATACTATTATCGCTGAATCGACTGCTACGTACTTCCGAACGATTAGTTCTACCGCTGGTGGAAGCGTAGGTTTTACCCCTGTTGGTTCTACCAGTATTAGAGTAAGCGGTGCGACGACCTACTAAACCTCCACGGTAGTAATTGTAGGAGCCGGCTCTGCCAAATCGACCTCTCGGACCGGTGAAAATTCGATTTCTTCCGTAGAAGTCATTTCCCGCGAAGAATCCGTTGTTGAAACCTGCCCAATAGGCGTTGTTGAATCCACGATTCCAACCCCAAGGCCTATTCCAGCCCCAACCGTTATTCCAGCCCCAACCTGCGTTCCAGCCTATTCCGGCATTCCAACCCCAGCCAGCATTCCAACCCCAGCCGGCATTCCAGCCCCAGCCGTTATTCCATCCCCAAGATGGTCCCCAGGCACTGCAATACCAAGGATCCCAAAATGGATCGTAATAAAAGTTGTTAAAGTTTCCCGCCCAATTGTTGTAGAAAAAGGGCTGATTGAATCCTGGGTCACGGAACCCGTTGTAATAATTATTAATTACAGTGGTGCCATTGCTTCCGGCTAAAGCTTGGTTGCTTGCGGAATTATCATTTGGATCAAAGTAATCTAATTGGTCTGTGTTATTGGCTTGAGGATCTACATCTTCAAGTTGAAAATCACTATTAGCTTGGTTAACTGGTGCGTTTTGCGTGGCTACGGTTTCTCCGTATAAACCATCGTCATAGTAGTTATTTACCGTTTGATTTTTGGAGCCACAAGCCGCAAGGGTAAATATGCTTGCGATTGATAAGGCTACTAGCTTTTTCATGACTTTCATTTTTGGGGATTCGTTAAATACTTAGTTTTGCCGTTCAGGTAAATACAAACTCCATACCAAGTTACAAATTAATGGCTCAGAAGTTAACCAAGCGCTCGGAGGACTACTCGAAGTGGTACAATGAATTAGTGGTGCGAGCAGACCTCGCGGAGAATAGTGCAGTAAGAGGATCCATGGTGATTAAACCTTATGGTTTTGCTATTTGGGAGAAGATGCAGGCGGAATTGGATCGCATGTTTAAAGAAACAGGACATGAGAATGCTTATTTCCCCCTATTTATTCCTAAATCCTTCTTTTCGAAGGAGGCTAGCCATGTTGAGGGCTTTGCCAAGGAATGTGCGGTGGTTACGCATTATCGCTTAAAGAATGATGAAGAGGGAAAGGGAGTAGTAGTTGATCCACAAGCACGATTGGAAGAAGAACTCATTGTTAGACCGACTTCGGAGACCATCATTTGGGACACTTACCGAAATTGGGTACAGAGCTATCGGGATTTACCGCTGAAGATAAATCAGTGGGCCAATGTGGTGCGATGGGAAATGCGTACTCGCTTGTTCCTTCGTACGGCGGAGTTTTTATGGCAAGAGGGTCATACCGCGCACGCAAGCCGCAAAGAAGCCGTAGAGGAGGCAGAAACTATGCTAAATGTATATGCGGACTTTGTGGAGAATTTTATGGCGATACCAGTTGTAAAAGGGATAAAAACAGAAAGTGAGCGTTTTGCAGGCGCGGAGGAAACCTACTGTATCGAAGCGATGATGCAAGACGGTAAGGCCCTTCAGGCAGGAACCAGTCACTTTTTAGGTCAAAACTTTGCCAAAGCTTTTGATGTAAAGTACGCTTCAAAGGAAGGAAAGGAAGAATTTGTTTGGGCCACTTCTTGGGGAGTGTCGACTCGCCTTATGGGAGCCTTGGTAATGACCCATTCTGATGATCAAGGATTGGTATTGCCTCCGAATTTAGCCCCTTATCAAGTGGTTATCGTGCCCATTTATAGAGGCGAGGAGCAACTAGATCAAATCAGCCATAAAGTTAAGGAGCTACAGACCGCTTTAAGGGCAAAAGGAATCCGGGTTAAATATGATAATCGGGATACGCATAAGCCGGGTTGGAAATTTGCGGAATATGAATTGAAGGGAGTGCCCATGCGGATTGCGATCGGTCCTCGCGATCTCGATAATAATACCGTGGAACTGGCCAGAAGGGATACCTTGACCAAAGAGGTGGTGTCCATGGATGGTATAGAAGAGTTGATTGCGGGTCGTTTAGAAGAGATTCAAGAAAACCTTTTAGTTAAGGCCAAAAATTTCCAAGAAGAGCATAGTTACACCTCTAATGATTGGGAGGATTTTAAGGCTAAGATAGAAGCAGGTGGTTTTGTTTGGGCCCATTGGGATGGTACCGCAGAAACTGAGGAAAAGATAAAATCAGAAACTAAGGCCACAATCCGATGTATTCCGCTTAGTCGAGATGAGGAAAGTGGTAGCTGTGTATACTCCGGTAATCCTAGTCAAGGTAGAGTAATATTCGCTAAAGCCTATTAATGCAATATATTGTATTTCAGCTATTTGTGAAAAATTCAGAAAAAAGCTAATATTTTTTCTTCTAGACCTTTGCAGAGTTCCGAAATGCACTTACATTTGCAAACCCAAAATTAAACGGGACACCCAAGGCCCCTTCGTCTATCGGTTAGGACGCCAGGTTTTCATCCTGGAAAGAGGAGTTCGATTCTCCTAGGGGCTGCAATTAAAAATGTTATGGCAAACCACAAGTCCGCATTAAAGAGAGTACGCGCTAATGAAAAGAAGCGTGTTTTAAACAAGTATCAGCATAAAACTGCTCGTAATGCCATCCGTGCCTTACGCGCCGAAACTGACAAGTCAGCTGCTGAAAGTCGTCTTCCACAAGTTATTTCTATGGTAGACAAACTTGCTAAGAAAAACGTAATTCACTCTAAGAAGGCTTCAAACCTTAAGTCAAGCTTAGCTTTGCACGTGAATGGACTTTAAGATAAAGTCTTAATAATTTTGAAGCCCTTCAACCTCGAGTTGAGGGGCTTTTTTTTTAATCTTAGGATATGTCTATTACTTCCTAATCTAAAAGAGGTTCAAAAACAAATAAACCGCGGTGTAGAATTGGTTGCGGTTTCTAAAACCAAACCCTTAGAGGCCCTGGAAGAAGCTTATGCTGCTGGGCAAAGGGTGTTCGGTGAGAATCGGATTCAGGAAATGGCAGAGAAATGGGAAGTGCTTCCCAAGGATATAGAGTGGCATATGATTGGCCACGTACAGGATAATAAGATTAAATATATGGCTGGCTTCGTTTCCATGGTGCATGGTATGGATAAGGAGAAGCGGCTTAAATCTCTAAATAAAGAAGCAGCTAAGCATAATAGAACCATAGACTGTTTAATTCAGATTCACATCGCTCAGGAGGAATCTAAATTTGGTTTTGATTACCATGAAGCGCGCCAACTGTTTACTTCTGATTTAGAGCAGCGATTTCCAAATCTTAGGGTCAGAGGCCTAATGGGGATGGCTACCTTTACCCAAAATAAGGATCAGGTTCGAGCTGAATTCAAAGGGCTGAAGAATTTCTTTGACGAGCTCAAGAGCCAGAAATACCCAGTGGAGCATTTCGACACCTTGAGCATGGGTATGAGCGGTGATTTTAAAATTGCCCAAGAAGAAGGTTCAACTATGGTGAGAGTAGGCTCCAGTATATTTGGCGCCCGAGCTTAAATCTGGATCTATATTTCCTAGCCTAAGGGCCGAGTCTAATTGACATGGGAGTGTACGTCACCTGATGGCGCCTTAGGAAAGATTTCACTCCTCACCCTAAAATCAATAGGGGTCGGTAAGGCCGATTACCAGCCCTAGAACCGGACGAATTCCACTATTGTATTCATAACCGGGGCCAAAATAATCTAGGCTAAAGTCGCTTGGTTTATAGTCAAAGACGGTTAGCTCGTCACTATTTAAAAAGAACTCGTAACTCAAACCCCCGTAGATCTCAAAATAGAAAGATCGGTAGCTACTTTGCCAACCTCCTAGGAGTTCATATCCCATGGTTATGACTTGGTCGTTAAAAGTGACATCCCGATACTCGTAAAAGGTATTACCTAAATTGGTGTAAGGGTCCCATACCGTAGCATCGAATGCTAAATCGGAAAAACCGAAGCGGGCCCCGTGACGTATGGTGAGCATGTCATACTTATTAATGGGTACGAAGATTTTGTGATAGACTCCTCCCTTAAAGGCCCAATTCACCCTTTGATATAAATCACTCTCATCAAAGGATTGATAGTAGGGGCGGGAAAGCCTTATCCCTATATGTTGTCCGGGCATAAAGCCAACACTGGCATCTAAGCTAAGAGCAGGTACCACTATTTCGCTGGCGACAAGTCCTACTTGCCAATTTGGGGTAGAAGGTTCCTCTGTTGACATTGACCCTTGGGCCATCAGGCGAAAGCCAGAAATTAAAGCGAGGCAGAGTATAAGTACTGATCTCATTACAATTCACTTAATAGGTTCAACTTTCCTTTATGGAATCGGTATTGGCTAAGGCCATCTGGAGCGACCGCAATAACTAAATCATTGTAGACTATCACGTCAAAGGCATCGAAGTCCTCGTCTACATCCAAAATCTTGATGGCTGAAGGATCGGCAACATTGAGAACCTTTAATCCATTATCACAAACCAGTAATGTATCGCCATAAATTCCCAAGCCTATGGGTTTTACCATGGGGAAGCTGCTTACCAATTTGGGATTGGTGAGATCGCGAATGTCTACGATGTCTAATTGATTTACCCCGCGCCAGCAGAAATTGTTATTCTGTTCTGTTCGTAAAGTGACGTAGGCGTAGTCCATGTCTGCAACCACTGGGTCACAGGAAACTATATGTTGATAGGTGCTTAAGCGCTGAATACTTGGGGCATCGCTAACATCATAAATAAACATTCCTGTGGTAGAGCCAATAAATATGGTATTGGTGTCGCGGGTGAAAATGGTTTCAACCGTGGTAAAGAGTTCGTGTTTGCTTAAGTAGACGGCATTTGAATTATTGCTAATATCGAATACATTGAGGCTGCTTCCATTTACGGCATAAAGATGATCACCAGCGATGGTGAATCGAGCGAGACTACCTCCTTGTCCTGTTCCCGCACCTCCCGCTGAGGCAACATCACCGCCATCTTCAGCACAAGACCAAAGTAATCCGGCAAGAAGACTAAAAACTAGATACTTTTTCATTTTTCTTTCCATTTTACGATTACTGAATTTTCAGGACGATTATCAAGGTCGCTGCTGTAAAACCCATCCGGGGCCCCGATTTCGGGGAAGACATCTCGGTTGCGATCCACCACTTGCACCCGTTGACCATCGTATGAGATCACGATTAGGTCAACCGCATTATCGGCGTAGATGTAATCGTTTTTTATGGCGATATCTATATTTCCAGGGATGGTGATGAAACCGATATTCACGGGATTAGAGGGATCACTATTCTCGATAATATGAACTCCTTCAAATCTTTCATTGATAAATAGGAGATTGCCATAGCGGTATATTTTGCCGAAATCACTGATGGTTTGCGGGTCCGTAAGTTTTACGGAATTCTCTAGGGCATTTCGTTCCATGATGATTGGCTTGTAAGCCGACTCTACATAGTAGGGATCACCCCAGTCTGGACCAATACAGCTGCTCAGCATGAAAAGCGCCAGCAGAGCGGTAATAGCAATTTGTTTCATAGCTGCGTTTTGTCCTTAGATGACGCAGTCTAATCAAAGGTTGGAATGAAAAAAGAAATTATCTCCGGTTTCTTTGATAGTAATCATAGCGGAAATCGAAACCTATTCTTAGCGAGGGTCTTAGGCGTCGAAAATTATCAAGCCCCCCGGCGAATTCTATTCTGAGGATTTTGAAAATATTATCAAAGCCGAAAAAGACTTCAATAAAATCTCGGTCGTTTTGAATGTGCAAGGAGTTGAAGCCCACTAAGCTATGGATCTTATAACGTCTTAAGAAATTGTTGTTGGATAGCAGAGCACCGTCAAAATTGTGCTCGTAGTGTAACTCGAGGAAGGCTTCGGTGGTACTATAGGTGTAGTAAGGGAGTGTGCTAAATTGTTTAATCCTCGCCGAACGGTCGGTACTGGGTTGGAGGAAAAAGATCTGCACTCCATCAAAATGAGTATAATCGATAAAGGGTACATTATTACGACGTAGGAAATGCCCACCGCTAATATCAAATTGGGACAAGCCGATATTCCCCCATCTAAATTGATGTTGAACACCAAGGCTGTGATAAATGAAGTCAGTTTCTGCACCGAAGCTTGGCAAACCCACTTTGAGATCGTAATAGATCTTCGGGGCGCGGACCACTAAATTCTTACGACCTTTAAGAACATCTTGAAACCTTTGGTTATAGCGCATTTCGTAGCGGTCCGAGAATTGGTAGCTCAAGCTAATGTCAAATCGCATCGAATTATGAGCCCGAAAGCCACCAGGACTTATATTCGGCGCAAAGCCTTGATTGTTACTTTCAAAAATTCGATCATCGTCTATAAAATTGAAAGTGGTATTGTTGAAAATAGGATAGCGCCAGGCGTACTCCATCTCCACTCCCAGAGCTAAACCGCTCATCGATTCCCCTTGGTATCGAAGCTTTAAATAGTCCTTACCGTATAGATTAATGAAATTCTGGGCAAGCAATAAATTGTAGGCCGTATTTAATACGGGTAGGATAGGTTGCTCTTCATTAAATTGCTGGTAGTCCGTACCTAGTTCAAGGCTAAANTTAAGTGGGTAATTGATATCGCTTTGCCAATTAAANTCNGCCACCGGTTTGAAACGTTGATCGGCGGTGCCAATTCGACCCTGAAAGCGCATATTGATTTCCTTATTGTCCTTGGCATAGCCAAACCGGGTNTGTCCTCGCCAATAAGCACCTTCTACCGGATTGAATCCTAGTCCNTTATAAATGGGNGGTAGGTCCCAAAACCAATGGCCATACCTNCGAGTGTAGCCTCGGTATAAGTTTTTATAAAAGCGATAAGGNCCGGGGTCTAAGCGACTGGAGCCAAAGGTTCGAAATTGATTTTTCAGCTCCGAATTAATGCTATAGGTTTCAAAATACTCCTCAACNTTCGGATNACGTTGATAAATACCCCAATAGCTTGTGTCGGAATTAAAGTGCTTTTCCTTCAGTTCAAAAACCAGGTCATCAAATTCACTTTTTTCCCAGTTCTGAATGTATCGAAAGTGGTCGTATTTGTGACTCACTAAATAGTAACCTTGGTAGCCAAATAGATTAAGGTGGAGCTCAATTTCCTGCTTCTCGGCCTGGTATAAGCCATCTTTAAAATTGAAGATTTGCCGGACTGCAATACTGTCCATCAATTCTAACTGGTTATTGGCCGAGATATTAAATTCTGCCTCCAGAGGTAAACCTTCTGGTAATTTTAGTAAAACCTTACCGGAGAGTGCCGGAAATCTTTCTCTTCGTGGTTTGAAGTGAATCAATGCCACCTGAGCAATGGAATCGATGGAGTCGAGCTGAAAATGATACATATTTCGACCTTCCTCACTTAGCGGACTCACAAAACCTCGGTCGAAGGCCTCGTTTAAATAAATTCGCTCTTGAAGGAGATTGAAATCATAAGCTGGTAATTGCTGCCAATTTGGAATCGGAAGTTTACCGGCTTCTCTTTTTATAAGGACGTTTTGCCGATAGTGCAAGTTATCACCATAGCGCGCCTCAATCAGGGCTTCGCTGTAATATGCAATGCCAATATCCTTTTTAGCAGGCACTACTACGCCTGAAAGCGGCCAAATATCAAATGGGATGGCTTGAACCTGGGCACGGCAGGTCTCCCGAATACGAGCCTTATAACTATGGTGCTTTTTTAGGTTTTCTCCCCGATGGCTACGGGCTATTTCCAATATCGAATCGACCGTGCTCGCTTCGCTTTGTGCCTGGGCCCAAGTCATGCAGGCGAAAAGGAACAATAGGCTATATGTGATATGTAGGCTTCGGTTCGAGCTCATGGCATGGCAAAGTAAAGACATACTTATTCTATACCCTTAACTTTTTTACAGAATGGATATCTTCGCCAAGTGTTTTGCGTAATTGACATCGAGTCTAGTGGTGGTCCTTTTGGCAAAGAGGCGATGATCGAAATAGCCGCCTTTCGTTACGATGGTGAGGAGGTGGTTGATCAATTGATTAGTCTGGTGCATCCTCATCGAAAGGTACAGCCCTATGTTTCTAAAATAACCGGAATCACCGAAAAAATGCTGGCGCGTGCCCCGCGATTTCACGAAATCGCTAAGCGATTGATTGAGATTACAGAAGATGCGGTGATTGTTGGTCATAATGTGGAATTCGATTATCGAATGATTCGTCAGGAATTCGACAGACTTGGCTATCAATTTGAACGCTCTACCTTGGATACTATTGCCTTGGCGGAGAACCTGATTCCTGGGCTCAAAAGCTATGGCTTAGATAATTTGTGTCTGGAGCTCGGGCTTAGTAGACCGGAAAAGCATCGCGCTGAACACGACGCCAGAGCAACCTTGGAACTATTTAACATCCTGAGGGACAAGGACCAGAGTAAAGGGATCAATTCTTTCGAACAGAGTATCCTCGAAGGGGACTATCACAAGGATAAGATTCGCGATTTACTTCGATCAGTTAAGCATAATCGAGGTATATATTACCTGCATGACCGTCATGGTAAATTGCTGTATTTGGGAGCTTCGGATAATATTAAGGCTGCGGTGAATCGCCTATTTATGGGTGATACCGATCGGATTAAGACTTTAAAGGATGAAAGTCATAGCCTAAAAGTCGAGGCTACCGGCAATTGGCTTGTCGCGAGGATAAAGAAAGAAGAGGAGCTAAGGAACTCTCGCCCATCTTTTAACCGGATTCAAACGGTGGAATTCAAATTTGGCATTTACCTTGATCAACGCTCCAAGCCTCCAAGCCTTAGCCTCGTAGAGCTCAATAAAGGAGGTAAGAAGAAACCCATTCTTAGGNCTACAAATCTGAATGCNGGCCAAAGGGCGCTNCGGATGTATCAACGTGGTCAGAAACAAGACCGGGCGAATCAACTTTTGGAGTCAATCGTGCATCTTCCCGAAAGAGCATTAGTGCAAGCTAAGGGAAGNNAAAGTAGCGAACGGGCTGTGTTTGTAATTGAAGATGGGCNAATTAGGGGATACCTCTTCTATATTCTNAATGATAAGCTTAATTCCTGGGAACGGGTACATCATTTGATGACNGAGATTCAATCNCAAGATTCNTANATCGATTATTTGAAATTAGGCTTATTGTCGGGGGAATTCCACTTTCTTCCTTTGCCGGAGNAAGCTTAAAANAATTCGAAGCCGATACAAAGTAACAGTTGACTGGTGCGCATGTCAACTTGGTAATTGGTTTGGTCCACAATCAAATTGGAGGCCCAAGGTGAAAAAGCGCCTTCGTAGCGCAGGTCAATGATCAGTTTGCTTAACTCCAAGCCCAAGCCTAATTGATAACCAAAGGTACCCGCTTCTATGTCGCTGCTAATATCGCCACTCAGGTCGCTTAGGTTGGCGGTGTAAACGGGTCCCGCCATTATACGAAGCGGTCCTAATTCCTTGCCAATTAACAATGGGATATCCACGCGATTCATGTCGAGTTCGATGTTTCGCAATTCACTCACCCCAGCTTGCTGTAAATTGATGCTTTGGTTGAGTTGCGAGAAAATCACCTCGGGCTGGATAAACAGCACCGGAGTTTTAACCTTAATGTAAATCCCGGCGTGGAAGCTAAGCTCCCGATCCGCGGTTTCCAAGGCAGCTTGGGCTGTTTCAAGATTGGAGATTCCTGTTTGCGCAAGGCCAAGCCCTGCTCTTAAGCCCAAGTCTAATTGAGCGCTCATGGTGGCCGTGATAAGCAAAAATGCTAAGCTGGAAACTAGTTTTTTCATGATAGAGCTTTTAGGTGCTTAATTACATTATTCTCAATACGAGTTTCAAGTTCCTCCTCCGGGTAGGCCTGGAATTTCTGACCAGTAATTTGTTCAAATAATTCGGCGTATCGTTCTGATACTTGCTTGACGAAGGCCTCGGTCATTTCTGGGATTTTTTGCCCTTCTTTGCCTTGGAAGCCATTTTCCATCAGCCATTCTCTAACAAACTCTTTGCTAAGTTGCTTTTGGGCTAAACCTTGTTCCAGTCTTTCTTGATAATTCTCAGCATAGAAATATCGGGAGGAATCAGGAGTATGGATTTCATCGATTAAAATAATCTCCCCCGCGGCATTTTTTCCAAACTCATACTTGGTATCTACCAAAATTAAACCGCGTTTTTGGGCCATTTCTTGCCCTCTCTTAAATAAAGCCCGAGTATATTTTTCTAAAGCAAGGTAGTCCGCTTCGCTAACTATTCCTTGCTCCAATATGGCTTCCCGACTAATATCCTCATCATGCATTCCTTGGTCTGCCTTGGTGGTGGGGGTGATGATTGGACTTGGAAAGGCCTGGTTTTCTAACATTCCTTCCGGTAGCTCCACACCACAGAGTTGGCGTGCTCCTGATTTATAGGTGCGCCATGCATGACCGGTTAGACATCCTCGGATTACCATTTCCACCTTAAAAGGTTCTGCTTTAGCACCGATGGTAACCATAGGGTCTGCCATGACTTGTTTCCAATTGGGTACGATATCCGAGGTGGCATCCAAAAAATAGTTGGCGATTTGATTTAATACTTGCCCCTTACCGGGAATTCCCTTGGGTAGNACAACGTCAAAAGCTGAAATCCGATCGGAGGCCACCATAACCAGCAAGTTGTTGGCTAAGCCATAAACGTCACGAACCTTNCCTTGGTANAAAGANTCTTGTCCGGGGAAGTTAAAATTAGTCTTGGTCAGTGCTTTCATTCTGGTCGTAAGCTCGGATTATATTTTTCACTAATTGNTGACGAATCACGTCATTTTCTTGCAGGAAGATAATATCAATACCCTCAATGTTTTTCAGAATACCTAGGGCTTCCTTNAGTCCNGAAACCTGTTTTCGAGGGAGGTCAATCTGACTGGCATCACCGGTTACAATAAATTTGGCGGAAGCTCCCATTCGGGTGAGGAACATCTTCATTTGTGCCCGGGTGGTATTTTGTGCTTCGTCCAATATCACAAAAGCCCGATCCAGAGTTCTCCCACGCATAAAAGCCAGAGGAGCTATCTGAATAGTCCCACTTTCAAGATAATAACTTAGTTTTTCTGGTGGAATCATTTCCCTCAGAGCATCATAAAGTGGCTGTAGGTAGGGGTCGAGTTTTTCCTTGAGGTCTCCCGGAAGGAAACCCAAATTTTCGCCTGCTTCCACTGCTGGTCTGGTAAGGATAATCCGCTTTACCTCCTTATTTTTTAAGGCTTTTACCGCTAAAGCCACCGCAGTATAGGTTTTACCCGTTCCAGCGGGGCCAACGGCGAATATTACATCATTGTGATCGATGGAATTAAGCATTTTACGCTGATTCTGCGTGCGTGCTTTAATAGCTTGCCCATTGGTCCCATGCAGGATTACATCACTCCCGGCTTTATGATTGGATTCAAGAATCATCTCATCTTTTAAAATCCGATCCATTTGGTTGATACTAAGAGAGTTGTACCGATGCAAGTAGTTTATGATTTCGGCTACCTTTTCTTCGAATTTGACGATTTGAGATTCTTCCCCATTAACTTTGATTTGAGCGCCTCGGGCGATAATCTTTAATTCGGGGAAATACTTTTGGATGAGGTTTAGGTACTTGTTGTTAGCTCCATAAATTTCTAAGGGGTCTACAGAGTCTACTCTTAGGGTTTTCTCACTCAAATTTCTTGCAATTCTTGGGTTTACAGCTTGCGCTTGTTTTAAATACTTTTGTGCTACAAAATAACAACAAAAACGGCGATTCCCGAGGGCATGAAATTGATCACCTTGAGTTCAGATTACGGCTATAAAGATCCCCATCGTGCAATTTTGCATGGGGTGCTGGCCCAATTGGCGCCAGAGCTCAGAGTTCTGGACTTGGCTCACGGACTGCAGCCGGGTAACCTGATTGAGACCGCTTTTGTGGTAGCAAACTCTTTTGCCAGTTACCCCATTGGGACGGTACACTTAATATTAACCAGTGAACTTTCGGGTTCGGGCGTTTATCTGGCTATGGAAATGGAGGGGCAATTTTTCATCGCTCCAGATAATGGGGTCTTAAGTATTCTTCAATCTTCACGCAAGGCGAAGAGTATCCACAAAATCGAAATTGGAGAACAGACTAAATCGCTATTTCCTGGTCGAGATTTTTTAGCCAAAGCAGCGGTGCACCTTGCACAAGGGGGTGCGGCAAGTATATTGGGAAAGCCCCTTGAACGCATAAAGCAAGCTTCATTGCCCAAACCCAATGTGGATTTAGCCCGGCAGCGCATTCAAGGTCATATCATCTATGTAGATAATTTCGGCAACCTTATCACAAATTTGAGTCGAAAGGATTTAAACGAAGTTCTGCGTTCACCGAGTATCGAAATAAACCTGCCACGTAACAGATCATTGGACCGCATCTCTAGTAGCTATCAGGATATTGGTCAGGATGGAGTTTTAGCCCTAATTAATTCTTTAGGTTTGCTGGAAATTGCATATCGGGATATGCGAAGCCAACATATTAACGGCGCCAGCAGTTTATTAGGCTTAAATGTGATGAACGAAATTACTATCAACTACGAATGATCGTACGAATCGTAAAAATGACTTTTCAGGAAGATCGGACTGAGGATTTTCTGGAGAATTTTCATAAGAACAAGGCTTCCATTAGAGCTTTTCCTGGTTGTGAGCGTCTTTTGCTTCTAAACGATATTCATCAATCGAACGTTTTCTTCACCTATAGCTGGTGGCAGTCGGAAACCGATTTGGAAAATTACCGTCATTCAGATTTGTTTAAAGGGGTTTGGGCCTTTACCAAAACTTTATTTAATGCTAAGCCAGAGGCTTGGAGTACACAAGAAATGGAAGCTTTAAGATGATAGCATTAATTCAAAAAGAAATTCGCTCTTTTTTTGGAAGTATTATAGGGTATCTAGTAATCCTAGTTTACCTTTTGATTAATGGGGTTTTCCTTTGGCTCTTTCCCGGTAATTTTAATATTCTGGATGGCGGATATGCCTCTTTGGGTAACTTGTTTACGATCTCACCCTGGGTATTTTTATTTCTAGTTCCCGCCCTTAGTATGCGCCTCTTTGCTGATGAGAAGAAGGCGGGTACCATGGAGATTTTGCTCACCAAACCGATCTCTGATTTGCAGATTGTCTAGCAAAGTATATCGCAGGATTATTATTGCTTTTGGTCGCCCTATTACCACGCTCATTTATTATTATACCGTCAGTTCTTTAGGTAATCCCACTGGAAATATCGATAGCGGCGGGACCTTTGGGTCCTACATTGGCCTTTTATTCTTAGGGGGGGCTTTTGTGAGTATTGGTTTGTTTGCCTCCAGCTTAACTGATAATCAGATTGTATCCTTTTTATTAGCCATGTTCCTTTGCTTTTTTGTCTTTTATGGCTTTGATCAAATTGCGGGCTTCGAATTGTTTGGCTCCGCCGATTTGTTCATTCTAAAATTAGGAATCAATGAACATTATGTCTCTATGAGTAGAGGGGTTATTGATAGTCGTGATCTGCTGTATTTTATAAGTGTAATTGCTCTATTTATTGGCGCAACACAATTGGTAATTCAAAGTCGTAAATGGTAATGAAGAAACGTAAAGATCTTATACGATTTAGCCTCTTCGCCGGGATTTTGATCTTATTGAATGTAATCGGTAGCCTAAAGTTTTTCCGATTGGATTTAACCGCGGAACAGCGCTATAGTCTCTCCGATGCTACCAAAAATCTTTTAGAGCAGTTTGATGATGTGATTCTGGTCAAGGTGTACTTGGATGGCGAATTTCCAGCAGGTTTTCAACGCCTTCAGCTGGAAACGAAGCAGATGCTTGATGAGTTCCGAGCCTATAATCCAAACTTGCAGTACAGCTTTATTGATCCGGCTAACAATGGGAGTGAGGAAGAGACTAATACACTTTTCCAGCAATTACAGTTTAAAGGCTTAAAACCCTATCAGCTCTCTATAAATAAGGAGGGCGGCGCAGCGGTGCAAACTATTTTCCCCGGGGCAATTTTAAGCTACGGCGATCAAGAAATTCCTGCACCCTTATTACAAGGGCAAATCGCTGCATCTCCTGAGCAACAAATTAATAGCAGTATTGAAAACCTTGAGTTCAATTTAGCTAATGCCATTCGGAGTCTAGTTCAGGGAAACAAACCCTTAGTGGGCTTTATGCAAGGTCATGGTGAGCTCGGACCACGAGAGGTAGCTGATTTTGCCCGGGAGTTAAGTGCGAATTATCAGATCAACCTTTTTAATATCCGGGAATTTAAGAGCGACTCCAGCAATGAAACCTTGAGTATAGCCGAGCAGCAAACGAGACTAAATCGTTTTGATGCAATGATCATAGCCAAGCCTAACAAGGCGTTTACCGACCTTGATAAATATTTGCTGGACCAATACGTGATGAATGGAGGGCGTACTATTTGGTTGTTAGATGGGGTGGAGGCCGCTATGGACAGCTTGAGTGAAAAGTCTCAATTCATGAGTCTTCCTTTGTTTGATCGATTGCAATTAAACGATTTGCTTTTCAAATATGGGGTACGGTTAAATACAGATTTGGTGGTAGATCGCGTTGCGGCGAGGGTTAATGATCAGCGTGAGGTTCGACCTTGGATTTATTTTCCCATGTTGATGCCCCAAAGTAAGCATCCAATTGCCAAGGATTTAAATGCGGTTTGGATGCAATTTGGTTCGAGTCTGGATACGGTTATCGCTCCTAATGTAAAGAAGACGGTGCTTCTCAGAACCTCTCCTTATAGTGCAAGGAGGGCCAGTCCTGCCATAGTTTCATTGGCGGACCTTTATCAGGCTCCCCCTCCAGAGCGTTTCCGGGAAAGTGGAATTCCTATGGCGGTACTCCTGGAAGGAGAGTTTCAGTCACTATATCAAAATAGAGTTAAGCCGAGGGAAAATGGTGAGCCTCTAAAAATGAAAGCTTCCAGCGTGGATAATCAAATGCTGGTAGTTTCGGATGGTGATATAATTCGCAATCAGTTCAATATTGTGAACCGAGATATTCCGAAAGGAGCACCACTGCCCCTAGGTTATGATCAGTATACGGGGAGTCAGTATGGTAATAAAGATTTCCTCGTCAATGCTATAGATTATATGCTTGATGACAGTGGCTTAATAGATATCCGTTCTAGGGAGCTTAAAATTCGCTTACTCGATTTAGAACGGGTAAAGAAGCAACGCACCTTATGGTCAGTGGTCAATACTGTTGTGCCGGTAGTAATGATTGTCCTACTGGGAATCTTAAATTACTTCTGGCGTCGTCGTAAATATTTATCCTAAATGAAAAAGAATCTACTTTACTTGACCGTTTTTATTGTCCTATTGGCGGCGGCAGGTTATTTACTCACCGAAGATCCTGGTACTAGTACCCTTGATGGAGCGGATAATTATGATTTCGCCGTAAGCGATACTGCTGCGGTCACAAAAATTGTGATTAGCGATAAGACCCCGAGCTCGGCGACGGTGAAGCGTACCTCTGATGGCTGGGAGTTAGAGGGCGGACATCCCGCACGCAAGGACGCGATTGAGATTCTGCTAGAGACTCTTAACCGAATGCGCATGAAGAATTTTCTTACCCAGCAGATGGTGCCTGAGGTGGAAAGGCAATTGGCAGTTTATGGAAAGCGAGTAGAAATTTATAAAGGAGATAAACTGGATAAGGTCATTTATGTTGGACTCCCCACCCAGAGCGAAATGGGTACTTATATGAAATTGGAGAACGGCGATTTGCCCTACGCGGTGCACATTCCCGGCTTTAATGGCTTTCTAAATACCCGATTTATATCCGAGCCTTATTTATGGCGTTCGCGAGATTTAGTACGAATGAATGCCCGAAACATCAGGGAAGTGGAAATGATTTATCCGGATTCCTTGGAGGCTAGTTTTAAAATTAAGGTCTTTTCGCCTGATAGTATTTACATGCTTTCTGCCGATAATGAGGTCCAGGAGCGTTTTAGTCCCTTAAAAGGGCAGATGTACTTGGCTGCTTGCGCTAAACTTAAATACGAAGGGGAAATCATACCCTCTGACCCAATTTACAATCGTCGGGATTCTCTGCTAAGTTCCACTCCGGTGTTTAAGTTGTTGGTGCGTAGCGTAGCTGGAGAAGAGACTAAGGTAAGTGGTTATAAGATTAAGGCCGCTCCAGAAACTATTGATTATGATGACCCTAGCACTTTCTTTGACCCCGATCGGATGCATGGATTTATAAATGATGACCGGATGGTTTTATTACAATTTTACGCTCTGCGCAATGTCTTTAAATCGCAGGAAGAGCTTCTTCAAGAATAATACCTTCCGAATTTTTCCCAGGCTTTGAAGTGGAGGTGGTGGAAGTGGCTATATTTGTGACTTAATATTTTCAAATCGGATCTATGAAATTCATCGTTTCCAGCGGCACTTTGCTGAAGCAATTACAAGTTGTAGGTGGAGTATTGAATAATAACAACACCTTACCTATTCTTGATAACTTCTTGTTAGAATTACAGGGTTCAGAACTGCGTATTTCAGCCTCCGACCTCGAGTCTACCATCAAGGCGAAAGTTGAGGTGCAAGGTGATGAAGACGGCGTAGCAGCGGTTCCAGCGAGGTTGTTATTGGATGGTTTGAAGGCTTTACCAGAGCAACCTGTAACCTTCACTACAGATGAATCAAGCATGACCGTGGAGATCTCCTCAGATTATGGTCGCTATAGCTTGGCCTTTGTTGAAGGCGATGAATTTCCACAATTGCCAGAGATGGAGGACGTGAGTACCACCACAATTTCCGGTGAAATCTTGGCAACAGCCATAAACAAGACCTTGTTTGCTGCCGGGAATGACGATTTACGTCCGGTGATGTCCGGTGTATTCTTTCAGTTTAGTCCTGATAATCTCACTTTCGTGGCTACCGATGCCCATAAACTGGTGCGTTACCGTCGCAATGACGTGCAGGCTGATCACTCCGCCGAATTCATTATGCCCAGGAAGCCATTGAATATCTTAAAGTCGACCTTGAGTAGCATTGGAGACGAGGTGAAGATTCATTATAACCAAACCAATGCCCGCTTCGAATTCGAAAACATTGTTTTGAGTAGTCGTTTAATTGACGGTAAATACCCCAATTATGAAGCGGTGATTCCGAAAGAAAATCCAAATGTATTGGAGATTGAACGCTCCAAATTCCTTAGTTCGGCCAAAAGGGTAGCAATTTTCTCGAACAAGACGACCCATCAAGTTCGTTTGAAAATAGCGGGAAGTGAACTGCAAATTATGGCCGAGGATTTGGACTTTTCCAATAAGGCACATGAGCGTTTGAGCTGCAATTATCAAGGTGAGGATATGGAGATTGGATTTAACTCTCGCTTCCTAACGGAGATGTTAAGCAATCTTGATTCTGAGAATATTAATCTGGAAATGTCGGCGCCAAATCGTGCCGGAATCATCCTGCCAGCAGATGCCTTGGAAGAAGGTGAAGATGTGTTAATGCTGGTAATGCCAGTGATGCTGAACTCCTAATTTGATTTTATGGGCCAGCTTATCGTTGGCGATGTCCATGGATGTTACTACACCTTAAAGGAACTGCTCCGAGAGCATTGGCGTCCTGAGGAGGATACCCTAATTCTTATTGGGGACATTATCAATAAAGGGCCACATTCGGCAAAGGCATTGAAGTATGCCATCAAGTTGAAACGCCTGCATCCTTTTCAGGTGATTTTATTGCGGGGAAATCACGAACAGTGGTTTCTGGAAAGTTACCGGCATAAATCCAAGAGTAAAGCCTATTCGAGTCTATTGGATGATTTAAACAAACAAGGCTTAAAATCCGAAGAAGTGAATTCGGCTTTGAGCGCTTGGCCCTTGCATTGGGAGTCGAACAAGCTATTTGTGAGTCATGCCGGGCTATCGAACGCCGCAGTCGATCCCTTTGATCCGCGAGATGAACATGGCTTATTAAAGAATAGAAAGAATTTAAAGCCCTTGTCCAAAATTCAAATTATTGGACACAATATTATAGATCTGGGCAAACCCTTATTTAAGCCCCAGGAAAATGCTTGGTACCTTGACACTGGAGCTTGGTGTCATCAGAAATTGAGCGCACTCCATTTTCAAGATGGTAGTTCGGTACCTAAGGTTTTACAGGTCGATCGAAAGTCCAAGGATAACGCTTAGGCATAGCATTGTCCTGAGGATTTTGGGGAGGTTTTAGTAGCTTTTTTTCCCGCCTTATAAGCGCTACCTTTGTGCTCCTTTTTAACCTCTTAAAAAAATTAAAATGGATAAAGGCTTTTACCAAGTTCCACAGGCTATTAATGAGCCCGTGAAAGGATATGCTCCTGGTTCGGCTGAGCGTGCGGAAGTACAAGCGGCCTACGACAAAATGTGGGGCGAGTCTATAGATATTCCTATGGTGATTAATGGAGAGCGGGTGCGCACTGACAAAACGATGCGGGTTCTTCCTCCACATGATCACCAACATGATGTAGGGTCTTTCCATTACGGAGAGGCAAAACATGTACATGATGCAATTAAGGCTTCCCTAGATGCCAAAGAGGCGTGGGAGTCAATGTCATGGGCTAATAGATCGGCGATTTTCATGAAAGCGGCGGATTTAGTGGCGGGCCCTTACCGCGCCCGTATTAATGCGGCGACCATGATCCAGCAATCCAAAACTATTTTTCAGGCAGAGATTGATTCAGCCTGCGAGCTGGCTGATTTCCTTCGGTTTAATGTGCAATACGCTACCGAGATTTACGCCGAGCAACCTTACACGCATTCTCATTCCACCATCTGGAACCGGGTGGATTATCGTCCCCTAGAGGGCTTTACCTTTGCCATTACTCCCTTCAATTTCACCGCCATTGCGGGTAATTTACCTACTTGTATGGCGATGATGGGTAACACAGTAGTTTGGAAGCCATCCTTAAGCCAAATTTACTCTGCCAATATCTTAATGGAGATTTTTGAGGAAGCCGGCGTTCCTCCAGGGGTAATCAATATGATTATTACTGACCCTCAGGAAACAGCGGATATTGTTTTTAGTCACCCTGAATTTGCGGGCTTACATTATACAGGTTCAACCTCGGTATTCCAGGCTATTTGGAAAACTATTGGCAACAATATTTCAAAGTATCGCACCTATCCTCGTATCGTTGGAGAGACCGGAGGTAAGGACTTTGTGATGGTTCATCGAACTGCAAAAGTACAACAGGTTGTTACCGCTCTGGTAAGGGGAGCATTCGAATTCCAGGGTCAGAAGTGTAGTGCTGCCTCACGTGCTTACATCCCAAGTAATATGTGGGAAGATGTGAAAGCGGGCTTGATTTCCACCATGGCCGAATTTAAAATGGGGAGCCCCAGAGAATTCAGCAATTTTATTACCGCAGTAATCCATGAGGGGGCCTTCGATAAATTGGCCTCTTATATCGATCAAGCGAAGGCAGACAGTAATGCTGAGGTAATTATCGGCGGTGGCTATGACAAGTCTAAAGGTTACTTTATTGAGCCAACGGTAATTGTTGCTTCCGATCCTAAGTACGTAACAATGGAAGAGGAATTATTCGGACCAGTACTTAGTATTTATGTTTATCCTGAGCATGAATATGAGGAAACTCTAAAATTGGTAGATTCAACTTCTCCCTATGCCTTAACAGGAGCTTTATTCTCAGAGGATCGCTATGCGCTTGAGCTTGGTGAAAAGGCCTTGCGTAATGCAGCGGGTAACTTCTACATTAATGATAAACCAACCGGAGCCGTAGTGGGACAGCAGCCATTTGGTGGTGCCCGCGCATCTGGTACAAATGATAAGGCTGGTTCAAAGCAGAACCTATATCGTTGGGTGAGCCCACGCTTACTTAAGGAAACTCTTCTGCCACCAGAGCATTACAGCTACCCTTTCCTAGCGGAGGATTAGTATTGCAAACCCATGAAAAGAAAAGGCCTGGCATCTGTCAGGCCTTTTTACTTTTTGTTAACATGGTAAAGTGCTGATTATCAGTTTTTAAGCTAGGTTTGGCCCGCTTAATGTTAACCCAATGTTAACCAAGTGTAAAATTTTTAGTATATTTGTAGGGTTGAAACTTAAAAAACTGTAGTCATGAGAAAGTTAATCGGGATTTTTGTGATCTTCTTTATGATGGCGGCTACAGCAAATGCTCAGAGCCCCACTTACGAACGTGTAGGAAAACAAATCAAAGTGACCAAGTACTACGAGGGAACAGATTTAGTGAAAGAGGTGGGCTTCTTTAAGGATGGTAAGTCTCATGGTCAATGGACCGAATATACTCGCGAAGGAAAGGTTCGCATTGAAGCCACTTATGTGGATGGTCAGAAAGAAGGTGTTTGGTTTGTCTGGTCTGAGGATGGTGAAACTTTAATTGAGGTCACCTACCTTAATAACAGCATTAGCGCAATTAGAACTTGGTCTATGGACGAGAACAATTTGCACGTAGAACGTTAATCATATTTGATAAGATTTTTCTTAAGCGATACCATCGGTATCGCTTTTTTTATGTTCGGCATTAAAGGCTGTCTATAAGTTAATGGTTAACCGCCTTGGTCGATTTATCTTTGAAATATGAAAGTAATACTCTCACCAGCCAAGTCATTAGACTTTGAAAATGAACTTCAAATAGGAAATTCAGAGCTTCCCTTTTTTCCTGAAAGTAGCGCTAAGATTGCTAAGAAAATGGCCAGCTTGAGCGCTCCTAAGTTGATGAAATTGCAAGGAATCAGCGCTCCTCTAGCAAAATTGAACCGACAACGAAATTTAGATTGGTCCTTAGAGAAGGCTGGCACTGGCAAACAGGCGGCATTGGCTTTTAAAGGAGATGTCTATTTAGGCATGGAGGCTTGGAATTGGACAGAAGGAGATATGGACTTTGCCAATGATCATCTGTGGATACTTTCAGGTCTTTATGGTGTGCTGCAACCCAATACTCTAATACAGCCTTATCGCTTGGAGATGGGAACTAAGCTTCCAGTAGCTAGGAAAAAGAATCTCTATGATTTTTGGAAACCCGTTTTGGAGAGTCAAGTTCCAGAGATGTTAGATTCAGGGGAAGCCATTGTGAATTTGGCTAGTCAAGAGTATGCCCAGGTAATCAAGCAATTGAACTTAGCTAATCCCGTTATTGAGTTTGAGTTCTTAGATGAAAGCAAGGGTGCCTACAAGGTTTTGTCTTTCTTCGCAAAAAAAGCGAGGGGTTTAATGGCAAATTTTATCGTGCAAAACCGAATTAAGGATTGGAAAGAGCTAAAAGATTTTAATTTAGCGGGATACTACTTCGACACCGAGCGCTCTGCAGATCAAAAAATGGTGTTTTTAAGAGACAAGAAATGAAGAACAGCATGAAATACGCAATCTTATTCTTAGCCCTATTCCTTGGGCTTAATGCTGAGGCCCAGACCAAGCGCACCAAGTACTATGAGTTTGGGGCGGGAATAGGAACCTTAAATATGAATAATGAAATTGCGAATTCTTCTAATGTGAATGCAGTGCTAGAGGAAATCGCACCGCAAATCTCAATCTTCGCCAAGTATCATTTCAATGATTGGTTTGGTATGGGGGTGGATATCAACTACGCTAATCTACAGGCCGCGGATAAAAATCATAATAATTTTAACCGAGGACTATCGGTTACTACTAGTCTTTTGAATTCAAATGTATTTACGGAAATACACTTTATCCGTTTTGGTAAGTATCATTTAGAAGATAAATGGACGGTATTCATTAAAGGGGGTGC
>JGI12316J14372_10001111_pt1 | contig 37965 bp, 20 predicted proteins | sample MarCyaLeptolynsp_FD_14372 | JGI IMG/M metagenome (IMG submission 14372)
CCAGGCCGTACGTCGCCAGCCGGCGGAATGCTTCTTTGACCGTCGACGGGCTGATGTCGAAGCGGTCCGCGATGTGGTCGATCGTCGTGTGCAGCCCGTGGAAGCCGGCGAGCTGGCAGCCCATGACGAACAAGAAAACGAGGCGGTGGTTGTTCGTCAGTCGCGGCAGGCCGGCGGCCGGGTCAGCCTCGGGCCACGGCACATCGAAGCGGTAGGTAACGAACCGCATCACGCGAGCCACGTCCCGCCGGCTCGCCGAGCCGAGCCGCAACGCTCGCTTGTTTTTGTCCTGCTGCGCGCGGCGCCGCTGTTGCTTTCGCGCGGCGACTTGCCGGGCCCGTTCCTCGTCCTGGGCTCGGCGATGCTCGATCGTCGCCGCCATCCGCACTGCGGCGGCCGACGGCCCTGCTGGCGCGCTCGGCGCGCAACTCTCCTGTTCGCGTCCCTGTTGCATTGGGCGCACTCCTCCCGTTGGGCGCGCGCAGGGGTCCCCGCGCGCACCGGTGGCTTTCGGTGCGCCTCGCTTCGCTCGGCAATTCCTTGCCGGGCGTCAGCTCGCTGGCCTATACTGGGCCCACTGCTTAGGAGCTGTTGAGACGCACTCCTTCTTTCAAGCGCGAGGGCTGCAACCCTCGCGTTTGCTCTTTTCGGCGTCAGGCCGCCTCTGCGTCGACCTCCACTTTCGGCGTCCACTTGGGACGTTGCGGCAGAACGCCACAAGCCCGCAGGCAGGAGGTCGCCAGCTCCTTCATTGTGAGCCCCTGCTCGGCTGCGAACTTCTTGACCAGCTCGAAGTCTTCCGGCTCTAGGTCGACCGCAAGTCGCCTGTATCTGTCAGAGCGTGACGGCATTCGGACTGAAGTCCTTCTCTCTCGCTTAGGCTGACGGATCCGGAGTGGGCGGACAAGTTTTCGACGACGCGAGATCCGCCGGAAACGGCAAAAGATCCCCACAAAACAGGAGCGATCCACGCAAAGAAGAGATCCGGAGATCGGACATCGGTCGGAAAGTTGCCCGCGTCAGACCGGTGCGGTTCTATCCGGCCCAGCTCGATTCGGCCCGGTTCTCTCCGGTTCGGTTCGAACCGGTTCAGAGTGAACCACTCCACCTACATCAAGGAGCAAAGCGGTGAGTATCTGCATATTCGGCGGCACCAAAGGCGGCACCGGCAAAAGCACGCTCGCGCAAAACGTGGCGGCCTGTCTCGCGTCCGGATCACGCGACGTGCTCGTTGTTGATGCCGACTGTCCACAGAACTCGGTCGACAGTTGGGCAACTCGACGAGAAGAGCGGGGCCAGCAGCCCCGGATCCAAGTTGTCCGGCAGAGCGGAAACCTGCTCGGCGACCTTCAGACCTTGTCGACAAAGTTTGACGACGTAATCGTCGACGTCGGCGGCTTCGACTCGATGGAGCTTCGCTCCGCGATGGTTGTCGCAGATCGCCTCGTTGTTCCGGTCGGTCCGTCTCTCAAGGAGCTGGAGACGATCCAGCACCTCCCCGCGCTGGTAGAGCAGGCGCGCGTCAGCAACCCCGCCCTGCAAGTCCAAACAGTCCTCACGCTGGTTTCGACGCACCCCAACAACACAAGAGCCGACGAGGCCGCGGAGTACCTAGCCGAACTGGGTTTCGCACCGCTGCAAACCCGGTTCTACCGTCGGGAGGCTTGGGCTGACTCCGACGCCATGGGGCAAGCAATCACGGAGTTTGTGATCCCCAATAGGAAGCGCAAGGATCAAAAGGCAATCGCCGAAATTCAGGCGTTCATGCAGGAGCTATACGGTGTCGAGACTTCCGAAGCCGCAGCCTAGACCGCTCGGCAACCCAGACGCGGCCGCGAAATTTATCGCGGGCGGAAAAACGACGGTCGCCAACAAGCCGCCTCCGGTGTCCGCATTGCCCGCACCGACTCCACGTGCGAGACCCAAGCGGGTCGAGATGACCCTCCGGATCACTCCAGAGCAAAAAGCAAAGATCGAATCGATCGCGCAGTCCGAGGATCGGAGCGTACAAAAGATCCTCCAGCGGCTCGTCGACACTGCGCTAGCAGCGTACGACGACTAAAGGCAACGGAAGAGCAGGGCGCGGCGCCAGTCGACGACGATGATCCGAGCCTGCTCCGGGGTGATGGTGAAGATGTTCCGGCGATTCACTCACCCTCCCGGAGAGCTTCGAGGATGAGCCATTGAACGTTCGCGGTGACCGAAAGGTCACGTAGTGCGCGAACTAGATCCGCGATATCTGGGGCCCCGGCGAAAATCGCGGCGCCGACCTGAAACGCCAGCTCTTCAGATGAGCAGGTTGGAGGGGACGCGACCACGCGGTGCGAGCTACGCCGATGCTGTAGAACAGGCGGATGTGTTTCCACCAGCCGCCATGCTCGCCACTGGCCGGCACGCACCCGCTCCAGCGCATCGCGCACGCTTCCGACTTCGCCGATCACTTCCGCCCTACAAGCATGCGGCGAGCGAATCGGTAAACGCTGCGGGCAAGCTCACCTGCCAGCCAAGACAGCACCGAGAAGGTCGAGAGTGGTTGTAGCAAAAGTGCCCCCTGTCAGCGTTTCTGCGGAAGCTCTCAGGATGCCGCGAGAACAATCGCGCGTGCGACTCGGGAGGAGCACACACAGGCGAGCCGGACTGACAGGGGACGCAACCCCGCAGCCGACAAGCCGGTGAAAAACCTCGTTATTGAGTTGTACGCGCGGAGTAGGTCTCCGGCACCCTGAGAGAACTCCAGCCTAGCGCATCAAGGGCCAGACCGACAGGTCAGCACGAAACCCAAGGGTCCCTTGATTTGAGTGACTGCGTGTGAGCAGAGCCACCAGGGGCGGTGAAAGGCTCGGCGAGCAGTTGCGCGCGCGGATTCCCGTGTGTGTTCATCCGGCGTGAAACCGATGGTGCTCAGGTCATCGGGTCACTTCGAAAACTCGGGAGGAAAGAACGAAGATGGGAAAAGGCAAGCTACTCCGTTTTGCGGCGTTGGCCGCAGTTGCAGCATTCGCAGGGATCATGAGTCCAACCCACGCACACGCTTTTGGCGACGACGAGAAGGGCGACGACGACACCATCGTGATCGAAAACGATTTGCCCATGTGCACAATCACCGGCACGTGCGGGCAGTCCCCGCGCAAGGACGATCGCGCGCCCACCACGGTACCCACGCCGTCCGGTAACCCAAAGCCGCCCGGTCCGAAGAAAAAGACCGAGGCGCAGTGCGTTCAAGACATGAACGACGAGCTAAAGGACGCGGAGGTCGACAAGGGCCTTTGCATGAATCGCGAAGCGGGCCGCGCGGGTCGCGAGTGCACGCGCGAGGGCGAGGGCTATGGACGCGTGTCCAGTTACGACGAACAGATTTGCAGTCACGAATACACGACCTGTCAGGACACCTGGCGTGAGGGCGAACCCGGTTGGGATTCCATGTGCTGCAATTGGGTCGGCGACAGTTGCCGGAACAAGTACCAATACGTCGGCGCTGAGGTGTTCCACTGCCAAACATTCACCCGCGAGGAGATTTGGTATCCGCAGTCGTGGCACGACTGTGTCGAGGAAAAGATGATCGGCGCGTCGGACGAGACCGAGACCGAGACCGAGACCAGTTCGACGCAGGTCGGCGGCGGCCTCGGCTCCCATACTGAGTCGAAATCGACCAGCCGTTGGGAGCGCGGCTCCGGCGAAGGTGGCTTTCGCGAGATCTGCCAGAACGGATATCGCGACGCGGCGAAAGAGGCGTACGATGTAAAACGCAAATGCGTTCGCGAGGCACGTAAATGAAGCGCGACGGATACGTAGCGGTCGTGGCCATCGTTGCGATCGGCGCCGTCGCGATCATCGCGTTGCGCCAGTCCGGGGCGGGCCCAGGACTGGCGGCGCCCACGCCCACGCCCACGCAAGCGGCGCCCACGCCCACGCAAACAGCGCCCGCGGCGCCTACGGAGCCGGTGCAGGGAACACACTATGGAGCCCCGGCGCCGACAGGGCCTGAATACCCAGAGCCCCGCCACCCAGAGCCCCGCGGCGAGCTACCGCCGGTCCCGAGCGTCGAACTCATGCCGCCCGAGCGGCTCCCCGACGAGGACCCCGATGCGTTCGAAGTCCGCCTGATCGCCGGCGAGATGCTCGACGACTGGCGCCGATTGCACGGAATCGACGACGACCAGTTCAAGCGTGTGCTCGGGGTCATTGCGGACGCCGCCCACCACGCGGCCGGCCGATGGGCCGCAGGACAGATGGACACCGAGGTCGAACGCCGCGAGGTTATGATCCCGCTTTCGCGGTTTCTGTCACCGGAGCAACTCGCGTCGTTTAGGCGCACGGTAAATATCCACCTTGTGACGTCTCACCCGCCCGTGCGGTGGGACGGACGCTAGCAATCACCGAGGGCATCAGAACAGCAGCCTCGCGGTAACGAGATCCCTGCGCTCCAAGCGCCGAACGCTTACGCGTTCGGCGCTTTTCTTTTGGCGTAGAACTCCCAGCCGCCGATGGTGGCGACGAGTTCCCAGCCGAATACGTTGCGCCAGCGCTCTCGGATTTCGTCGGCCGACCGGCGCAAGCGGCCCGCGGCGAACAGCCGATCTTGAACAGCAGGCTCAAAGAAGTTTGTCGCGCCGTTGGTGGGGTCCTCACCCGGCGGGGCCGTGAGCACCTCGCGAGCGATGCGCCTGGCGCTCTGAGTGGCCCGCTGACGGGTCGCAAAGAGTCGGCGGGAGCCGTCGAGCTGCCGCTCGCCCTGGCGCCCTGGCGGGCTGCAGGCGAGCGAGGCGATGGACCGGCGGCGAGAAGCGGCTAGGTTGCGCACCGCCCACGCGATCGCCCGCTGCTCGGCCGCTGGCCCACGACCAGCCTCCGAGACAATCGCGCGGGCCAGGCACTCTACCTCAGAGACGGTTCGAGCCTTGCCGCCCATCAGTTGGGCTCGTCGTCGCCGGGTTTCTTCTTCTTGGCAAGGGCGGCGGCCTCGACCTTCTCAGGCGCCGCCGGCTTCGGGTCGGGTGCCTTGAGCTGCATCATGATCATCGGCAACAGCTGCTGCATGAGCGCGGTGGACTGGGGAGCGCTGGGCTCGGCCTCGGTCGCGACAATCTGAGCGGCCTCCTGGGCGAGTGTCAGGTTTTGCGCGAACGAGTTTTCCAGGGACACCACCCGCTGGGTCATGGTGTCGAGAATCTTCAATACCGAGCTGAGAATCATCTGCTGGTGGTTGCCCTGCTGCTCGAACGCGACCTTTTGCGCGTTGAGCATGAGCTGCAGTAGCTCGGCCTCTCGCTCGGTCACGCCCGACGGCGGATCTTCGTACGCGACCATCTCGTCAGCCTGGTCGTCGTCGGCCAGCAGCCGCCTGACCTCTTCGGCGGGCTCGGAGTGTGTTCCGATCAGCAGCTCGTCGCTGTACGCCTCGACCTTGTACCAGGCGAGACTTTGCAGGGTGTCGCTAATCACGACGTACTTTCGTCGAATCTTCGGCACCGGCACTTTGTGGGTTTCGCCGTCGATCGTGGTCACCACGAGCATCGTCGCGGTGGGGCGCCAGCTGCGCCTTACTTTCTCGACAAGAGCCAGAGTCCTCCCAAGATTGCTATCCATGTCGTACTACTTCTTTCTGGGGCACTGGCCTCTATGGGGGGAACAGGCACAGTGCTGCTGCGGGGGGTTTGGTTCGGGGCCTTCCCTCGTTGGCTAGCCGTCGAGGGTGCTGACCGTCGCGTCGTTACGACCACGCTTCGGCGAGCTACATCTTCAAGAAAGTCTCGCACCACTTTTCGCTGCCACCTTTGCTTTTTGGGATTGCGCAAGTGGCGCGTCGCGCTGGCGGCGGCGCTGTGCTTGAACACGTTGTCATGCGAGAGCGGCAAACCCTGCGACTTCAGGTGTCGCAACACCTTCGGAACCCCCATTTTGCGTGACCAACCAGAGTTCCAAGAGGCCGTTACGAGTTTGGCCCACTCTGGGCTGGTCCAATCTGCCTTGAGCCCCTCAGCTTGGAGCACTCGAACGATCGTCCGCAGCAGGTCGGTCGCAACCACCACGTTGGTTTCCGCCTCGAACAGCTGGTCAGGCGCGACGCTTTGGCCCCGGCCCTTGTTGAAATCCCGGCGTACGCTATCGACGACCTGAAGGAGACCCCGGGCGGTGCCGGTCCGGTTCTTCGGATCCATCCTCGATTCGTTCCACGCGAGCGCGCGCAGGTACGACAGAGGAATCGGCCCGCGATGCTTCTCGAAAAGCGCGTCGAACGTATTGGGGATGGTTTTGGTCATAGGGCTAGCTCGAAGATGAGTTTCAGCGGCAACCCCCGCGCCCCTACCGGCCCTCGAACGGCGATGTGCGTTGTCCCTGGCGGGATATCGATCGGGCGCAGCTCGTTCGCCGCGTCGCCCTCGAAAGAAACGACCGCGAGTAGCGACGACTCGCGCGGCGGGTCATCGACTTCTCCCGCCCGAAACTCCAGATCCAGGTCGAAGCCGTCCAGCTCGGCCAGGAGCACGCGCACGCATCGCGCGAACGGTGGAAGGGGAACGAGGTCGTAGGATGACAGCGATTGCCCCGGAAGGGGAATCTCGCTATCCGTCGGCAGGTCCGGCAGTGGCACATCGTTGTCGAGCACCGTGTCAGGCGCGAGCATTGCGGAAATCGTACGCGTGGGCTTGGAAAAGCCGTTGCTCACGACCCCCGGGGTCAGATTTGCCCCAAGCGTTAGCGGCCCCGGGTTCGGGTCCTCGGGAACGACCGCGAACACATCGACGAACGAGCCGTAGACGCAGAGTTGCGAGCCCTGCCGCCAATCGATCTCCGCGGTCGAAGAGTTGCCGCCGTTGCCCCAGACAATGCGGGCGAACACGCCCCGCACGTCGCGCGAGGCGTTCACGATACCGCCGCGCGACGGCGGATTGAGCGTGATGACCCACGCCTGGGCGTAGGCGAGGTCGACGTTGACGCGACACAGCGACTTGCCCGCGGGCGCCGCTCGCTCGAACGTCTCGCTGTTGCCCAGCTGACTGACGGTCGCGAACTGATCTAGAAGCGCTGGCGAAGCTGAAAACGGCATCGGTGGCTCACCAGAACTTGAGGGCCTTCGCGAGCCGCTTGGCTCCCTTGCCCGCGATTTTACCCAGCGCCTTGTCGAGCTTGCCGACCTTCGCGTACTTCGAGAGCATCTTGACGGCGCCGATCGCGTTGCTGGCGCCGGGCGGCAAGACCGCCTGCAGCACCGGCGAGCTCGCGATCTGCCCGGCGATGCCGGCGGCGTTGCTCAGCGCATCGGCCTTCGTTCGCCCTCGGGCTCGAACCGGCAGACAGGCGCCGTTTTGGCCCATGAGCGGAAGGTAGATTTCGCCCTCGAAATCACCATCGGGCATCCGGCGCAACGTCCAGCGCACTCGCTGGACAGGGACTCGCCGAGCACGGCCGCGCCTGCGGCGTCGGCGCCCAACTTCAATCGCGGTCGCTTCGTTCATCGTTATGCACTCCGTTTGCCCATACCCAGTGCTCGGGACGGGTCTTCGATCGAGCCGTCGGCGCGTTGCACGACGGCGTGAAAGCGGCGCTTGCCGCTGCGATAGACAATGGCGCGGGCGGCCTCGCCCCGGCGCACGCGCAGCTCGGCGGCGCGCCAGGCGGCGAGATCCTCGCAGTCTCCGACGCCGGCCGCCATGGCCTCGTCAATTCTGCGCCATCGTTCCCGCCCCGGCTGCTCGCGCTCGTACCGTACGCCCGACTCATAGAGTCGGGGGTATTCCCAGCGCCGCAGGATGCACTCATTGATCCCAACGAGTCCTTCGAGAGCTGCATTCAAGGGGCCCCTCGAAGCCGGAACGTGGATCGTGACCTTTACTGCCATAGTCTAGGTGGTTGGTTGGTTGTGGTTGAGGGTTGAGATCAGGTGACCGTCAGGCACAGCAACGTGGCCTGCACATCGACACGTCCGCCCGCGACTGCCGGCGTCCCCGGAGTCGGCGGACCACCATCGGGCCCGGGAATTGGGGGGCCCGCTGGCACAGCAGCGTCGGGCAACGTCGAGATTGCAAACTGCAACGTGATGTCGATGCCCGGCTGGGCCGGGTCGAGCGAAAGCACCGTCTGGAACGAATCCGGGGCGAACGCTTCCGCCGCGATCGGATCGGCGGAAACCAGCTGGTTCCGCTGACCCACGATCAGCTGGTTGAGGGTAACGAGGCCCGTCGAGCCAGGGCCCGAGCGTGCAACGGTGATGATCAGCCGGTTCGGCCGAACAGCCAGCTGTGGCCGACTCTCTGCGATGAGAACCGTGCCCGACGTCGCGGTGAAGGTCACCGTCGGAAAACCGAGCGGATACACCTTCGCGCCTTTTGGCGGGCTTCCTGGGGTGCGCGACGTCGTCACTCGCTGGACCTCTCGCACAGGCCGGCGCCGGTAGCGCTGGCCCGAAGGCATCCGATAGACACGTCCACCCCGACGGCGCGCCATCCGGCGACCTCGGGAACGCATGATCGGAAACCCTCTGCGACGAAATCCTAGCTCGTCGTCTTCGTCGTCAAACTCGTCGTCTCCGTCGAGAATGATCATCTCGTCATCGTCGTCGCCGAGGACCATTTCCTCAGCGCCTACGAATCCCAACATCTCCTCTAGATCGTCTTCTTCCATTGTCGTCGTTCTCCTATGGTTGGTGTGAAAGGCGAGGCGTCCGGACCGCCTCAACGGCGCTGCAGCACCAAAGCGCCAAATAGGACACCCGCGATCAGCCACGGAGTCGCCGAGGTGACAAGCCTCGGCGGTCTCAGCAGTCGCGCGATGGCCTCCATCTTGTCGGCGGGCAACGCGATCGGCGGTACCCACCCGCGCGGCTTCTTGTCGCCGCGCTCGTTGTCGAGCTGGGTCGCAAGCCTTCGCGCTTCGACCCAAAAGTCAGCCGGCCGAGGGAACCCCTCCGAGGGCTTCGCTCCCGGGCCGGTCGCGAGCTTCGCGAGCGACACCGCCTTATCTTTCCAGCGCGCTCGCGCCGAGACCTCCGGTTGTCGCTGAATGACCCCGAGCAATCGCCGCTGCTCGCCGTCCCAATAGCGAAAAACGCTCGCCACGTCCTTGTTTCGCAGCGCTGGCACCAGCCCCTTACCGGGGAGTTGCTGGCGCGTCGACGCACTGCGAATCGACAGCAGCAGACGGTATTGGAGCTGCTCCATCGCCGGGTAGGTCTCAGCGGTGAACGCGAGAGCCCCACCAGGGGGGAGCTTGGCCGGGAATGCGCGAGCGGGTGCCATCGGTTCGATCTAGTCTTCGACCAGCTCGGCGTCGTCGAACTCGCCGGAGATTTCCATTTCGTCGTCGTCGTCGCCGTCGAGATACTCGACGTTGATCCCGCGAAGCAGCTGGGCGGCGTCGCCGGCACCGAGTTCCGGAGAATTCTCGTCGCCGTCGAGTGAAAAGCCACTCGCGGCGAAGTTGTGAGCGCCGACGCAGAGCAGGCCCGTCGCCAGATGGTCAGCCATCTTCCCGACCTGCCCCTTCGAGTTCGCCGCGACCAGGTGCGCGACGATTCCGTAGGTCATCTCGCGGCCGATCCTTGGGACCACCGGGGCCTTTTCCAAGACCTTCGTTTTGTTCGCCGCATAGCCCCACACCGCGGACGCGAGCATCGGGCCGACTCTGGCTTTCCCTCGGTTCACCGCCGCTTTGCGGCGACGCCTACGAGGGGCAGCGGCAACGCTCGTCGAGCGACGCCGCGTGAGAGCGGTGGAGGTCGACCGCGAGCGCGAACGGGAACCGCTGCTCCTCGCGAACCGGCCGGTTCTTGCGTTTCGTGTTGCCATGGCTTTCGAGCATGACCGAGCAACTCCCGCCCGAAAGCGGTTTGATCGCGTCGGAACCGCGTCGGAACGTCAGCAAACCCGTTGTTTTCGTTCAACAAACGCGCCCGTTCGAACGCGCTCGCGACGCGCTTCCGACGCGCTTTCGACAAGTCGCGGCCACGTTCCGACGAGATAGCGACGAGATCCAGACAGTCGGCGCGTCGCTGCACGCCCATTCGTCGAGATAGCGACGAGATCCAGACAACAGCGGCGTTTTCAGCGACGCGAGCGACGAGATCCAGACAACAGCGGCGTTTTCAGCGGCGCAGGCGACGAGATCCAGACAACAGCGCGCAAGCGGCGGCATGCTTCCGACACGATAGCGACGAGATCCAGACGAAGGCAGCTTGCGGCCCCCCCCGCCAAGCGCGGCAATTTCGATCAGTCGCCGTCGTAGGGGAAGTGGAGCGAGGCGACGGCGGATTGCTTGGCCTGCTCGCCGCGCCGATCGTAGCGCGCGGTGGTCTGGCAGCTCGCGTGACCGGCGGCTTTCTGGACCGTCGACAGATCGACGCCGTTGTCGAGCAAGTCGCCGACGAACGAGCGGCGGCAGTCGTGCGGCGACATGGCGGCGACGCCGGCCTTATCGGCGCGTCGCTTGATGCGCGCGTACAGCGCCTGGCCCGTCATGGGGGCGACATCGACCCTCCCGGCCTTGTTGACCCGACAAAGCAGCGGGCCCGGCTCCTCGCCTCGGATGGCAACCCAGGCGTCGACCGCGCGCGCCGACGACGCGGCGAGGTACGCCCAGCGCTCGCGGTTGCCCTTGCCGAGCACGCGGATCGCGGCCTGGTCGCCGCTGGCGTCCGGCGCCTGGTAGTCAGCCATCACCAGGGCGACCGCTTCGGAGCGGCGCAACCCGGCGCCGTACAGAATCGCCAGCGCGGCCGCGTCCCGCGCGCCCCCTGCCCCGTCGCCCGCGCAGCTTTCGACCAGCGCGCGCAGCTCGCCCGGCGACACCGCGCGCCCGGCAGGCAGCGAGCTACCCGCGACGTTTTCGACGTCGACGGCGCGCGTGTACTGCTCGTGGCTCATGAGGTCGAGCCGAAAGCATTCCTTGAGAACGCCGCGCAGCATCGACAGGTGACGATTGGCCGTGGCGGGCGCGTAGCGCTCGGCGAGGATCGCGCGCAGCGCGGCCGTGTGCTGATAGGTCAGCTGCTGCCAAAGCAGCAGCTCCGGGTCGGCCTGGTCGTCGTCGAGAACGATCCGCGCCAGGGTCTTGAGCGAGTGCACCGTCGCCGGGCGCGAGCCCGGGGAGCGGTTCGCCAGAAACAGCCGCACCGGGTTTTGCGAGGCGGGTTTTTGCGGCGCTCGCCGGGCGAGCGCCCCCGAGACGATCGGCCAGGCGAGCTGCGCGGGCGTGTCCTTCACGGCCATCGAAAGCGCATCCCCTCGTCGGCCACCAGCTCGACTTGGTAGCCACCGATTGTGCTGTACAGCGACACTCGAACATCCGCGCGATCGGAGACCGCGAGCCGAGCTTCGTACCGCACGGTCACCCACCGACCGGGTACGGGCTGCAAATGCCCGCCGGTATCGTCGTCGAGAAACTCGACCGGCTGCAGCTCGAGGTGCGCGCCCGTTTCCACCGGCCGCCCGTCAAGGAAGTGACGCCAGCCGCCATCGTCGCGCTCCAGCTCCAAGGGCTTGGCGTCAGACATCGTCATAGTCGCTCATCTCAATGCAACCGTAGCAAGCGGCGCCGACGCATGGCGTCCTGGGCCCGCGACAACAGCGCGCAGACCTCCTCGAACACCTGCCGATCGATCGACGTGTCGTGCACCCATCGCGACACGCTGACAAGCAGCCGGGAGACCCCTATCAACTGATTCATCAACCGCGTTTCGTCGACACGCTGCTCGGCCGCGAGCCTGTCGTTGTCGGCCTCCATCCACTCCACTACGGCCAAAAGCTCGCGGCATGCCCGTGCCTGCTCGGACTCGCTCATACGATCGCATCGGGGTCAGTCTTTTTTGAGTGCGTCCATCACCTGGCGAACGACGTCTGCCCGCAGGCGCACCAGCGGGATTTGCAGGTCGTCGGGAAAGCGCTCGATGACCGTATCGACGGCGCGCGACGCCAACACGCGCGTGTCGAACCGGGCGGCGCCGACCAGCTCTGACCGAAAGGCCTGAGCCTGCAGGATCGCGACGTTGACGAGCATGCCAGCCTGAAAGGAATCGACCGGTTTGACCACGCCGGCACCCTACCCCGCGGACCTGACGGTTCGGTTGCTTTAATTATCATTCTCGCAACCTATTTCCGGTTGCCCCCGGGCCGCCCTGGCCTACGTTTGCCGGGCCGGTCGGCGCCAACTGTTCAGGCCCTCGGATGGTCCGAGGGGGCGCCGACCGGCGATTGGCCGGCCCCCGGAGGCTCTGCGGGTTTGGCCTGGTAGGATTCCCGGCATGTCTCCCGCCGTCAGACTGATCGCCGCGATCGGCGTGGGCGTTGGGCTCGTTTGGCTCGACGTGTTCACTGCGCCGGCCGGCGCGGTGTTGGGGCTCGTCGCCGGACACGCGGTCGCGTCGTTCGAACGCCGCTAGCGCCGACAGCCACACGGGCGGGTCAGTGTCGGCCAGGCCGTCGCCGGCAGTGGGGGTAGGACTCCTGCCGCATGGCCTGGAGAAAGAGGGCTTCGACGACGTATCGCCGGGCGGCTCGCCGAAAGCCGGCCGCGGCGCACCAGCTCGCAAACCAGCAGCACCGCCGGATTCGGTCCTGTAGGAGTCGATCGGCGGACACTCCTGCTGTATCGGATCGGCTGAGGAAAGGTTGCGTGCTGCTGCAGCGGACGCCGGTTTGGCCGTCGCGCTTCGACGCTCGAACGCCGACACCACCGACGCCAGCGCGTTTCGCCAGCCGGCCGGCTCGGCGCGACGCGGCCGGGATGTCGGTCCGGACCTTGCAATCCCCGCCCCTGTCAGCCTTCGCCGCGGTAGCGGCGACGTGGTGGGGTTTGAGGGCGGCAAGCCGCCCGGATCTGTCGGCGGAGCCGACTCCTTTGCAGGGTCACGTTCTTCTAAAGATTTTTCTACCGAAGGTATGGGGAGGCGGTTTTCACCGCCCTTATAAGGAGAGCCACTCCGGACGGTGCCGCCCGAGCTCGGCCGCGAGCGCGCCGGCCTCGAGGGCGCGGCCGGCGCCTCGGCGCGGCCGTCCTTGCAGCGCCGCCGGTGCTCGATCTCGCTCCGCGCTCGGGCCAGCAGCACGTCGCCCAGGGCGCCGACGCGGTAGGTGTTGGCCATCTGCGTGAAGCGCGCCGGCAGGCCGTAGCGCTCGGCGTGGGCGGCGTCGTGGTTGTTGACCTTCACCACCAGGCCGTACGTCGCCAGCCGGCGGAATGCTTCTTTGACCGTCGACGGGCTGATGTCGAAGCGGTCCGCGATGTGGTCGATCGTCGTGTGCAGCCCGTGGAAGCCGGCGAGCTGGCAGCCCATGACGAACAAGAAAACGAGGCGGTGGTTGTTCGTCAGTCGCGGCAGGCCGGCGGCCGGGTCAGCCTCGGGCCACGGCACATCGAAGCGGTAGGTAACGAACCGCATCACGCGAGCCACGTCCCGCCGGCTCGCCGAGCCGAGCCGCAACGCTCGCTTGTTTTTGTCCTGCTGCGCGCGGCGCCGCTGTTGCTTTCGCGCGGCGACTTGCCGGGCCCGTTCCTCGTCCTGGGCTCGGCGATGCTCGATCGTCGCCGCCATCCGCACTGCGGCGGCCGACGGCCCTGCTGGCGCGCTCGGCGCGCAACTCTCCTGTTCGCGTCCCTGTTGCATTGGGCGCACTCCTCCCGTTGGGCGCGCGCAGGGGTCCCCGCGCGCACCGGTGGCTTTCGGTGCGCCTCGCTTCGCTCGGCAATTCCTTGCCGGGCGTCAGCTCGCTGGCCTATACTGGGCCCACTGCTTAGGAGCTGTTGAGACGCACTCCTTCTTTCAAGCGCGAGGGCTGCAACCCTCGCGTTTGCTCTTTTCGGCGTCAGGCCGCCTCTGCGTCGACCTCCACTTTCGGCGTCCACTTGGGACGTTGCGGCAGAACGCCACAAGCCCGCAGGCAGGAGGTCGCCAGCTCCTTCATTGTGAGCCCCTGCTCGGCTGCGAACTTCTTGACCAGCTCGAAGTCTTCCGGCTCTAGGTCGACCGCAAGTCGCCTGTATCTGTCAGAGCGTGACGGCATTCGGACTGAAGTCCTTCTCTCTCGCTTAGGCTGACGGATCCGGAGTGGGCGGACAAGTTTTCGACGACGCGAGATCCGCCGGAAACGGCAAAAGATCCCCACAAAACAGGAGCGATCCACGCAAAGAAGAGATCCGGAGATCGGACATCGGTCGGAAAGTTGCCCGCGTCAGACCGGTGCGGTTCTATCCGGCCCAGCTCGATTCGGCCCGGTTCTCTCCGGTTCGGTTCGAACCGGTTCAGAGTGAACCACTCCACCTACATCAAGGAGCAAAGCGGTGAGTATCTGCATATTCGGCGGCACCAAAGGCGGCACCGGCAAAAGCACGCTCGCGCAAAACGTGGCGGCCTGTCTCGCGTCCGGATCACGCGACGTGCTCGTTGTTGATGCCGACTGTCCACAGAACTCGGTCGACAGTTGGGCAACTCGACGAGAAGAGCGGGGCCAGCAGCCCCGGATCCAAGTTGTCCGGCAGAGCGGAAACCTGCTCGGCGACCTTCAGACCTTGTCGACAAAGTTTGACGACGTAATCGTCGACGTCGGCGGCTTCGACTCGATGGAGCTTCGCTCCGCGATGGTTGTCGCAGATCGCCTCGTTGTTCCGGTCGGTCCGTCTCTCAAGGAGCTGGAGACGATCCAGCACCTCCCCGCGCTGGTAGAGCAGGCGCGCGTCAGCAACCCCGCCCTGCAAGTCCAAACAGTCCTCACGCTGGTTTCGACGCACCCCAACAACACAAGAGCCGACGAGGCCGCGGAGTACCTAGCCGAACTGGGTTTCGCACCGCTGCAAACCCGGTTCTACCGTCGGGAGGCTTGGGCTGACTCCGACGCCATGGGGCAAGCAATCACGGAGTTTGTGATCCCCAATAGGAAGCGCAAGGATCAAAAGGCAATCGCCGAAATTCAGGCGTTCATGCAGGAGCTATACGGTGTCGAGACTTCCGAAGCCGCAGCCTAGACCGCTCGGCAACCCAGACGCGGCCGCGAAATTTATCGCGGGCGGAAAAACGACGGTCGCCAACAAGCCGCCTCCGGTGTCCGCATTGCCCGCACCGACTCCACGTGCGAGACCCAAGCGGGTCGAGATGACCCTCCGGATCACTCCAGAGCAAAAAGCAAAGATCGAATCGATCGCGCAGTCCGAGGATCGGAGCGTACAAAAGATCCTCCAGCGGCTCGTCGACACTGCGCTAGCAGCGTACGACGACTAAAGGCAACGGAAGAGCAGGGCGCGGCGCCAGTCGACGACGATGATCCGAGCCTGCTCCGGGGTGATGGTGAAGATGTTCCGGCGATTCACTCACCCTCCCGGAGAGCTTCGAGGATGAGCCATTGAACGTTCGCGGTGACCGAAAGGTCACGTAGTGCGCGAACTAGATCCGCGATATCTGGGGCCCCGGCGAAAATCGCGGCGCCGACCTGAAACGCCAGCTCTTCAGATGAGCAGGTTGGAGGGGACGCGACCACGCGGTGCGAGCTACGCCGATGCTGTAGAACAGGCGGATGTGTTTCCACCAGCCGCCATGCTCGCCACTGGCCGGCACGCACCCGCTCCAGCGCATCGCGCACGCTTCCGACTTCGCCGATCACTTCCGCCCTACAAGCATGCGGCGAGCGAATCGGTAAACGCTGCGGGCAAGCTCACCTGCCAGCCAAGACAGCACCGAGAAGGTCGAGAGTGGTTGTAGCAAAAGTGCCCCCTGTCAGCGTTTCTGCGGAAGCTCTCAGGATGCCGCGAGAACAATCGCGCGTGCGACTCGGGAGGAGCACACACAGGCGAGCCGGACTGACAGGGGACGCAACCCCGCAGCCGACAAGCCGGTGAAAAACCTCGTTATTGAGTTGTACGCGCGGAGTAGGTCTCCGGCACCCTGAGAGAACTCCAGCCTAGCGCATCAAGGGCCAGACCGACAGGTCAGCACGAAACCCAAGGGTCCCTTGATTTGAGTGACTGCGTGTGAGCAGAGCCACCAGGGGCGGTGAAAGGCTCGGCGAGCAGTTGCGCGCGCGGATTCCCGTGTGTGTTCATCCGGCGTGAAACCGATGGTGCTCAGGTCATCGGGTCACTTCGAAAACTCGGGAGGAAAGAACGAAGATGGGAAAAGGCAAGCTACTCCGTTTTGCGGCGTTGGCCGCAGTTGCAGCATTCGCAGGGATCATGAGTCCAACCCACGCACACGCTTTTGGCGACGACGAGAAGGGCGACGACGACACCATCGTGATCGAAAACGATTTGCCCATGTGCACAATCACCGGCACGTGCGGGCAGTCCCCGCGCAAGGACGATCGCGCGCCCACCACGGTACCCACGCCGTCCGGTAACCCAAAGCCGCCCGGTCCGAAGAAAAAGACCGAGGCGCAGTGCGTTCAAGACATGAACGACGAGCTAAAGGACGCGGAGGTCGACAAGGGCCTTTGCATGAATCGCGAAGCGGGCCGCGCGGGTCGCGAGTGCACGCGCGAGGGCGAGGGCTATGGACGCGTGTCCAGTTACGACGAACAGATTTGCAGTCACGAATACACGACCTGTCAGGACACCTGGCGTGAGGGCGAACCCGGTTGGGATTCCATGTGCTGCAATTGGGTCGGCGACAGTTGCCGGAACAAGTACCAATACGTCGGCGCTGAGGTGTTCCACTGCCAAACATTCACCCGCGAGGAGATTTGGTATCCGCAGTCGTGGCACGACTGTGTCGAGGAAAAGATGATCGGCGCGTCGGACGAGACCGAGACCGAGACCGAGACCAGTTCGACGCAGGTCGGCGGCGGCCTCGGCTCCCATACTGAGTCGAAATCGACCAGCCGTTGGGAGCGCGGCTCCGGCGAAGGTGGCTTTCGCGAGATCTGCCAGAACGGATATCGCGACGCGGCGAAAGAGGCGTACGATGTAAAACGCAAATGCGTTCGCGAGGCACGTAAATGAAGCGCGACGGATACGTAGCGGTCGTGGCCATCGTTGCGATCGGCGCCGTCGCGATCATCGCGTTGCGCCAGTCCGGGGCGGGCCCAGGACTGGCGGCGCCCACGCCCACGCCCACGCAAGCGGCGCCCACGCCCACGCAAACAGCGCCCGCGGCGCCTACGGAGCCGGTGCAGGGAACACACTATGGAGCCCCGGCGCCGACAGGGCCTGAATACCCAGAGCCCCGCCACCCAGAGCCCCGCGGCGAGCTACCGCCGGTCCCGAGCGTCGAACTCATGCCGCCCGAGCGGCTCCCCGACGAGGACCCCGATGCGTTCGAAGTCCGCCTGATCGCCGGCGAGATGCTCGACGACTGGCGCCGATTGCACGGAATCGACGACGACCAGTTCAAGCGTGTGCTCGGGGTCATTGCGGACGCCGCCCACCACGCGGCCGGCCGATGGGCCGCAGGACAGATGGACACCGAGGTCGAACGCCGCGAGGTTATGATCCCGCTTTCGCGGTTTCTGTCACCGGAGCAACTCGCGTCGTTTAGGCGCACGGTAAATATCCACCTTGTGACGTCTCACCCGCCCGTGCGGTGGGACGGACGCTAGCAATCACCGAGGGCATCAGAACAGCAGCCTCGCGGTAACGAGATCCCTGCGCTCCAAGCGCCGAACGCTTACGCGTTCGGCGCTTTTCTTTTGGCGTAGAACTCCCAGCCGCCGATGGTGGCGACGAGTTCCCAGCCGAATACGTTGCGCCAGCGCTCTCGGATTTCGTCGGCCGACCGGCGCAAGCGGCCCGCGGCGAACAGCCGATCTTGAACAGCAGGCTCAAAGAAGTTTGTCGCGCCGTTGGTGGGGTCCTCACCCGGCGGGGCCGTGAGCACCTCGCGAGCGATGCGCCTGGCGCTCTGAGTGGCCCGCTGACGGGTCGCAAAGAGTCGGCGGGAGCCGTCGAGCTGCCGCTCGCCCTGGCGCCCTGGCGGGCTGCAGGCGAGCGAGGCGATGGACCGGCGGCGAGAAGCGGCTAGGTTGCGCACCGCCCACGCGATCGCCCGCTGCTCGGCCGCTGGCCCACGACCAGCCTCCGAGACAATCGCGCGGGCCAGGCACTCTACCTCAGAGACGGTTCGAGCCTTGCCGCCCATCAGTTGGGCTCGTCGTCGCCGGGTTTCTTCTTCTTGGCAAGGGCGGCGGCCTCGACCTTCTCAGGCGCCGCCGGCTTCGGGTCGGGTGCCTTGAGCTGCATCATGATCATCGGCAACAGCTGCTGCATGAGCGCGGTGGACTGGGGAGCGCTGGGCTCGGCCTCGGTCGCGACAATCTGAGCGGCCTCCTGGGCGAGTGTCAGGTTTTGCGCGAACGAGTTTTCCAGGGACACCACCCGCTGGGTCATGGTGTCGAGAATCTTCAATACCGAGCTGAGAATCATCTGCTGGTGGTTGCCCTGCTGCTCGAACGCGACCTTTTGCGCGTTGAGCATGAGCTGCAGTAGCTCGGCCTCTCGCTCGGTCACGCCCGACGGCGGATCTTCGTACGCGACCATCTCGTCAGCCTGGTCGTCGTCGGCCAGCAGCCGCCTGACCTCTTCGGCGGGCTCGGAGTGTGTTCCGATCAGCAGCTCGTCGCTGTACGCCTCGACCTTGTACCAGGCGAGACTTTGCAGGGTGTCGCTAATCACGACGTACTTTCGTCGAATCTTCGGCACCGGCACTTTGTGGGTTTCGCCGTCGATCGTGGTCACCACGAGCATCGTCGCGGTGGGGCGCCAGCTGCGCCTTACTTTCTCGACAAGAGCCAGAGTCCTCCCAAGATTGCTATCCATGTCGTACTACTTCTTTCTGGGGCACTGGCCTCTATGGGGGGAACAGGCACAGTGCTGCTGCGGGGGGTTTGGTTCGGGGCCTTCCCTCGTTGGCTAGCCGTCGAGGGTGCTGACCGTCGCGTCGTTACGACCACGCTTCGGCGAGCTACATCTTCAAGAAAGTCTCGCACCACTTTTCGCTGCCACCTTTGCTTTTTGGGATTGCGCAAGTGGCGCGTCGCGCTGGCGGCGGCGCTGTGCTTGAACACGTTGTCATGCGAGAGCGGCAAACCCTGCGACTTCAGGTGTCGCAACACCTTCGGAACCCCCATTTTGCGTGACCAACCAGAGTTCCAAGAGGCCGTTACGAGTTTGGCCCACTCTGGGCTGGTCCAATCTGCCTTGAGCCCCTCAGCTTGGAGCACTCGAACGATCGTCCGCAGCAGGTCGGTCGCAACCACCACGTTGGTTTCCGCCTCGAACAGCTGGTCAGGCGCGACGCTTTGGCCCCGGCCCTTGTTGAAATCCCGGCGTACGCTATCGACGACCTGAAGGAGACCCCGGGCGGTGCCGGTCCGGTTCTTCGGATCCATCCTCGATTCGTTCCACGCGAGCGCGCGCAGGTACGACAGAGGAATCGGCCCGCGATGCTTCTCGAAAAGCGCGTCGAACGTATTGGGGATGGTTTTGGTCATAGGGCTAGCTCGAAGATGAGTTTCAGCGGCAACCCCCGCGCCCCTACCGGCCCTCGAACGGCGATGTGCGTTGTCCCTGGCGGGATATCGATCGGGCGCAGCTCGTTCGCCGCGTCGCCCTCGAAAGAAACGACCGCGAGTAGCGACGACTCGCGCGGCGGGTCATCGACTTCTCCCGCCCGAAACTCCAGATCCAGGTCGAAGCCGTCCAGCTCGGCCAGGAGCACGCGCACGCATCGCGCGAACGGTGGAAGGGGAACGAGGTCGTAGGATGACAGCGATTGCCCCGGAAGGGGAATCTCGCTATCCGTCGGCAGGTCCGGCAGTGGCACATCGTTGTCGAGCACCGTGTCAGGCGCGAGCATTGCGGAAATCGTACGCGTGGGCTTGGAAAAGCCGTTGCTCACGACCCCCGGGGTCAGATTTGCCCCAAGCGTTAGCGGCCCCGGGTTCGGGTCCTCGGGAACGACCGCGAACACATCGACGAACGAGCCGTAGACGCAGAGTTGCGAGCCCTGCCGCCAATCGATCTCCGCGGTCGAAGAGTTGCCGCCGTTGCCCCAGACAATGCGGGCGAACACGCCCCGCACGTCGCGCGAGGCGTTCACGATACCGCCGCGCGACGGCGGATTGAGCGTGATGACCCACGCCTGGGCGTAGGCGAGGTCGACGTTGACGCGACACAGCGACTTGCCCGCGGGCGCCGCTCGCTCGAACGTCTCGCTGTTGCCCAGCTGACTGACGGTCGCGAACTGATCTAGAAGCGCTGGCGAAGCTGAAAACGGCATCGGTGGCTCACCAGAACTTGAGGGCCTTCGCGAGCCGCTTGGCTCCCTTGCCCGCGATTTTACCCAGCGCCTTGTCGAGCTTGCCGACCTTCGCGTACTTCGAGAGCATCTTGACGGCGCCGATCGCGTTGCTGGCGCCGGGCGGCAAGACCGCCTGCAGCACCGGCGAGCTCGCGATCTGCCCGGCGATGCCGGCGGCGTTGCTCAGCGCATCGGCCTTCGTTCGCCCTCGGGCTCGAACCGGCAGACAGGCGCCGTTTTGGCCCATGAGCGGAAGGTAGATTTCGCCCTCGAAATCACCATCGGGCATCCGGCGCAACGTCCAGCGCACTCGCTGGACAGGGACTCGCCGAGCACGGCCGCGCCTGCGGCGTCGGCGCCCAACTTCAATCGCGGTCGCTTCGTTCATCGTTATGCACTCCGTTTGCCCATACCCAGTGCTCGGGACGGGTCTTCGATCGAGCCGTCGGCGCGTTGCACGACGGCGTGAAAGCGGCGCTTGCCGCTGCGATAGACAATGGCGCGGGCGGCCTCGCCCCGGCGCACGCGCAGCTCGGCGGCGCGCCAGGCGGCGAGATCCTCGCAGTCTCCGACGCCGGCCGCCATGGCCTCGTCAATTCTGCGCCATCGTTCCCGCCCCGGCTGCTCGCGCTCGTACCGTACGCCCGACTCATAGAGTCGGGGGNATTCCCAGCGCCGCAGGATGCACTCATTGATCCCAACGAGTCCTTCGAGAGCTGCATTCAAGGGGCCCCTCGAAGCCGGAACGTGGATCGTGACCTTTACTGCCATAGTCTAGGTGGTTGGTTGGTTGTGGTTGAGGGTTGAGATCAGGTGACCGTCAGGCACAGCAACGTGGCCTGCACATCGACACGTCCGCCCGCGACTGCCGGCGTCCCCGGAGTCGGCGGACCACCATCGGGCCCGGGAATTGGGGGGCCCGCTGGCACAGCAGCGTCGGGCAACGTCGAGATTGCAAACTGCAACGTGATGTCGATGCCCGGCTGGGCCGGGTCGAGCGAAAGCACCGTCTGGAACGAATCCGGGGCGAACGCTTCCGCCGCGATCGGATCGGCGGAAACCAGCTGGTTCCGCTGACCCACGATCAGCTGGTTGAGGGTAACGAGGCCCGTCGAGCCAGGGCCCGAGCGTGCAACGGTGATGATCAGCCGGTTCGGCCGAACAGCCAGCTGTGGCCGACTCTCTGCGATGAGAACCGTGCCCGACGTCGCGGTGAAGGTCACCGTCGGAAAACCGAGCGGATACACCTTCGCGCCTTTTGGCGGGCTTCCTGGGGTGCGCGACGTCGTCACTCGCTGGACCTCTCGCACAGGCCGGCGCCGGTAGCGCTGGCCCGAAGGCATCCGATAGACACGTCCACCCCGACGGCGCGCCATCCGGCGACCTCGGGAACGCATGATCGGAAACCCTCTGCGACGAAATCCTAGCTCGTCGTCTTCGTCGTCAAACTCGTCGTCTCCGTCGAGAATGATCATCTCGTCATCGTCGTCGCCGAGGACCATTTCCTCAGCGCCTACGAATCCCAACATCTCCTCTAGATCGTCTTCTTCCATTGTCGTCGTTCTCCTATGGTTGGTGTGAAAGGCGAGGCGTCCGGACCGCCTCAACGGCGCTGCAGCACCAAAGCGCCAAATAGGACACCCGCGATCAGCCACGGAGTCGCCGAGGTGACAAGCCTCGGCGGTCTCAGCAGTCGCGCGATGGCCTCCATCTTGTCGGCGGGCAACGCGATCGGCGGTACCCACCCGCGCGGCTTCTTGTCGCCGCGCTCGTTGTCGAGCTGGGTCGCAAGCCTTCGCGCTTCGACCCAAAAGTCAGCCGGCCGAGGGAACCCCTCCGAGGGCTTCGCTCCCGGGCCGGTCGCGAGCTTCGCGAGCGACACCGCCTTATCTTTCCAGCGCGCTCGCGCCGAGACCTCCGGTTGTCGCTGAATGACCCCGAGCAATCGCCGCTGCTCGCCGTCCCAATAGCGAAAAACGCTCGCCACGTCCTTGTTTCGCAGCGCTGGCACCAGCCCCTTACCGGGGAGTTGCTGGCGCGTCGACGCACTGCGAATCGACAGCAGCAGACGGTATTGGAGCTGCTCCATCGCCGGGTAGGTCTCAGCGGTGAACGCGAGAGCCCCACCAGGGGGGAGCTTGGCCGGGAATGCGCGAGCGGGTGCCATCGGTTCGATCTAGTCTTCGACCAGCTCGGCGTCGTCGAACTCGCCGGAGATTTCCATTTCGTCGTCGTCGTCGCCGTCGAGATACTCGACGTTGATCCCGCGAAGCAGCTGGGCGGCGTCGCCGGCACCGAGTTCCGGAGAATTCTCGTCGCCGTCGAGTGAAAAGCCACTCGCGGCGAAGTTGTGAGCGCCGACGCAGAGCAGGCCCGTCGCCAGATGGTCAGCCATCTTCCCGACCTGCCCCTTCGAGTTCGCCGCGACCAGGTGCGCGACGATTCCGTAGGTCATCTCGCGGCCGATCCTTGGGACCACCGGGGCCTTTTCCAAGACCTTCGTTTTGTTCGCCGCATAGCCCCACACCGCGGACGCGAGCATCGGGCCGACTCTGGCTTTCCCTCGGTTCACCGCCGCTTTGCGGCGACGCCTACGAGGGGCAGCGGCAACGCTCGTCGAGCGACGCCGCGTGAGAGCGGTGGAGGTCGACCGCGAGCGCGAACGGGAACCGCTGCTCCTCGCGAACCGGCCGGTTCTTGCGTTTCGTGTTGCCATGGCTTTCGAGCATGACCGAGCAACTCCCGCCCGAAAGCGGTTTGATCGCGTCGGAACCGCGTCGGAACGTCAGCAAACCCGTTGTTTTCGTTCAACAAACGCGCCCGTTCGAACGCGCTCGCGACGCGCTTCCGACGCGCTTTCGACAAGTCGCGGCCACGTTCCGACGAGATAGCGACGAGATCCAGACAGTCGGCGCGTCGCTGCACGCCCATTCGTCGAGATAGCGACGAGATCCAGACAACAGCGGCGTTTTCAGCGACGCGAGCGACGAGATCCAGACAACAGCGGCGTTTTCAGCGGCGCAGGCGACGAGATCCAGACAACAGCGCGCAAGCGGCGGCATGCTTCCGACACGATAGCGACGAGATCCAGACGAAGGCAGCTTGCGGCCCCCCCCGCCAAGCGCGGCAATTTCGATCAGTCGCCGTCGTAGGGGAAGTGGAGCGAGGCGACGGCGGATTGCTTGGCCTGCTCGCCGCGCCGATCGTAGCGCGCGGTGGTCTGGCAGCTCGCGTGACCGGCGGCTTTCTGGACCGTCGACAGATCGACGCCGTTGTCGAGCAAGTCGCCGACGAACGAGCGGCGGCAGTCGTGCGGCGACATGGCGGCGACGCCGGCCTTATCGGCGCGTCGCTTGATGCGCGCGTACAGCGCCTGGCCCGTCATGGGGGCGACATCGACCCTCCCGGCCTTGTTGACCCGACAAAGCAGCGGGCCCGGCTCCTCGCCTCGGATGGCAACCCAGGCGTCGACCGCGCGCGCCGACGACGCGGCGAGGTACGCCCAGCGCTCGCGGTTGCCCTTGCCGAGCACGCGGATCGCGGCCTGGTCGCCGCTGGCGTCCGGCGCCTGGTAGTCAGCCATCACCAGGGCGACCGCTTCGGAGCGGCGCAACCCGGCGCCGTACAGAATCGCCAGCGCGGCCGCGTCCCGCGCGCCCCCTGCCCCGTCGCCCGCGCAGCTTTCGACCAGCGCGCGCAGCTCGCCCGGCGACACCGCGCGCCCGGCAGGCAGCGAGCTACCCGCGACGTTTTCGACGTCGACGGCGCGCGTGTACTGCTCGTGGCTCATGAGGTCGAGCCGAAAGCATTCCTTGAGAACGCCGCGCAGCATCGACAGGTGACGATTGGCCGTGGCGGGCGCGTAGCGCTCGGCGAGGATCGCGCGCAGCGCGGCCGTGTGCTGATAGGTCAGCTGCTGCCAAAGCAGCAGCTCCGGGTCGGCCTGGTCGTCGTCGAGAACGATCCGCGCCAGGGTCTTGAGCGAGTGCACCGTCGCCGGGCGCGAGCCCGGGGAGCGGTTCGCCAGAAACAGCCGCACCGGGTTTTGCGAGGCGGGTTTTTGCGGCGCTCGCCGGGCGAGCGCCCCCGAGACGATCGGCCAGGCGAGCTGCGCGGGCGTGTCCTTCACGGCCATCGAAAGCGCATCCCCTCGTCGGCCACCAGCTCGACTTGGTAGCCACCGATTGTGCTGTACAGCGACACTCGAACATCCGCGCGATCGGAGACCGCGAGCCGAGCTTCGTACCGCACGGTCACCCACCGACCGGGTACGGGCTGCAAATGCCCGCCGGTATCGTCGTCGAGAAACTCGACCGGCTGCAGCTCGAGGTGCGCGCCCGTTTCCACCGGCCGCCCGTCAAGGAAGTGACGCCAGCCGCCATCGTCGCGCTCCAGCTCCAAGGGCTTGGCGTCAGACATCGTCATAGTCGCTCATCTCAATGCAACCGTAGCAAGCGGCGCCGACGCATGGCGTCCTGGGCCCGCGACAACAGCGCGCAGACCTCCTCGAACACCTGCCGATCGATCGACGTGTCGTGCACCCATCGCGACACGCTGACAAGCAGCCGGGAGACCCCTATCAACTGATTCATCAACCGCGTTTCGTCGACACGCTGCTCGGCCGCGAGCCTGTCGTTGTCGGCCTCCATCCACTCCACTACGGCCAAAAGCTCGCGGCATGCCCGTGCCTGCTCGGACTCGCTCATACGATCGCATCGGGGTCAGTCTTTTTTGAGTGCGTCCATCACCTGGCGAACGACGTCTGCCCGCAGGCGCACCAGCGGGATTTGCAGGTCGTCGGGAAAGCGCTCGATGACCGTATCGACGGCGCGCGACGCCAACACGCGCGTGTCGAACCGGGCGGCGCCGACCAGCTCTGACCGAAAGGCCTGAGCCTGCAGGATCGCGACGTTGACGAGCATGCCAGCCTGAAAGGAATCGACCGGTTTGACCACGCCGGCACCCTACCCCGCGGACCTGACGGTTCGGTTGCTTTAATTATCATTCTCGCAACCTATTTCCGGTTGCCCCCGGGCCGCCCTGGCCTACGTTTGCCGGGCCGGTCGGCGCCAACTGTTCAGGCCCTCGGATGGTCCGAGGGGGCGCCGACCGGCGATTGGCCGGCCCCCGGAGGCTCTGCGGGTTTGGCCTGGTAGGATTCCCGGCATGTCTCCCGCCGTCAGACTGATCGCCGCGATCGGCGTGGGCGTTGGGCTCGTTTGGCTCGACGTGTTCACTGCGCCGGCCGGCGCGGTGTTGGGGCTCGTCGCCGGACACGCGGTCGCGTCGTTCGAACGCCGCTAGCGCCGACAGCCACACGGGCGGGTCAGTGTCGGCCAGGCCGTCGCCGGCAGTGGGGGTAGGACTCCTGCCGCATGGCCTGGAGAAAGAGGGCTTCGACGACGTATCGCCGGGCGGCTCGCCGAAAGCCGGCCGCGGCGCACCAGCTCGCAAACCAGCAGCACCGCCGGATTCGGTCCTGTAGGAGTCGATCGGCGGACACTCCTGCTGTATCGGATCGGCTGAGGAAAGGTTGCGTGCTGCTGCAGCGGACGCCGGTTTGGCCGTCGCGCTTCGACGCTCGAACGCCGACACCACCGACGCCAGCGCGTTTCGCCAGCCGGCCGGCTCGGCGCGACGCGGCCGGGATGTCGGTCCGGACCTTGCAATCCCCGCCCCTGTCAGCCTTCGCCGCGGTAGCGGCGACGTGGTGGGGTTTGAGGGCGGCAAGCCGCCCGGATCTGTCGGCGGAGCCGACTCCTTTGCAGGGTCACGTTCTTCTAAAGATTTTTCTACCGAAGGTATGGGGAGGCGGTTTTCACCGCCCTTATAAGGAGAGCCACTCCGGACGGTGCCGCCCGAGCTCGGCCGCGAGCGCGCCGGCCTCGAGGGCGCGGCCGGCGCCTCGGCGCGGCCGTCCTTGCAGCGCCGCCGGTGCTCGATCTCGCTCCGCGCTCGGGCCAGCAGCACGTCGCCCAGGGCGCCGACGCGGTAGGTGTTGGCCATCTGCGTGAAGCGCGCCGGCAGGCCGTAGCGCTCGGCGTGGGCGGCGTCGTGGTTGTTGACCTTCACCACCAGGCCGTACGTCGCCAGCCGGCGGAATGCTTCTTTGACCGTCGACGGGCTGATGTCGAAGCGGTCCGCGATGTGGTCGATCGTCGTGTGCAGCCCGTGGAAGCCGGCGAGCTGGCAGCCCATGACGAACAAGAAAACGAGGCGGTGGTTGTTCGTCAGTCGCGGCAGGCCGGCGGCCGGGTCAGCCTCGGGCCACGGCACATCGAAGCGGTAGGTAACGAACCGCATCACGCGAGCCACGTCCCGCCGGCTCGCCGAGCCGAGCCGCAACGCTCGCTTGTTTTTGTCCTGCTGCGCGCGGCGCCGCTGTTGCTTTCGCGCGGCGACTTGCCGGGCCCGTTCCTCGTCCTGGGCTCGGCGATGCTCGATCGTCGCCGCCATCCGCACTGCGGCGGCCGACGGCCCTGCTGGCGCGCTCGGCGCGCAACTCTCCTGTTCGCGTCCCTGTTGCATTGGGCGCACTCCTCCCGTTGGGCGCGCGCAGGGGTCCCCGCGCGCACCGGTGGCTTTCGGTGCGCCTCGCTTCGCTCGGCAATTCCTTGCCGGGCGTCAGCTCGCTGGCCTATACTGGGCCCACTGCTTAGGAGCTGTTGAGACGCACTCCTTCTTTCAAGCGCGAGGGCTGCAACCCTCGCGTTTGCTCTTTTCGGCGTCAGGCCGCCTCTGCGTCGACCTCCACTTTCGGCGTCCACTTGGGACGTTGCGGCAGAACGCCACAAGCCCGCAGGCAGGAGGTCGCCAGCTCCTTCATTGTGAGCCCCTGCTCGGCTGCGAACTTCTTGACCAGCTCGAAGTCTTCCGGCTCTAGGTCGACCGCAAGTCGCCTGTATCTGTCAGAGCGTGACGGCATTCGGACTGAAGTCCTTCTCTCTCGCTTAGGCTGACGGATCCGGAGTGGGCGGACAAGTTTTCGACGACGCGAGATCCGCCGGAAACGGCAAAAGATCCCCACAAAACAGGAGCGATCCACGCAAAGAAGAGATCCGGAGATCGGACATCGGTCGGAAAGTTGCCCGCGTCAGACCGGTGCGGTTCTATCCGGCCCAGCTCGATTCGGCCCGGTTCTCTCCGGTTCGGTTCGAACCGGTTCAGAGTGAACCACTCCACCTACATCAAGGAGCAAAGCGGTGAGTATCTGCATATTCGGCGGCACCAAAGGCGGCACCGGCAAAAGCACGCTCGCGCAAAACGTGGCGGCCTGTCTCGCGTCCGGATCACGCGACGTGCTCGTTGTTGATGCCGACTGTCCACAGAACTCGGTCGACAGTTGGGCAACTCGACGAGAAGAGCGGGGCCAGCAGCCCCGGATCCAAGTTGTCCGGCAGAGCGGAAACCTGCTCGGCGACCTTCAGACCTTGTCGACAAAGTTTGACGACGTAATCGTCGACGTCGGCGGCTTCGACTCGATGGAGCTTCGCTCCGCGATGGTTGTCGCAGATCGCCTCGTTGTTCCGGTCGGTCCGTCTCTCAAGGAGCTGGAGACGATCCAGCACCTCCCCGCGCTGGTAGAGCAGGCGCGCGTCAGCAACCCCGCCCTGCAAGTCCAAACAGTCCTCACGCTGGTTTCGACGCACCCCAACAACACAAGAGCCGACGAGGCCGCGGAGTACCTAGCCGAACTGGGTTTCGCACCGCTGCAAACCCGGTTCTACCGTCGGGAGGCTTGGGCTGACTCCGACGCCATGGGGCAAGCAATCACGGAGTTTGTGATCCCCAATAGGAAGCGCAAGGATCAAAAGGCAATCGCCGAAATTCAGGCGTTCATGCAGGAGCTATACGGTGTCGAGACTTCCGAAGCCGCAGCCTAGACCGCTCGGCAACCCAGACGCGGCCGCGAAATTTATCGCGGGCGGAAAAACGACGGTCGCCAACAAGCCGCCTCCGGTGTCCGCATTGCCCGCACCGACTCCACGTGCGAGACCCAAGCGGGTCGAGATGACCCTCCGGATCACTCCAGAGCAAAAAGCAAAGATCGAATCGATCGCGCAGTCCGAGGATCGGAGCGTACAAAAGATCCTCCAGCGGCTCGTCGACACTGCGCTAGCAGCGTACGACGACTAAAGGCAACGGAAGAGCAGGGCGCGGCGCCAGTCGACGACGATGATCCGAGCCTGCTCCGGGGTGATGGTGAAGATGTTCCGGCGATTCACTCACCCTCCCGGAGAGCTTCGAGGATGAGCCATTGAACGTTCGCGGTGACCGAAAGGTCACGTAGTGCGCGAACTAGATCCGCGATATCTGGGGCCCCGGCGAAAATCGCGGCGCCGACCTGAAACGCCAGCTCTTCAGATGAGCAGGTTGGAGGGGACGCGACCACGCGGTGCGAGCTACGCCGATGCTGTAGAACAGGCGGATGTGTTTCCACCAGCCGCCATGCTCGCCACTGGCCGGCACGCACCCGCTCCAGCGCATCGCGCACGCTTCCGACTTCGCCGATCACTTCCGCCCTACAAGCATGCGGCGAGCGAATCGGTAAACGCTGCGGGCAAGCTCACCTGCCAGCCAAGACAGCACCGAGAAGGTCGAGAGTGGTTGTAGCAAAAGTGCCCCCTGTCAGCGTTTCTGCGGAAGCTCTCAGGATGCCGCGAGAACAATCGCGCGTGCGACTCGGGAGGAGCACACACAGGCGAGCCGGACTGACAGGGGACGCAACCCCGCAGCCGACAAGCCGGTGAAAAACCTCGTTATTGAGTTGTACGCGCGGAGTAGGTCTCCGGCACCCTGAGAGAACTCCAGCCTAGCGCATCAAGGGCCAGACCGACAGGTCAGCACGAAACCCAAGGGTCCCTTGATTTGAGTGACTGCGTGTGAGCAGAGCCACCAGGGGCGGTGAAAGGCTCGGCGAGCAGTTGCGCGCGCGGATTCCCGTGTGTGTTCATCCGGCGTGAAACCGATGGTGCTCAGGTCATCGGGTCACTTCGAAAACTCGGGAGGAAAGAACGAAGATGGGAAAAGGCAAGCTACTCCGTTTTGCGGCGTTGGCCGCAGTTGCAGCATTCGCAGGGATCATGAGTCCAACCCACGCACACGCTTTTGGCGACGACGAGAAGGGCGACGACGACACCATCGTGATCGAAAACGATTTGCCCATGTGCACAATCACCGGCACGTGCGGGCAGTCCCCGCGCAAGGACGATCGCGCGCCCACCACGGTACCCACGCCGTCCGGTAACCCAAAGCCGCCCGGTCCGAAGAAAAAGACCGAGGCGCAGTGCGTTCAAGACATGAACGACGAGCTAAAGGACGCGGAGGTCGACAAGGGCCTTTGCATGAATCGCGAAGCGGGCCGCGCGGGTCGCGAGTGCACGCGCGAGGGCGAGGGCTATGGACGCGTGTCCAGTTACGACGAACAGATTTGCAGTCACGAATACACGACCTGTCAGGACACCTGGCGTGAGGGCGAACCCGGTTGGGATTCCATGTGCTGCAATTGGGTCGGCGACAGTTGCCGGAACAAGTACCAATACGTCGGCGCTGAGGTGTTCCACTGCCAAACATTCACCCGCGAGGAGATTTGGTATCCGCAGTCGTGGCACGACTGTGTCGAGGAAAAGATGATCGGCGCGTCGGACGAGACCGAGACCGAGACCGAGACCAGTTCGACGCAGGTCGGCGGCGGCCTCGGCTCCCATACTGAGTCGAAATCGACCAGCCGTTGGGAGCGCGGCTCCGGCGAAGGTGGCTTTCGCGAGATCTGCCAGAACGGATATCGCGACGCGGCGAAAGAGGCGTACGATGTAAAACGCAAATGCGTTCGCGAGGCACGTAAATGAAGCGCGACGGATACGTAGCGGTCGTGGCCATCGTTGCGATCGGCGCCGTCGCGATCATCGCGTTGCGCCAGTCCGGGGCGGGCCCAGGACTGGCGGCGCCCACGCCCACGCCCACGCAAGCGGCGCCCACGCCCACGCAAACAGCGCCCGCGGCGCCTACGGAGCCGGTGCAGGGAACACACTATGGAGCCCCGGCGCCGACAGGGCCTGAATACCCAGAGCCCCGCCACCCAGAGCCCCGCGGCGAGCTACCGCCGGTCCCGAGCGTCGAACTCATGCCGCCCGAGCGGCTCCCCGACGAGGACCCCGATGCGTTCGAAGTCCGCCTGATCGCCGGCGAGATGCTCGACGACTGGCGCCGATTGCACGGAATCGACGACGACCAGTTCAAGCGTGTGCTCGGGGTCATTGCGGACGCCGCCCACCACGCGGCCGGCCGATGGGCCGCAGGACAGATGGACACCGAGGTCGAACGCCGCGAGGTTATGATCCCGCTTTCGCGGTTTCTGTCACCGGAGCAACTCGCGTCGTTTAGGCGCACGGTAAATATCCACCTTGTGACGTCTCACCCGCCCGTGCGGTGGGACGGACGCTAGCAATCACCGAGGGCATCAGAACAGCAGCCTCGCGGTAACGAGATCCCTGCGCTCCAAGCGCCGAACGCTTACGCGTTCGGCGCTTTTCTTTTGGCGTAGAACTCCCAGCCGCCGATGGTGGCGACGAGTTCCCAGCCGAATACGTTGCGCCAGCGCTCTCGGATTTCGTCGGCCGACCGGCGCAAGCGGCCCGCGGCGAACAGCCGATCTTGAACAGCAGGCTCAAAGAAGTTTGTCGCGCCGTTGGTGGGGTCCTCACCCGGCGGGGCCGTGAGCACCTCGCGAGCGATGCGCCTGGCGCTCTGAGTGGCCCGCTGACGGGTCGCAAAGAGTCGGCGGGAGCCGTCGAGCTGCCGCTCGCCCTGGCGCCCTGGCGGGCTGCAGGCGAGCGAGGCGATGGACCGGCGGCGAGAAGCGGCTAGGTTGCGCACCGCCCACGCGATCGCCCGCTGCTCGGCCGCTGGCCCACGACCAGCCTCCGAGACAATCGCGCGGGCCAGGCACTCTACCTCAGAGACGGTTCGAGCCTTGCCGCCCATCAGTTGGGCTCGTCGTCGCCGGGTTTCTTCTTCTTGGCAAGGGCGGCGGCCTCGACCTTCTCAGGCGCCGCCGGCTTCGGGTCGGGTGCCTTGAGCTGCATCATGATCATCGGCAACAGCTGCTGCATGAGCGCGGTGGACTGGGGAGCGCTGGGCTCGGCCTCGGTCGCGACAATCTGAGCGGCCTCCTGGGCGAGTGTCAGGTTTTGCGCGAACGAGTTTTCCAGGGACACCACCCGCTGGGTCATGGTGTCGAGAATCTTCAATACCGAGCTGAGAATCATCTGCTGGTGGTTGCCCTGCTGCTCGAACGCGACCTTTTGCGCGTTGAGCATGAGCTGCAGTAGCTCGGCCTCTCGCTCGGTCACGCCCGACGGCGGATCTTCGTACGCGACCATCTCGTCAGCCTGGTCGTCGTCGGCCAGCAGCCGCCTGACCTCTTCGGCGGGCTCGGAGTGTGTTCCGATCAGCAGCTCGTCGCTGTACGCCTCGACCTTGTACCAGGCGAGACTTTGCAGGGTGTCGCTAATCACGACGTACTTTCGTCGAATCTTCGGCACCGGCACTTTGTGGGTTTCGCCGTCGATCGTGGTCACCACGAGCATCGTCGCGGTGGGGCGCCAGCTGCGCCTTACTTTCTCGACAAGAGCCAGAGTCCTCCCAAGATTGCTATCCATGTCGTACTACTTCTTTCTGGGGCACTGGCCTCTATGGGGGGAACAGGCACAGTGCTGCTGCGGGGGGTTTGGTTCGGGGCCTTCCCTCGTTGGCTAGCCGTCGAGGGTGCTGACCGTCGCGTCGTTACGACCACGCTTCGGCGAGCTACATCTTCAAGAAAGTCTCGCACCACTTTTCGCTGCCACCTTTGCTTTTTGGGATTGCGCAAGTGGCGCGTCGCGCTGGCGGCGGCGCTGTGCTTGAACACGTTGTCATGCGAGAGCGGCAAACCCTGCGACTTCAGGTGTCGCAACACCTTCGGAACCCCCATTTTGCGTGACCAACCAGAGTTCCAAGAGGCCGTTACGAGTTTGGCCCACTCTGGGCTGGTCCAATCTGCCTTGAGCCCCTCAGCTTGGAGCACTCGAACGATCGTCCGCAGCAGGTCGGTCGCAACCACCACGTTGGTTTCCGCCTCGAACAGCTGGTCAGGCGCGACGCTTTGGCCCCGGCCCTTGTTGAAATCCCGGCGTACGCTATCGACGACCTGAAGGAGACCCCGGGCGGTGCCGGTCCGGTTCTTCGGATCCATCCTCGATTCGTTCCACGCGAGCGCGCGCAGGTACGACAGAGGAATCGGCCCGCGATGCTTCTCGAAAAGCGCGTCGAACGTATTGGGGATGGTTTTGGTCATAGGGCTAGCTCGAAGATGAGTTTCAGCGGCAACCCCCGCGCCCCTACCGGCCCTCGAACGGCGATGTGCGTTGTCCCTGGCGGGATATCGATCGGGCGCAGCTCGTTCGCCGCGTCGCCCTCGAAAGAAACGACCGCGAGTAGCGACGACTCGCGCGGCGGGTCATCGACTTCTCCCGCCCGAAACTCCAGATCCAGGTCGAAGCCGTCCAGCTCGGCCAGGAGCACGCGCACGCATCGCGCGAACGGTGGAAGGGGAACGAGGTCGTAGGATGACAGCGATTGCCCCGGAAGGGGAATCTCGCTATCCGTCGGCAGGTCCGGCAGTGGCACATCGTTGTCGAGCACCGTGTCAGGCGCGAGCATTGCGGAAATCGTACGCGTGGGCTTGGAAAAGCCGTTGCTCACGACCCCCGGGGTCAGATTTGCCCCAAGCGTTAGCGGCCCCGGGTTCGGGTCCTCGGGAACGACCGCGAACACATCGACGAACGAGCCGTAGACGCAGAGTTGCGAGCCCTGCCGCCAATCGATCTCCGCGGTCGAAGAGTTGCCGCCGTTGCCCCAGACAATGCGGGCGAACACGCCCCGCACGTCGCGCGAGGCGTTCACGATACCGCCGCGCGACGGCGGATTGAGCGTGATGACCCACGCCTGGGCGTAGGCGAGGTCGACGTTGACGCGACACAGCGACTTGCCCGCGGGCGCCGCTCGCTCGAACGTCTCGCTGTTGCCCAGCTGACTGACGGTCGCGAACTGATCTAGAAGCGCTGGCGAAGCTGAAAACGGCATCGGTGGCTCACCAGAACTTGAGGGCCTTCGCGAGCCGCTTGGCTCCCTTGCCCGCGATTTTACCCAGCGCCTTGTCGAGCTTGCCGACCTTCGCGTACTTCGAGAGCATCTTGACGGCGCCGATCGCGTTGCTGGCGCCGGGCGGCAAGACCGCCTGCAGCACCGGCGAGCTCGCGATCTGCCCGGCGATGCCGGCGGCGTTGCTCAGCGCATCGGCCTTCGTTCGCCCTCGGGCTCGAACCGGCAGACAGGCGCCGTTTTGGCCCATGAGCGGAAGGTAGATTTCGCCCTCGAAATCACCATCGGGCATCCGGCGCAACGTCCAGCGCACTCGCTGGACAGGGACTCGCCGAGCACGGCCGCGCCTGCGGCGTCGGCGCCCAACTTCAATCGCGGTCGCTTCGTTCATCGTTATGCACTCCGTTTGCCCATACCCAGTGCTCGGGACGGGTCTTCGATCGAGCCGTCGGCGCGTTGCACGACGGCGTGAAAGCGGCGCTTGCCGCTGCGATAGACAATGGCGCGGGCGGCCTCGCCCCGGCGCACGCGCAGCTCGGCGGCGCGCCAGGCGGCGAGATCCTCGCAGTCTCCGACGCCGGCCGCCATGGCCTCGTCAATTCTGCGCCATCGTTCCCGCCCCGGCTGCTCGCGCTCGTACCGTACGCCCGACTCATAGAGTCGGGGGTATTCCCAGCGCCGCAGGATGCACTCATTGATCCCAACGAGTCCTTCGAGAGCTGCATTCAAGGGGCCCCTCGAAGCCGGAACGTGGATCGTGACCTTTACTGCCATAGTCTAGGTGGTTGGTTGGTTGTGGTTGAGGGTTGAGATCAGGTGACCGTCAGGCACAGCAACGTGGCCTGCACATCGACACGTCCGCCCGCGACTGCCGGCGTCCCCGGAGTCGGCGGACCACCATCGGGCCCGGGAATTGGGGGGCCCGCTGGCACAGCAGCGTCGGGCAACGTCGAGATTGCAAACTGCAACGTGATGTCGATGCCCGGCTGGGCCGGGTCGAGCGAAAGCACCGTCTGGAACGAATCCGGGGCGAACGCTTCCGCCGCGATCGGATCGGCGGAAACCAGCTGGTTCCGCTGACCCACGATCAGCTGGTTGAGGGTAACGAGGCCCGTCGAGCCAGGGCCCGAGCGTGCAACGGTGATGATCAGCCGGTTCGGCCGAACAGCCAGCTGTGGCCGACTCTCTGCGATGAGAACCGTGCCCGACGTCGCGGTGAAGGTCACCGTCGGAAAACCGAGCGGATACACCTTCGCGCCTTTTGGCGGGCTTCCTGGGGTGCGCGACGTCGTCACTCGCTGGACCTCTCGCACAGGCCGGCGCCGGTAGCGCTGGCCCGAAGGCATCCGATAGACACGTCCACCCCGACGGCGCGCCATCCGGCGACCTCGGGAACGCATGATCGGAAACCCTCTGCGACGAAATCCTAGCTCGTCGTCTTCGTCGTCAAACTCGTCGTCTCCGTCGAGAATGATCATCTCGTCATCGTCGTCGCCGAGGACCATTTCCTCAGCGCCTACGAATCCCAACATCTCCTCTAGATCGTCTTCTTCCATTGTCGTCGTTCTCCTATGGTTGGTGTGAAAGGCGAGGCGTCCGGACCGCCTCAACGGCGCTGCAGCACCAAAGCGCCAAATAGGACACCCGCGATCAGCCACGGAGTCGCCGAGGTGACAAGCCTCGGCGGTCTCAGCAGTCGCGCGATGGCCTCCATCTTGTCGGCGGGCAACGCGATCGGCGGTACCCACCCGCGCGGCTTCTTGTCGCCGCGCTCGTTGTCGAGCTGGGTCGCAAGCCTTCGCGCTTCGACCCAAAAGTCAGCCGGCCGAGGGAACCCCTCCGAGGGCTTCGCTCCCGGGCCGGTCGCGAGCTTCGCGAGCGACACCGCCTTATCTTTCCAGCGCGCTCGCGCCGAGACCTCCGGTTGTCGCTGAATGACCCCGAGCAATCGCCGCTGCTCGCCGTCCCAATAGCGAAAAACGCTCGCCACGTCCTTGTTTCGCAGCGCTGGCACCAGCCCCTTACCGGGGAGTTGCTGGCGCGTCGACGCACTGCGAATCGACAGCAGCAGACGGTATTGGAGCTGCTCCATCGCCGGGTAGGTCTCAGCGGTGAACGCGAGAGCCCCACCAGGGGGGAGCTTGGCCGGGAATGCGCGAGCGGGTGCCATCGGTTCGATCTAGTCTTCGACCAGCTCGGCGTCGTCGAACTCGCCGGAGATTTCCATTTCGTCGTCGTCGTCGCCGTCGAGATACTCGACGTTGATCCCGCGAAGCAGCTGGGCGGCGTCGCCGGCACCGAGTTCCGGAGAATTCTCGTCGCCGTCGAGTGAAAAGCCACTCGCGGCGAAGTTGTGAGCGCCGACGCAGAGCAGGCCCGTCGCCAGATGGTCAGCCATCTTCCCGACCTGCCCCTTCGAGTTCGCCGCGACCAGGTGCGCGACGATTCCGTAGGTCATCTCGCGGCCGATCCTTGGGACCACCGGGGCCTTTTCCAAGACCTTCGTTTTGTTCGCCGCATAGCCCCACACCGCGGACGCGAGCATCGGGCCGACTCTGGCTTTCCCTCGGTTCACCGCCGCTTTGCGGCGACGCCTACGAGGGGCAGCGGCAACGCTCGTCGAGCGACGCCGCGTGAGAGCGGTGGAGGTCGACCGCGAGCGCGAACGGGAACCGCTGCTCCTCGCGAACCGGCCGGTTCTTGCGTTTCGTGTTGCCATGGCTTTCGAGCATGACCGAGCAACTCCCGCCCGAAAGCGGTTTGATCGCGTCGGAACCGCGTCGGAACGTCAGCAAACCCGTTGTTTTCGTTCAACAAACGCGCCCGTTCGAACGCGCTCGCGACGCGCTTCCGACGCGCTTTCGACAAGTCGCGGCCACGTTCCGACGAGATAGCGACGAGATCCAGACAGTCGGCGCGTCGCTGCACGCCCATTCGTCGAGATAGCGACGAGATCCAGACAACAGCGGCGTTTTCAGCGACGCGAGCGACGAGATCCAGACAACAGCGGCGTTTTCAGCGGCGCAGGCGACGAGATCCAGACAACAGCGCGCAAGCGGCGGCATGCTTCCGACACGATAGCGACGAGATCCAGACGAAGGCAGCTTGCGGCCCCCCCCGCCAAGCGCGGCAATTTCGATCAGTCGCCGTCGTAGGGGAAGTGGAGCGAGGCGACGGCGGATTGCTTGGCCTGCTCGCCGCGCCGATCGTAGCGCGCGGTGGTCTGGCAGCTCGCGTGACCGGCGGCTTTCTGGACCGTCGACAGATCGACGCCGTTGTCGAGCAAGTCGCCGACGAACGAGCGGCGGCAGTCGTGCGGCGACATGGCGGCGACGCCGGCCTTATCGGCGCGTCGCTTGATGCGCGCGTACAGCGCCTGGCCCGTCATGGGGGCGACATCGACCCTCCCGGCCTTGTTGACCCGACAAAGCAGCGGGCCCGGCTCCTCGCCTCGGATGGCAACCCAGGCGTCGACCGCGCGCGCCGACGACGCGGCGAGGTACGCCCAGCGCTCGCGGTTGCCCTTGCCGAGCACGCGGATCGCGGCCTGGTCGCCGCTGGCGTCCGGCGCCTGGTAGTCAGCCATCACCAGGGCGACCGCTTCGGAGCGGCGCAACCCGGCGCCGTACAGAATCGCCAGCGCGGCCGCGTCCCGCGCGCCCCCTGCCCCGTCGCCCGCGCAGCTTTCGACCAGCGCGCGCAGCTCGCCCGGCGACACCGCGCGCCCGGCAGGCAGCGAGCTACCCGCGACGTTTTCGACGTCGACGGCGCGCGTGTACTGCTCGTGGCTCATGAGGTCGAGCCGAAAGCATTCCTTGAGAACGCCGCGCAGCATCGACAGGTGACGATTGGCCGTGGCGGGCGCGTAGCGCTCGGCGAGGATCGCGCGCAGCGCGGCCGTGTGCTGATAGGTCAGCTGCTGCCAAAGCAGCAGCTCCGGGTCGGCCTGGTCGTCGTCGAGAACGATCCGCGCCAGGGTCTTGAGCGAGTGCACCGTCGCCGGGCGCGAGCCCGGGGAGCGGTTCGCCAGAAACAGCCGCACCGGGTTTTGCGAGGCGGGTTTTTGCGGCGCTCGCCGGGCGAGCGCCCCCGAGACGATCGGCCAGGCGAGCTGCGCGGGCGTGTCCTTCACGGCCATCGAAAGCGCATCCCCTCGTCGGCCACCAGCTCGACTTGGTAGCCACCGATTGTGCTGTACAGCGACACTCGAACATCCGCGCGATCGGAGACCGCGAGCCGAGCTTCGTACCGCACGGTCACCCACCGACCGGGTACGGGCTGCAAATGCCCGCCGGTATCGTCGTCGAGAAACTCGACCGGCTGCAGCTCGAGGTGCGCGCCCGTTTCCACCGGCCGCCCGTCAAGGAAGTGACGCCAGCCGCCATCGTCGCGCTCCAGCTCCAAGGGCTTGGCGTCAGACATCGTCATAGTCGCTCATCTCAATGCAACCGTAGCAAGCGGCGCCGACGCATGGCGTCCTGGGCCCGCGACAACAGCGCGCAGACCTCCTCGAACACCTGCCGATCGATCGACGTGTCGTGCACCCATCGCGACACGCTGACAAGCAGCCGGGAGACCCCTATCAACTGATTCATCAACCGCGTTTCGTCGAC